>Ga0137436_1000143_pt1 | contig 23583 bp, 22 predicted proteins | sample EasRivERMGT119_2_FD_102328 | JGI IMG/M metagenome (GOLD analysis project Ga0137436, IMG submission 102328) | Soil microbial communities from meander-bound floodplain in the East River, Colorado, USA - East River MetaG ERMGT119_2 | ecosystem: Environmental > Terrestrial > Soil > Floodplain ...
ATAGCTTCACCGCCTTCTTGATATCCGCGTCCTGCTTGCGTTTATCGCCGCCGCAAAGCAAAACAACTAGCGTCCGGCCATCGCGACCGTAGTAGACACGATAGCCCGGTCCCCAATCGATACACAAGTCCTTGTGGTACGCATATTACGACAGTGCCGGGCGACCCGATGCGCGCCGCGCGCTTTGGTAGTTTATGATTCGCGAATGACCGACGACATCGCCAAGCACCGCGCCGAGATCGACGCGCTCGACGAAAAAATCGTCGCGCTGCTGAACCAGCGCGCGACGCGCGCCGCCGCCATCGGCAGGCTGAAAGCGAACGGCGGTGCCTACCGGCCCGAGCGCGAAGCCGAGGTGCTGCGCCGCGTCGCCGGAGCCAACCGCGGGCCGCTAACTAACGCTGTGCTCTTGCGTCTATATACCGAGATCATTTCCGCCTGCCGCTCACTCGAAGAGCCGCTTGCGGTCGCCTACCTCGGCCCGCAGGGCACGTTCAGCGAAATGGCCCTGGGCAGGCAGTTCGGCGCGGCCGTCGAAGCGCAGCCCTGCGCTTCGATCGACGAGGTGTTCCGCGCCGCCGAGACCGGGACCGCGCAGTACGCGGTCGTTCCCGTGGAAAACTCCACCGACGGCGCCATCGGCCGCACGCTCGATCTGCTGCTCGCGACGCCCTTGAAGATCTGCGCCGAAGTGGTGCTGCGCGTGCAGCAGAACCTGATGGCGAAACGGCCTTCGATGAAAGCGATACGCAAGGTCTACTCGCACCCGCAATCCCTCGCCCAGTGCCACGGCTGGCTCGCGCAGAACCTGCCGGGCGCGAAGCGCGTGCCGCTCGCGAGCAACGCCGAGGCCGCGCGCGTCGCGGCGAAAGAGGCGGGAGCGGCCGCGATCGGGCCCGAGATCGCCGCCGCGCGCTACGGCCTGAAGCTCCTTGCGCGCTCGATCGAGGACGATCCCAAGAACCGGACCCGCTTCCTCGTGCTGGGATCGCACGACGCCGGCGCCTCCGGCAAGGACCGCACTTCGCTCGTCATGACGGCGCACAACAAGCCCGGTTCCCTCCACGATCTCATCGCATCGTTCGCCGCGCATGGCGTGAGCATGACCCGCCTGGAATCCCGGCCCGCGCGCACCGGGCAGTGGGAGTACTACTTCTACGTCGACCTCGAAGGCCACCAGCAGGACCCGAAGGTCGCCAGGGCGCTCGCCGAGCTGCGCGACAAGGCGCCGTTCGTGAAGATCTTCGGCAGCTACCCGGCTGCGGTTCTTTAGGGCTGCTCCATGGATTTGTGCGAGCAGTCGCCGTCCTACATCCGCGCCATCGCGCCGTACCAGCCGGGCAAGCCGATCTCCGAGCTCGCCCGCGAGATGGGACTGGACGAAAGAAAAATCGTCAAGCTCGCCTCGAACGAGAATCCGCTCGGCGTCTCGCCCAAGGCCAAGGCCGCGATCAAGAAAGAGCTTGCGGGCCTGGGGCGCTACCCCGACGGCAACGCCTTCGAGCTGAAGGCGGCGTTGTCGCGCCGCCACGGCGTTCCGCAGGAATGCATCGTCGTCGGCAACGGCTCGAACGACCTGCTCGAGATGGTCGCGGGCGCCTTTCTCGCGCCGGGCCGCGCGGCGGTGTACTCGCAGCACGCCTTCGCGGTCTACCCGCTTGCCACCCAGGCGCGCGGCGCGCGGAGCATCGTCGTTCCCGCGAAGAATTATGGACACGATCTCGCGGCGATGCTCGCTGCCATCACCCCGGAGACGCGAGTGGTGTTCATCGCCAATCCGAACAATCCGACGGGGACTTTCGTACCGGGCAAGGAGCTCGAGAGTTTTCTTGCGCGCGCGCCCAAAGACGTCGCCGTGGTGGTCGATGAGGCCTACACGGAGTATCTGCCGCCCGGGCTGCGCTACGACAGCACGGCGTGGCTCGCGAAATACCCGAACTTCATCCTGACGCGAACCTTCTCCAAGGTCTACGGCCTGGCCGGCCTTCGCGTCGGCTTCGGGCTGATGCAACCGGACATCGCCGAGCTGCTCAACCGCGTGCGACAGCCCTTCAACGTCAACAGCCTAGCGCTCGCGGCGGCGGTTGCCGCGCTCGAGGACAAGAAATTCGTCGCGAAGAGCTGCAAGATGAACCGCTCGGGCATGGCGAAGCTTGAACGCGCCTTCAAGACGCTCGGGCTCGAGACCATTCCATCCTGCGCCAATTTCGTCACTTTCCGCGTGTCCCAGGCGAGGACGGTGTACGAGAAGCTGCTGCGCCGGGGCGTCATCGTCAGGCCGGTGGCGGGTTACGAAATGCCGGATCATCTGCGCGTCACCGTCGGCACGCCCAGGGAGAACGAGAAATTCCTCAAGGCGCTGAAATCGGTGCTCGACGATTGATGGAGCGCATCGAGAAACTGGTGATCGTCGGCGTCGGCCTGATCGGCGGCTCGTTCGCGCTCGCGCTGAAGGAGGCAGGCGCGGTCGGCCGGGTGGTGGGCGTCGGCCGCGGCGCGAGCAACATCCGCAGCGCGCTGGAGCTCGGGATCATCGATGCCGCGGGAGCCCTCGACGGGACCACGTTCGGCGACGCCGATCTGGTGCTGCTCGCGGTGCCGGTCGGGCAGATGCGAGCGGTCATGCGCTCGATCGCGCCGCTCCTGGGCGCGAGGACCGTCGTCACCGACGCCGGCAGCACCAAGCAGGACGTGATCGCGCTCGCCCGGCGCGAGCTGAAAGGCGCGCTTTCGCGTTTCGTGCCGGGGCATCCGATCGCAGGCACCGAAAAGAGCGGCGCTGAAAGCGCTTTTGCCGGGCTCTATCGCGAGCGCAGGGTGGTGCTGACGCCGCTCGAGGGAACCGACCCGGGGGCGCTCGCCCTGGTGCGCGGCGCGTGGGAGCGCTGCGGCGCCAGCGTCTTCCAGTTGCAGCCCAGGGAGCACGACGCGGTGCTGGCGGCCGTCAGCCATTTGCCGCACGTGCTCGCCTACGCGCTCGTCGACCAGGTCGCGCGCCACAAGAGCGCGAAACAGCTGTTTTCCTACGCGGCAGGGGGATTCCGCGATTTCACCCGCATCGCCTCCAGCCATCCGGAAATGTGGCGCGACATCTGCCTCGCGAACCGCAAGGCGCTGCTTGCCGAGATCGGCCGCTACGGCGCCAAGCTGGATCGCGTGCGCAAGATGCTCGAGCGCGGCGACGCCAGGGCGCTCGATGCGCTGTTCTCCGGCGCGCGCGACGCGCGCAAGCGCTGGCTGAAGGACGCGCAATGAGCCGGGCGTGAAATTCCTCGATCTCGACCCGATCGCGAGCGTGGCGGGCAGCGTAAAGATGCCCGGCTCGAAGAGCATCTCGAACCGGGTGCTTCTCCTCGCTGCGCTTTCCCGCGGCGAAACGCGGGTCAGGGACCTCCTCGATGCGGACGACACTCAGGTCATGCTGGATGCGCTCGCGCGCCTGGGCGTCCGGATCGAGCGGCATCCTGACGACTCCGCGGTCGTGCACGGCGCCGGCGGAAATTTTCCGGTCAAATCGGCCGAGCTCGCGCTCGGCAATGCCGGTACGGCGTTCCGGCCGCTCGCCGCGGTGCTCGCGTTGAGCGGCGGCGAATACCGGCTCTCGGGCACGCCGCGCATGCACCGGCGGCCGATCGGCGACCTGGTCGATGCGCTGACCGGGCTCGGCGCCCGCATCGAGTACGCCGGCGCGAAGGGGTTCCCGCCGCTCAAGCTGCACCCGGGAGCGATTGCGCGCGGCAGGCCGGTTCGCGTGCGCGGTGATGTGTCCTCGCAATACCTGTCGGCGCTGTTGATGGCGCTGCCTCTGACGCTCTCGGATACGAGCGTCCAGGTCGAGGGCGAGCTGATTTCGAAGCCCTACGTCGAGATCACCCTGAACCTGATGCGACGCTTCGGCATCAGCGTCGTGCAGGAGGGATGGAGCTCGTTCGCCGTTCCCGAGGGTTCCTATTCGTCCCCCGGTGAAATCCGCGTCGAGGGCGACGCCTCCTCCGCTTCCTACTTCCTCGCGGCCGGCGCGATCAGCGGGCTCTCAGGCGGGGGCCCGGTCCGGGTCGAAGGCGTCGGGCGGGCAAGCATACAGGGCGACGTGCGCTTCACCGAAGTGCTCGAGCGCATGGGCGCGGCGATCTCGATGGGCGAGGACTGGATCGAATCTTCGGCGGGGCGAGAGGCTCGGGCCCGCGGGAAATTAAAGGCCATCGACGCCGACTTCAACCACATTCCCGACGCGGCGATGACCGCCGCGGTCACCGCGCTCTTTGCCGAAGGGCCGAGCACGCTGAGAAACATCGCCAGCTGGCGCGTCAAGGAAACCGACCGCCTCGCGGCGATGGCGACCGAGCTGCGCAAGCTCGGCGCCGCGGTCGAGGAGGGCGCCGACACCCTCCGGGTCACGCCGCCCGCGGCGCTCAAGCCGGCGACCGTCGACACCTACGACGATCACCGCATGGCGATGTCGTTTTCGCTTGCGGCGCTGGGCGGGGTCCGGGTCCGGATCAACGATCCGGCCTGCGTCGACAAGACGTTCCCGGAGTACTTCAAGATGCTCGCGGGCATTTCGCGGCGGGCTCCGGCGTGAGCGCGGTGCCGGTCATCGCCATCGACGGTCCGTCCGCGTCGGGCAAGGGCACGGTTGCGCAGCAGGTCGCCGGGACGCTCGGCTTTCACCACCTCGACAGCGGCGCCCTCTACCGGCTGGTGGCGCTCGAAGCGAGGCGCAAAGGCATCGAGACCGGGGACGAGGCCGCCGTCGCGGCGCTCGCCGCGCAGTTGCCGGCCCGCTTCGAGGGAAATGAAATTTTCCTCGAGGACCGGCGGGTGACCGACGCCATTCGCACCGAAGAGTGCTCGGCGGCAGCCTCCTTCGTGGCGGCGTTGCCGAAAGTGCGCCAAGCCCTGCTCGAGCGGCAGCGCGCCTTCCGCCGCCCCCCCGGTTTGGTCGCCGAGGGGCGCGACATGGGCTCGATCGTGTTCCCCGATGCCGGGCTCAAAGTGTTCCTCACGGCGAGCCTCGAAGCCCGCGCCGAACGTCGGCATAAACAGTTGAAAGAGAAAGGAATCGCTGCTACACTGGCCGCCCTTTTGCAGGATTTGCGTGAGCGCGACGCACGCGATGCGACGCGCAGCGCGGCGCCTCTCAAGCAAAGCCCCGGAGCGCGGCAGCTCGACACGACGTCGATGAGCGCCGTACAGGCGGCGGCCCAGATTGTGGGTTGGTACCGCGAGGGGAACAGGTGACACAAAGCCAAGCACCGCAATGGCTTGGCTTTTTTGTCGTGGATCAACGAACCCCGTCCTTCGGGACGGGCCGTGCAAGGTGTCTATGTCGAATGCCGTCCCTGCAGTAGCTTCCCAGGATCCCCCGGAGTCTTTCGCCGCCCTTTTCGAGGAAAGCCTCACGCGCAAGGAAATGCGCACCGGCGAAGTGATCACCGCCGAAGTCATCCGCGTGGACATGAACTACGTCGTCGTCAACGCAGGCCTCAAATCCGAATCGTTCATCGCCCTCGAGGAATTCAAGAACGAAAGGGGCGAAGTCGAGGTCAAGCCCGGCGATTTCACCAGCGTCGCCATCGAAGCGCTCGAGGACGGCTACGGCGAAACGCGCCTGTCGCGCGACAAGGCAAAGCGCCTCGCGGCCTGGCTCGATCTGGAAAAGGCGCTCGAAGCCGGCACGCTCGTGAAGGGGATGATTTCGGGCAAGGTGAAGGGCGGCCTCACCGTCATGACCAACGGCATCCGCGCCTTCCTGCCCGGGTCGCTGGTGGACATCCGCCCCGTCAAGGACACCAACCCCTACGAGGGGAAGGAGATGGAGTTCAAGGTCATCAAGCTCGACCGCAAGAGGAACAACGTGGTCGTGTCCCGCCGCGCGGTGCTCGAAGCCTCGCAGGGCGCGGAGCGCCAGGCGCTGCTGTCAAATCTCCAGGAAGGCGCGACCGTCAAGGGCATCGTCAAGAACATCACCGACTACGGCGCGTTCGTCGATCTGGGCGGCATCGACGGCCTGCTGCACATCACCGATCTCGCCTGGCGGCGCGTGAAGCACCCCTCCGAAGTGCTCAATGTGGGCGACGAGGTCACGGCGAAGGTGCTGAAATTCGACACCGAGAAGAATCGCGTTTCCCTCGGCTTGAAGCAGCTCGGCGAGGATCCCTGGGTGGGCCTCTCGCGCCGCTATCCGACCGGAACGCGCCTGTTCGGCAAAGTGACCAATCTCACCGACTACGGCGCATTCGTCGAAGTGGAGCAGGGCATCGAAGGCCTGGTGCACGTGTCGGAGATGGACTGGACCAACAAGAACGTGCATCCGTCGAAAGTGGTCGCGCTCGGCGACGAGGTGGAGGTCATGATCCTCGAGATCGACGAGGAGCGGCGCCGCATCTCCCTCGGGATGAAGCAGTGCCTTCCCAATCCCTGGGAAGAGTTCTCGATGAACTTCAAGAAGGGCGACAAGGTGAAAGGCCAGATCAAGTCGATCACCGACTTCGGCATTTTCATCGGGCTGCAGGGCGGAATCGACGGCCTGGTGCACCTCTCGGACCTGTCCTGGACGCTGCCCGGCGAGGAGGCGGTGCGCAATTTCAAGAAGGGCGAGGAGACCGAGGCGCAGGTGCTGTCGATCGATATGGAACGCGAGCGGATTTCGCTCGGGATCAAGCAGCTCGAAGGCGATCCTTTCAACAACTTCGTCGCGAGCCACGAAAAGGGCAAGGTCATCTCGGGCACCGTCAAGTCGGTCGACGCCAAGGGGGCGGTGATCTCGATGGGCGGCGACCTCGAGGGTTACCTGCGCGCCTCCGAGATCTCGCGCGATCGCGTCGAGGACGCCCGCACCCATCTGAAGGAAGGCGACAGCGTCACGGCGATGATCATCAACGTCGACCGCAAGAACCGGACCATCAATCTTTCGGTCAAGCAGAAGGACTTTGCCGAGGAGAACGAAGCGATGGCCAAGCTCCAGAGCGAGAGCGCCGCCAGCACGGGAAGCACCAGCCTGGGCGCGCTCCTGAAGGCGAAACTGGACAACAAGAACACTCCACAGTAATCGAGGACCGGCATGACCAAGTCGGAACTTATTGCGAGGCTCGCGACGCGCTATTCGCAACTCGTCGCCAAGGATGCCGAATTCACCGTCAAGATGATCCTGGACGCGATGACGCAGAGCCTCGTAAAGGGGCAGCGCATCGAGATCCGCGGCTTCGGGAGCTTCGGGCTGAATCACCGGCCGGCGCGCGTCGGCCGCAATCCGAAATCGGGAGAGAGGGTGCACGTGCCGGAGAAATTCGTGCCGCATTTCAAAGCCGGCAAGGAATTGCGCGAGAGGGTCGATCAGAAATAGGAGACTGGGCCGGCGGGTTGCGGACGGCGGCATCGACGAGGTGCCGCCGTTCTGCTTTGGGGTCCGTGGTTAGATGAATCTCATCAACAAACTGTCGTGGCTGTTGCGCGCGCTGCTGTTTCTCGCCGTATTCGCCTTCGCGCTCATGAATACGTATCCGGTGACGCTGCGCTTCTTCCTCGGGCAGACCTGGGAGACCCCGATGATCCTGGCCTTGCTCCTGTTTTTCGCTTTCGGGGCCGCGATCGGGGTCCTCGCCTGCCTGTCCCGCCTGCTCGGGCAGCGTCGCGAAATCCAGAAGCTCCAGCGCGAGCTGCGCGCGGCCGGCAATCACGCCTTGCCGCCGCAGACGTAGGTCCGGACTCTCCATGGACTTCGAGCTCTGGTGGCTGTTCGGGTTTGCCCTGTTCTTCGGGCTGGGCTGGCTCGCGGCGCGCATCGACATCAAGCAGCTGCTGTGGGAATCGCGGCAGCTGCCACGCTCGTATTTCAAGGGCCTCAATTTCTTGCTGAACGAGCAGCCCGACAAGGCGATCGAGGCGTTTATCGAGGTGGTCAAGGTCGATCCGGAGACCGTCGAGCTGCACTTCGCCCTGGGAAGCCTGTTCCGCCGCCGCGGCGAGACCGAGCGTGCGATTCGCATGCATAAGAATCTGCTCGAACGTCCGGATCTGGGCGTGGAGCAGCGGCTGCACGCGATGGTCGACCTGGGGCAGGACTATCTCAAGGCCGGGCTTCTCGATCGCGCGGAAGAGATGTTTCTCAAGCTCAAGGACTCGCCGCATCGTGCCGAGGCGCTGAAGTTCCTGCTCGAGATCTATCAGCAGGAAAAGGACTGGATGAAGGCGGTCGGGATCGCGCTCGAGCTGGAAAAGGACTCCGGGCAGTCCGCGCAGAAAGAAATCGCGAACTACTACTGCGAGCTTGCGGCGTCGGAAGTGACGCATTCGCGCCCGGATGGGGCGAAGCGTCACCTGGAGGCGGCCCTGGCCGCGCACCGCAAATGCGTCCGCGCCAACATCATTCTGGGCGATATCGCGGCGGCCTCGGGCGATCACGGCGGCGCCATCGAAGCCTGGAAACGGATCGAGCAGCAAAACCCCGCCTATCTCGCGCTGGTCGCGCAGCGCCTGCTCGAGAGCCATCGCGCGCTCGGCCGCGCCGAGGAGGGGCTCACGCTCTTGCGCGGCTACCTGGCGAGCTCTCCTTCGCTCGATCTGCTCGATGTCGCCTTCCAGTCGACGCTGGACTCCGAAGGCCCCGAGACGGCCTACAAGCTGGTGAAGGACGAGTTGCGCCGCAACCAGACCCTGCTCGGCCTGGACAAGCTGCTCGAAGCGCAGCTCCTGGTCGCGCCCGCCGACAGGCGCCACGATCTGGAGCTCGTGCGCAATCTCATACACAGCCATACGCAACGCCTGGCGCGCTACCATTGCGAGAACTGCGGGTTCAAGGCGCGGCAGTTCTATTGGCACTGTCCCGCCTGCGGCGGCTGGGAGACCTATCCGCCGAGGCGCAACGAGGAATTCGAGCTGACGCCATGATATACGGAGACCAAACTTGAAGATCACCATCGTGGGTACCGGCTACGTCGGTCTGGTCACCGGCGCGTGTTTTGCCGATGTCGGGAACGACGTGCTTTGCCTGGATCTGGACGCCGCAAAGATCCGCACAATCGAGCAGGGCGGAATCCCCATCTACGAGCCGGGATTGCTCGAAGTGGTCAAGCGCAACCGCGCGGCGGGGCGGCTGCACTTCACGACCGACGTCGAGCGCGCGGTGCGCTTCGGGACGGTGCAGTGCATCGCCGTGGGGACGCCTCCCGGCGAGGACGGTTCGGCCGACCTTCAGCACGTGCTCGCTGCGGCACGGGCAATCGGCCGGCACATGACCGAGTACCGCGTGATCGTGGACAAGTCCACCGTGCCGGTCGGCACCGCGGACAAGGTGCGCGCCGCGCTTGCGGAAGAGCTCCGCAGGCGCGGCGTGGACACGCCCTTCGCGGTGGTCTCGAATCCGGAATTCCTGAAGGAAGGAGCCGCAGTCGAGGACTTCATGCGGCCCGACCGTATCGTCATAGGTGCCGACGACCCGCAGGCGATACAGATCATGCGGGCGCTTTACGCGCCGTTCCAGCGCAACCACGACCGCTTTTTTCTGATGGATGTGCGTTCGGCCGAGCTCACCAAATACGCGGCGAATGCGATGCTCGCGACGCGCATCTCGTTCATGAACGAGCTCGCCAATCTCGCCGAGCGCCTGGGCGCGGACATCGAGGAAGTGCGCAGAGGCATCGGATCGGACCCGCGCATCGGTTTCCACTTCCTGTATGCCGGCGCCGGTTATGGCGGTTCCTGTTTCCCGAAAGACGTGAAAGCGCTCCTGCACACGGCCGAAGAGGCCGGCGGCGCGCTCCCGATTCTCGAGGCGGTGGACCAGGTGAACGCGGCGCAGAAAAAGGTGCTCGCAAGGAAAATACTCGCGCGGTTCGGCGGGAAGCTCTCCGGAAGGCATATCGCCGTCTGGGGGCTTGCCTTCAAGCAGAATACCGACGACATGCGCGAAGCCTCGAGCCAGGTTCTGATCGAAGAGCTCGTGGCGAACGGCGCGACGGTGAGCGCCTACGACCCGGTGGCGATGCCTGCGGCGAAGCGCACCCTGGCCGGGCTCGCGGGCATTCGTTACGCGGAATCGCCGCTCGCGGCGCTCGAGGGCGCGGATGCGCTCGCGGTCGTCACCGAGTGGCAGGAGTTCCGCAGCCCCGATTTCGAGGCGATCCGCGCGCGGCTGAAGACGCCGGCCATTTTCGACGGGCGCAATCTTTACGATCCGGACGAGCTGAAGCGCTTCGGCCTGGAGTACTATCCGATAGGACGGGCCGCGGTGAGGGCGGGCGGGTGAAGGCGGAAAATCCGGTTTTCTCGGAGCTGCACAAGGCGCGAGTCCTGGTGGCGGGGGACGTGATGCTCGACCGCTACTGGTACGGCGAGGTGAGCCGCATCTCCCCCGAAGCGCCGGTGCCCGTCGTGAAGATCGAAAGCAGGCGCACCAAGGAGACACCGGGCGGGGCGGCGAACGTCGCCGCCAACGCGGCGGCGCTCGGCGCGAACGTGGCGCTGCTGTCGGTCGTCGGCGACGACGAATCCGGCCGCACGCTCGCGCAGCTCCTGGAGAAAGCAGGCGTCAACGCCAATCTGCACCGCGACGGCGACATCGCAACCACGGTGAAGCTTCGCGTGATCGGACGCCAGCAGCAGATGCTGCGCATCGACTTCGAGACCCTGCCGGGTCACGAAGTCCTGCTCGACAAGCTCGCGGACTACGAGCGGATGATCTCCGACCGAAACGTAATTATCCTGTCCGACTACGGCAAGGGCGGGCTCACGCACATCGAGCGGATGATCGCGCTCGCCCGCGCCCAGGGCAAGGCTGTCCTGGTCGATCCCAAGGGCGACGACTACTCGCGATACGTCGGCGCGACGGTCGTGACGCCCAACCGGGCAGAGTTCCGCGAAGTCGCGGGGAGCTGGAAAACCGAAGAAGAGCTTACGCGCAAGGCTCAGGCGCTGCGGGAGAAGCTCAAGCTGCAGGCGCTGCTGGTGACTCTCGGCGAGGACGGGATGAAGCTCTATGAAGCGGGCGGCGTGCGGCACGAAAAGGCGCGCGTGCGCGAGGTGTTCGATGTCAGCGGCGCCGGAGATACGGTCATCGCGACGCTCGGGGTGATGCTCGGGGTGGGGATGCCGCTCGGGGAGGCGGTGAGGATTGCGAACGTCGCGGCCGGCGTCAAGGTTCTCAAGTTCGGCACCGCCGTCGTGGAGCCGCAAGAGCTCCGCGACGCGCTGGTGCAAGGGTAATCGGGGCAGACATGTACTTCGCAGTCACCGGCGCGGCGGGCTTCATCGGGTCGAACCTGGTCCGGGCGCTGAACGCGCGCGGCGAAACCCGGATCCTGGCCGTGGACAATCTGGAGCGCAGCGACAAGTTCCGCAATCTGGCGGCTTGCGAGATCGCCGATTTCCTCGACAAGGAGGAATTTCGCAGGCGCGTCGAAGCGGGTGATTTCGCCGGATCGATCGACATCGTGTTCCATCAGGGCGCCTGTTCCGACACCATGGAGACCGACGGCCGCTTCATGATGGAAAACAATTACCGCTATTCGATGGCGCTGCTCGACTTCTGCATGGAGGACGCAGTCCCTCTCGTCTATGCGTCCTCGGCGGCAGTCTATGGGGCGGGCACGGGTTTTCGCGAGGAGCGAGCGTTCGAGGCGCCGCTCAACATCTACGGCTATTCGAAGTTCCTGTTCGATCAGGCGGTCCGGCGGCGCCTGGGCGAAGCGGGCTCGCAGGTCGCCGGGTTCCGCTACTTCAACGTCTACGGTCCCAACGAAGGGCACAAGGGCCGCATGGCGTCGGTGGCCTGGCATTTCTTCAACCAGTATTCGGCGGAGCGGCGCGTGCGTCCCTTTGTCGGGTCCGGAGGGTACGGGGACGGAGAGCAGCGCCGCGACTTCGTCTCGGTGGAGGACGTGACCCGGGTCAACCTGCATTTTCTCGACCATCCCGAGCTGTCGGGTATTTTCAACGTCGGCACCGGGCGGGCGCAGAGCTTCAACGACGTGGCGCTCGCCACGATCAACGCCTGCCGCGAGGCGCAGGGCGAGCAGCCTCTCGGCCTGGACGAGGCGCGCAGGCAGGGTCTGATCGAATACGCGCCCTTTCCGGACGCGCTCAAAGGCAAGTACCAGAATTTCACCCAGGCGGACGTCGGCGCGCTGCGCCGCGCAGGTTTCACCGCGCCGTTCCTTCCGGTCGAGGAGGGCGTCGCGCGCTACTGCCGCCAGATGCTCGACGAAAGAAAGGCCGTGGCGGCTGATACGCCGCGCCATGAGATATCATAGAAACATGGATCGCAATCCGGAGCTGACCTACAAGACGATCGAGGATACGGTCGGCGACACGCCGCTGGTGAGGCTGCAGCGCCTTCCGGGAAAAACCTCCAACATCGTCCTCGCCAAGCTCGAGGGTGACAATCCTGCCGGCTCGGTCAAGGACCGGCCCGCGATGTGGATGATCGTGCGCGCGGAGAAGCGCGGGACGATCAAGCCGGGGGACGCGCTGATCGAAGCGACCAGCGGCAACACCGGCATCGCGCTTGCGATGGCCGCGGCGATCCGCGGCTACCGCATGGTGCTCGTCATGCCCGAGCATCTGTCCGCCGAGCGGCGCCAGACCATGCGCGCCTTCGGCGCGGAAATCATCCTCACGCCCAAGGCGGGCGGCATGGAGGCCGCGCGCGACCTCGCCGAAAAGATGCAGCGCGAGGGCAGGGGGCGCATCCTCGACCAGTTCGCCAACCCCGACAACCCGCTGTCGCACTACGAGGGCACGGGGCCGGAAATCTGGCGCGACACCAAGGGGACGGTCACGCATTTCGTCAGCAGCATGGGCACCACCGGCACCATCATGGGCTGCTCGCGCTTCTTCAAGGAAAAGAACCCGAAGATCCAGATCGTCGGCTGCCAGCCCGAGGAAGGCTCGCAGATCCCCGGCATCCGCAAATGGCCCGAGGCCTATCTGCCGAAGATCTACGACAAGGTGCGCGTGGACCGGCTGGAATACGTGAGCCAGGCCGACGCCGAGCAGATGGCGCGCCGCATGGCGCGCGAGGAAGGCATCTTCGCCGGCATTTCCTCCGGCGGCGCGGTCGCGGTGGCGCTGCGAATTTCGCGCGAAGCCCGGAACGCGACCATCGTGACGATCGTCTGCGACCGCGGCGACCGCTACCTCTCGACGGGTGTTTTCCCCGACTGACGGCGTTCACGGCGCAGGCGAATGACGCCGATCCTTGCATTCGATATCGAGACGGTGCCGGACGTCGCCGGCTTGCGCCTGCTTCGCGATCTGGATGCGAAGCTCTCCGACCGCGACGTCGCCGAGCACGCTTTCCAGCAGCGGCGCGCCCAGACCGGCCAGGACTTCCTGCCGCTGCACCTTCATCGGGTCGTCGCCATCGCCTGCGCGCTGCGGGAAGGGGAAACCTTCCGCTGCTGGTCGCTCGGCTCCGCCGCCGACGGCGAGGCAGAGCTGCTGCGGCGCTTCTTCGACGGCATCGAAAAGTACACTCCGCAGCTGGTTTCGTGGAACGGCGGCGGATTCGATCTGCCGGTGCTTCACTACCGCGGTCTGGTGCACGGCGTGCCGGCGCGGCGCTACTGGGACATGGGCGAGGACGATCGCGATTTCAAATTCAACAACTACATCAGCCGCTATCATCAGCGTCACACCGACCTCATGGAATTGCTCGCTCTGTACCAGGGGCGCAATTACGTGCAACTCGACGAGCTGGCCCGGCTCCTGGGATTTCCGGGCAAGCTCGGAATGGACGGATCGAAGGTCTGGGAAGCGTATCAATCCGGAAAAATCGACGCGATCCGGAACTATTGTGAAACCGACGCGGCCAACACCTATCTCGTCTTCCTTCGTTTCCAGCTCTTGCGCGGGGCCTACGACGAGGCGCGCTACCGGAACGAGCTGAATCTGGTCCGGGACACGCTCGGCCAGTCCAAAGACGCCCACTGGCGCGAGTTCACGGGCCGGTGGAGCTGAAGCCCGCAGCACCCGATGCCGCTCGCCCTCATCGAGTCCCTCGACCGGGAGGGCCGCGGCGTGGCCCACGTCGGCGGAAAGGCGGTGTTCGTCGACCACGCCGTCCCGGGCGAGCTCGTCGAATACTCCGTCTACCGCAAGAAGCCCGCGTGGGAAGCCGCGCAGATCGTGCGGATCGAGCAGGAGGGCGCGGCGCGAATTCCCCCGCGCTGCGCCTTCTTCGGCACCTGCGGCGGATGTTCGATGCAGCACATCGAAGAACGCGCGCAGGTGGCGGCCAAGCAGCGCGTGCTCGAGGACGCGCTCTGGCACCTGGGCCGCGTTCGCCCCGAGACGATGCTGCGCCCTGTCTACGGGCTTCCCTGGGGATACCGGCACCGGGCGCGCCTGTCGGTGCGCTGGGTGCCGAAGAAGGGCGGGTCGCTGGTCGGGTTTCGCGAGCGCAAGTCGAGCTTCGTCACCGATATGACGAGCTGCGAAGTCCTGCCGCCTGAAATCTCCGGGCTCATCCGGCCGCTTCGCGCGCTGGTCGATTCGCTCGAGATGCAGGAGCGGCTGCCGCAGATCGAAGTTGCGGTTGGAGAGGAGCTTACCGTGCTGGTGCTGCGGGTACTGGTGACGCCCGGGGCGGCCGATTGCGGGCGGCTCAAGGAGTTCGCCGGGCGGCACGGCGTGCAACTGTGGCTGCAGCCCGAAGGGCCCGACTCGGCACGTCCATTCTGGCCGCTTGAAACACCGGGCTTGTACTACACGCTGCCCGAATACGGGCTACGCGTCGCGTTCGGCCCGACCGATTTCACCCAGGTCAACCATGCGGTGAACCGGCTGCTGGTGGGACGGGCGCTGTCGCTGCTGGATCCGCGGCCAGGCGAGAGAATCACCGATTTATTTTGCGGGCTGGGCAATTTCGCCCTGCCGATCGCTCGCCGCGGTGCCGAGGTGCTCGGAGTCGAAGGCAGCGCGGGGCTGGTTGCGCGCGCGCAAGAGAACGCCCGGGCCAACGGACTCGCCGAACGTTGCCGGTTCGCGGTTGCGGACCTTTTCGACGCCGCGGCATGCGCCGGCTTGCCGGCGTGCGACAAGGTTCTGCTCGATCCGCCGAGGGAAGGGGCGGTCGAGCTGGTGAAATCATTTGCCGCGAAGCCCCCGGCGCGCATCGTGTACGTTGCGTGCGATCCTGCGACTCTGGCCCGCGACAGCGGGGTGCTCGTCCATGCGCAGGGGTACCGGCTCGCCGCCGCCGGAGTGGTGAACATGTTCCCGCACACCTCGCACGTGGAGTCGATCGCGCTGTTCGAGCGGGATCAATGAAAAAGGGCGCCGCAGCGCCCTTTCTTGGTTCCGGATCGGACTCTAGTCGCGGCTGCCGCCGAATATCCCCAGTATCTGAAGCAGGTTGGCAAAGATGTTGAACAGGCTCAGATACACACCCGTCGTCGCCATGATGTAGTTGGTTTCGCCGCCGGTGACGATCCTGGAGAGGTCGTGCAGCAGGAACAGCGAGAAGACGACGATCACCAGGGTCGAGATCGTGAGCGCGAGCGCCGGGATCTGCAGGAACATGTTGGCGATCATCGCGACGAGGAGCGCGATCATTCCGACAAACAGGAATTTGCCCATGAAGCTGAAGTCGCGCTTCGTCGTCGTGGCGATTGCGCCCATGACGAGAAAAACCACGGCCGTGCCGCCCGCTGCGTAGCCGATGAGCTGCGCGCCGTTCTTCAAGGCGAGGGTGTAGGTGAGGAGCGGTCCCAGGAACCAGCCGAGGAGACCGGTCATCAGCAGCAGGAATGCGACACCGAGCATGCTGTTGCGGTTGGCGGCAATCGCGAACTGCAGGCCGATCACCGCAGCGAGCATGACCAAGGTGCTGATGATCGGGTTCTGAATGAGGACCGACGCGGTCGCCATGCCGAGAAAGGCGCCGATGATGGTGGGCACCATCGTCAGGGCAAGGAGCAGATAGGTGTTGCGCAGGACCTTTTGTGACTCGGCAGAGATCGCCGTGCCGAAAATCCCAGACGTGTTCTTGTTCGAGGGCACTGGTTGCAGTTCGGGTTGCATATTCATCCTCCATCAAACGACGATGTTGACGCACGCTTAGAGGCGGTCAACACCAGTTAAGTTCAACCACGCGCGGCAGTATAACGATCATTCGCACACCGCGCCATTGCGGCTCTTCATATGGGGGGCCGGTGATACAATTTCAAGCGCCGACAGGCACTTGCAATTGCCGATCGTATGCCGGAAGGTTGGCCGAGCGGTTTAAGGCACCGGTCTTGAAAACCGGCAGAGGCGCAAGCCCCTCGTGAGTTCGAATCTCACACCTTCCGCCAAGTCTCCGAGCCGGGTTGCGCTTGACTGCCCATCCCGGCGACTGCATGATCGAATCAGAACGCCTCTACAAAGTCCGAAGCCATGACGAGCGGTATCGAGCAGGCGCTTCCCCTCCTCGACGCGTGGACCGCGCATTCGGTCATGCAGCAGCATCTCCCCAGCGTGGCGCTCACGGTCGTGCATGGCGATCGGCCCGTCTGGACCAAGGCCTTCGGCTACGCCGACGTGAGCGCGAGAACGGCGGCGACGCCGCAAACGCCCTACCGCATCGGCTCCGTCACCAAGACCTTTACCGCGCTCGCGATCCTGCAATTGCACGAGGACGGGAAGCTCAGGCTCGACGATCGGGTTCGCGACCACGTAACGACGACCGCGATCCATGCCCGCAACATCGGCCTGCTCGATGTCACGATCCGCGAATTGCTCACGCACAGCTCGGGCCTGCAGCGCGACCTGCCGGGCACGTGGTGGACCCAGCCCAGCTTCCCGGCGCAGTTCCCCGACGATTTCAGTGCCACGTATCCATCGAGCACCGAGTGGAAGTATTCCAACGCCGGCTACGCCTTGCTCGGGGAGGTGATCGCCGCGGCTGGCGGCGAGCCATGGGCGCGGCACGTCGAGCTGCGCATCCTCGGTCCGCTGGGGATGGCCAGCTCCGAAGCGATGCCGCATGGCGATGAGGCGCGGATCGCAACGGGCTACTCGCGGCCGACGCCCGGCGAGCCGCACGTGCCGGTGCCGCACACTGACCACGGCGTGGTCAGCTCCGCGGCAAGCATGGCTTCGACGATCGAGGATATGGGCCGCTATCTCGCGTTTCACTTGGGTAGCGGCGGCTCCGTGCTCGGCGGGAAGAGCCTGCGCGAGATGCATCGCCCGCAGTGGCTTCTCGATGACTGGCAGACCGCCTGGGGACTCGGCATGCGGGTGCGCCGCGTCGATGGACGGGTACGCGTCGGACATCCGGGCAACACGCCCGGCTTCGCGGCGCTCATGGAGTTCATCCCGGCGCTGAAGCTCGGCGTCGCCGTGCTGACCAATGCCGACGACGGCAATCCGGCGAGCTATTGCGACTATGCGCTCCAGCTGTTGACGCCGATCGTCGCCAAGGCGATGGCGAGCGCCGCGCCCGCGCTCGCGGAAGACGCGGAGCGCTACTGCGGCCACTATCGCTCGGAGAACGGCAATGCGACAATGCTCGTTGCCGTGCTGGATGGCCAGCTGACGCTCGTCGCGCCGGGCGCCCCGAACCCCTACGCTGCGCGCGTGATTCTCGAGCGCACGCCCGAATCACATACGTTCATCGTGCGCTCGAGCGGCGCCTTCGCGACGCTCCCTTTCGGAGAACGCCTCACGTTCGGCACGAGCGCCGGCGGAGAAGTCACCGGCTACGAGGTTGCTTCCGGCGCGCGCTTCGTCCGCAAGCCGACTTTGGTCTACACCGGCGTAGAGCGCCGCAAGCGGCCTCAAGCGCCCTCCATCAGGGTAGAGCGCCGCAAGGAGCCTCAAGTGCGCTACATCGGTGTAGAGCGCCGCGCGGGCGGGAGGGACCGGCGCGGTCAGCAGCAGCCCTTGCCCTGAAGATCGCTGCGCTCGGACAAACCTTCCGCCAATCCAAGCCCAAAAAAGACGGCGGACATTTAGTCCGCCGCGTCAACCTCCCCTCGTTTCCAATCGCGCAACTGTGGTTGCGTCTTGGTACCAGCCCGCCGGCCCAGCGATAGAGAAGTCGGGCTAGTGCTTGGATTCCTCGGATTTCCTGCGCTTGCTTCGCGCCGCCTTGCGCAGGCTCTGATAGAGATCCGGATGGTGCGATTTCAGATGGTCGATGATCCCGAAGTCTTCTTTTTTCACCCGGCTGAGGTCGATCCGTTCGACGTGGACCAGCCGCAGCAACTGGCGAACGGGCTTGGGCATCGTACGGCCGCTTTCGTAGCGCGAGCCGCCGCTTTGTGTTACGCCGATCCTGGTCCAGAATTCCTGCTGGTTCAGGCCCAGGCGCCTGCGGATTTCCCGCGGGTTGACGAGTTCGAGCAGCTTCATGTTCGCTCCGGTACCGCTTAAATGTGGCGATACCATGCCAGCAGCATGGACCGTGCCAGGGTCGAAATGCCGGGAGGGCAGGGTTCGGATGATCCTTACATTTATGGAGAATTCGCGATAAGATTCAATGACTTTTTTAGAGGCAGGCATGGCGCTGATCGTTCAAAAATTCGGCGGGACTTCGGTGGGCACGACCGAGCGCATCAAGAGCGTCGCCGGCAGGATTGCCGCATTCAAAGCTGCCGGCCATCAGCTCGTTGTCGTGGTTTCGGCAATGAGTGGAGAAACCAACAGACTTATCGCTCTCGCCAAGGAGGTCCAGGCTGCACCCGATCCGCGCGAGTTTGACGTCGTCGTGTCGACCGGCGAGCAGGTCACGATCGGCCTGCTGTGCATGGCGCTGCTCGAGCGCGGCGTCGAGGCGCGCAGCTACACCGGGGGACAGGTCCGCATCCTCACCGACAGCGCGCACACCAAAGCGCGCATCCGCAAGATCGACGAGGAGCGCATGCGTGCAGACCTCGCCGCCGGAAGGCTTGTCGTGGTCGCCGGTTTTCAAGGCGTCGATGCCGAGGGCAATGTCACCACCCTCGGCCGTGGCGGATCGGACACCACTGCGGTCGCGCTCGCCGCCGCCTTGAAGGCCGACGAGTGCCAGATCTACACGGACGTGGACGGGGTCTACACCACCGACCCTCGCATCGTGCCGGAAGCCCGGCGCCTCAAGTCCGTGACGTTCGAGGAAATGCTCGAAATGGCGAGCCTCGGCTCCAAGGTCCTGCAGACCCGATCGGTGGAATTCGCGGGCAAATACAAGGTGCGCTTGCGCGTGCTCTCCAGCTTCCAGGAACAAGGCGAGGGCACACTGATCACATTCGAGGAAGACGCAAAAATGGAAGAAGCCGTCATTTCAGGAATCGCTTTCAACCGCGATGAAGCGAAGATCACCGTCATGGGCGTGCCCGATCGGCCCGGAATCGCCTACGCCATCCTCGGGCCGATCGGCGACGCCAATATCGACGTCGACATGATCATCCAGAACGCCGGCGTCGACGGCCTGACCGACTTGTCGTTTACCGTGCACCGCAACGAGTACCAGAAGGCGCTCGACGTGCTCAACAGGCAGGTCAAGGACCACATCAAAGCCGCCGACATTCGTGGCGACCCGAAGATCTGCAAGGTTTCCATGGTGGGCGTCGGCATGCGTACCCACGCCGGAATCGCAAGCCAGATGTTCCGCACTCTCGCCGAGGAGGGCATCAACATCCAGATGATCTCGACCTCGGAGATCAAGATTTCGGTCGTGATCGACGAAAAATACATGGAACTCGCGGTGCGGGCGCTGCACAAGGCATTTGGGCTGGATCAACCTGCTTGAGTACGCCCTGAACGGGCAAAACGGTATGCTATAGTCGCCACGGCACGCAGAGATGCCCGAGCGGTCAACGCCGAAGGCGTTCGTGCAACACGGGGCGCTTGGCGCCCCCGAGACCACTCGGGCAGGACTGCATTTTACGAAGTCGCGGAGCCAGTTGTAGTATTGCGGGGATTACGGAGAGATGCCCGAGCGGTCGAAGGGGGCGCCCTGCTAAGGCGTTATACGGATTACCTCCGTATCGAGGGTTCGAATCCCTCTCTCTCCGCCAGAAAACCCATACTGCAGCTTCGCGCGGCCGCCGAATTTCGGGCCGGCGACTGCTATTGAAAAATCTTCAGGTTGATCTTGAGCTGGAAGAACCAGAGCGGCACGGCTTTGGGCTCCACCTTGGGAATGTAGGTAATGTTCAGCGCGACGCTTTTGGTTCCCACGGAAAGCACCGGCAGCACGCCGGGGAAGGGGTGGTCATTCTTGAAGTCCTTGCGCGTCATGAGAAACCCGACGGCGCCCAGATCGACGTGCATGCCGTCAAACTGAAAGCGGCGCGACGCGCCCCCGCCGGCATAGTAGGAAGGATTGTTGTTCGAATCGATGAATCCGGAGGCCGTGGCGAAGGGGATCCACTTTGAATCCGCGAGATCCCAGTCATACTGAAGCCCGAGTCCCCAGTTTTTCTCGTTCAGATTCTTGCCGGCGGGCGTATTGATATGAACCGCTTTGCCATTGACCAGCAGGCTCATCTCATCCGCCACGGCGGCGCCGGCCATCGGGCCGGCTATGAGTATGACGAGAAGCGCCAGAAAAGCGCGTTGTGATTTCCGACCGTATCCGAGCAGAAAACTCCCGGTGGCATGAACTCCCCTATTCGCGTTTTTCATCGGTCTGTCCTCCGGCAATCCCGCTGTCATGGGGCTTGCGCCCTGTAGACCGGTGACTTTGCGCCCCCGGCCTTTCGGCCGGGTTTACCTTTGTCTGAACTATCGACCCGTGACAGAATCGATCTCTGTCACGCACCTAGAGATTACGCAATTACCGTACCCAGCTGGAGCGGCAAGGGGAAAACAAGACGATGTCGGGAAAGTGGCACTCCAGAGGAACTCGCATCGCGAAACGGCTCTGGTTCATGGAGATCTCCGCAGCAACGCAGCTCCACTACGGCGCTTGCTATAATTCCGGCCTCACTTCGCGCCCGTAGCTCAGTTGGATAGAGCACCTGGCTACGAACCAGGGGGTCGTGGGTTCAAATCCTGCCGGGCGCGCCAATTTTCGAGGGGTTGCATGAGGCAGCCCTTCTTCTTGGGGCCAGCGGGAATTCCGGAGCCGGCGCGTCGCACATCAGAATCATGATCGGCGTCTATCGTGAGTTCGAAGGGTGCATGCGGCTCATGGGGCATGTGTTGCGCAGGCTCCGGGTGCTCGCGCTGCCGCCGGTCACCGAATCGCTGACTCGCCAGATCTACTTCACCGGCGCCAGCGCCACGGCCGGGATAGTCCTTCGCGGCGCGCTCCTCGGAACCCTCATCATTGCTTACGTCATCGATGTCCTCGACGCCAATTCGGCGCTCGCGGTAAAAATCCTGCTCTGGGTGGTGCTGCGCGAGATCGGACCTCTCATCGCCGCGGTACTGGTCATCCAGCGCAGCGGTACCGCGGTCGTCACCGAGCTGGCTCTGATGCAGATATCGGGGGAGGTCACGAGCCTGCGCCGGATGCGCATCGATCCCCGGGACTATCTGGTCGTGCCCCGGGTCGTCGGCGTAGCCTTATCCACGGCGGCACTCACGTTCTACGTGCAGGTGATCGCAGTAGGCGGCGGCATGCTTCTCAGCGCGATCACGATCGACGCTTCGCTCGGCCAGCTTGCGAATGATTTCTTCCTTCTGGCGAGTCCGGTGGACTTCGCCTACTCCATGATCAAGAGCCTTCTGTTCGGGGTCGCGATCGCGGTGATCTGCTGCTACCATGGATTGCACCCTCCTGGAGTTTCGATCAACGCCGTCCCCAAGGCGGCGATCAACGCCGTAACGCAGAGTACTCTGCTTGTAATGCTGCTCAACGTCATTTTCGCCTACCTGGTATTCGGCCAGGCGTTCTTCGGCCTGGTGACGGCCAAAATATGAGCCACGCCGATCCGGCGGCTCGCTCCGATTCGGCTTCGAGCCACTCGGCCGAGGCGCGCGTGGCGCTCGGCTACGAGCCGTCCGCGGGCCGGGGGGACGGCCGCATCTGGATTCTTAAAGGCGGGAGCCATCGGGTGGCGGGCCTGAGCGACACTCGGAAAGCGAGGCTGCTCAGCGCGGTCCTCGACCTCAAGCCGGAACCGGGGGCGAGGCTCGTGCTGCTCGGCCTGGAGGTCGACGGGCTGGGCCCCGCGGAGCGGACCGCGCTCCGGGCGCGAGTAGCGTTTCTCCCCGCGGGCGGGGGTTTGCTCAGCAACCTCAATGCGTGGGAGAACATCGTGCTGCCGCTCGGGTTCCACACCCCGGGGCGCCTGCGCGGCGGCGCGGGAGAGGTCAGTGACCTGCTCGGGGGGCTCGGCGCCGACCCGCACGCCTTGCTCCCCAAGCTGCCCGAAAGGATGAGCGCGTACGAGAAGAAACTCGCGGGCTATGTCAGGATACTGTTGGAGAATCCGGAGCTCGTGCTGGTCGAAGATCTCGGCGGCGGGCTCGATGCCGCGGAGCGCGCCGGCGCAGCGGGATTTTTCCCGGTTTACCAGGCACGCTGCCCGGGTGGAACGTTCGTGCAGCTGGAGGGCTCGCCGGAAGCCTAGGGAACCTCTGATTAACGTCATGCCCGCGAAAGCGGGCATCCAGCAAGTGGCGGAAATTCATGGATTCCCGCTTACGCGGGAATGACGAAATCAGGGGTTGTTCAGAGCTTCCCTAGTACCGCTCGCGAGGGGCGGCACGGAAACTTTTGAGGAGAACGCCATGCAGGAAGAGCATCCCCGACCCAGGCGCTTCGCAGGAATCGGAAGAAAGGTCAGTCTGTTCTTTCTCACCGCGGTGCTCGGCGTGATCGGCGTCATACTCCTGGTGACCTACAAGCAGGGCGCGTTCGTGCGCCACACCGCGATCTATTTTTATGCGGCCGACGCACTGGGGATCAGCAAAGGCATGGCGGTGAGGTTGTTCGGGTTGCCGGTGGGCAGCGTGAGCGACCTGGACATATCGGATCGGGGAGTGAAAGTGCAACTCTCGATCAACAGCGAATACATTCCGCGCCTGCCCAAAGGGTCGCACGCGAGGCTGGTGCGCGAAGCTTACGTCGGCGCGGCCACGATACAGATCGTTCCGAGCCGCGGGCCCGGGCGCGCCGAGTCCCTGGCCGACGGAGACGAGATCGAGTACATCCCCGCCCGCGGTGTGGCCGAATTGGTCGACGATTTAAGGAACCAGCTCACCCCCGTGATCAACGACATGCGCCGGATGATCGCCGAATTGAATAACCCGAACGGGGATTTCAGAAAATCCGTCGCGGGGGCAAACACGGTTTTCCAGCAGCTTCCCGAGACCAACCGGGAGATGCGCCAGTTTCTTCGCGACGCCGACCGCACCGTGGTCGCCGTCGGCCGGCAGGTCGAAGCGAGCCTCGGCTCGGTCGAGCGCGTCAGCGCGCAAATGGAGCGGCAGGCGCCGCTGCTCGCCGAGAAGCTCGCGACCACGCTCGATGCGCTGTCGGAAACGTCGGCGCAAATCCGCGATACGACCCGCAAGAACGGCGATGCCCTGCACGAAGTCCTCGTTCAGGTGCCGGGCCTGCTGCGCGACGGCGGTGATCTCGTGCGGGAAGGGCAGGACGTCGTCGGAGCGGCGCGCAACTCCTGGTTCTTGCGCGACACGATCGAGGCAAAGTCCGTGCGGACG
>Ga0137436_1000144_pt1 | contig 23543 bp, 19 predicted proteins | sample EasRivERMGT119_2_FD_102328 | JGI IMG/M metagenome (GOLD analysis project Ga0137436, IMG submission 102328) | Soil microbial communities from meander-bound floodplain in the East River, Colorado, USA - East River MetaG ERMGT119_2 | ecosystem: Environmental > Terrestrial > Soil > Floodplain ...
ATGGCGCTCGCGAAGGACCTCACCCAGATGAGCCTTCCGGACATAGGCGATGCGTTCGGCAACCGCGACCACACGACTGTCCTCCATGCGTGTCGCACCATCGCAACGCTGCGAGAGAAGAACCACGACATCAACCGCGATTACCACGTACTCGAGCAGGTACTCAAAGGGTGAACAAGCTGGGTACAACCATGGGACTAATTGTGAACAAGTGCTGCCGCCGAGGATTGGCGGCTTCTTGTTCATATTATCCCCACGTTCTATTCTGCGCTTTACTAACAGCTTTCGAACGCCGAAGCATCGCAAGTCTACTGGTCCGAGCTGGGTTATCCACCTAGAAGATCGTGGTCATCATCATAATCAAGGAAATAAAATGAATCTGTTGAAGACCCAACGCGAAGCGCTGCTCGATCCTCTGCAGGCGGTCACCGGAATAATCGAGCGGCGCCATACACTGCCGATCCTGTCCAACGTATTGCTCTCCCGGACGGACACGCACATGGAGTTCGTCGCCACCGACATCGAGATCGAGATTACGACGAGCATGACCGTCGAGGGTCCGGGAGAAGCTAAGAAAATAACAGTAGGGGCTCGAAAGATCGTTGATATTCTTCGCGCTCTCCCGGAGGGATCGGAGATTACACTTGCGTTGCAGGACAAGAGGCTTCAGGTGAGGTCGGGAAAAAGCCGTTTCAACTTGCAGACCCTCTCGGCAGAGGATTTTCCCAGATTGGCGCTGGTCGAAGCCTCCGCGACGAGCTTCTCGGTTCCTCAAAAGTTGCTGAAGTCGCTTTTGGGGCTGGTTCAGTACGCAATGGCTCAGCAGGATATCCGCTACTACCTCAATGGCCTGCTCATGGTCGTCGAGGAAGGGCAGCTGAAGCTGGTGGCGACCGACGGGCACCGCCTGGCCTACGCAAGCCGAGAAATCGGGGGAAAGAATCTTTTGAAGCAGGAAGTGATCCTTCCCCGCAAGACGATTATCGAGCTTTCGAAGCTCCTTGAGGACAGCGATGATTCGGTGGCGATCGAATTGTCCTCGGCCCAGGCCAAGTTCAGGTTCGGCAACGTCGTGCTCGTGTCGAAGCTGGTGGACGGAAAGTTTCCGGACTATGGCCGGGTGATCCCTCAGAATCATCCGAAGAAGCTGAAGCTCGAGCGAATTGCTTTGTTGCAGGCGTTGCAGCGGGCGGCGATTCTCACCAGCGACAAGTTTCGCGGAGTACGCTGGATTCTGGGGGAAGGAAGTCTCAAGATCAGTTGCAGCAATACCGAGCAGGAGGAAGCGCAGGAGGAGCTTGATGTGCCGTACAAAGGGGAGACCCTCGACATCGGGTTCAATGTCGGCTATCTCGTGGACGTGCTCAACAATCTCGACGTTGCCGAGGTCGAATGCGGATTGGGTGATGCCAATTCGAGCGCGCTGTTTACCCTGCCAGGGCGCGACGATTTCAAATATGTCGTGATGCCGATGCGGATCTGAGTGAAGAGAAAATAAATGTCTGAAGCAGAAAAGAACGATCACGCGCGCGACCCATACGATTCCGACAGCATCAAGGTACTGAAGGGACTGGACGCGGTCCGCAAGCGTCCGGGCATGTACATCGGCGATACCTCCGATGGGACCGGTTTGCACCACATGGTGTTCGAGGTCGTGGATAACGCCATTGACGAGGCGCTAGCCGGTTTCTGCAACGAGATCACGGTCACGATTCATACGGACAACTCGATCAGCGTCATCGATAACGGACGCGGCATTCCCACCGAGCTCCACAAGGATGACGAACAGAAACGCTCGGCGGCGGAAATCGTGATGACCGAGCTTCACGCAGGCGGGAAGTTCGACAACAATTCTTACAAGATCGCCGGCGGCCTGCACGGCGTGGGCGTGTCCGTGGTCAATGCGCTCTCCGACTGGCTGCGCCTCAGCATTCGACGCGACGGGAAAAGCCACTTCATGGAATTCCGGCGCGGGGTGCCTGTGGCACCGCTCAAGGTGACCGGCAAGACCGAGAGACGCGGTACCGAGGTGCATTTTCTGGCCAGCGCGGAAACCTTTGGGGTGGTCGAGTACCACTTCGACATCCTGGCGCGACGGCTGCGCGAACTTTCGTTTCTCAACAACGGGGTCAAGATCCAGCTGGTCGATCAACGCGTTGGAAAAGAAGAGAACTTCGCGCACACCGGGGGGGTGATGGGGTTTGTCGAATACATCAATCGGAGCAAGAACGTTTTGCATGGCACGCCTTTTCACGCAATTGCGCAAAAAGAAGGCATCACGGTCGAGGTGGCGATGCAGTGGAACGACTCCTACCAGGAACAGGTGCTCTGCTTCACGAACAATATTCCACAGCGTGACGGCGGCACTCACCTGACGGGCCTGCGAGCTGCCATGACCCGCGGTTTGAATCAATATATCGAATCGAACGAAATCGCAAAGAAGGCCAAGGTCGAGACCACCGGTGACGATATGCGTGAAGGCCTGTCGTGCGTGCTTTCGGTCAAGGTGCCCGAGCCGAAATTCTCTTCGCAAACGAAGGACAAGCTCGTTTCCTCTGAAGTGGGGACAGTGGTCCAGGAGCTCGTGGGCGAAAAACTCAAGAATTTTCTCCTCGAACGGCCCAACGATGCCCGCATCATCTGCGGGAAGATTGTGGATGCAGCACGTGCGCGCGAAGCAGCGCGCAAAGCGCGGGAGATGACGCGCCGAAAAGGCGTGCTCGACTCGTTCGGGTTGTCCGCGAAGCTAGCCGACTGCCAAGAGAAGGATCCAGCACTTTGCGAGCTCTACATCGTCGAGGGAGACTCTGCCGGCGGTTCAGCCAAACAGGGTCGCGACCGCAAGTTCCAGGCGATTTTGCCGTTGAAAGGCAAGATCCTGAACGTCGAAAAAGCACGGTTCGACAAACTGATCTCCTCCCAGGAGATCGTGACCTTGATCCAGACTTTGGGCACCGGGATAGGCAAGGACGAGTACGATATTTCTAAACTGCGCTACCACCGTATCATCATCATGACCGACGCCGACGTGGACGGCGCGCATATCCGCACGCTGTTGCTTACGTTTTTCTATCGACAAATGCCGGAGCTCGTCGAGCACGGACACGTGTACATCGCACAGCCCCCCCTCTATAAAGTCAAGCTTGGCAAACAGGAACGCTATTTCAAAGACGACCACGAGCGTGCACAGTTCATGCTCGCACAGGCATTGGTGGGAGCGTCCCTCGCGCCCAGAAAAGGAGGGCAGGTGATCGAGGGCAAGACACTTGAGCAGCTCGCGAAGGCCTATCTATTTGCCGAGGCGGTGGTGGCGCGAGCCTCGAAGATCATCGACGTCGAGGCCTTGGCTGCGCTCATGCGTGGCGTTGAAGTCGATCTTTCCAGTCCGCAGTCTGCGGGGGCGAGCGCGCTCCGGCTCAAACAAGCTATGGCTGCCAAAGGGAATGGCGTCAATGTAAGCGCGCGCTATGACGGGAAGAACGAGCGTCACCAACTGGTGATCGAGCGGACCCACCACGGAAATGTCAGAGCGAGCGTGCTCGACGATGACTTTCTGTCCTCGGGAGACTATCAGCATCTCAACCGAATTGCGCAACTACTGCAGGGGCTTATCGGGCCTGGCGCCGCGATCAAGCGCGAGGACAAGGAAGAGGGAGTTGCTGACTTTCCGCAAGCGATGAAGTGGCTGTTGGGAGAAGTCGAGCGCAGCGCAGCGATCCAGCGCTACAAGGGCCTCGGAGAGATGAATCCGGAACAACTTTGGGAGACTACGATGGATCCGCGGTCTCGGCGGCTGCTCAAGGTGCAGATCGAAGACGGGATCGCCGCGGATGAGATTTTCACCAAGCTCATGGGAGACGACGTCGAGCCCCGGCGGTTATTCATCGAGCAGAACGCACTGGTTGCGCGGCTCGACGTTTGACCAGGTTTAAAGTCCCTACGCTGCTTGCTTGTTTCGAGGTGTCCGGGCGCGGCTCGCAAGTCGCTTCGCGCGCGCTCTCGGCTTGCTTTCCGTTTTCACCTTTCTCGGGGCCTTTTCAGCGTCGGCGATCCTCGCCGGCGAGCGCGGGGCGGGCTTTGTAGCGCGAGGCGCGAACTCGAACCCCACTTTGCCATCGGCGGCGCGCACCAGAAACGCCGAAAACGGTCTGCCTTTGCGAGAAATAAACCGATGCAGGAGATCGGTCCTTCCCGTTGCGAGCAGTTTCTTTATCTCCTCGGGCTCAACGGGTCGCTGCAGAATCACGCGTCCGGAGCGAAAGTCGCAGCGCTGAGCGGGGTTGACGCTATTCTCACAGACGTATGCCATCGGTTGCTCGAACACGCGGCCGCCGCATTTCGGACAGGGACCGAGTGGAGTCAGACCTGAAAAATCCACCTTTGCCGCAGCGTCATCATCTGCCTGGCGCCCGAAGTCGAACTCGGCGCGCAGCTCGGGGGTGAGCCGCACCATCGCGGCGAACGGCTTTCCGACCCGGCTACGGAAACCCGTGAGAGGGCCCACCGAGCGCTTGGCGATCAGAGTCTCAATCTCCTCGGGGGCGAACTCGCGGCTCGACACCACTTTCCAGATCGAAAAGTCGCATTTCTGGCACTTGAACTTGCGATAGTTCTCCTGGACCGTGCCGCCGCACTTCGGGCACGGAGTCTTCAGCGTAAGGAACACAGTATCGGGAATGTCGCCGAGCTTGATGCGGGAAACCATTTCCCGGGTGAGATCGACGATGTGATCCATGAATTCGCTGCGCGGCAGAGTCCCGTGCTCCATCTGTTTCAGCTTGAATTCCCAGTTACCGGTGAGCTCCGGCGAACACAACTCGTTGACGCCGAAATGGCGCAGCGCGAAAAGCAGTGAGGAAGCCTTGGGCGTCGGCTGAAGCTCGCGACCGGCGCGGTGGACATAGTCCTCGTAGATCAGACCCTCGATGACCTGCGCACGGGTTGCCGGGGTACCCAGTCCCTTCTCGCTCATCGCTTCGCGCAGCTCCTCGTCCTCAACCAGTTTTCCGGCGCCTTCCATCGCCGAGAGAAGCGTTGCCTCGGTGAAGCGCGCCGGCGGCTTCGTCTGGATGGCGCGAACATCCACCTCGCGCGCGCGCACCTTTTCTCCATTCTTGATTGCGACCAGGCTTGAAGACTCGCCTGTTTCCGCTTCCTTCCCGTAGACCTCGAGCCAGCCGGCCTGGGTCATCACCCGGCCCTCGGTCTTGAAGGCTTCGCCTTCGATGCGGGTGAGTCGCGTCGTAACGAGATACTCCGCCGCCGGGAAAAACACGGCGAGAAAGCGCTTCACGACCAGGTCGTAGAGCTTCTTTTCCGCCTCAGACAGATTTCGCGGCGGTTGCATCGTAGGGATGATCGCGAAGTGGTCGGAAATCTTCTTGTTGTCGAATACGCGTCTGTTTGGCTTGACCCAACCCTTCCTGAGGATCTGGGCCGCGTGCCGCGCGTATCCCAAGGCTTTCTGCGCGGCAAAAACGTCCAGCGTCTTCTTCACGGTACCCAGGTAGTCCTCGGGCAGCGCGCGAGAATCCGTCCGCGGATAAGTAAGAGCCTTGTGCCTTTCGTACAGCGCCTGTGCCAGCCCGAGCGTGGTCTTCGCCGAAAAGCCGAAGCGGCCGTTCGCTTCGCGCTGCAGGCTCGTCAGGTCGTAGAGCAGAGGGGAAAGCTGCGATGCCGGTTTCGCCTCCTCGGTGACGACGCCCGATTTTCCCTGGCACTTCTCGCGGATGGCCGCGGCCTGCTTCTCGTCCCACAGCCTCTCGGGCCTTGCTTCGCCGTCTTCTTTTGCCTTCTGAAAGTTTTCGTCGAACCAACGGCCAGCGTACTCACCCTGCGCCGCGGAAAACGTGGCGTGGATCTCCCAATAGTCGCGCGTCTTGAAACTGCGTATACGATCCTCGCGCTCGACGAGAATCGCGAGCGTCGGTGTCTGCACGCGGCCGACCGTGGTCTTGTAAAAACCGCCTTCCTTAGAGTTGAAGGCCGTCATGGCACGCGTGCCGTTTATCCCGACGAGCCAATCCGACTCGGAGCGGCACACGGCGGCGTCGGCCAAAGGGCGCAACTCGCTGTCCCTTCGCAGCTTCTCGAAACCTTCCTCAATGGAACTTTGCGTCATCGACTGCAGCCACAAGCGCTCGATGGGTTTCTTGTTGCCGGCATGCTGAACGATATATCGGAAAATCAACTCGCCCTCCCGACCTGCGTCGCACGCGTTTATCACTCCGTTCAAATCCTTGCGACGGAGCAACTTGACGAGGAGTTTGAGGCGCTCCTCGCTCCGCTCGATCGGCTTTAGATCGAAGTGCGGAGGAATCACAGGCAGGTTGGCAAAAGACCACTTGCCTCGCTTGACCTCTACGCCTTCGGGGGGAACGAGTTCGAGCAGGTGGCCGATCGCCGACGAAAGTACGTAGTCCCGGCTTTCGTAGTAGTCCCCGTGGCGCGTAAAGCCGCCCAGAGTGCGCGCGATGTCATTCGCCACAGAGGGCTTTTCGGCGATGATGAGTTTCTTGGCCACTGAGAAGAAAAGATTGCGAGAAAAGACAGACGACAGGATTCGAGGCTGTCCCTACGCGAAGCGCAGAATGATAAGTGTAATCGGAACGTGAAGCAAGAAATTGCCGCGAGCAAAGGCCGAGTCCCTCTCGCGAGCTCGGTTCGATACTAGTGCGTCTGGCGTTTTTCGCCGTCGGGTATCAGCTCGTCGAGAATCAGCGCATCTACATTGCCGCGGCGCGTCCAAAGCACCATCAGGACGATCACCTTGAGCTTGTCCAAGCCCACAACGTCGTTGGGCAAGGCCATCCCGCGCTCGATGATAAGTTCGCGCAGCAACGGGGTGAGGATTTTTGCGCCCTCAAGAAAAGCAATGAAGCCCCGGCTTTCCAACGACAACTTGGTCGCTTCGTCTGCAGAATACCCGCGGAAGGACGGTCGTGCGTCGAGGGACTCCGGAAGAGCCTCCTTGGGCAGGTCCGTGAGGGTGTTGAGCCAATCCAGCGCGTCCTGGATGTCGTCGTTCTCGAAGCCGGCCGCGTGCAGCTTGCGCTCAAGCGTATCCTGATCGGGGTAGGTTTCGGTCTGGTAGTAATTCTCGAAAAGGTATACGAGTACGTCGAACATTCGCTATGAATCCTCAGCGGACACGTTGGTATAGACCTCCGGGGAGGCCGGCCACTTTCCCTTCCAGTTCCAACTGCAGCAGAATGGACGATACGATTTCGGCCGTCAAGCCGCTGCGCGCGATCAGGCCGTCAATATCGCAGGGGTCGAAACCCATCTTGTCGAGCAAGTCGTGACCTGCGCCGGGTTCCGGCGATCTCGTTTCGGGTGCCACCGCGGCGCCGAGCTCCTCGAGAACGTCTTGCGCACTCTCGACCAGCTTGGCGCCCTGCTTGATCAGCGCGTGACAGCCCCTCGAGAGCGGCGAGTGGATCGAACCGGGGATGGCAAGCACTTCGCGACCCTGTTCTGCAGCGAGGCGTGCGGTGATGAGGGAGCCCGAATCGAGGGCAGCCTCGACGACGAGACAACCGCGGGCAAGACCCGAGATGAGGCGATTGCGCCGAGGAAAATTTCCCGCGTTGGGCGGTGTGCGGAGCGGGAATTCGGACACAAGCGCGCCCCGCAACAGGATTTCCTCCGCAAGCGGCTCGTTGCGACGCGGATACACGATGTCGATGCCCGTGCCCAACACCGCGATAGTGGAACCCCGTCCCTCCAGCCCGCCGCGGTGCGCAGCGCTATCCACACCGATAGCCAGGCCGCTCACGATGACCAGGCCAGCCTCGCTGAACGCTCGCGCGAAACTCTGCGCATTCTTCAGTCCCTGCGGCGTCGCGTTTCGGCTGCCGACCACGGCAAGCGCCGGGGAAGAAAGGAGCTTCGCGTTGCCGGCAACATAGAGCAAAGCCGGCGGATCGGCGATTTCCAGGAGTTGCTTGGGGTATTCGGTGTCGGCAAGGGTCAGCACCTTGTGCTCGGGCTGGGCAGCCCATCGGAGCGCTTTTTCGACTTCGGAGTCGTTGTTTCGCTCGAGGATGCCCGCTGCAAGCGCTTCGGGCACGACGCGACAGAGTTGCGATCGCGTCGCATTCAGTACGTTGGCGGGAAGGCCGAAGGTGGAAAGCAGGGATCGGAATCTCTGGCCACCGAGCCCGGAAACCAGACTGAGTTCGATCCAAGCGGCCAGGTCGCCTGAATCGTTCATACGTGAAGCCTCGCCCGGAAGGGATCTTGATTAGGGGTTCTGCACGATATCTCCCCCCTGCACCGGTCGTGAACTTTCCATCACCAGCGCGTAGGAGACCGAATCGAAGGTACGGAAGATGAAGACCAGGCCGTAGCGCTCCGGGGGCAGCTGAATGGCCGGGGAGCGGTCACGCGATTTCAGATAATCTTTCTGATCGTAGACCACGACGTTGCGGTAGACGGCAAGCACGTGTCCGACCTCCAAGCCGTCGCGCCTGCCTCTATTGATGGAGATGATCGAGTCGCGCCCGCCCACGCTGGTAGCGAGAGCATCGTAAAGTCCTATGATTCGGCCGCTTACCGCGGAACCCGGCGCATGAGGCACATACTGGGGGATGGTCGGCGGCGGCGCGGGAATGAGTCGGTCTCCCGCGGAAATCTCTTTCTTGGAATTCACGATTTGTACTGTGGCGGGTTCGCCGCTTCGCGTCACACGGGCCGTACCCAGGAACACGGCTTCGAAACCCAGAGTCCTCTGGTTGTCGGGGTCGACCAGCGGTTGCCCCGCGCGATAGACCTGCCAAACGGGCGCGTCGGTGCCGCCAAAACCGCTGACATAGGCCACATTGCCCGTGCCTAAGTTGACCCGATTTTCCTCCGTAGCGATGATCCGCGGGGCCTTGTCGAGGCCGCCTTCCTCGATGATCAATGGTTGCGTCAGAAACGGCTCGATCGCTCTGGGCGAAATGGCGGGTATTGCCTCTGACGCCAAGGGCTGGGTGTAGATACGCGGCAGAAGCTTGACCCCTTCTGCACCCCCAGCTCCAGCTCCACGGTCGCCGCCGGCATCGCTGATACGCAATTGCGGCGGCGACACGCTCCGGTCGAGCACGAGGACATCGCCCGGGGAGATGTTGTGCGGATTCCTGATCTGCTCCTGGTTCATGCGCCAGACTTCCGGCCAGCGCCATTGATCATTGAGGAATTTGCTGGCTATGCTCCAAAGGGTATCGCCCCTTTGGACGACGTAGCGGTCCGGCGCTGTCTCTTTTACCTGTAGATCGCCCTGTGCAAGGGCCAACAACCCTGCGCCCGCTAGGGCGAGCGCCAGGAGAGCTGTGATAGACTTTTGCATGACCGGCCTCGTCTGGATTTAGCCGCCGCAGTCCCTATATTAGCTTTTGCGGCTTGCTTTTTACAGTCTGCATTAAATTCTGCATCTAATTCTTTCAATTTGCAAGTATTTATGGCGTTGCTAGAGATCCTCCGCTACCCCGATCCGAGGCTCTACAAAAGGGCAGCGCCAGTAGTGGAGGTTGACGAATCGGTTCGCGCCTTGGTCCGGAGCATGGCCGAAACCATGTACGCAGCGCCGGGGGTGGGACTCGCGGCGACGCAGGTCGACGTGCACAAGCAGGTGATCGTCATTGACGCCTCCGAGAGCCGAAATGAACTCCTGGTCTTGATCAACCCGGAGATCGTGAGCCGCGAGGGTGTCCAGTATTGCGAAGAGGGCTGCCTGTCGATTCCAGGAATCTACGAGCCGGTTGAGCGCGCCGAGCGCGTGACCGTGCGCGCGCTCGCCCTGGACGGAAAGTCCTTCACCCTCGTCGCAGAGAAGGTGCTTGCGGTCTGCATCCAGCATGAAATGGATCACCTCGAGGGCAAGATCTTCGTCGACTATCTGTCGCGCCTCAAGCAGCAGCGCATCAAGGCCAAACTTCAAAAACAGCTCCGCAAGACGGCCTGAGGCAGGGTTGGGACCCTGCCGATTCGTGATCGGTGCAGGGTTGGGACCCTTCGATTCGCGATCGGTGCAGGGTTGGGACCCCTTCGGTTCGTTAGCCGACACCTGTCGGCGCGCTGCTTTTCGTGCAAGCCCTGAGCGGGTGCCGTTTCCGTGAATGTTCTCTTCGCCGGAACTCCTGAATTTGCGGCACGGTGCCTTGAGACGCTCCTTGAGTCCCGCCATCGTGTGGCCGGCGTGATGACTCAGCCGGATCGACCTAGTGGGCGCGGTCTTGCGCTGGCGCCATCACCGGTCAAGAAGCTGGCGGCAGCGCGAGGCATTCAGGTAGACCAGCCCACGAGTCTGCGGGACGCGCGCGCGCAAGCGGAGCTTAAGCGCTTCGGAGCTGACGTCATTGTGGTTGCCGCTTATGGTTTGATTCTGCCGCAGCCGGTGCTCGAGCTCTCCCGGTACGGGGCGGTCAATATTCACGCGTCCCTGTTGCCGCGATGGCGCGGCGCAACGCCCATTCAGCGGGCACTGCTTGCCGGTGATCGGGACACGGGCATATCGATCATGCAGATGGACGCGGGGCTCGACACGGGCCCGGTGCTGATGCAGGAAAAAATTCCGATCCTGGAAGACGATACCACGGGCACGCTGCACGATCGGCTCGCAGAGCTTGGCGCGAAACTCATCGTGCAGGCCCTGGATGCGCTGGAAGCTGGCGGGGTCAACGCGACACCGCAGCCGGCCGAGGGGGTGACGTATGCTGCCAAGCTCGACGGGCGCGAGGCTCGCGTTGACTGGCGCGAGAGCGCGGTGTCGTTGAATCGCCGGGTTCGCGCGCTCAATCCGTCGCCGGGCGCGGATGCACGCGTGCGCGGGCTGGCGCTCAAGATTTGGCGTTGCGCCACCTCTGTGGGGAGAGGGGAACCGGGTGAGATTCTTCGCGTAGATCCGCTCGGCCTGCGCGTCGCCTGCGGGGAAGGCATCCTGGTGATAACCGAGTTGCAGCGCTCGGGGGGAAAGCGACTGCCCGCCGCCGAGTTTCTCAGAGGATTTCCGCTTTCGGCGGGCGAGCGCTTCGAAGCCCGGTAGCCGGGCGGTCAACGCACTGCGCCTATAATGCGACCAACGCCCGTGACCTTGCGCAGTGCAACCGTGCCCACCATTTCCGCTGGCCCTTCACTTGCCCAGGCCTTTGTTGCCGCTGCCGAAGCCATCGGGCGCGTCTCCGGGGGGGAGAGCCTGAACACTGCGCTCGCCGACCTGAAACACCGTGCGTCGGCGCAAACACTTGCTGCTGCCGCGCAGGATCTTTGCTATAACACGCTACGAAGCTACGGGGTGATCGACGTGGCCCTGGAGCGACTACTGCAGAAACCTCTAACAGATTCCCCGGTGCGCGGGTTGCTGCTCACCGCGCTCGCGGAACTCGCTGCGCGGCCGCAGTCGGCGCACGCGGTCGTGCATCAAGCGGTGGAAGCGGCTGCTTTGCTCGGGCACTCGCGCGCGAAAGGGCTGGTCAACGCCGTGATGCGCAACTTTCAGCGCCGCATGCCCGAGCTGCTCTCGGAGATCGAGGCTACCGAGTCTGGCCGTTACCGCCATCCACAATGGTGGATCGACGCGTTGCGCCTGGCGTATCCATGCGAGTGGGAGTCCGTCCTTTTAGAGTCGAACCGACATCCGCCCATGGTTCTGCGGGTAAACCGGCGACGACTCTCGGCGAAAGCGTATCTGGAGAAACTGGACCGGGCTGGAATTCCCGCGCGGGCGCTGGGACAAGATGCGGTGCTGCTCGAAAAACCTTGCCGGGTCGAGCGGCTCCCGGGATTTGCAGCAGGCGAGGTCTCGGTGCAGGATGCCGGCGCCCAGCGAGCAGCGCCGCTTCTGGATGTTCGCGACGGGATGCGGGTGCTGGATGCCTGCGCGGCGCCAGGCGGAAAGACCGGACACCTGCTTGAGCTTGCCGAGTGCGAGCTTCTCGCAGTGGACGCGGACGGCCTGCGGGCGCGGCGTATCGCCGAAAATCTCTCCAGGCTGCAGCTCTCGGCGAAAGTCGTGGTGGGCGATTGCCGCAAGCCGGAGAGTTTCTGGGGGGAGAAGCCTTTCGACCGCATTCTCCTGGATGCGCCTTGCTCGGCATCGGGCGTGGTGCGGCGCCATCCCGACATCAAATGGCTGCGTCGGAAGACCGATGCATCCGGGTTCGCCCGCACGCAAGCGGAACTGCTGGAAGCTTCATGGCGGGTACTCGCCCCCGATGGTAAATTGTTGTACGCCACATGCTCGGTGTTTCCCGAGGAGAACGGCGCTCAGATGGAAAATTTTCTTCTGCGGCACCCGCAAGCTGAAATGCTTCCTCTCCCGGGGCTCGCCGAGGGCGACGAAGGGGCCCCACGCCCTTTGGAATGCCAGATCCTGCCGAGCGCCGAGAGCGACGGTTTCTTCTACGCTTTGCTGAAAAAAACCGCTGCCTAAGCTCCAGGAATGAACACAAACTTGCGTCGATTCGTTGCCGCGCTCGCGGTAAGCTTCGCTGCGTCGGTGTTGGCCCAGCCCATCCAGGTGAATAACGCAGGGTTGGAAATCGCCGAGACTCGCTATTTCCTGAACGCGGATTTTCGCCTCGAGCTGACCGCGCCGCTCCTGGAGGCCCTGAAGAATGGCGTATCGCTGGGGTTCCTGGTGGAGTTCCAGCTGACGCGGCCAAGATGGTACTGGTTCGACGAGAAAACCGCCTCCGAAAAGCTGGAGCTACGGCTTTCCTATCTCCCGCTGGCGCAACAATACCGGCTGTCGAGCGGGACACTGCATCATAGCTTCCCCACGCTCGCCGAGGCGCTGGAGGCGCTCGGCAGGGTTCACGACTGGCCGGTGCTGGGACAGGATCAGGTCGACAACGGCCAAGCCTACGTTGCCGCGGTGCGCCTGCGCCTTGATCCGGCTCAGCTGCCAACGCCGTTCCGCGTGAGTGCCGTCACGAACCGCGAGTGGACGCTGACGTCCGACTGGAAGCGATTTCCATTCACGCCGCTTGCGCCGGTGCAGGAGGCCCGATGACGTACGTGCTCATCGCCAGCGCCGCGCTCGGCGGCATTCTGCTGTTCCTGCTTGCCGCGGCGACCGCCAACTCGCCGCTCTTCGCCGAGCACTATCCGCTGCTGCTCGGACTGAACGCGGTGATTGCTCTGGCGCTCCTCGGGCTCGTGGCATACCAGCTGGCGATCCTCGCGCGGCAGCGCCGCGCCAAGGTGTTCGGTTCGCTGCTGACCTTCCGGGTGCTCGTCATGTTTGCCCTGGTGGGGGTGGTTCCCGGGCTTCTGGTCTATACCGTGTCGCTGCAGTTCCTCGCGAAGAGCATTGAATCCTGGTTCGACGTGCGCGTCGAGCGCGCGCTCGAGGGGGGACTCAATCTGGGCCGGGCGGCGCTCGACGTGACGCTGAACGAGCTGCTTCTCAAGGCCCATGTCATGGCGCTCGATCTCTCCGAGACCCCGAGGCGCGAGCAACCCACCGTGCTTGCTCGTTTGCGCGATCAGGCCTATGTCGAAGAAGCGTGGCTCATGACCGCAGGGGGCGAGGTGCTGGCCAGGGCCAAGCGCGAACCCGGAAAGCTCGTACCGCCTCCGAGTGCGCAGGCGTTGCGCGATGCGCGGCAGGTGCGCGGCTATGGCGCGGTCGAGCCGGTTGGCGACAAGGGACTTTTGCTGCGGGTCATCGTGTCGCTGGAGACACCGAGGCTTGCCGAGGAGCCGCGCCTGCTGCAAGTCACGCACTGGGTGCCGCAGGCGCTGGCCGAGCAAGGCGAATCAGTACAGAGCGTGTATCGTGCATACAAGGAGCTGTCCCTGTCCCGCCAGGGGCTGAAGGAGATCTACATTCTCACGCTTACGTTGACGCTGTTGCTCGCCTTGCTTTCGGCGTTCGCTCTCGCGTTCCTGCTTTCGCGGCGCTTGTCGAAGCCGCTTGCCGTGCTCGCCGAGAGCACCCAGGCGGTGGCACGGGGCGATTTTTCGCAACGCGCCCGGGTCACGAGCCGCGATGAGCTGGGCATACTTACGCAGTCGTTCAACAGCATGACAGAACAGCTGGGCGAGGCGCAGAGCGCGGCGTTCCTCAATCAGGCGCAGCTCGAAACCGCCAAGGCGTACCTGGAGAGTATTCTCGCCAATCTGTCGGCGGGCGTACTCGTTTTTGATCATGGCCTTGTCCTGCGGATTGCAAACAGCGGAGCGGGGAGCATCTTGCACGAGAATGTTACGGCACTGATTGGATTGAAGCTCGAGAATTGGCACATGCTCGGCGAGTTTGCTCGGATGCTGGGAGCGGAGTTCGAACAACACAGAGAGGCCGCGTGGCAGCAGCAGATCGAGATGCGCGAGCGTGGAGCAGTCATTCTCGTACGGGGTTCCCCGCTGCCCGAGACGGGTGGGGGCGGTTACGTCGTGGTGTTCGACGACGTCACGCAATTGATCGCGGCGCAGCGCGCGACCGCCTGGGGCGAGGTCGCGCGAAGGCTCGCTCATGAAATCAAGAATCCGCTCACGCCCATCCAGCTCGCCGCGGAGCGCCTGCAGGCGAAGCTCGGCGACAAACTTCCCCTCGAGTCCGCGCGGGCGCTCGACCGCGCCACGGAGACCATCGTCGCGCAAGTGACCGCCATGAAGAACATGGTGGATGATTTCCGCGACTATGCCCGCACACCCCCGCCGCAACTCCAAGGCTTGGATCTGAACCGGCTGGTTTCAGAGGTACTCGCGTTGTACGAACAGTCCGGAACTCGGATTCAGGCCAACCTCCAGAAGAGCATTCCGCTGGTGCGTGGTGACCCCGATCGTCTGCGGCAGGTATTTCACAATCTGCTGCAGAACGCCCAGGATGCCCTTTCCGGAAATAGCGACCCAAGAATCGAAGTGTCGACCGAGCTTTCGCGTGGCCAAGTGTGGCTGCGGATCAGCGACAATGGTTGCGGCTTCCCCGAGGCCATCATCAAGGGGGCATTCGAGCCGTATGTCACGACCAAGACCAAAGGGACGGGTCTGGGGCTGGCGATCGTAAAACGGATCATCGACGAGCATCACGGCACCGTTCGGATAGAGAACCGCACCGGGAAAGAAGGCGGTCGCGGCGCGGCAGTTCAGATTTCGCTTCCGCTTGCGGCTTGATCGGCCATGGCACAGATACTGGTCGTTGACGACGAAGTCGGAATCCGGGAGCTATTGTCGGAAATCCTTTCCGACGAAGGACACTCGGTGCAGCTTGCCGAGAATGCCACCGCGGCGCGCTCGTTGCGCGCGCAGAGACGCCCGGACCTCGTCCTGCTCGATATCTGGATGCCCGACGCGGACGGCATTACGCTCCTGAAGGAATGGGCAACCGGGGGCCAGCTCACCATGCCCGTGATCATGATGTCGGGTCACGGCACCATCGACACGGCGGTGGAGGCAACGCGCATCGGCGCAATGGATTTCCTGGAAAAACCTATCGCGCTGCAGAAGCTGCTCGCGACCGTGAAACGTGCACTGCGCGCGGGCGAGTCGCGTGCGGTGATGCCGCTCAGCATCGCGAACTTCGGCCGCTCGGTGATCATCACCGAGTTGAAGAAGCGCTTGGCGAGGATCTCTGCCGCAAGCACGGCGGTGCTGATGCGCGGCGAAAGAGGCGTGATGCCGGAGCTCTACGCACGCTACCTGCAACAGCCCAATGCGCCCTGGTTCGATGCGGCGCACGCGCTCAACGAGGCGTCTCAGGATCTGCTGCAGCAGGTTTCCGGCGGCGTGCTGTTCGTCGGGGAACTCGCGATGCTGTCCAGGAACCAGCAGAAGCACCTGGCGTTTCTCGCGGCCCGCGCGGAAAAGAGCAACGTGCGGCTGGTGTCTTTTACAGCGGGGGAGCCGAAGCACTTGGTGGAATCGCAAGGTTTTGACGCGGCCTTGATGCAAGTGCTCGCGGGAATCGTCATCGCGATTCCGGCTCTGCGTGAACATCCGGAGGACATCCCGGAAATCGCGACCCTCATGCTTGCCCAGTTGGTGGAAACACGTTTTTGCCCGCCGCGAAACTTTTCCACCGGGGCCCTCAACGTCCTGCGCTATTTCTCCTGGCCGGGTAACCTCGAGGATCTCGCCGCGGCAGTGCGTAACCTGGCGCTCACCAGCCTGGAGGAGGAGATAGGTGTCGCGGACGCGGAACGGGTGCTGCCGCAGTTCGCGCGCCGCGCCGCGGAGGCCGACGTGTCGCTCGATCTCCCCTTGCGCGAGGCCCGCGAGGCCTTCGAACGAACCTACTTCGAGCACCATCTCGCGCAGGTGAACGGCTCTATTGCGCGCGTCGCCGAACGAAGCGGTCTCGAGCGCACGCATTTGTACCGCAAGTTGAAAGCGCTCGGCATTCTCGCCGGGCGAAAAGAAGACTGACCCCGATACGAGTTCAGCATAAAATGCGTGCTTTTTCGCACGGACTCCCGCCTTGAAAATCGTAATCCTCGGCGCCGGCCAGGTCGGCTCATCGGTTGCCGAAAGCCTGGTATCCGAAGCCAACGACATTACGGTCGTGGATATCGACGGCACGAGACTGCGCAACCTCCAGGACCGCCTGGATTTGCGCACAGTGCTCGGCAGCGCCGCGCACCCCTCCGTACTGGTCGAGGCGGGTATCGAGGACTGCGACATGATGATTGCGGTAACGCAAAGCGACGAAACCAATTTGGTCGCATGCAAACTGGCACAGCAGTTGTTCAACGTCCCAACCCGCATCGTCCGCCTGCGGGCCACCGACTATCTTTCCAACGAGCGGGTACTCGGCCCGGACTGCTTTGACGTGGATCTGGCAATCTGTCCGGAGCAGATCCTTACCGACTACATCGTCAAGCTCGTCGAATTTCCCGAGGCACTGCAGGTGCTCGAGTTCGCCCACGGCAAGGTGAGCCTGGTCGCGGTGCGCGCGTTCCAGGGCGGGCCCTTGGTCGGTCATCCTTTGAAGGACCTCAGGAAGCACATCCCCTCCGTGGACACGCGCATTGCCGCCATATTTCGCGGTGACAGCCCGATCCTGCCCGAGGGCGACACGGTGGTGCAGGCCGGAGACGAGGTGTTTTGCCTCGCCGCCACCGAAGATATCCGCCAGGTCATGCACGAGCTGAGGCGCATGGACCAAGCGGTAAAGAGAGTCATGATCGCGGGGGGCGGGAACATCGGACTGCGATTGGCGCGGGCGATCGAGCGCGACTACACGGTCAAGATCATCGAGTACGACAAGAGACGCTGCGAATTGCTCTCCACCCGCCTCGATCGGGCGCTCGTGCTGCAGGGCGACGTCACCGACGAAGGGCTTCTGGAGACCGAGAATGTCTCCGACATGGATCTCTTCGTCGCGGTAACCAATGACGACGAAAACAACATCATGTCGTGCTTGCTTGCCAAACGCATGGGCGCGCGCCGCGTCGTAGCGCTCATCAACCGGCGCTCCTACGTCGATTTGCTGCACGCCGGTCAGATCGATATCGCGATTTCACCGGCGCAGGCAACCATCGGCACGCTGCTCGCCCATGTGCGGCGCGGCCACGTTACCCGGGTCCACAGCCTGCGCCGAGGCGTGGCCGAGGCGCTCGAGGCCGTGGTGCACGGCGATCGCGACTCCTGCCGCTGCGTCGGCCGGAGAATCGAAGAAATCGACCTGCCCAAAGGCGCCGCAATCGCCGCGATCGTGCGCGGCGACAAGGTGATCATGGCCCATCACGACACGGTGGTGCAGGCCGAGGATCACGTGATCGTCTTCGTCACTGACAAAAAGCTCCTGCCCAAGGTGGAGAAACTTTTCGAGGTCAGCGTCGGCTTCGTCTGAACCTGACTCCGCGCCCTATGGTCAGGCCGTTTCCCGTTCTCAACGTGCTGAGCGTCTTGATCGTCGTCTTTGCGCTCGCCATGCTGCTGCCTCTCGGGGTATCGCTCATGTACGGCGATGCGGCGCGGCACGCCTATGGGGAGGCTGTGCTGATTACCTTTGTGAGCGGAGCAACGTTGTGGGGTGCCACCCGCTCCAGACAAGCCGAACTGCAGACCCGCGACGGGTTTCTCCTGGTAGCGCTGGTGTGGACCGTCCTGCCGGCGTTCGCCACGCTGCCCCTGCTGATCTACATTCCCGAGCTCAATTTCACAGACGCCTACTTCGAAACGGTGGCAGCCCTTACCACCACGGGTTCGACCGTACTATCGGGGCTCGACAAGCTGCCGCCTTCTATCAACTTTTGGCGCTCCGAGCTGCAGTGGCTGGGCGGAATGGGGATTATCGTCCTCGCGGTCGCGATCCTGCCGCTACTCGGGGTCGGCGGAAGCCAGATCATGAAGTCCGAGACCCCGGGGCCGATGAAAGAGACGAAGCTCACGCCCCGCATCACGGAAACGGCCAAGGGGCTGTGGTTGGTTTACGCGGTCATGACGCTTGCCTGCATTTTGGTGTTCAAGGCTGTAGGCATGGGCTGGTTCGATGCCGTTGTGCATTCGTTCTCGACCCTGAGCCTGGGCGGATTTTCTTCCCACGATGCGAGCTTCGGTTATTTCAATTCTCCAGCGATCGAGGCTGTGGCGATTTTCTTCATGCTCATCGGGGGAATCAACTTCGGCACCCACTTCCTCGCGTTTCGCAAGCTGAGCTTTTCTCCCTACCGGAGCGATCCCGAGGCGGGCGCCTACGTCGCCATGCTGGCGGTCTCGGTGCTCGGAGTCGCCTATTTTCTCCTGGCCAATCACGTTTATCCGTCCTTTTGGACGGCGCTGCGCCACAGCGCCTTCAACGTCGTCTCGATCGCAACGACCACCGGTTTTTCCAGCACCGACTTCAATAAATGGCCGATCTTTGCGCCGGTGTGGATGCTGTTCCTGTGCTGCTTCACGACCTGTTCCGGCTCGACCGGCGGCGGCATCAAGATGATTCGCGCCGAGCTGATGGTCCGCCAGGCGCTGCGAGAACTCATGTCCATCATCCATCCGCGCGCGTATCTGCCGGTGAAGCTTTCCGGTCAGAGAGTGGAAAACAACATCATCTTTGCGGTGCTCGCATTCATGCTGATCTGGGGCGGCTCGGTGATCACGGTGACGATGCTGCTTGCAGCCTCGGGCTTGGATATCGTCACCGCGGTCTCCGCCGCGATCGTGGGCATCACCAACACCGGCCCCGGCCTTAACCAGATTGGGCCGGCAACCAATTACGCCATGCTGAACGATTTTCAAACCTGGGTGTGCACGGTCGCCATGCTGATCGGGCGCTTGGAATTGTTCACGCTTTTCGTCGTCATCACGCCCGCGTTCTGGCGAAAATAGCTGCTTGCGGGCCGCAATTACTTGGCGCAGGTCACCATGATCTCGACCAGCATGCGCGGCTCGGCCAGTTTGGCCTCGACCGTGGCGCGCGCCGGCAGATTGGCAGGATCGGCCCACGCCGTCCAGGCGGCGTTCATCTCGTCGCGGTTGCGGATGTCGGTGACCCATACGTTCGCGGAAAGAATCTTCGACTTGCCGGTACCAGCGGCAGCGAGGATTGCATCGATCTTCTTCAGCACCTGCTCGGTCTGGCCCCTGACGCCCTGGGTGAGATCGTCCGCAACCTGGCCTGCCACGTAGACGACGCCACCGTGTTCGACTGCAGCGCTGAACAGTTTGCCGGCTGAATGGCGTTTGATACTCACGTGAACCTCCAATTCGAGAAAGGGTCGATTCTAGCGCGCACCGAGCGGCCCAGTACAAGGTTCGCGCTCAGTCGCCTCGTATTGGGCGCGGCAGCCCGTTATCGCGCAGGCAGGATTTTCACCCGCAGCTCGCCCAGGCCCTCTATTCCGGCGAGCAGTTCATCCCCAGGCTTGGCGGCGCCGACGCCGGCCGGCGTACCGGTCATGATGAGATCGCCCGCTTCCAGGGTGTAATACTGCGTAAGAAATGCGATCTGTTCGGGCACGCTCCAGATCATCTGGTCGATGTCCGAGTTCTGGCGAAACTCGCCGTTCACCTTGAGCCAGAGCTTGCCTTTTTTCGGGTGCCCGTTCTTCGAGGCGGGGGTGATCGGCCCAACCGGAGCGGACTGGTCGAAATCCTTGCCGAAGGTCCAGGGCCTGCCTTTGTCTTTTCCGACCTGCTGAAGATCGCGCCGGGTCATGTCCAGGCCCACCGCGTAACCCCAGATATGGTCGTTGGCCTTGGCTGCCGGGATCTTGTAGCCGCCCGTCCCGATCACCGCGACCATCTCGGTTTCCCAGTGATAGTTGCTGGTCATGGGCGGATAGTGGACCGAGCCGCCCTCGGCGACGAGGTCATGCGCGGATTTCATGAAGAAGAAAGGCTGCTCGCGGCCGTCCCCGCCCATCTCCTTCTGGTGCTCCACATAGTTGCGGCCGACACAGAAGATGCGGCGCGCCGGAAAGCGGGCGTTCGATCCCACGATGGGAAGCGAGGGGATGTCCCAACTGCTGATAACGTATTCCATTTTCATGACGAGAGATCCTCACAAGATCGCAAGAGAAGTGCGGCGCGAACCGATGGCCGGGCGCCGGCGAAAGGGGCGTATTTTCTCATGAACGGGTGGTCCAGAGGCGCTTGCCGTGCCGGCACAAAAGACAACGGGCACCCGAAGGTGCCCGTTCGAAAACAAACCCGTTTCCGGGCTTCTTACATGTGATAGGCCGTTTCACCGTGCGAGTTGATGTCGAGACCTTCGCGTTCTTCTTCTTCGGTCACGCGCAACCCCACCAGCAGGTCCGCAATCTTGAAGGAGATAAAGGCCACCACGGCGGTCCAGACGAATACCACCCCGACTGCCTTGGCTTGGATCCAGAGCTGTCCCAGGATCGAGTAGTCGGCCCCGGCAGTCATCTTGCCGGTGAACCAATCGACCGGAAAACTCGGTCCACCCAGGGTCGGCGAATTGAACACGCCAGTGAGCAACGCGCCCAGAATGCCCCCGACCGCGTGGACGCCGAATACGTCGAGCGCGTCGTCGGCACCGAGAAGCTTCTTCAGACCGTTCACGCCCCACAGGCAGATCAGCCCGGCGGCCAGGCCGATTACGAACGCACCCGGGATCCCGACGTTGCCGGCCGCCGGCGTGATTGCGACGAGTCCCGCCACCGCGCCGGAGGCCGCGCCGACCATGCTCGGCTTGCCCTTGAACAGCCATTCGCCGAACGTCCAGGAGAGCACTGCACAGGCGGTCGCGAGGAAGGTGTTCATGAACGCCAAGGCCGCGAAGCCGTTTGCCTCCAGGGCCGAGCCGGCGTTGAAGCCGAACCAGCCCATCCAGAGAAGGGCAGCGCCGACCATCGTCATGGTTACGTTGTGCGGCGTCATCGCTTCCTTGCCGTATCCGACGCGTTTGCCGACCAGATAGGCGCCTACGAGGCCGGCCACACCGGCATTGATGTGCACCACCGTGCCGCCGGCAAAGTCCAGCGCGCCCCACTGCCACAGGAGGCCGGCCTTTGCGTTGGTCGCATCGACCACGTTGGCGGCCGTGTAAGCGTCCGGGCCGGGCCAGAACCACACCATGTGCGCGATCGGCACGTAGCTGAAGGTGAACCACAGCACCATGAAGATCAGTACCGCGGAAAACTTCACTCGCTCGACGACGGAACCGAGGATCAGGCAGCAGGTGATCGCAGCAAAGGTGGCCTGGAAGGCGACATAGACAAGCTCGTAGAGCGGCGTGCCTTTGCTGAAGGTCGCCGCCATCGAGAACTCGCCTTTGGCCGAGTCGAAGGTGCCTTTCAGGAACAAGCGCTCGGTGAGACTCCCAAAATAGGCGTTGCCTTCGGTGAAGGCGAGGCTGTAGCCGTAGACGCACCAGATCACGGTGATGAGGGAAAACACGACAAACACCTGCATCAGCACCGAAAGCATGTTCTTCGAGCGCACGAGGCCCCCGTAGAACAGCGCGAGTGCCGGAACGCTCATCATGAGCACGAGCGCGGTAGAGGTGAGCATCCACGCGACGTCACCCTTGTTGGGCGTCGGTGCCGGGGCCGCAGTGGCGCTGGGAGCGGCCGCAGCGGGCGCGGATGCAGTGGGGGCCGCGGCAGGAGCCGCCGGTTTATCCTGGGCCAGAACCGGCGCGCACCAGCCCACGGCGCCGAGCAGGGCAAGAATTGCGAAAAGCTTTCTCATCGTGGTCTCCCTAGAGCGCTTCCGCCCCGGTTTCGCCGGTGCGGATGCGGATCACTTGCTTGAGATCGAAGACGAAGATCTTGCCGTCGCCGATCTTTCCCGTGTTGGCCGATTTTTCGATGGCTTCGATCGTCTGATCGAGCAATTCGTCCTTGATTGCGGCCTCGACTTTCACTTTCGGCAGGAAATCGACCACGTATTCCGCGCCGCGATACAGCTCGGTGTGGCCCTTCTGCCTGCCGAATCCCTTGACTTCGGTGACGGTGATGCCCTGAACGCCGATGGCCGACAGGGCTTCGCGCACCTCGTCAAGCTTGAACGGCTTGATAATTGCAGTAACAAGTTTCATTCGGGTTCCCCCTGTGAAAATGGGGCCGGCCGCGAGGCCGGCCCCATGCGGCGTCGTTAAAAGGTTTTCTGGATGAAGACCGTGAATGTGTCCTTGCCCACGAAGCGGCCGGCGGCCGTGGTGTAGAACGCCGTCTGCGCCGTGCCCATGTCTGTATCGGAGTAGAACGCGCCGACGGTGAAGTCCTTCGGCAGCGTGTACGTCACGCCGACCTTCCAGTCCTTGTAGGAAGCAAGGCTGTCGTTGTCGACGCCCAGCGTGCTCCCGCTGAACTTCTGGTCGCCGTAGTGCAACTGCAAGGCGAATTTGTCGGACAGCGGGATGTTCGCGGTCAGGTCCAGGTAGTAGGTGCCGCTGGCGTCCGGCACGCCGAACACCTCGTCACTGAGCGCGTAGGACAGCTTGGCGCTCAACCACTTCCAGGACACGGCGCCGTAGACTTCCAGCGTGTCGGCCTTGGAGAAGCCGCTGTTGGGCGTTACGGTGCCGGGATATAAGTACTGGAGCAAGCCCACGTCGTAGCCGAAATCCGACTTGCCGAAGCTGCCCTTGTAGCCGCCGTAGAGGTCCAGCTCCAGACTGCCGCCCGCGCTGTAGGTGCCAAAGTCACGCAGCCAGCTGACGTTGGAACCCCAGGTGCCGAGGTAGAAGCCGCTGGAGTGGGCGTAGTCGAAACCGCCCTGCAGTGCCAGCTCCTTGTCGGTCTGGGTCAGGCCGCGGAAAATGTACTGGCTGAAAAAGCCGACGTTGCCGGTCAGCGTATGCGGCGAGGATTCAGCCGCGGTAGCGATACAAGGCGCCAGCGTTGCTGCAACCGCTGCCGCCACGAGTGCTTTCTTAAACATGGTTACCTCCCATCGGTTAGTAAATTTGAAATATTGCGCAGCGATAGTCAGCACGGACCATGCCAAGTCACTAGCGGTTTAAAAACAAATAGATGGAAGACATACCCGCAGGCGCGCCCAGTGATTTGCACTAATAGAGAGCGACAATTACGCGTTCCGCACCATTTCAGTGCCGGCCCGCTACTTCAGGCCGCTAGCCGGTGCCGTGCTTACCTGATTTATTCATTTGATGTTTTCAGGCACCCGAAAACATCAGGTGTAGGAGAATC
>Ga0137436_1000145_pt1 | contig 23530 bp, 21 predicted proteins | sample EasRivERMGT119_2_FD_102328 | JGI IMG/M metagenome (GOLD analysis project Ga0137436, IMG submission 102328) | Soil microbial communities from meander-bound floodplain in the East River, Colorado, USA - East River MetaG ERMGT119_2 | ecosystem: Environmental > Terrestrial > Soil > Floodplain ...
CCACGACCAGCACCGACACCGGCAGCTTGTGGCTCATGCCTCGCGGAACAGATCGTCCAGGTCGAGCTCGCCCGCGGGATCGACGAAGATCGCGAAGAACGGCTCGCCCTGGTCCGCCCAGAACTCGGCGCTCGATGCGAGCACGTCCAGCAGCACGGCAAGATCGTCCGCCTCGATCCCCTGGTAGTCATAGAACAGCAGGCAGCCGCGCACCTCGGTGAGGCAATCCTCCAGCGCGTCCCAGTTGCGCCCGAACCAGTCGGGGAACTTCAACGCCTGGGCGATGCGCTCGAGGAGCTGCTCCTTGCTGCCGGCGCCTTTGAGCGAGATCCGGCTGGCGGAGCCTTGCAGGACCTCCAGCACCTCGGCGTCGCCCCGCACCCGATAGACGCCCGAGCGCGATGCGTCCTGCAGCCGCTGCAGCAGCTTGCCCATCAGTCGCGGATCCTCACAAAGGAACGGTAGTGGTCTTGCGTGTAGTAGAACTCGCCGCCGTTGCCGGCGACGATGCGGCGGGCCCCGCGGTCCTTCGCGCCGGGGGTCTTCACCGTGTACTCGCGGTAGTAGCCGTTGGCACGCAGTGGGAGCCGTTTCTCACGATTGCCGAAAGTTGCGCCGTCCTGCTTGTTGGGAAACGGCCCGTTGCTCTTGATCAGCTCGAGGGTCTGCTTCACCTCGTCGGGCAGATCCCTGGAATGAACGTCTTTGCCGAAGACCGGGAGCGAGAGCGCGACCGCCAGGAGCGCGGCTACCAGTCTCACGGCTGCGTCGTGTTCCTCAGCCGGATGTGCAGCTCGCGCAACTGCTTCTCGGTCACCGGGGTCGGCGCGCCGGTGAGCAGGTCCTGGCCGCGCTGCGTCTTCGGGAAGGCGATGACATCGCGGATCGCGTCGGCGCCCGCCATCAGCGCGACCATGCGGTCGAAGCCGAACGCGATGCCGCCGTGCGGCGGCGCGCCGTATTGCAGCGCGTCGAGCAGGAAGCCGAACTTGGCGCGCTGCTGCTCCGGGCTGATCTTCAGCGCCTCGAACACCTTCTGCTGCACTTCCTGGCGGTGGATGCGCACCGAGCCGCCGGCGATTTCCCAGCCGTTGAGCACCAGGTCGTAGGCCTTGGCGTAGGCTTTCTCCGGCGCCGCGGCGATGTGCGCCTCATGGCCGTCCTTCGGGCTGGTGAAGGGATGGTGCCTTGCCTTCCATTCCCTGGTTTCCTCGTCGTACTCGAACATCGGGAAGTCGACCACCCACAGCGGCCGCCAGCCCTTCTGCGCCAGCCCGCGCTCGTGGCCCAGCTTCTGGCGCAGCGCGCCCATGTAGGCGTTGCAGGCGACATCCTTGTCGGCGCCGAAGAAGATCAGGTCGCCGTCGGCGGCGCCGGTGCGCTGCAGGATCGCAGCGAGCGCCTTGGCGTGCAGGTTCTTCACGATCGGCGATTGCAGGCCTTCGGCCCCCTTCGCCTTGTCGTTTACCTTGATGTAGGCGAGCCCCTTCGCGCCGTGCGTCTTGACGAACTCGGTATAGCCGTCGATCTCGCCACGCGTCAGCGCCCCGCGAGGATTGGAGTCGGAGGGGGCCCCTGCCCCTCCTCCGGGCACGCTCAGCGCGACGACGCGTCCGCCCGGCGCGTTGGCCGGCGCGGAGAACACCTTGAAGTCGACGTCGCGCATCACGTCGGTGAGCTCGGTGAGCTTGAGCGGCACGCGCAGGTCGGGCTTGTCGACGCCGTAGTCGCGCATCGCGTCGTCGTAGCGCATCACCGGGAAGGGCGCCGGCAGCTCGATGCCGGCGGCTTCGCGGAACACTTGACGGGCAAGGCTTTCCATCAGAGCGCGGATCCGCTCCTCGGCGAGGAACGAGGTCTCGATGTCGATCTGCGTGAACTCGGGCTGCCGGTCGGCGCGCAGGTCCTCGTCGCGGAAGCACTTGACGATCTGGTAGTAGCGGTCGAAGCCAGCCACCATCAGCATCTGCTTGAACAGCTGCGGCGACTGCGGCAGCGCGTAGAAATGGCCGTCGTGCAGGCGCGAGGGCACGAGGAACTCGCGCGCGCCCTCGGGCGTCGACTTGTAGAGGAACGGCGTCTCGATGTCGATGAAGCCTTCGCCGTCGAGGAAGCGGCGCGCCGCCATGGCGGCGCGATGGCGCAGGAACAGATTGCGGCGCATCGGCTCGCGGCGCAGGTCGAGCACGCGGTTCTCCAGGCGCACCGTCTCCGACAGGTTGTCCTCGTCGAGCTGGAACGGCGGCGGCGCGGAAGGATTGAGGATCTCCAGGCGCTCGACCTCCACCTCGACCTCGCCGGTCGGCAGCTTCGGGTTGACCGTCCCCTCGAGACGCTTCTTCACCGTGCCGGTCACGCTCAGCACGAACTGGTTGCGCACCTGCTCGGCGGCGCGGAACACCTCGCTGCGCTCGGGACGGCACACCACCTGGGCGAGCCCCTCGCGGTCGTGCAGGTCGATGAAGATGACGCCGCCGTGATCGCGCGGCCGGTTCGCCCAGCCGCACAGCGTGACGCTCTGGCCGAGAAGCGCGGAGCCGATCTTGCCGCAGTAGTGCGTGCGCATCAGCCGCCGTCCCTGCCCGGCGACGAGGGCGGCACGACTCCCATCGAGATGATGTACTTGAGGGCCTCGTCGACCGACATGTCGAGCTCGACCACGTCCTTGCGCGGCACGATCACGAAATAGCCGCCGGTCGGGTTCGGCGTGGTCGGCACGTAGACGCTGACGCAGTCGGCCGGGATGGCGCGCGCCACCTCGCCGCCCGGCGTGCCGGTGAGAAAGGCGATGGTCCACATGCCCGGGTGCGGCCACTGCACCAGCAGCGCCTTGCGGAACGCCTGGCCGCTGGAGGAGAACAGCGTGTCCGAGATCTGCTTGACGCTGGAATAGATCGAGTTGACGACCGGGATGCGGTGCAGGATGTCGTGCCAGATGCGCACCAGCTGGGCGCCGAAGAAGTTGGTCGCGAAGACCCCGGTCAGCAGCACGACTACCACGGTAAGGATCGCCCCTAGCCCGGGGACGTGGAAGCCGAGCCAGTACTCGGTGTGGAGCTGCGAGGGCAGCAGCAGCAGCGACTGGTCGAGCACGTCGAACACCAGCTTCAGCACCCAGATGGTGATGGCAAGCGGGATCCAGATCAGCAGGCCGGTGATGAAGTACTTTTTCACTGTTCTAGAAATGCAAAGGCCCGGCTCGCGCCGGGCCGGATCGCAGTGGCGCCCCGAATCAGTCGCTCACGGCCGGGGTGGCCGCTTTCTTGGTTTCCGGTTTCGATTCGGTCTTGGACTCGCTCTTCGATTCGGTCTTGGATTCGCTCTTCGATTCGCTCTTCGAATCCGTCTTGAGGTCGACCTTCTTCTCCGCCGGCTTCTTGCCGCTGGTCTTGAAATCGGTGGCGTACCAGCCGCTGCCCTTGAGATGGAAGCCGGCGGCGCTCAGCAGCTTCTTGTAGGCCTTCTTGCCGCAGGCGGGGCATTTGGTGAGCGGCCTCTCGGAGACTTTCTGCAGGTGCTCCTGTTGGTGCTCGCATTGCTCGCAGCGGTATTCGTAAATCGGCATACCGCGATTCTATCCTTGTTTTAGAAGGGAATATCGTCTTCCATGTCGTCGAACTTGCCGGCCGGCTTCTTCGCCGGCGCTTTCGCCTCGGCCGCCTTCGGCGCGCCCCGCTCGCCGCGCATCTCTCCCGACTCCGCGCGCGGCTCGCCGCCACCCTCGCGCCGCCCGAGCATCTGCATCACGTCGGCGCGGATCTCGGTGCTGTAGCGGTCCTGGCCGTCCTTGTCCTGCCACTTGCGCGTGCGCAGGCTTCCCTCGACATAGACCTGCGAGCCCTTCTTCAGGTATTCGCCCGCGATCTCGGCCAGGCGCCCGAAGAAGGAGATGCGGTGCCACTCCGTGGCTTCCTTCATCTCGCCGCTCGCCTTGTCCTTCCACTTGTCGGTTGTGGCCACGCGGATGTTGGTGACGGCCTCGCCGCTCGGCAGAAAGCGCGTCTCGGGGTCCGCCCCCAGGTTGCCCACCACGATTACCTTGTTTACGGATGCCATTTGATATCCCCTCGAATTATTTCCTCACAACGCGGCGCGCGAAGCCGCGTTGACCGCGGGCACCGACCTCATGCCCAATGCGAACAGAAGCCATAGTACGACCAGTGCGGTGCATACGCCGAATACCGCAGTAGTCCCGTAGTACTTTGCCACCCAACCACCCAACAGGCCACCGAAGAAGACCCCAAGGGTCTGCGTCGTGTTGTACACGCCGATGGCCACGCCGCGTCCCTCCGCCGGCGCCAGCCGCGACACGAGCGAGGGCAGGAGCGCCTCCAGCACGTTGAAGGCGACGAAGAACGCCAGCATTATCGCCGCGAGGCCGGCGAGGCCCGCGTCCAGCGCGCCGAGCATCGCTTCGGCCCCGAGGAGCAGCAGCACGGCCGCGAGCAGCACCGGCTTGGAGCGGTTGCGGCGGTCCGCATACAGGACCGCGGGCACCATCAGCACGAAGGAAGCCAGCACCACCGGCAGATAGAGCTTCCAGTGGTCCGGCAGCTCCAAGCCAGCGTGCACCACCATCGGCGGAACTACGACGAACATCGCGTAGAGCACGATATGCAGGATGAAAATGCCGGCGTTGAGCCGCAGAAGCTGCGGGTCGAGGACACCGTCGCGCAGCGTGCCGCGGCCGGACTTCTTCGGCGGCGCGGCGGGCGGCTCCGGCACCAGGAATTTGACCACCGCGATCGCCGCGAGGCACAGCACGCCGGTCAGCCCGAACAGGCCCTCCAGGCCGATCGCGCGGTAGAGCAGCGGCGCGCCCACCAGCGACAGCGCGAACATCAAGCCGATCATCGAACCGATCATCGCCATGACCTTGGTGCGGTGCTGCTCGCGCGTCAGGTCGGCGGCGAGCGCCATCGCGACCGAAGAGATGGCGCCTGCGCCCTGCAGGGTGCGGGCGGCGATCGCGGTCCAGATGTCGTCGGCGGCGATGCCGAGGAAGCTGCCGGCGGCGAACACCAGCAAGCCGATGTAGAGCACCCGCTTGCGCCCCCACCTGTCCGAGGCCATGCCGAAGGGGATCTGCAGGATGCCCTGAGCAAGGCCGTAGATGCCGAGCGCGATACCGACGAGCCGCAGATCGTCCCCGCCGCGCATCGTGGGCGCGTGCACCGCGAGCACCGGCAGGATGAAAAACAGGCCCAGCATGCGCAGCCCGTACACGGCCGCAAGGCTCGCGCCGGCGCGCACCTCGAGCGGGCTCATGCGTTCGGCAGTCATGGAAGAGTGTCGGCGGGAAAACGAAACGCGTTATAGTAGCCGGTTTCCCTTTCGGCTTTTCATTTTGGTTTGATGGATTCAATCCGGATCCGCGGCGCCCGCACCCACAATCTGAAGAACGTCAGCCTCGAGCTGCCGCGCAACCGCCTGGTGGTGATCACCGGCTTGTCGGGCTCGGGAAAGAGCTCGCTCGCGTTCGACACGTTGTACGCCGAGGGCCAGCGCCGCTACGTCGAGTCGCTCTCCGCCTATGCGCGGCAGTTCCTGCAGCTGATGGAGAAGCCCGACGTCGACCTGATCGAGGGCCTCTCGCCGGCGATCGCGATCGAGCAGAAGGCGGCCAGCCACAATCCGCGCTCCACGGTGGGCACCGTCACCGAGATCCACGACTACCTGCGCCTGCTCTACGCGCGCGCCGGCACGCCGTACTGCCCCGAGCATGGGCTCGCGCTGCAGGCGCAGACGGTGGCGCAGATGGTTGACCATGTACTCGCGCTGCCCGAGGACACCAGGCTGATGCTGCTCGCGCCGGTGATCGCCGGCCGCAAGGGCGAGCAGGCCGACCTGCTCGAGGAGCTGCGCGCGCAGGGGTTCACGCGCGTGCGCGTCGACGGCAAGGTGCACGACCTCGACGCCGCGCCGCGCCTGGCGAAGAACCTCAAGCACTCGGTGGACGTGGTGATCGACCGGCTGCGCGCACGCGCCGACGCCAAGCAGCGGCTCGCCGAGTCGTTCGAGACCGCGCTGCGCCATGCCGACGGCAAAGCGCTGGTGGTCGAGATCGATTCGAAGAAAGAGCACCTTTTCTCGGCCAACTTCTCCTGCCCCGCGTGCGACTACTCGCTGCCCGAGCTGGAGCCGCGCCTGTTCTCCTTCAACAACCCGGTCGGCGCCTGCCCGCGCTGCGACGGGCTGGGAGCGATCGAGTTCTTCGACCCGAAGCGCATCGTCGCGCACCCCAACCTGTCCCTGGCGAGCGGCGCGATCCGCGGCTGGGACCGGCGCAACCATTTCTACTACTCGATGCTGGAGTCGCTCGCGGCGCACTACGGCTTCGACGTCGAGCAGCCCTGGGAGGCGCTGCCCGACGCGGTGCAGAAGCTGGTGCTGTACGGCTCGGGCAAGGAGAAGATCGCCTTCCGCTACGTCGGCGAGCGCGGCCGCAGCACGGTGAAGGAGCACGCCTTCGAGGGCGTGGTGCCGAACCTCGAGCGCCGCTACCGCGAGACCGATTCGGTCGTGGTGCGCGAGGAGCTCGCCAAGCACCGCAACACGCAAACCTGCCCCGAGTGCGCCGGCACGCGGCTGCGACGCGAGGCGCGCCACGTGAAGATCGCCGGCCAGACCATCCACGAAGTGTCGTCTCTGCCGCTGAACAGCACGCTCGAGCTGTTCAGGAACCTCAGCCTCGAAGGCGCGAAGGGCCAGGTAGCCGAGCGCATCGTGCGCGAGATCGCCAGCCGCCTGGAGTTCCTGGTCAACGTCGGCCTCGATTACCTGGCGCTCGGCCGCTCGGCCGAGACGCTCTCCGGCGGCGAGGCGCAGCGCATCCGCCTCGCCAGCCAGATCGGCTCGGGGCTCACCGGGGTAATGTACGTGCTCGACGAGCCGTCGATCGGGCTGCACCAGCGCGACAACGCGCGCCTGATCGAGACGCTCAAGCGCCTGCGCGACCTCGGCAACTCGGTGATCGTGGTCGAGCACGACGAGGAGGCGATCCGCGCCGCCGACCACGTCGTCGACATGGGCCCCGGCGCGGGCGAGGCCGGCGGGCGCATCGTCGCCGAAGGCACGCCGCAGCAGGTGATCGGCCATCCCGATTCGCTTACCGGCCGCTACCTGTCCGGCAAGCTGTCGATCCAGGTGCCGCGGCTGCGCAACCGGCCGCACGACAACCGGATCCTGCTCGGCAAGGCGAGCGGAAACAACCTGAAGGAGGTCGACTTCGAGCTGCCGCTCGGCCTGCTGGTCTGCATCACCGGCGTCTCGGGCTCGGGCAAGTCGACGCTGATCAACGACACGCTGTATGCCGCCGCCGCGCACCACCTGCACGGCGCGGTCGCCGAGCCCGCGGCGCACGAGTCCGTCGCCGGGCTCGAGCTCATCGACAAGGTGGTGAGCGTCGACCAGAGCCCGATCGGGCGCACGCCGCGCTCCAATCCGGCCACCTACACGGGCCTGTTCACGCCGATCCGCGAGTTATTTGCTGGCGTCCCAGAGGCACGCCAGCGAGGGTATGACGCCGGGCGCTTCTCGTTCAACGTCAAGGGCGGCCGCTGCGAAGCCTGCCAGGGCGACGGCGTCACCAAGGTGGAGATGCATTTCCTCGCCGACATCTACGTTCCCTGCGACGTCTGCCACGGCAAGCGCTATAACCGGGAGACGCTGGAAGTCCGCTACAAGGGCCGCAACGTCCACGAAGTGCTCGACATGATGGTGGGCGAGGCGAAGGAGTTCTTCTCCGCGGTGCCGGCCATCGCGCGCAAGCTGCAGACCATGCTCGACGTCGGCCTGGGCTACCTGCGCCTCGGCCAGTCGGCCACCACGCTATCGGGCGGCGAAGCGCAGCGCGTCAAGCTCTCGCTCGAGCTGTCCAAGCGCGACACCGGACGCACCCTGTACATCCTCGATGAGCCCACCACCGGCCTGCACTTCCACGACATCCAGCTGCTGCTCAACGTGCTGCACCGCCTGCGCGACGCCGGCAACACGGTGGTGGTGATCGAGCACAACCTCGATGTCATCAAGACGGCGGACTGGGTCGTCGACCTCGGCCCGGAGGGCGGCGACGGTGGCGGGCGCATCGTCGCCGCCGGCACCCCCGAGCAGGTCGCGGCCAACCCGGCCAGCCACACCGGCCGCTACCTGAAGAAAGCGCTCGGCGAAATAGGGCGCCGCGCCGCCGCGTAGGCATCACCGCTTCGCCCGCATTGCCCGGCGCCGCGCCATGATCCGCGCGCAGCGCCGCCACCTTGGGCTGCTGAAATGCCTCGCATCGGGACGCCGTGGGCTGGTGGCTGGGGCTTAGCGCGAATCTCCCCCCTTCTCCTCCCCCTCGCGACGTGGCGCTGCAAACGCCGGTCCCCAGCCCCTAGCCCAGGGCGCCCCGACTCTCCAACAACGAAAGGAGTCCCCATGCTGCGGCTCACCCTGCTTCTATATGTTGCGTGTGTAGGCACCTCTTCCCTTGCCTGCGAGGAGCCGGTCAGCGAAAGCGCCGAGCGGGAGCTCTGGGGCACCTACGAGCTGGCGCTCAACAGCGCGGTGGGAAACCACCGCGACCTGCTGGTGCAGGCGCAGCGCGCCTGGCTCGACTACCGCGACGCCAACTGCGAGTTGATCGCCGAGCGCCCCGAGGGGCCGGCCGGCGAGCCCTACGTGCAATGCGTGACCTACATGACGCGGGAAAGGACCCTCGAGCTGCGGCTCATCTGCCGCACCACCGGCGAGGGCGTCGACTGCGACCTCACCGACCTCGGCGCAGACCCTCGCCCTTGACATTTTAGAACGACCGTTCTATTCTGCGGCGCATGAGCCAGACCCTGGGCCAGATCACAGGCCAAACGAAAGGCGAGCGCACCCGCGCCGCGATCCTCGACGAGGCGTTGAAGATCGTCAGCAAGGCCGGCCTGGCGGGTCTCACCATCGGTACCCTGGCCGAGGCGACCGCGCTGTCCAAGTCGGGCCTGTTCGCCCACTTCGGCTCGCGCGAGGAGCTGCTGCTCGCGGTCCTCGCCCATGGCCAGGATGAATTCACCCAGCTGGTGTTCAAGCCGGCGATGGACCATCCGCGCGGCACGCCGCGCCTGCGCGCACTGTTCGTCAACTGGCTCGACTGGACCGAGTCCGCCGAGCTGCCCGGCGGCTGCCCGATGATCGGCGGCGCCAGCGAGTTCGACGACAAGCCCGGCCCGGTGCGCGACATGCTGGCCGGCGGCCAGCGCACCTGGATCGAGACCCTCAAGCGCGCCGTGCGCCAGGCGGTCGAGGCGGGCCAGCTCTCGCCCGAGACCGACCCGGAGCAGATCGCCTTCGAGATGTTCGGCATCGCGCTGGTGGTGCACCACCACCGGCGCCTGCTCGGCTATTCCAAGGCCAGGGCGCGCGCCCTGGCCGCGCTCGAGTCGCTGCTCGAGCGCCACGCCGTCCCCGCCAAGCTGCGCGCAGTCTCCCGCTAGGAAGGAACCGCCATGTCACTCTCCGCCGCCTTGCCCCAAATTAGCACGAACGTTCGCTTTGCCGCAACGCGCCTGCTGTTCCCTGAACTGGCCGGCGCGCTCGCCGAGCGCCTGTTCCTGACGCCGCCGCGCGCGCGCGACGCCGCCGCCGCCGCGCTCGACCTGATCGACGCGCGCTCGAGCATCGTCGAGCACAAGGGCCGCTCGATCGTCACCTGGCGCTGGGGATCGCGCGATGCGCCCGCGGTGATCCTGGCGCACGGCTGGGGCGGCCACGCCGCGCAGATGCGCTCCTTCGTCTTTCCGCTGCTGTCGGCGGGCTATCGCGTGATCGCCTACGACCAGCCCGCGCACGGCGTGTCCGAGGGCAGGCTCACCGGGCTGCCCGACTTCGCCGAGGTGCTGGCCGAAGTCGCCTGGCACCACGGCGATGTCGCAGGCGTGATCGCCCACTCCCTGGGCGGCGCCGCGGCGGCGCTCGCAGTTTCGCGCGGGCTGCGCGTCGGGCGCGTGGTGCTGATCGGCGCCTCGCTCGACGTGTCGTTCTACTCGCGCCAGTTCGCGCGCTGGTACTGGATCCCCAAACGCGCGCTCGAGGCGATGCAGGCCGCGGTCGAGGAGCGCTTCGGTGTGCGCTGGGCGGACCTCGACGTGGCGAAGCTCGCCCCGCGCCTGTCGGCCCCCGCGCTCATGATCCATGACCGCGGCGACCGCCTGGTGCCCTGGAAACAGGGCGCGGCCTTCGCGCGCGGCTGGCCTGGCGCACGCCTGTTCAGCACCCGCGGTCTCGGCCACCGCCGCATCCTGCAGGACGACGGCGTCGCCTCGCTCGCCGCGCAGTTCATCGCCGGCCGCTCGAGCGTCACCAGCGCCGCCGCGCCCTCGCTGCCCAACCCGGCTCCCCTGTACTGATGGCGATCAGCGCCGCGCGCATCCTGATCATCCTCGGCGCGTCGATCTTCGGCGTGCTGGGCGGCCTGCACCTCGCGTACACCTTCTGACCATCTAGAAAAGCAAAGAGCATCCGGATGACCGTTGAAACCAGGCGCCACGCCACCATCGAATGGAGCGACCCGAAGGCGCTGGCCGAGGCCGGACGCACGATGGCGGGAATCGATTTCATGCGCGCCATCCGCGACGGCCGGCTGCCGCAGCCGCCGATCGCGCAGCTGGTCGGCTTCAGCCTGGTCGAGGTCGAGCCGGGCCATGCCGTCTTCGAGGTGGTGCCCGGCGAGCGCCACTACAACCCGATCGGCGTGGTGCACGGCGGGCTCGCCATGACACTGCTCGACTCGGCGATGGGCTGCGCGGTGCACACGCTAATGCCGGCCGGCAGCGCCTACACCACGCTCGAGGCCAAGACCAACCTGGTGCGCGCCATCACTGCCGAGACCGGCAAGCTGCGCGCGATCGGCAAGACCGTGCACGTCGGCAAGCGCATGGCTACCGCCGAGGGGCGTCTCGAGGACGCCTCGGGCAGGCTGTACGCGCACTCCTCCACCACCTGCATCGTCCTCTCCGGATAGGATAGGCGCCGTTCGCCGAACCGGAGGACCTGCCGTTGCGTCTCGGTCTAGTGGGTGCCGGCCCCTGGGGTCGCAGCTATAGCCGCACCGTCGCCGACATTCCAGGATTGCAGCTGGCACGCGTCGCGGGCCGCGCCGACTGGCGCGACCTGGTGCGCGCGGACGATATCGACGGCGTGATCGTCGCCGTGCCTCCGGCGGCGCAGGCCGAGATCGCGCTCGCCGCGATCGAGGCCGGACGGCCGCTGCTGCTGGAGAAGCCGTTCGCGTTGAGCGTCGAGGCGGCGCGGCGGATCGCAGCCGCCGCTGAAGCGCGCGGCGTGTTGGTCATGGTGGATCACGTCCACCTGTTCCACCCTGCGTATGAGGCGTTGAAGCGCGCCGCCGCAGAGCGCGGCCCGGTGCTCGCCATCGAGGCCGCGGCGGGCGGTCCCGGGCGGCGCCCCGGCGTGCCCGCGCTGTGGGACTGGGGTCCGCACGACGTGTCGATGTGCATCGACCTGCTGGGCGCGGAGCCGCAGGCAGTAGAGGCGGCGCAGCTCGAATCGCACGCGACGGGCGAGCGGCTGCGGCTCGGCCTGCGCTTCGCAGACGGCGTCACGGCGAGCATCGAGCTCGACACTCTGCGCGAGAAGCACCGCCGCTTCGCGGTGCGGCTTGCAGGCCAGACCCTCTTCTACGATGCGGCGCCGCCGGCCGATCCGGCGGAGCTGCCGCTCGCTCGCGCGGTGCGCGCCTTCGCCGCCGCGATCTCCGCCGGCTCGACCTCGCTCGCGAGCGTCGAACTCGGCGTTGCGGTAGTGAGTACCCTGGCACGCTGCGAGGCGCAGCTGGCGGGGAGGCGCGTATGACGATGCGGCGCGGCCGGCCGGTGCTCGTCGCCCTGCTGGTGGGGGTCGCGGCGGTGAATTTCCTCTGCATGCCGGGCGAGTTTCTGTCCGGCGACCCGCACGCCTGGCGCCAGGAGGCGCGCAGCATTCTGCTCACCGGCGAGCTGAACGTCGGCAGCCGCCCGCCGCTCGGCGAGCGCGGCCAGTACTTCGCGCAGAATGAGCGCAACGGCCTGTACTACTCCAAATTCGGCATCGCCAACGCGCTGCTGGCGCTGCCGCCGGCGGCACTCGAGCGGGCGATGGGACGCGACATCGGGCGGGGCGTCTATGTGCCCAGCCTGCTGCTTGCCAATCTCTGGAACCTGCTTCTCTGCGTGGCCCTGGCGGCGCTGCTGTACGCGCTCTCGGCCGCCTATTCCGCGCGCCCCGCGGTTCGCGCGCTGTGGGTCGTTGCCGCGCTGTATGGCACCTCGCTGTGGTTCTACCAGCGGGCGCAGAGCTCCGAGATCTATCAGACCCTGTTCTTCACCGCTCTGTTCATGGCGCTGCTTGGTTTCCTGCGTCCGCTCAAGACGCACGGGCCGCGCGGCCTGGGCGCGCACGCCTGGAAATGCCTCGCGCTGGTGTGGTGCTTCACCGGCCTGCTCGTCTTAACGCGCGTTCTCTACGGCCTGCTGCTGCCGGTAATCGTGTTGCTCGGGATCTGGTGCGCCGCCAGCGGCCGGCCCTGGGTAGAGCTGCGCAGCAGTGCACGCGCGCTCGGCGCCGCGCTCCTCGTACCCCCTGCGCTGATCTTCGTCTTGCTGGCGATGGTCAACTACGTGAAGTTCGGTGCGCCATGGCTCACCGGCTATCACCAATGGCGCCCCGAAACCCACCTGCCGGTGGGCCGCCTGGCAGACGGCTTGTGGGGATTCCTGTTTGCGCCGCGCTTCAGCATCTTTCTCTACTTTCCGCTGCTGGTGTTCGCGCTCGTCGGCTGGCGGCGCTTCGCCGAGCGCCACCGCCTCGACGCAGTGGTGATACTGACGATCTTCCTCAGCTTCCTGCTGGTGCTCTCCAAGATTCCGTCCTGGGCCGGCGAATGGACCTACGGCCCGCGCTACCTCCTGCCGATGCTGCCGATCCTGTCGCTGCCTTTCCTGACGTTCGCCGACGACGTGCTCGATCGCATCGGCACCTGGCCCGTGCGCACCTGGGCCGCCGCGGCGCTCGCCTGCCTCCTCTACTCGGGCTACTTGCAAACGCAGGTGAACCGGCTGCCCTTCTGGACCTACTACAGCGCGCGCCAGGTACTGTTCATGTCCAGCTCGCTCGCGCCGCTCGACTACTTCCTCTACCGGCACACGGCATTGATAGCCGACGATCTCGTGCGGCACCGGCACAACCTGGACGACCTGCCGTACATGCAGGATGCAAAGGAGAACGCAAGGCCGGAGATCCTCGCTGAATACCGAACAACGCTCGGCGCCATGATCGAGCGTGGCAACCTGTACTGGACCCTCGCGCCGGCCGAGCGGCGCTAGCCCGCCGCCACCAGCGCCTCCCCGCGCCATTCCAGCCGCCGCGCGTGGTGGGCGGCCAGGCTCTCTCGATGGCCGATCGAGACCAGCGTGGTCCGCGGCAGCCTCTCCTTCAGCAGCCGGTAGAGCGCATCCTGCGCATCCTCCGGCAGCGACGCAGTCGCCTCATCCAGGAACAACCAGTCCGGTTTGTTGAGCAGCGCGCGCGCGAAGGCCAACCTCTGCTGCTCGCCGCCCGATAGCACCTGCGCCCAGTTCTCGTTTCGCTCGAGATCCGCGGCGAGGTGCTGAAGGCCGACCTGTTCCAGCGCCGCCCTCACATCCGCGTCCGACTGACGCGAGGTATCGTCCGGATAGCAGACCGCGTGCTTGAGCGTCCCGATCGGCAGGTACGGCTTCTGCGGCAGGAACAGCAGCCGTGCGCCCTGCGGCAGCCGGATACGGCCCTTCCAGTACGGCCAGATCCCCGCCAGCACGCGGAACAGCGTCGACTTGCCCGAGCCCGAGGGCCCGGTGACCAGCACGTTCTCCTCTTTCCGCAGCTGCAGCGAGACGTCGCGCAGAAGCGGCCTGCCCTGCGGCAGCGACAACGCCAGGCCGTCCAGCGCGAACGCGCCCGGCTCGCCTTCCGCGCGCTCGCCGTCGAGCTGCGCGCTCTCGGCGCGCACCTTTTCCATCGAGGCGGAGAAGCCGATCAGGCGGTCGACGGTCGCCTTCCAGGTGGCGAACTGCGTATAGGCGGTAATGAACCAGGACAGCGCGCCCTGCACCTGGCCGAACGCCGAGGCGGTCTGGAAGATGGCGCCCATCTGGATCGCGCCCGAGAAGAAGCGCGGCGCGACGACCACATAGGGGAAGATGATCGCCACCTGGCCGTAGAACGAGGTCACCCAGGTGAGCTGCTTCTGCTTGAGCATCAGCGCCCACCAGTTGCCGATCACTTTGGCGAAGCGCTCGCGGAAGGTGGCGATCTCGCCGGCCTCGCCGCGGTAGAGCGCCACGCCCTCGCTGTTCTCGCGCACGCGGATCAGGGAGAAGCGGAAATCGGCCTCGAAGCGCTGCTGGTTGAACTCGATGCCGATCAGCGGCCGGCCGACGAGATGGGTGAGAACGGTGCCGACGACGGCGTAGATGAGGGCGATCCAGACCAGGTAGCCCGGCAGCGGGATCCCCGCCACCTCGATCATGCCCGAGAGCACCCACAGAATGGCGACGAAGGAGATCAGCGTCACCACAGCCGACAGCAGGCCGAGCGTCAGCGACAGGGTGCTGGTGACGAACATATTGAGGTCCTCGGCGATCCGCTGGTCGGGGTTGTCGGTGCCGCGGTCGAGGAGCTGCATGCGGTAGTAAGCCTGGTCCTTCATCCAGTTTCCCAGGAAGCGCTCGGTCAGCCAGGTACGCCATTCGATCGTCAGCATCTGCTGGTAGTACAGGCGGTACACGGCGGTGACGATGAAAAGCACCGCCAGCAAAGTGAACTTGCCCAGCTGGCGGAAGAACTCGGGGCCGTTCTTGTCCTGCAGCGTGTTGTAGAAGTCGTTGTTCCACGCGTTGAACTGGACCTCGATCCACACCAGCATCAGCACCAGTCCGATCACCGTGGCGAGCATGGTCCAGCCCTTGGCGCGCTGTTCGGAGACCCAGTAGGGTCTGGCCAGGGCCCAGAAAGCCTTTAGAAATCCGGTGTTTTTCATAGCGGTCCTGAGAGGGGTTGCAAATCAGTTTACAGAAGCATCCTCAAGGGATAACAATCGGGGTGCATGTCCTCCGGCCGGGTCTTTCGCTTCGCGCCCACTCCTGAGCACCGGACCAACCACCTGTTCGTCTTCCTGCACGGCTGCGGCGCCACCGCGCAGTCGATGGTGCCGATCGCGCTGCAGTTCCAGGCCCGCTTCCCGAGCGCGGCGCTGGTGGTGCCGAGCGGCTTCGATCCGGACGCGCGCGGCGGCGCGGCGCAGGACTGGTATCCGACGCGCGGCCTGACCATGGACAACCACCGCGAGCGCGTCGCGGCGGTGCTGCCCGACGTCGACGACCTGGTGCGCCGCGAGCAGACCCACTTCGGCGTGGCGGCGAGCCGCACGGTGCTGATCGGCTTCTCGCAGGGCGGCACCGTGGCGCTCGAGGCGGTCAAGGCGCCGGGCCTCGCCGGCGCGGTGGTCGCCTTCTCCGCGCGCTACGCGCGGCTGCCCAACAACGGTGCGCGCATTTCCTCGCGCATCCACCTGGTGCACGGCGCATTCGACTCGGTGGTGTCGCGCGTCTACGCCGAGCGCGCGGCGCGCGTGCTCTCGGGGCTGCACGTCCCGGTCACGCTCGACATCGTCGAGGACCTCGGCCACGCGCTCTCGCACCACGCCATCTGCCTCGGCTCGCTGCGCCTGCTGCAGGGTATCTACGAAGGCCGGCGCGCGACGCTGCATTGAAGCAAGGCATCGTCCTCGTTGCCCACGGCTCGCGCGATCCCGAGTGGTCGCGGCCGTTCGAGCGCCTGGCGGCGGCGCTCGAGAAGAAGCTGCCGGCCGTCGCCGTCGCGCTCTGCTACCTCGAGCACGGTCCCGATATCGCGGAGGCGCTCACCGCGCTGGTGGCGAAAGGCGCGGGCGCGATCCGCGTCGTGCCGGTGTTCCTCGGCGCCGGCGGCCACGTCAAGGCCGACATCCCCAGGCTGGTGGCGGCCGCAGCCGTTGCGGTGCCGGTCAGCATCGACGCGCCGATCGGCGAGCAGGGCCAGGTGATCGACGCTATTGCAGAAGGAATCGCTTCACCGCGCTGATCTGCTCGGCGCTCATCAGCGCCGGGGCGTGGCCGACACCGGCGAACTCGACGCTCTCCATGTCCGGCTTGCGCTCCTTCATCTCCTTCAGGATGTTCGGCCGCAGAACGTCGGATTCCGCCCCGCGCAGCACCAGCGTCGGGCAGGCCACCTTGCCCCATATGTTCCACAGGTCGATGCCGCGCAGGACATCGGGCCCCAGAGGGAACTCGGCATCCATGTGGCCGTGCATGCCGCGCGCGATCGCCGGGTCGTAGCGCATGACGTAGCTGCCGTCCTCTTCGCGCTTCGCGCTGTGCTCGGCGAGGTGGCGCCACTGCGCGTCGCTCAGCGGGCCGAAAGGCGCGCACACCTCGCGCAGGTTCGCCTCGACGCGCTCGAGGCTCGGGAACTGCACGCCATGGCCGACGTAGCCCTTCATGCGGAACAGCGCAGCCCACGGGATCAGCGCGCCGACATCGTTCAGCACCAGGCGGCGGATCGGCGAGTTCTTCTTGGCGGCGAGGAACATGCCGATCATGCCGCCCATCGAGGTGCCGACCCAGTCGAGCTTGGTCACCGGCGCGTCGCGCGCGAACCACTTCGGCTCGGCGGGCGCGCTGGCGCGCGCGATCATCGCCGCGCCGTCCGCGGTGTAGGTCGAGAACGTGTAGTCGGACTTGTTATCGAGCCAGTCGCTGTCGCCGCGGCCGACCACGTCCATGCAGATGACGTGGCAATCGGCCGACAGCGCGTCGGCGAGGAAATCGAAATCGCGGCTGTTGCGCGCCAGGCCGTGCACGCAGACCACCACGTGCGGGTTCGCCGCGTCGCCCCAGTCGGTGTAGGCGATGCGATGGAAGCCGCCGTTGTGCAGGGCGTGGAAATAAAGCTGGCGCATGGTTCATGGTAGCCGACGCATGCTGCGCGGCAACATGAACAAGCTCGCTCTTTACATGAGCAGATCTAATGCCACCGATTAGGCGGCGAGCTCGGGCAGATCCTTGAAAAGTTCCAGCGCTTCCGGATTGGCGAGCGCGTCGGTGTTTGAAACAGGCATGCCGTGCACCAGGGCCTTCACTGCCAGCTCCACCACTTTCCCGTTTTTGGTGCGCGGGATGTCGGCCACTTGCACGATGCGTGCCGGCACGTGGCGCGGCGAGGCGCGGCGGCGGATCTCGAAGCGGATGCGGTCTTCCAGGTTCTGATCAAGAACAGTATTTGTTCTCAACTTGAGAAATAGAACAACGCGTGTGTCGGTTGGATTGTCGGGCGGCCAGAGCTGGCCGATCGCCACTGCCTCCTCCACCTCGTCGATCTGCTCGACCACGCGGTAGATCTCGGCGGTGCCGATGCGCACGCCGCCCGGGTTGAGCGTCGCGTCCGAGCGGCCGTACACCAGCATCGTGCCGCGCTCGGTGAGCTCGCACCAGTCGCCGTGGCACCAGACGTTCGGGTATTTGGAAAAGTACGCGGCGAGGTAGCGCTCGGCGCCGCGGTCGTTCCAGAAGCCGAGCGGCATGGAGGGGAAGGGCTTGGTGCACACCAGTTCCCCCTTGGTATTGACTACCGATTCACCGGCTTCATTGAAAACCTCGACCGCCATGCCGAGAGAGCGGCTCTGCAGCTCGCCGCGGTACACCGGCAGCACCGGGCTCGCGTCGGCGAACGCCGCCATGATGTCGGTGCCGCCCGAGACCGACGACAGGGCCACCTCGCCTTTCACCTTTTCGTAGACGTAGTCGAAGCTCTCGGGCGCCAGCGGCGAGCCGGTGGACACCAGCATGCGCAGCGCGCCGAGGTCGTGCGTCCTGCGCGGCTCGAGGCCGCGCTTGGCGATGGCGTCGAGGAATTTCGGCGAGGTGCCGAAGTGCGTGAATTTCTCCTTCTCGGCGTAGTCGAACAGGATTTTCGCGCCGCGCGCGAACGGCGAGCCGTCGTACAGCATCACGCTCGCCTCGGCGGCGAGGGCGCCGAAAAGCAGGTTCCACACCACCCAGTTGGTGGTGCAGAAATAGAAATAGCGGTCGCCCGGCCGGATGTCGAGCTGCAGCTTGTGCATCTTCAGCCCGGCGAGCAGCGAGCCGCCGGCGCCGTGCACGATGCATTTGGGCTTGCCGGTGGTGCCCGAGGTGAACAGGATGTACACCGGGTGATCGAACGGCAGCTGCGCGAACGCGATCTCGCCCGGCGTGTAGCGCCGCAGCCATTCGTCCAGGCGCACTGCCTTCGGCACGTCCGACACGTCCACGTTCGGGTCGAGGTGCGGCACCACGATTACCTTGCGCACCGACGGCAGCTTCTCGACGATCTCGGCGACGCGCGCGAGCGAATCGTGCTGCTCGCCGTTATAGCGGTAGCCGTCGGCACAGAACAGCACCTTGGGCTCGATCTGGCCGAAGCGCTCGACTACGCCGTCGACGCCGAAATCGGGCGAGCATGACGACCAGACCATGCCCTGCGAGGTGGCGGCGAGCGCGAGCATGCCCGCTTCTGGGATGTTCGGGATGAAGGCGGCGGCACGGTCGCCGGCGCGCAGGCCGAGCGCGCGCAGCGCCTGCTCGGCGCGCGACACGTCGCTGGTCAGGTCGGAGAAGCTCAGGCGGCGCCGCAAGCCGGTCTCGTCCCACAGCACGAAGGCGTCGCCGCGGTCGCCGCGGCGCATCAGGTTCTCGGCGAAATTGAGCCGCGCCTCGGGGAACCAGTGCGCGCCGGGCATCTTGTCGCCGTCGACCAGCACCGTGTTGCCGCGCTTGGACGCCACCACGCCGCAGAAGTCCCACACGTCGGTCCAGAACTCCTCCGGGTTGTCCACCGTCCAGCGGTAGAAGTCCGGGTAGGTATTGACGTCGAGCTTGCGCTTGCGGATCACCTGCCGCGCGAACTGCGTGACCTGCGCTTCCTCGACCGCCCGCTCGCCGGGCTGCCAGAGCAGCTTAGGTGCCGATGATTCCGCCATCTTTTCTCCGGATGACGACGGTGGCCGAGCGCGGCCGGCCGTCGGATGCCTGATCGGGCCAGTTCGAGTACGCGCTCGGAAAATCGGGATTGGAGCGGTCGCCGGGGGTTTCGCCGGGATGCTGGATATTGACGAACGCGGTGCGGTTGTCGGGCGTGGTGTGGAAGGCGGTGATCTCGCAGCCGCGCGGCCCGGTGAGGAAGCGGCGGAACACGCCAGTCGCCGGATCGACCGCCAGCGCCTGGTTGTTGCCGAGCGGCGCGAACTCGCCCTGGCCGAGCGAGCGCGGCGACATGTCGGTCTGCACCCACAGCGTGCCCATCGAGTCGATCCACAGGCCGTCGGGATTGGCAAAGCGGTCGCCCTGGATGCTGCCTTTGCCTTCAGGGCCGGCGCGCACGAACACCTGCCACTTGAAGCGCGTGGCCGCGACGTCGTTGCCCTCCTCGGTCCAGCGCACGATGTGGCCGAACGGATTTCCCTTGCCGCCGGTGAGCGCGGCGAAGACCTCGCGCGTCACGGGATGCGGCACGACCCATTCGGCGCGGTTGACGCCGGTCGCGCCCGCCGCGTCCGCCGCCTGGCGCGTGCGCACACGCACCTCGCCGAGGTCGGGCCCGCTGAGCTCGCGCCACTCGCCGCTGCCGTCGGCGTTGAAGCGCGCCGCGTACAGCCGGCCGTGGTCGAGCAGATCCGCGTTGGCCTTTTTGTTCGACGGGTCGAACGCACGCTCGGTGACGAATTTGTAGATGTACTCGTTGTCCTCGTCGTCGCCCATGTAGAAAGCGAGCCGCCGGTCGGCGCCCACCGAGCACGCAGCGCCCTCGTGCTTCATGCGGCCGAGCGCGGTGCGCTTCACGGGAATGGAGTCGGGGTCGTACGGATCGATTTCGACCACCCAGCCGAAGCGGTTGGGCTCGTTGGGATGCCGGCCCGCATCGAAGCGCTCGTCGTACTCGTACCAGCGGTTGTTGAATCCGCGCGCGCTGAGACGGTAGCGCTGCTGGTCGGGAGCGATCGGGCCGCCATTCACGAAGTAGCCGTGCCAGTTCTCCTCGCAGGTCAGGTAGGTGCCCCACGGCGTCCAGCCGTGCGCGCAGCCGGCGTAGGTTCCATGGATGATCGTGCCGCCGGGATCGTTGGCGGTGCGCATCAGCGGATGGCCGGCGGCCGGGCCGGCAACGCGGCACGGCGTGCGCGCAGTGATCCTGCGGGCGTATTTCGACGGCCGCACCGCGTTCCACTGATTGTTCTGCAGGGAAACCTCGATAACCGATACGCCGACCGCGTTCTGCGCCTTCGCTACCTTCTGGGCGCTCCAGTTCTTCGTGCCGTCCGGAAACAGCAGGCCTTCGTCGAGGTACTCGTGGTTCATCGCCAGCAGGCCGCGCCGCGAGCCGTCGAGAGGGAAGTAGTGCATGCCGTCGTGGTGCATGCCGGCCTGCAGCGCCTGCTCGGCGGCGCTGTTCGAGGCATCCATGCGGAACGGCGGCATGCCGGCGGCGGCGCCGACCGGGTCGCCCCAGCGGTAGAGCACCCTGGCTTCGTACTCGGGCGGCACGCGCACCAGGTCTTCGCCCGAAGGCGCGATCGGCGTGAAGCTGATGACGGGCCGCGTGCTCTGGGGGCCGCAGGCCGGCATGGCTGCCAGCGCGCTCGCCGCCAGGCCTGCCTTCAGGAGGGTCCTTCTGGAAAGAAGAATCTCGTCGAACGAGGGATTGGCACTCGGATTGCAGGTGCCCGGCAGATGCAGGTTGCGACTCATGGGTGGTTTCCGCGCGCCTTTTCGCGCAGCATTATATGGCCCATGCGCGACCTGCCGATGCGCGACCATATCAGGCGTGATCACCGCATCGCGGAGGCGCCGGCGGTCGCGCGCCTGCTGGTGGCACAGCCCGATGAGCGCACCACGCGGGACATCCAGGAAACCGCCCTGCGGCTCGCGCGGCAGGTGCGCTCGGCGAAGCCCGGCGCGCTGAGCGCCGAGTCGTTCCTGCGCCACTACGGGCTGTCCACGCCCGAGGGCGTGGCGCTGATGTGCATAGCGGAGGCGCTGCTCAGGATCCCGGACGCGGCGACGCAGGACGCGCTGCTCAGGGAAAAGCTCGCGGCGGGAGACTGGAGCAGCGCCAGCGCGGCGGACTGGGCGCTGATGCTGACCGGCAAGATCGTCGGCTGGCACGACGCGCCCGGCCAGGTCAGGCGCGTCGTCGCCCGCCTCGGCGAGCCGGTGGTGCGCGGCGCGGTGCGCCAGGCGATGCGCATCCTCGCCGGGCAGTTCGTCATCGGCGAGACCATCGAGGCCGCGGTCGCGGCCGCCGCCAGCCGCCGCCCGTACCGCTTTTCCTTCGACATGCTTGGCGAGGCGGCGCGCAGCGCCGAGGACGCGGCGCGCTACCTCGCGCTCTACACGCACGCCGTCGGCGCGGTCAGCCCGCCCGACGGCGTCTCGGTGAAGCTCTCGGCGCTGCACCCGCGCTTCGAGGAAGCAAAGCGCGAGCGCGTGTTTGCCGAGCTGCTGCCCAAGCTGGTGAAGCTCGCGTCGCTCGCGGCCGCGCGCGGCGTCGATCTGTACATCGACGCCGAGGAGTCGGAGCGGCTCGAGCTGACGCTCGACATCCACGCATTCCTCACCAACAAGTACCCGCTGGGCATCGCGGTGCAGGCCTACCAGAAGCGCGCGCTGTCGGTGTGCGACTGGCTGGCGGGCTTGCGCCACAAGTTTCCCGTGCGGCTGGTGAAGGGCGCCTACTGGGACGGCGAGATCAAGCGCGCGCAGCAGCTCGGCATGCCCGACTACCCCGTTTTCACGCGCAAGGGGGCGACCGACGTCTCCTACGTCGCCTGCGCCAGGCGCCTGCTTGCCTCGAAGGGGCTGTTCCCGGCATTCGCGACTCACAACTGCCGCACGGTCGCCACGATTCTCGAATTGGCCGAGCCGCGGAAATTCGAGTTCCAGAAGCTGTTCGGCATGGGCGACGCCCTGTATGACGCCCTGCTGAAGGAGCACCAGGTCAACGTGCGCACCTACGCTCCGGTCGGCGGCTTCACCGAGCTGCTGCCCTACCTCGTGCGCCGGCTGCTCGAGAACGGCGCCAACACTTCCTTCGTGCACCAGATCGCCGACCCGGACGTGCCGCTCGAGGAGCTGGTGGCCGATCCGTTCGCCGCGCTGCCCGAGCCGTATGCGCCTGATCCGCGCATTCCGCCGCCGCGCGAGCTCTACCCGGACCGCAGGAATTCCGTCGGCCTCGATCTTTCGCGCCGCGACGTGCTCATTTCGCTGAAGGAGAGAGTCCTGTCCGACAGGAGCAGCCCCTCCAGCCCGGCCTCCTCGCCTCCCCTCGAAGCGGCCCTCGCGGGCGCGGCCGGGGCGTTCGAAAGCTGGTCGCGGGTTCCCGCGGCGGAGCGCGCCGCGGCGCTCGAGCGCGCCGCCGATGCACTGGAGGCGCGCATGGTCGAGGCTGTGTCGCTCATCGTGCGCGAAGGCGGCCGCACTTACGCCGACTCCGTCTCGGAGGTGCGCGAGGCAGCCGACTTCTGCCGCTACTACGCCCTGCAGGCAAGAAAAGCCTTTGCCGAGCCTGCCTCCCTGTCGGGGCCGGCAGGCGAGCGCAACCAGCTGTCGCTGCACGGCCGCGGCGTCTTCGCCTGCATCAGCCCGTGGAACTTCCCGCTCGCCATCTTCACCGGCCAGGTCGCCGCCGCGCTCGCCGCCGGCAACACCGTGGTGGCGAAGCCGGCCGAGCAGACGCCGCGCGTCGGCCTGATGGCGGTGGAGATCCTCAGGGCAAGCGGAATCCCCGAGGGCGCGGTGCATTGCGTGGTGGGCGACGGCGAGAGCGTCGGCGCGCCGCTGGTGCGCGACGCGCGCATCGCCGGCGTCGCCTTCACCGGCTCGGACGAAACCGCGCGCCGCATCAACGCCGCGCTCGCGGCGCGCAGCGGCCCGATCGTGCCGCTGATCGCCGAGACCGGCGGCGTGAACGCGATGCTGGTCGACGCCTCGGCGCTGCCCGAGCAGGTGGTCGACGACGTGGTGGCGTCGGCATTCCAGAGCGCCGGCCAGCGCTGCTCGGCGCAGCGCATCCTGTTCGTCGACGAGGGAGCCGCGCCGCGCGTGCTGCAGCTCCTGGCGGGCGCGCTCGCCGAGCTGAAGGTCGGCGACCCGGCCGAGCCCGATACCGACGTCGGCCCCGTGATCGACGCCGCGGCGCGCGATGCATTGCTGCTTCATATTGAACGCCTGAGGAAGTCTTCCACCCTGGTGGGCGAGGCGAAGGGTCCGCAGGGCAACTTCGTGCCGCCGGTTGCCTTCGAGATGCCCTTGGACAGGCTTCCCAAGACCGAGGTGTTCGGCCCGGTCCTGCATGTCTGCACCTACGCGCGCCAGGACCTCGGCAAGGTGCTGCAATGGCTGCGCGACACCGGCTACGGCCTCACGCTCGGCATCCACAGCCGGCTGCAGAG
>Ga0137436_1000150_pt1 | contig 23247 bp, 32 predicted proteins | sample EasRivERMGT119_2_FD_102328 | JGI IMG/M metagenome (GOLD analysis project Ga0137436, IMG submission 102328) | Soil microbial communities from meander-bound floodplain in the East River, Colorado, USA - East River MetaG ERMGT119_2 | ecosystem: Environmental > Terrestrial > Soil > Floodplain ...
CCCGTCTGAGCCCCCCTCCTACCAGGGGCGATCCGTTCTGATCGTCGGGGATCGGTCGTGATCGTTGACGGACGTGGTGAACTAGCCGGTATGAGCGACGTTCCCATCGATCCCGACCCCGACGAGCCGACACCGGAAGGCGACGAGCCCGAGGAAGGGTGATCGTTGCAAATGCACTGATCTGAGATGGCGGCGCCGGCCTACGGGCACGCTCACAAGAAGCGTCGGCTGGCGCTGCTGCCGGGCTCGGTGTGTCACCACTGCGGGAAGCCGGCGACCGAGCTCGATCATCAGCCGCCGCTGAGTCTGCATCGGCACATCGAGGGGTCGGGGTGCTGCCGGTCGTTGCCGTCGTGCTACAAGTGCGGGCGCCGGCAGGGCGGTCAGCTGGCGCGTGGGGCGCCGCCGATGGTGTTGCCCGACGTCGTGATCGATGTCGAGGCGGGTGTCGTCGGGCGTGGCCCGGAGGATCCGGTGTGGGATGTGCCGTGGTTGGCCCATCTGCGCGACGTCCCGGAGAACGCGACCTGGCCGAGGTTCATGACGGTGCCTCATCCCGATGCGGTGGGTTCGTATGGGGCCGAGTGCGTGGAGTGGTTGCGGTCCGAGGGTGGGATTGATCCGCGCTGGTGGCAGGAGTTGGCGGTCACTCGCCAGCTCGAGCACGACGCCAACGGTGAGCTCGTGTGGCTCGAGGAACTGGTGACCACGAGTCGCCAGTCGGGCAAGTCGACCAAGCTGCGCGGGGCCGCGATGTGGCGGTTGCATCAGGCCGAGCTGTTCGGTGAGCAGCAGCTGATCTTGCACACCGCCAAGGATCTGGAGATCGCTCGCGAGGTTCGCCGCGAGGGTCAGACGTGGGCGACGGCTCGTGGCTATGCGCATCGTGAGGCGAACGGTTCCGAGGAGATCACTGAGCCGTTGACGGGGTCGCGCTGGTTGGTGCGTGGCAAGGGGTCGATCTACGGCTACTCGGCGTCGTATGCGATCGCGGACGAGTGCTGGGGGTTGGCGGCCGAGATCATCGACGACGGTCTGGAGGCGACAATGCTCGAGCGTCGCTGCCCGCAGATCACGTTGGCGTCGACGGCGCATCGCAAGGCGACGACGCTGTTCCCCGAGCGGCGCGCCCAGGCGCTCGCCGAGCTCGACCAGCCCGGGTCGACGCTGCTGATCGAGTGGTCGGCGCCGCGGTCGTGTCGGATCGATGATCGTGGGGCGTGGCGGCAGGCGTCGCCGCACTGGTCGACGGGGCGCGAGCGGATGCTCGAGTCGCGCCTGGCGCGGGTCCAGTCCGGCCAGACCCTGGACCCGGACGAGGCCGACCCGACCGAGAGCTTCCGCTGCCAGTTCCTGAACTCGTGGCTACCCCAGACCGTCACCGACGCCGGCCAGCTGCTGCTGGATCTCGGGGTGTGGGCCCGGGCTCGCGGATCGGCCCGGGCGGGCGCGCCGGTGTTCGCGGCGATCGAGGACTACTTCGGCAAAGGCTCGGCGGTCGCGGTCGTGGCGCGGGACGGCGAGCGGTTCGAGATCGACGCCTGGTCGTGTCCGTCGTGGGATCTCGCGGTCGCCGACGTGGCGCGGGTGTTTGAGGGTCGTGATCACGGCCGTCTGCTGCTCGGTCCGTCGATGTGGGATCGGATCGGCGGCTCGATGTTGTCGGCGCGCACGGTGACGTCGACCGACACGAGAACCGGTCTGTCGCTGCTACGCCAACTCGTGACGACAGGTCGGGTGGTGCACGACGACACGGCCGAGCTCGACGCCCAGCTGGCGTCGGTGCGCGTGCGCGAACTGTCGTCGGGAATGAACCTCGTGCCCGGGGTTCGTGCCGATCTCGTCAAGGCTGCGGTGTGGGCGTTGCAGGCCGCTCACCGCCGGCGGATCCCGGCGGTGCACTGACGTCGTTGCAAATGCAACTAGGGTTCCTTCGTTGTGGAGTGGCCGCCACCGATTGAGCAGCGATCGCTGCGACCCGATGATGGGCCCGTCACTCCCAACGACAACGACCCGCTGAGCGTTCCGCCGGCGACGGTCGGCGGGAACGTGGCGGTTCCGGGCGACCCTGACGGGCTCGTGTTCGAGGACGATGGACCGGCGCCGCCGTGGCCGCGCTCGATCATCCGACCGTCGCCGTGGTCGGGGTGGCCGGCGGACTGGGCGACGCCGAACTGGTGGGGGCACTTCCAAGCGCTGACCGATGTGGCGTGGGGCTGCATCGATCTGAATGCGTCGATCATGGCGTCGATGCCGCCGTATCTCGTCGGGGCGTCGCCGACGTTGCCCGATGACTGGATGATCAACCCGGACCCCGACAAGTACACCGGCTGGTCGGAGTTCTTCAAGCAATACATCTGGGACTACCAGCTCGGCGAGGTGTTCGTGCTGACGACGGCGCGCTACTCGAACACGTGGCCGGCCCGGTTCCATGTCGTGGATCCGTGGTTGGTGAACGTCGACATGGTTGGCGGCCGGCGGGTGTACTCGATCGGCGGTCTCGACGTCACTGCCGACATGTTGCACGTGCGCTATCAGTCGCGCACCTCGGACGCTCACGGTCACGGTCCGCTCGAGGCCGGCCGCTCGCGGGTGATCGCGGCCGGGGTGCTGATGCAGTACGCCACGAACCTCGCCCAGGGCGGCGGCATCCCCAACGCAGTGCTGAAGCATCCCGACGAGCTCACGTCGCAGCAGTCGACCACCCTGCAGACGCAGTGGGTCGAGGCGCGCATTTCGTCGATGGGGCTGCCGGCGGTGCTGTCAGGCGGGATCGAGTTCGAGACGTTGCAGTTCAACCCGACCGAAATGGCGCTGCTCGATCTCGCCCAGCACAACGAGTCGCGGATCTGTGTGCTGCTCGGCGTGCCACCGTTCCAGATGGGCCTGCCGTCGGGTGGCGACTCGATGACGTACTCGAACGTCAACTCGCTGTTCGACTACCACTGGCGCTCCGGGCTGCGACCCAAGGGCAGCACGGTGATGGAGGCCTTGTCGGGGTGGTTGTTGCCGAGGGGGACGACGATCGAGTTGAACCGTGACGCGTACATCCAGCCGGGTCCGTTGGAGCGGGCGCAGACCTGGCAGATCCTGATCGACCTCGATGTCATCACGGTCGAGCAGGTGCAGGCGATCGAGCGTTACAACGTCACCGGGTTCGTCCCGACAGGAGTGCTATGAGCGAGATCGAGTATCGGAGCGCGAGCGCGATCGAGGTGCGCCACGCGCAACGGATCATTGACATGATCGCCGCTCCGTACGGCGAGAAGGCCGAGGTCTTCATGCGCCGGCTGCAGAAGTGGATCGTCGAGGAGTTCGCCCCGGGAGCGTTCAACGGTGTCAGCGGCGAGGTGCTCGTGAACCGGGCACATGACGTCGAGCGTCCGGTCGGTCGCGTCGTCAAGTTCTACCCGGGCGATCCGCGTGGGCTGCGCACCGAGATCCGTGTGGCCCGCACCTCCGAGGGCGACGACATCCTGGAGCTCGCCGACGACGGGTTGCTGTCTGCGTCGGTCGGGTTCTCGGTCCCTGCGGGCGGTGATCGGTGGTCGACTGACCGGCGCAGCCGCACCGTGACCAAGGCCGCCGTCGAGCACATCGCTCTCACCGGCGATCCGGCCTACAGGGGCGCCCAGGTGCTCGACGTCCGCACCGCCGACGGCAAGCCCGAGCGGGGGTCGACACCGAACCTGGACCGCCTCCGGTTGGAAAGCCTTGCCGAGCGGGCCGGGTTCGACTTACCATCACGCACGTAGTCGAGGAGACCTCTGGGCGAGCGGCCGTGCCGCCGGATCAGACGAAGCGACGTCACCGGACTTCGAAACACAACCATCCGTTTCGATTTCTGAGAGGTATCGCATGTCTGCGACCGACGCAATGCTGTCCAGGTTCCAAGCCGAGCTCGAAGAGCGACGCACCTTCATGGACGGTCTCATCGAGGCCGCCGAATCGGCCGGCCGCGATCTGACCGCCGAGGAGACCGAGCTCTACACCAGGGCGCGTGACCGCATGCGCGTCGTCGCCGGCCAGATGGAGCCGCTCCAGGAGGGCGCCCGGATCGCGATCGAGTCGAGGGCCCGGACCCAGGAGCTCGTCGGCATGTACGCCAACGCCCGCAACCCGCAGGCAGGGAACGTCGAGTACCGCACGGCCGGCGCGTACATCGCCGACATGTACTACGCCCGCATGGGCGACACGGACGCCCAGCACCGGATGGAGATCTTCCAACGCGCCGCCGCCCACCAGACGACGGCCGACAACCCTGGTTTGCTGCCCGAGTCGATCGTGCAGCCGGTCGTCAACTTCGTCGACGTTGCCCGCCCGCTGGTCAGCACGCTCGGCCCGACCGATCTCGCGGGCGGCTCCTGGTCGTATGCGCGGGTGACGCAGCACACCCAGGTCGCCAAGCAGTCCGCTGAGAAGTCCGAGCTGGCGTCGCGCAAGATGACGATTACGAAGACGGCGCTCGGCGCTGACACGTTCGGTGGTTACGTCAACGTGTCCAAGCAGGACATCAACCGTTCGTCGCCGTCGATTCTCGACATGATCATCGCCGACCTCGCCGGCCAGTACGCGATCGAGACCGAGGAGGAAGCAGCCGACGTCATGTGGGCGGGTGGGACGGCAGGGCCGATCCTGCCGACCGGGGTGAACACTGCCGCCCAGATCGCGTCCGCGATCTACACCGCCGCCGGGTCCGTATTCTCGGCGACGAAAGGTCAGGGCCAGACGATCGTCGCCATGTCACCTGACATGCTCGGGATCATCGGCCCGGTGTTCCCGCCGGTCAACCCGCAGAACGGCTTCGGGATCGGGTTCTCCGCCGGGTCGGTCGCAACCGGCGACGTCGGGAACATCTCCGGTATCCGCTCGATCATGTCGGCCGCGCTCGACGCCGGACAGGTTCTCGTCTACTCGACTGCCGCCGTGAAGGCGTTCGAGTACCGGTACGGCAACATGACGGTCGACGAACCGTCGGTGTGGGGTGTCCAGGTCGGCTACGCCGGCGATTTCGACTGCGTCGTGATCGAGGCGACCGGTGTCGTGAAAGTGACCAAGACGCCCTGATGGCTACCAAGCGCACCACCCAAGAGGCCGACACCTCGGCCGCGGCCGACACCCAGTCGGGCGAGGACGAGCCCGAGGTGACGCCGAGCTCGGTGTCGACCAAGGAGACCGACTACATGGGCCTGGCGTTGATCACGCCGGGCACCGTGTCCAAGGACTCGATGGGCCGGCTGACGACCGCCACCGACGACTACATGGGCCGGGCCCTGCTCGACGTCTGAGCCATGCCGATCGCCGATCGTCGGGTCGAGATCATCGACCGCGTCGCCGCCAACCTGCACGTCGCTCCCGACGACGTTGGTTCGGCGGTCGACGCCGCGATCGAGTACACGCTGATCAAGACCGAACTCGACGAGCTCGCCGACACCGAGCTCAACGTGAACGGTCTGGTCGGCTTCTCGACCCGGCTGTACATGGATGCGTTCTCGCCGACCGGCGCCAACGTCGCGGTCGGCGACCCGAACTTCGAGCCGGTGTTCACGCCCGAGAAACTCGACAAGCACTGGCGCGAGTACTTCCTCAACACCAAGGTCGCCTGGGGCATCGCGTGAACGTTGCCGACCTGATCAAGCTGATCCACGACGGGCTCGTCGCCGCCGGCAAGACCAAGGTGCCAGTCGTCGCGCCGGGCACACCCGTGACGGTGCTGCCCGCCGTCGAACTCGTGCCCACCGACGACGAGCTCGGCGAAGGCAACCGCTCGCTGCGCTACGGCTTCAACGTCACCGTGAGCGTCCCCCGCGCATCCACGCCTGAGCAGTACGAGCAGCTCGTCGAGCTCCAGGCGATCGTCCTGCAATCCCTCATCCCATCCACTGTGCGCTTCGATGGCCCGATGGTGTATCGCCCGACCGGCGAGCTCCCCGGTGAAGCGCCCGCCCTAGCGAGAATCATCCCGGTCTCGTTCGCCGCCAACGTCGACCTCTGCCCATAGGAGCCACCCATGCCCGCCTACGAGATCAACCCCAACAATGCCGGCAACATCAGCCTCGCCTTGGCGGGTGTGACACCGCTGGTCGACTACCACTGTCAGATCACCGACGTGATGCTCGAGCCGACGCCGAACACCACGACCACGCCCGGCACCTACTGCGACGCCCCGCACGACACGCCAGGCGCCTCCTCGTGGGCGATGGTGATCAGCTTCCTGCAGGACTGGGGCAACACCCCGTCGCTGTCGGAGTTCGTGTTCACCAACGACGGCGCGTTGTGCGACTTCGAGTTCGTGTCGACGAATCCCGACACGTGCCCGTCGATGACCGGCCAGGCGTACGTCACCGCCACCGCGTTCGGTGGGCCGGCTGGCTCCTCGTGGCAGGTCACCACGCAACGCTGGGCGCTCAAGACCAAGCCGACGCTGACACCCGCCGTCGTCGGACTCTCGGCCAGCGCCGCCGTCTCCGAGCCTGACACCGTCGACGCGTAGGCCCGGTCATGGCGACCGGTGCCGCGAACATGCGAGCCCTGGCGCGTCAGACGGCGAAGATCCCAGACGAAGCAGTCGCCGAACTGGTGCGCTGGTTCGTGCCGCGCTCCGAACAGATCGGTGGACGGATGCGCTGGTACGGCAAGAACGTGCAGCTGTCGTCGCGGGTGCGCGCACGGCGACGCGGCCAGTCAGCGAGTGCCACGGTCATCGGTGGGACGCCGGCGGCCGCGTGGTCGATCAAGTCCTACGGGCGCCACACCGGCGAGCACGGCACCACCACCGGTGACCGACGCTGGGATCGGCTCGTGCTCGAGGCCGACGTCAAGTTCCCTGACGTCGTCGCCGATGTCGTGGACAAGCGGGTGAAGTTCTGATGGCCGCGAAGACGAATCAGGTCGCGGTCGAGATCGTCGCCATCGACGAGGCCTCACCCAAGATCGACAAGCTGACCAAGAAGATCGAAGGTCTCGAATCCGACGAGGCCCGGATCATCGTCACGTCGAACATCGACCGGCTCGATCAGCAGCTGACCGACGCTCTCGCCAAGCTCCACAACCTCGACGGCGACGAGGCCACCGTGCAGGCCAGGCTGGTCGGCAACCTCGAGCAGGATCTGATCGACGCCAAGAAGCTTTTCGATCAGCTCGACGGTCAGACCGGAACCGTCACCCTCGACGCATCGGGCGCCACCCAGCAGATCGACGAGCTCGGCAAGTCGGCCGGCTCTAGCAAGTCGGCGTTGGCGAACATGATCGGCAACACCACCCAAGACCTCGGCGCCCTCGGCGGGGTCGCCGGCTCGGCCGGTGTCGCCATCGGCCAGCTCGGCGAGTACGCGGCCGACGCCGCGCTCGACGGTGAACGCCTCGGCTCGGCACTCGGCTCGATGCTCAAGGTCGCCGGCCCGATTGCGGCGTTGGCGCTCACCGTCAAGGCAATCACCGACGCCGTGCAGTCTCAGGCCGAACTCAACGAGCTCGCGGCGGATCGACAGGAGCGATGGAACGACGCCCTCGAGGAGGGCACCGACGCCGGCGACAACTGGGTCGAGGCGCTCGGCAAGATCCACGAGCTGACCGTCGACATCACCAAGCTGCCCGAGCTCGGCCCGGAGTTCACGCAGCAGGGTGTCTCGTTCAAGTCGTTCTTCAACATCCTCGACAGCGGCCGCAAGACCACCGCCGACGCCACCGAAGCATTCAAGAACGCCGGCATCGCCACCAGCGACCTGGCCGATGCCGTGACCGGTGGTGCCGACGCTTACGAGCAGTTCGTGGCCGGCGTCGAGGCCGCCCGCGCCGCCGGGCGTATCTCCAAGGACGAGGCGACGCTGATCATCGGTCTGCTCGACCAAGAGACCGAGGCCTACAAGGACGCCCGCGAGGCCCGACGCCAGTTTCAACGGGTGTTCGATCCCAAGCCCGCGGTCGACGAGGCCAACGTGCTGGCCGCGGTCAACACCCAGCTGGAGCGCTACCTCGAGCTGCTCGAGGGCCAGCACCGCCAGGGCTCGCTTGACCAGCAGGCGGCCAGCCAGGCCGCCGCCAACGAGCAGCTGGAGCGATACCTCGATCTGCTCCTCCAACGCCACGGCGAGGCCGAGGATCAGCGGCTGCTGAATCAGCAGTACGACGTGGCGATCGACAAACTCGCCGCGCTCAACATGGAACGCGAGCGAGTCGACGCTCAGGGCCTCGTCAACCAGGAGGCCGAGGCGGTGCGCGACCTCGATGACGCCTGGTCGGATCTGTTCGGTGAGCTCGACGCCGAGTCACAACGACTGCGACTGGTCAAGGCGTTCGAGGATGCCCGCGAGCGACTCGCGGCGGGCAACCTCACGCTGGTCGACGCCGGGCTGCTGCTCAACGACTTGAAGGAGCGCGCCGCCCGCTACGCCGAACAGCTCGGCAACGTGCCTCCCGAGGTGACCACCAAGATCCTCGCCGACATCGACACACTCGGACTCGACCAGGCAGAGGCCGTGCTGCTCGGTCTCGTGCCACCGACGCCGATCACGATCCCCGTCGTGCCCCAGTGGGCGCAGTCGTCGGTACCGAACTTCCCGTCGTTCATCCGCCCGCCCTCGGCCACGGCGGCCGCTACGCCCACCGTCAACCAGACCGTGATCCTGCCACCCGGCTCGCCGGCGATGACCTTCGACCAGTTCTCGATCTTCGTCGAACGCAACGGTGAGCGCACCCAGTTGTGACCACGCTGGCCGCCCTCGTCGCCGCCGCACCGGCACCCACCCGCGGCAAGCCCACCGGGTTCGTGCACGGCGCCGGCGAGTGGCGCCACGTCGTCGAGCTCGCCGACCCGGCCGCCGGCTCGAGCGTCGTCTGGTACGACGTCACAGCGATCGAAGGCGCCTTCGTCGGCTACAACTACTCGCGAGGATCCGACGGCTACCAGGGCCGCTACCGGGCCAGTGTCGTCACCCTCGATGTGTACGCCGGCAACGACTCGCTGGCACCCTGGAATCCGGACACGTCGCCCACGTTCGGCACCCACGTCAAGCTCGGCACGGGCCTGCTGATGCGCTCAGGGTTCATCCGTGTCGATGGTGGTGTGGTCGTCGAGTGGAATCCGCGCTTTACCAACAAGGTCGAGTTCTGGGGTGACTCGAGCTACTCACGCGGCAAGGTCCGCCAGCACCGCATCATCGCCCGCGACACCCTGACCTCACTGGTCGGCGTGCCACTGCCGGCACGGCCCGAGGAGAACTGGTCGGAGCGTCTCGCCGCGCTCATCACCAACGCCGGCTGGCAGTACGGGTCGAACATCTACGGCGCCGAGTTCACCTCCGGCGCGGCCGACATCCTCACTCTGCCGGCACGCACCGCCCAGACCTCGGCAGTCACCGAGCTCGACGCCACCCTCGACCCCGTCGGACTGATCTGGTACACCAACCGCCTCGGCCAGCTCGTCGTGCGACCACGAGTCAACGACACGTTCCACACCGACGCCTTCCTGGCCGGCGCCACCGGCAACGAGTGGTCGACGAGCGGCACGCCGGTCACGTTCGACTTCGCCGCATGCGCCGAGGTCGAGGGCGAGGCACCGCTCGAGAATGCTTCCTACGCCGTCGACACCCCCGGTGTTGAGCCGTTCGGACTCGATGACTCCGAGCGGTGGGTGATCAATCACGTCAAGGTCACCGATCCAGTCACACCCGGGTTCGACGGCGACGACCCGGTCTCGATCCAACGCCACGACCGCCACACCCTGCAGGCCTCGTGGCAGGCCGCCAACGATGTCGTCGCCGACTCGATCCTCGAGCTGCGCGCCAACGCCACCGTCGAGGCCCGACCACTCACCACCACCGTCGACATGCCCGGCTTCCACCCCGGCCCCGCCACCGTCGACTACCTCGGCTACTGCGCGGTGCTCCACCAGAACCAGGAGGGCGGCTACATCGCCACCGCCAACGGCTGGCTGCGCGACTACCGCGAGCGGGTGCTACCGCGTGGGTGCGACACCGACTGGACGATGGTGTTCACCCTCGACGTGTACAACGTCACCGCCGAGTTCCAGATGCTGCCGGTCGAGGACCTCACACTGGTCGACGTGACCGAAACGTCGGCCGAGTTCTCGTGGACGAACCCGCCCCAGGAGATCGAGCCGACCCACACCCAGGTGCGCATGCTCAACCCGGCGTCGCTGTGGGCCACCGTCGCCTACCCGCTGACCGGGCTCACATGGTCGGGGCTCGACCCGTCGACCGCGTACGAGTTCCAGGTGCGCCTGGTGCGCATCGTCGACGGACTGATCACACACTTCTCACCGACCCGATCGATCGTGTTCGTCACCGACCCGACCACGGTGCCACACGTCGAACCCGATCCCGACAACCCTGGCGAGTTCGACGTCACACTGCCAACACCCGACGACCCGACGTTGTGCATCGTTGTCTGGGAACTCCAGCAATCCGCCACCGGTCTCGACCCGTGGACGACGATCGACTCGGGCAACGTCACCATCCCGCCCTACACGATCGACCTCGACCTGTCCGGCGAAGACCCCGAACAGTGGTACCGAGTCCGATCCCGCGAGGTGTGCGACCTCGTGCCCGGGCCCTGGGTCTACTCGGCGGTGTTCCCACCCGAATGCATCCCCGTCAGCCAGCTCGGCGTGGCGCCCTACGACGACGACGCCCTTGTGGCGTACTTCCCGCGGATCTGTCCCGACACCGTCACCGAGGCGATCAGCGAAGAGACGGTCACGCTCGGGCCGGCGTTCCTCGGCTTCAACTTCGACGACGACGGGGTGCCAATCCTGCTGTCGGCCGGCGAGGGTCTCATCGCCTACGGCATCCAACCGCTACCGGCCGTCGAGTCTGATGAGGACCTGTCGATCAGCGTGCGGATCAAGCTCGGCACCCAACCCGACGACCCGGTGACACTGTTCGGCTACGGCGGACTGTCGATCGAGGTCACCGCCGACGGCGCCGGATTCGGTGTGCAAGGCAACTGCGTCGAGGTCGGCCCGACCGTGACCACCATCTCGGGCGCCTCGGTGCTCGCGCTCGACACCGAGTACGTGCTGACGCTCACCCACGACGTGGCCGCCGGCGACCTCGTGCTCTACGTCGACGGCATCAACGAGGTCGACGCTCTCGGCACCGTCGGCGAGCGCTTCAACTTCGGGCTGTACGAGATGAACCTGCCGGCCGACTCGTGGATCACCGACTGCGCCGTGTGGGACCGAGTGATCATCGAGCCACCGGTGCCAGGGATCACCGGTGTCGTGAACCACTGGGATGTCTCCGACGCGTCGACGATCCTCACCGGCTCAACACCGACCGTGTATGACCTCGTTGGCACGGCGAACCTGTCGGGAGCCGGCCAGTCGTGGACGACTCAGAACGGCCTCGATGCGTTCGTCGGCGGTGCCGCCGCCAACCTCGGCGCGCTCAGCGCGGTGGGTCTCGCGAGCAGCTCACAACCGTTCGGTATCACCGTGGTCTGCAAGGCCAACGGATCAATGATGTGGGTCGACTTCAGCACGACGACGCGGCCGCACGTATTCACAGCGACAACCAACGGCCCCATCGAGTTCAACTCGGGCTCAACGGTGACCGCGGTGGCAACCTCTGACCGGTTCATCCACGTCTACTACTTCGAGTTCAACGGTGCGTCGTCCAAGCTCTATGTCGACGGTGTGCTGCTCGGCACATTCAACCCAGGCACCGGTCCCGGTGTCGGCGGCAACTTCCGATTCGAGTCATCGGCGAACGGTCTCTCGACTCAAGCCTCGGCCGGCGCCGTGTGGTGCGAGGGCAAGCTGTCGACGGGTGTGCAGCTCGCCGCCGATGTCGCCGGTGAGGCGCAAACCCTGATCGCCAAATGGGGTCTGCGCGGTACCAACGCGATCGCCACCGGCGGCACGCTCACCATCGACACACCCACCCTCGTCGAGCACACCTTCACGCAAAACGGATTCTTCCTGCTGCCCAGCGGTGGCTCGCTTCCGGTCGACTATCTCGCCGTAGGTGGCGGTGGTGGAGCTGGCTCGAACATGGCCGGCGGCGGTGCCGGCGGTGAGGTGCTCTCAGGTTCGACCACGATCACCGCCGCCCAATACGCCACGATCGGAGCCGGCGGTGCCGGCGCCTCGAACGCCAACGGCCTGGCCGGCGGTAACACGGTGTTGGGGTCGATCGTGACGGCCAACGGTGGCGGGTTCGGCGCTAAGGGCTCGGGCACGATCACCGCCGGCGGTAACGGCGGCAACGGCGGCGGCGGCGGCGGCAACAACGTCGGCGCGGCCGGAGCTGGTGGCACCGGTGACCAGTTCAACGGCGGCGCCGGGTCGAACACACCGAATCCGTGGGCAGGCGGCGGCGGCGGTGGCGCCGGGCAGGCCGGTGCCAACGCCGTGGGCACGGTCGCCGGCAAGGGCGGTAACGGTGTCACCTGGAACGGCACGACCTACGGCGGTGGCGGCGGTGGCGGGGTGCACGGCGGGTCCGCTGGTACCGCTGGCGCCGGTGGTACCGGTGGCGGTGGCGCCGGTTCGGTCGGTGTCGCCTCGACCGGGCCGAGCGCGACCTCGGGCACGAACGGGCTCGGCGGCGGTGGCGGCGGTGGCGGCTCGAACGCGGCCACTGGTGGCTCGGGAGGCTCAGGCGTCGTCAAGATCAGATACAACCCGACGCTGTGGACGCCATGACCGAGTTCGGCGACATCGAGCCCGAGGACGCCTGGCACCCACTCGACGCCCGCGACGAGCTCATCACCAACCTGTTCGCCAGGATCGCCCTGCTCGACCACCTCGCCGACCACGCCGTGCGACGCATGGATCCCCTCGACGAGATCGGCGACCGCATCGAGGCCTGGCGCGCCGGCCACGACGACCACACCGCCCGCCAGGAGGAACGCGCCCGCCAGCTGCTCGAGGACCTGATCTACCTACGAGGCCTCGATGGGTGAGCGCTACCTGACCGACCTGGCGCGCTGGTGCCGTGACGCCGGCCTCAGAGTCGTCGAGGTCGACGGCTGGCGCACCCGGGCACGCCGATCCGGCGGCTACGACCCGGGCCGACCCTGGGCGATCGCGTGGCACCACACAGCCAGCCGCACCACCGCCGCCAACGACGTCGCCTACATCGTGTCCGGCTCACCAGTCGCACCGATCGCCAACCTCTACCTCGCCCGCGACGGCACCGTCTGGGTGTGCGCGGCGGGTGCCACCAACACCGAGGGCAAGGGCGGCCCGATGCAGATGTCACGCGGCACGATCCCCGTCGACCAAGGCAACACCTACTGCGTATCGATCGAGGCCGGCAACAACGGCATCGGCGAGGAGTGGCCGGTCGAACAGATCGACGCCTACTTCACGCTCAACAACGCCCTCACCTACGCACTCGACCTGCTGCCGATCGACCTGATCACCCACGCCGCCTACGCCCCGACGCGCAAGGTCGACCCAGCCCGGGCCGAGGCGATCGACGGCGACTGGTGGCCCAGAGCATCGAACAGTTCAGGCAGCTGGAACCTCGGCGACGTCCGCGACGAAGCGCTGCAGCGCGCCGGCACCCCACCACCCGATCCGCCCCCCGACCCGCCGCCAGATCCGGTCCGCCCACCCCAGCCCGCACCGCCCGAGGAGGACGCCATGCGAATCACCACAGCCCTCGACGCCAACGGCACGATCTGGGTCGGCGACGGCGTCCACCGCCGGGCGCTGACCGACATCGAGGATTTCAACAACGTGATCCTGCTCGGCGCCCAGGGATGCTGGCAGCTCGTCAACACGTCCGGTCAGATCGTGCGCGAGGTCTCCCACGTCTACCCCGTCGGAGCACACACGATCGAGGCGCTCGGCCGGGCGTGACGGATGCTGCGCCCGTTCTCCAAGTGGCCGGTGCTGCTCGGCGCCGCGCTGTGCATCCTCGTCGGTGCCGTGCTCATCCGCGATGTACCCAACGGCAACATCGTCACCGGGCTGACACTCATTGCCCTGGGCTCGCTGCTGCTCGGCGTGTTCATCGCCCTGTACGTACTCGAGGTGCTCGGCCGCGGTGACGGCGGCTAGGCCTGCTGGACGAGCACAACCTCGCAGTCGACACGGCCGAGCGCGCCGTCATCATCCTCGATCGACACCGAGAACGGTCCCGTCGCCTCGACGACACAGGTGAACCTGAGCGCGAACGGTGCCAGGCGTCGCGCTGAGCGGACAACGATCGACGCCTCGGCTCCCAACTGCGCGCCACCGCCGTCGCGAACGACCATTCGAATCGAGGCCTCACCTCCCTCGCTGGTGCCGAAGTCGAGGACGCCGGCGATGTGACCGTCGAGCGTCGCCGGCAGCTGAGCGACCGGGTAGGTCTCCCACGCGGCGCCGAGGACATCGAGCAGTCCAGCGACGTTCACGGCGGCCTGATTGGCGAGCAGCAGCGAAGGCAGGATCAGAGTCATCGGGCATCACCTTAGTGGTTCCGTCATGACCCTTCAGATTCGCCAGAGTGCTGCTAGATTGCCTCTGACCCCATCAACCGCCACAGACATGTTGCCAAGGTGAGGGTCGCGGGTTCGAATCCCGTCGTCCGCTCAAACCCCCTGCTAGATGGGGGTGAATACCCCGAATCCTGGGGCATGAGAGACGACGGATTCGCAATTCGGCCATCACCTGCACTGCAGGGCATCACCTACCGAAAGCGAGCCACTCATGCCCCACCCGCAAAAGGCGCGACCCGTCGACCCCCTGGTAGCGAGCTTCCTGCGCCGCAAAACGTGGTCCGACGCGGCCGTTGCGAACGCCACCTCGAGCCTCAACCGCTGGACCCGATTCCTGACCGCGAGGGGTGTGGACCTGACCGAGGCGACCGGCGACGACTGCGCCGAGTACTTCAAAGCCCGCTCGGCCGAGGTGGCCGGTGCGACGCTCCACAAGGAATGGCAGTTCCTGTGCTGGCTGTACGAATGGCTCGTGCACGAGGGCGAACTCCCCGAGGTGCGCAAGCGTGGCCGCATGGTCGAACAGGAACGCCGGGGCCCGATGAACGGTGTCGACGCCCCACCACTCACCGACCCGCACCCGGACCGGATCCGGCGCATCACCGAGGCCGACTACCGCCGGCTCATGAGCTCATTCGATCGGCGCAAGATGCTCGACTGTCGCAATGCCGCGCTGTGCTCGCTGATGTACTGGTCCGGCCCGCGCATGTCCGAGGTGGCCCGCATGGACCTCGACCAGTACGACCCGATCGACGGCACCATCCAGGTCCTCGGCAAGAACGGCAAGTGGCGCGAGCTGATCGTGCTCGAAGAGACCCGCAGCTGGCTCGACCGCTACCTACGCCGGCGTGGCGACGACGTCGCGGTGGCGCTGTTCGCCTCCAGCCTCGGCGGCCGTGACGGCTACACCACCGGGCGCATGCGCGCCGACGCCATCGCCTCGATGCTCGAGCGGCGCTGCGCCAAGCTCGGCATCCACGTCACCGCCCACCAGTTCCGTCGGGCGTTCACGATCGAGGCCAAGCTGCGCGGCATCCCCGAGACCGAGATCGCCAAGCAAGCGGGCTGGGTGCCCCAGTCGGCCAAGCTGATGCTGCCGCGCTACACCAAGGACGCCGCCGACGAGCTCACCAAGCGAGCGTTCCGCTCCAGTGATCCGACCGCCGTGCGCGCCCAGCAGCGACGCCTCAAGCGGGTCTCGTGAGCCGCTACGGCCGAACGATCAAACCTTGCCCGGTGGGCAGGGTGAGGATCGAGGTGCCGAGCTTGGCGGCGAGGGTGTTCATCGCGTCGTACTGCTCGCGGTAGTTCGTCCAGCCGTAGTCGTCGAGCACGACCAGCGCGCCCGGTGTCAGCCGGTCCCAGAAGTGGGTGAGGGCGGCGACCTCGGGCTCGGCGACGTTCATGTCGATCGACAGGTACGCCACCTTGTCGATCGTCACGTCTGCCAACGAATCGGGAACCCGACCCTTGACGAGGGTGACGTTCGGATACGGCGCGAAGTTCGCCACCACCTGGTCGTAGCAGTCCTCGTAGAAGTCGCGGTTCTCGGCGGTGCGAGCCTTGCGTTCACCGTCCGACATCTGCTCGGGCGGGATGCCCTGGAACGTGTCGAACAGGAACATTCGCCGGTCGAGCTCGCCGAAGCCGAGGTACTCGCAGATCGCCTTCGAGTAGATGCCGGTGTTGACGCCGCACTCGACGAAGTCGCCGGCGAGCCCGGTGGCGTGTTCCGCTGCCCAGCAGCAGACGTAGGTGCGCCACTCGATGTGAGTGTCGGTGGTGCTGCCGGACGGCCTGCCGATCTTGTGACCGGTGCCCATCCCGGCTTGGTAGGCGGCGGTGAAGCGTGGCGAGGCGAGTGAGTCGAGGTTGCGTTCCCACGTCATCAGGCAGTCGGCGTTGTAGAACCCTCGGGTCGGGTCGATGCCCGGCGGCGGCGGCGGTTGCCGAGTGAGCCTGAAGTACCAGCCGAGCCAGGGGATCGTTTTCTCCACGGCGGGCAACCTAGTTGACTCCCCCGATCGCTACCCAGTACCCCCAACTGCCGCCAGGTCAGCTGATCGACCGCAGGAATCCGACGAGATGCTCGACCGCGCCGTTGGGCAGCGGCTGGGCGAGGTGGACCAACTCGCGCAGAGCGTCGCTCGGGTAGGCGTCGAGCTCGCCGCGCACGATCGCCAGCGTCGTGCCCGTCGGAGCGTCGAGGTAGACGTCGAGTGCGTCGCGCAGCTTGCGGCCCGGTTCGCGGACCTTGCCGTCGACGACGTTGCGTACCGTCGGCTCGGGCTGGCCGAGCTCGCGGGCGAGGTCGGCCGCTGTCAGCCCGCGGGCCCGCATCGCCTCCGCTAGAGCTCGTCCGATCGGCGTCGTCATCTCGCCGCGGATGGTATCTAGCCCCGACGACCACCGAAAGTTATCCACGGAGTCTCAGCGAGTGCGACAGAGTCCTAAGGTACGGCAGCCCTGCTAACAGTGTTACTCCACAGTTCTCGGGGGAAAACACGCGCTTGCGTTCCACAGGGTTCGAGGCGTAATTAGGGAATCTCACCGAATCTGAAAGCAGACCAGGGAGGAGCCCCAAAATGGCGGAAGAGAGCCCGATCAAGATGTTGTCGATCGACGACGTCGCCGCCCACCTCGGACTGCACCGCAAGACCATCGAGGACCTGATCCATCGCGGCGAACTGGGCTCGGTCACGGTCGGCCGCCGGTACTGGGTCCGCGCCGATCAGCTCCAGGAGTTCATCGACCGCCACACCGTCGACGCGAAAGCGAACTGACGTGTCCGGTCACCCAGTCGCCGGCGGCGCGCCTCTCAAGGACTTGCCCGCGCCGCCGGCGTCCCTGTTCGACGTCGGAGGTGGTCGGTCACCGACGACCGACACCACCCCGAGCACTGTGCTGGCGCGATTCCAGGTGCTCGGCACACCGCGCCCGCAAGGCTCGAAGCGTTCGTTCGTCGCCGCCGGCGGCCAGGTCCGCACCGTCGAGTCGAACGCCACGTCGCACGCCCGCTGGCGCAACGCCGTCGCCGACAAGGCGTACGAGATCACCCAGGCCGAGCCGGGTGGGTTCCCGCTCGACGGGCCACTGGCGATCGAGGCCACGTTCCGGTTCCCCTGCGCCACCACCCGCCGCAAGCGCGCCGTCAACCTCGGCGGAACCCTCCCGTACATCTCGGCCCCCGACCTCGACAAGCTGCTCCGCGCCGTGCTCGACGCGCTCGAGCAGTCCGGGCTCGTCACCAACGACGCCCGCTTCACGACGGTGTTCGCGACCAAGCTCGAAGTCGTCGACGCCTGGACCGGTGCCGACATCACGATCCGGCGGCCGCTGTGATCGACGTGTTCACTGCCGCCCGCGCCCTGGTCGAGGAGTGGAAGGCCGGCGAGGAAGAGGGCGGCAACCACGACCTCGACGTGCTCGACCGTCTGATGAGAAGCCTCGCCCGTGGCATCGAGGACTTCGAGACTGTCGAGACCACCGAGTACTCGGCCGAGCTGATCAGCCGAGGACGCCACACCGGCGTGATCGTCGCCGTCGACCGGGACACGACGATGGATTGGGCCGTGAACATCCGCGAGCAGCTCGAGCAGCGCTTCCCAGAGGTGCGCTTCGCCGTCATCCCCGGCGGCACCTCGCTCGCCTTCGAATGGGACGACCCCGAGGAGCAACCATGACCTTCCGACGCGTCCAGCGCGGCCGCTGGCACAGCTACGAACTCGACGGCAAGCGCCTGCCCGGCGTGACCACGATGATCGGCAAAGGGGTGCCGAAGCCGAACCTGATCGACTGGGCGGCGCGGATCGCGGCCGAGTACGCCGCCGACCACATCGACGAGATCGCCGCCATCCCCGAGCGCGACGCCCGTGTCGACCTCGTCAAGAACGCCCACAGCCGATCCCGCAACTTCGCCGCCGCCAAGGGCACCGACATCCACGCGATCGCCGTGCGCCTCCGCGACGGCGAGAAGGTCGCCGTCGCCGACGAGATCGCCGGCTACGTCGACGCCTACCTCGCCTTCATCGACGAATGGCAACCCGAGACGATCGCCCTCGAGGGCGCCTGCTGCAACCGGCGCTGGCGCTACGCCGGCACCTTCGACGAGCTCGCCATCATCCGAGGCCGCACCGCGCTGCTCGACATCAAGACCGGCGGCAGCGGTGTGTGGCCCGAGACCTGCCTGCAGATCGCCGCCTACCGCCACGCCGAGACCATGCTCGACCCGAGCGGCGCCGAGATCCCGATGCCGGCCACCGACGTCGGCTACGCCCTGTGGCTCGCCGACGACGGCACCTACGAGCTGCTGCCCGTCGAGAGCGGCGACGACATCTTCGCCACGTTCCTGCACGCCTGCCACGTCGCCGCCTTCATGGAGCGGGCCAAGGACGACCTGATCGGCCTCCCCCTCGCCGCACCAGCCACCGAGGTCGCATCATGACTGTCACACCGCTCCATTACGCTCCCGCCCGCTACGAGCCCGCCGACCGCCCGCACAGCGTGCTCGACCTGCTGCCCACCTACATCGAGCTCGCCGGCCGCATCGCCAACACCGAGTTCGTCCCGACCGCCCTGCGCCGCCGCCCCGAAGCCGTGCTGGCCGCACTCCTGTCAGGTGCCGAGCGCGGCCTCGGCCCGATGGAGTCGCTGCGCTCGGTCCACGTCATCGAGGGCCGCCCGACGCTGAGTGCGGAGGCCATGCGCGCCCTCGTGCTGGCCGCCGGCCATGAGGTCGAGATCGTCGAGTCGAACGCACAGAAGGCCACTGTCGTCGGGCGCCGGGCAGGATCCGACTCGACCTCGCCTCCGTTCACCTGGACGCTCGACCGGGCCCGGCGCGCCCGCCTCGCCAGCAAGGACGTCTGGCAGCGCTATCCCGAGGCCATGCTGCTCGCTCGAGCGAGCACCGACCTGTGCCGCGCCGTGTTCCCCGACGTGATCGCCGGCCTGGCGTCGACCGAGGAGTGGCAGGACGAGATCACACCCGAGGCCGCGACGACCACCCGCCGAGCACCGACGCGCAACAGGGGGATCGCGCCGACGGCGGCGCCGCCCGAGATCACCGCCGTGGCAGCTGCCTCGCCCGCGGCGGTGATCGAGGCCGACGTCGTTTCCGGTTCCGAGCACCGCGATGAGACGCCCGAAACCGGAAGCGTCGACGACGAGATCCCCGGCTCCGACACACCGTCCTGGGGCAGCCCGAGCGCGAGCTCACCCGACCCCGACGCACCCCGCAAGCACGACCCGAAGCTCGCCAAGCGCCTCCACGCCGCGATCGCCAAGACCTTCCCGACCGAGACCGCCGCAGTCCGAGACCGCTGGCGCCACGCACTCGTCGCGATCGTGAGCCGCAAGCGCGACGACGGCCCGACCACCTCGAGCAGCGACCTCAACCTCGAAGAGCAGATGGCGCTCTCCGACGCCCTCACCCGCATCGCCGCCGGCCACGCCACCGTCGCCGAAGGACCCGACAACACGATCGAGCTCGCCGGCGGCCTGTGGCGCTACTTCGTCACGCTCGACCCGCTCGAGGTCCACAGCGAACAGATCACCCCAACCGCCATCAACAACGAGGACGACCAGCCATGACCCTGAAACCATTCGGCGAGCACGACGTCACCCAGTGCGCCGTGCGCATCGTCAACACCGGCGACGGGCTGTCCGAGTCGCTCGACACCGCACCCGTCGAGCTCGACCACGGCGAAACCGTCTACGTCGTGCTCCGAGGTGCCATCACCAAGGTCACCTACGAACAGGTCAAGGACACCGAAGAGCTACGTCGCGTGCACACGATTCGCGCCAACTTCGGCACCATCGTCGACCAAAGAGTGGCGCGTGAAGTACTCGACACGACGCGCCGCCAGATCGAGGAAGCGCACGGCGTCGAGCGCATCCCCGGCCTCGACGATGGCTGACCACTGCAAATCCTGCGACGCCCCGATCGACTGGGCGGTCACCGACAAGGGCCGCCGCATCCCACTCGACCGCACGACCTCGAGCGCGGTGGCCAACATCGTGCTCGACCCCGACGGCACCGCCCGAGTCGTCGCCACCGGCGAGGGAGACCGCATCTCGCACTTCGCCACGTGCCCCAATGCCGGCCAACACCGACGCCGCAAGAGGTAGCGCGATGGCAGGCAGCAACCGCTGGGTCCGACTCGACGTCGACTACTTCGGCAACCCGAAAGCCCTGGCAGCGGGCCGCGACGGACGAGATCTCCACCTCGCCTCGATCTGCTGGGTCGGGCGCTTCCTCACCGACGGCCACATCCCAGTCGGCGCCATCGAGGACATCGCTCACGCCGCCGGCCTCAACCGCCGCCAACGCGACCGGGCGCTCGAGCGCGCCGCCACCTCCGGGCTCTGGCTGCCCACCGACGGCCACGACTTCTACCTCAAAGACTTCACCGACCTGAACGGGACCCGCGCCGACGTCGAGCGCGAACGAGCCCAATGGCGCGAGCGCCAACGCCGAGCCCGATCACGGCAAGGTCACGCCGAGACCGAGGCGTGACGAGAAGGGATGTCACGGGTGACTCCGCGGCCTACACGACACGACACGACACAACAGGGTTTTCCGCGCAGGAATTCTCCTACTCCTCCTCCTCTCGCGACATCCCGTCGGCTGCAGGAGGACGAGGAGGAGGGCAGGCCATGACGAGGGACGAGACCACCGCGCTGCTCCGTGTTCGAAGCGGGTTGACGTCACAGCCGTACAGCGAGGACGTCGCCGACGCCTGGCACGACGCGCTCTGCGAGTGGACCTTCAACGAGAACCGACGAGCGATGATCCTCGCCTCGCGAGACGCAACCCGCGTCACGATCGCCAACCTCGTCGCCCACCTTCCCCAGCGCGAGCGCACGCCGGCAGCTGCGCCCGGGCCGGCCTGCGAGCTGTGCGACGGCACCGGCTGGGTCGAGAGCCCGCCCGAGCGCGCCCACCGCCCGAGCGTCTGCACGCCGCGCCCCGCCAAGCCGTGTACGTGCAACCCGACCGACGAGCGACCGTGCAACTGCAACCCGACCAAGGCCATAGATTGCCACTGCCACGCCGTCGAACCATGCCGCTGCACCACCGGCCGCCGCGCCACCGACGTCCACCGCTCGATCGTCGAACACAACGACCGCACCCGACGCACCGACCTGCTCGAGGGAGACCCGCCGCCCGACACGCTGCGCCACTGGTCCGAACGCGAACCCGACCCCGAGCTGTTCTGACGATGCGCCTCGTCACCGTCGTGACCTCCCGGCCCGCACCACGCCGATGCCTGGTCTCGGACTGCACCGACATCGCTCTGGCTCGCGGCCTGTGTCGACGCCACTACGACGGCCACCGCCGCAAGCGCCCCGACTGGCACCGCGTGCGACCCACCGACGAACCCGGCCAGCCGCCGTGGTGCGAATGCGAGGCACCGGCCTGGCGCACCTGCGGGCCGTGGTTCCCAAACGTCCACTGCTGCGCACGCTGCGGCAGCCCCGACCGCAACGAGCTCGAACGCTGGCCGACCTCATCAGGCCCACTCGACAACACCCAGGAGGACACATGATCGCCACCCTCTCCACCGGACACCACGACCTGAGCGACTGGTGCCTGCTGCTCGCAGTCATCGCGTTCGCTCTCGCGCTCGTGTTCAACATCGCCGCACGTAGGGGCGCACAGATCGTCGGATCGTGGATCATCGACCTGCAGCTCCTCGGGCTCACACTGCTCGCCCTGGCGCTGTTCGTGACATGACCGGCGATGACATCACGACCGCCGAGGCTCTCGGGCCGATGCTCGGGTTAGCAACGACCGAGTACCTGCTGATCGAGCTGATCACACGGCTGGGCACGCCCGATCACATGGGCACACCGACCGACGTTGGCTGGTACAAGGCGGTCGCACGCGTGCGAATCCTGGCCGAACTGCTCGGTGGACTTGAAGCGCACGAACGCGAGTACTGGCCGGCCAGTCGATGAGCGACTCGTTCGGCATCCTGGTCGGCGTCGCCGGGTTCGTCATCGGGGTCGGGATGGGCATGTCCCTCGCCACCACACGCCACACGCCACTGCCCAAGGGCAAGCCCGTCACCGACAACCGCATGCGCAAGCTCTGGGTGATCGACCCACTCCTCGAGCGTGAACGCCAACACCCGACCCTGTACCCGTACCCCGACGAAAGGGGCAGCCATGCTCAGAAGTAGATGCTCTGATAGCGCACCAGGTCAGGACGTGGCGACATGACCGACATCTACGACCGTTGGGCCGACGACACCACCCAAGTCGACCCCGGCAACCTCACCATGCGACTCACCGAACTCCGAGACAACATCGAACCCGAGCTACCCGCCAAAGGCACCGCACGCCACCGCCGCATCGAACGCATGCAACGCGACCTGAACGAAATCATGGGCTTCGTCGAGGACTGCGACCGATGGGCCGAGCAGACACGCGACGTGCAGCTCGTCGGGCGGGACGTCCGCATCCAGATGACTTCGCACCTGACACGGCTACGGGCCAAAGCGGTCGAGCGTGGCCGGCAGATCCACGACGAACTGCAGTACCTGCGACGGGTCACACCATGAGACTCAAGCATCTGCGTGACTGGGGTGATGATGCGATCTGGATCACGTTCGCGGTCACGCTGCTCGTCACCGCCGCCGCTGTCGCATGGCTGATCATGCCGCCATGAGCTACCCACGGCTACCGACGCCACGACTGGTCACCGACCCATGGGTCATCTATCACCGCCACGGCCACCACGCGGATGTGCTCGGCGTGATCATCTGGGAGTGGACCGACTGCGCTGCG
>Ga0137436_1000152_pt1 | contig 23060 bp, 26 predicted proteins | sample EasRivERMGT119_2_FD_102328 | JGI IMG/M metagenome (GOLD analysis project Ga0137436, IMG submission 102328) | Soil microbial communities from meander-bound floodplain in the East River, Colorado, USA - East River MetaG ERMGT119_2 | ecosystem: Environmental > Terrestrial > Soil > Floodplain ...
CGTGAACCGCCGCCGGGTCGTCACGCTCAACGACGGTGTGCCGGGTGAGCGTTCGATCTCGGTGGCCTGCATGCACTGCTCCGACGCGCCCTGCATGGCGGTGTGCCCGGTCAACTGCTTCTACCGCACCGACGAGGGCGTCGGGCCGGACACGGTGTTCATCCCGTTCCACTTCTCGGGCTGGTGGCAGGGCGAGGACATGCTGCCCTACTACCCGGAGGGCGCGGCGCCGATCGTGCGCGGTGAGGCCGTCAACACCGCCACCACCTACGGCTACGACCGGGTGACCATGATGCAGGAAACCAAGACGACGCTCTGCAACGTCGCGAAGGCATAAGGAGAACCGCCATGGCAAGAATGAAATTCCTGTGCGATGCCGAGCGCTGCATCGAGTGCAACGGCTGCGTCACGGCCTGCAAGAACGAGAACGAGGTGCCCTGGGGCGTCAACCGCCGCCGCGTCGTCACCATCAACGACGGCGTGATCGGCGCGGAGAAGTCGATCTCGGTCGCCTGCATGCACTGCTCGGATGCGCCCTGCATGGCGGTGTGCCCGGTCGACTGCTTCTACCGCACCGACGACGGCGTGGTGCTGCACGACAAGGATCTGTGCATCGGCTGCGGCTACTGTTTCTACGCCTGCCCGTTCGGCGCGCCGCAGTTCCCGCAGGCGGGCGCCTTCGGCCTGCGCGGCAAGATGGACAAGTGCACCTTCTGCGCCGGCGGGCCTGAGCCAGACCGCAGCGAGGCCGAGTTCAAGAAGTACGGCCGCAACCGCCTGGCCGAGGGCAAGCTGCCGGCGTGCGCGGAAATGTGCTCGACCAAGGCGCTGCTGGGCGGCGACGGCGACGTGATCGCGGACATCTACCGCGAGCGCGTGCTGCGCCGTGGCAAGGGCTCCGAGGTGTGGGGCTGGGGCACGGCCTACGGCCCGGGCAAGCCGGGCGCGCAACCGCCCGCGCCGGCGAGGAAGTCGTGAGGTACGTGCTTCTTGCCACGGCCATCCTGTTCGGGCTCGCCGCCTGCGGCGAGCGCGAGCAGCTCGTCGAGCAGCAGTCAGAGAAGCGCTACCAGGGCAAGCGCGACGGCAAGCCGTGGGACAACGCGCCGGTCGTCGCGGAGCTGCGCGGCGGCACCTGGACCAAGGGTAACCAGCAGAGCTGGGAAGAGCAGATCAAGGCTCGCCAGCTTGGCCAGCACGAGCACAAACGCATCTACCAGTAGGTAGAGCGGCCTCGATACCTTTAGGAGGTGTGATGAGGGTTTTCTTCCTTGCGGTGGCGTTTTTGTTCGCAGGTCTCGCCGGAGCGCAGACTCCAGAGCAGAAGAGCCAGCAGCAGCAACAGGTCACGCAGCCGGGGAACAACGCCCCGGTGTGGCGCGAGGTGCAGTCGGGCGCGCCTACCAACTACACCAGCATCCCGGGGCGCGAGATGAACGTGCTGGTCCAGCCTCCGGCGCGCTTCCTCGGGCAGGACGTGCGGGTCACCGCCGGCGAGGCGTGGCGCCAGTTCCGCAACGGCCCGATGACCTTCTACGGCGGCTGGCTGGTGGTGCTGGTCATGGTCGCCATCCTCGCCTTCTACTTCGCCTTCGGGCCGGTAAAGCTGCACGACAAGCCGACCGGGCGGCTGATCCAGCGCTTCACGACGCTCGACCAGATCGTGCATTGGTCGGTCGCCATCAGCTTCTGCATCCTCGGCCTGACCGGGCTGCTGATGTTTTTCGGCAAGCACGTCCTGCTGCCGATCATCGGCTACACGCTGTTCGGCTGGCTCACCAACCTCGGCAAGAACCTGCACAACTTCGTCGCGCCGGTGTTCATCGTCGCCGTGCTCGCCATGATCGTGCTGTTCGTGCGCCACAACCTGCCGAGGCTCTACGACCTGAAATTCCTGTTCGGCGCCTTCGCCGTGATGGCCAAGGGCAGGCACATCCCGTCCGGAAAGTTCAACGGCGGCGAGAAGGTCTGGTTCTGGGGCGGCGTGGTGGTGCTGAGCGTGATCGTCACCTGGAGCGGGTTGATACTGCTGTTCCCGAACTTCGATCAGTCACGCGCCCTGATGCAGGACGCCTGGATCTGGCACGCAGCCGCCGCGCTGCTGTACGTCGCCATCTCGTTCGGCCACATCTACCTCGGCACCATCGGCCTGGAGGGCTCCTACCAGGCGATGCGCACCGGATACGTCGACGAGACCTGGGCGAAGGAGCACCACCAGTACTGGTACGAGGAAATGAAATCCGGCCAGCGCACCGGCGCCGGCGGCGCGGTGCCTGCCGGAGCCCCCCATATGAAGGAGAAATCGTGAAAGCCATTCTTGCCGCGCTCGCCGCGGGACTGATGATCGGCAGCTTCGCCGCGGTTCACGCCAAGCTGCCGCCGGCACCGCCGAAGAGCGACGCCGAGAAGAAGGCCGAGGCCGACAAGGCCGCCGCCGGCAAGGCGAAGGACGCCGAGCTGAACGCCAAGGCGCAGGACAAGGCGGTCGCCAACTGGAAGAAGAACAAGGGCATCGCCATGGGGCCCGCCAAGGCGGCGCCCAAGGCGGCGAAAAAATGAAGTACATTTTGCGTCCTCAGGTGGACGCCAGAATGAGAGTTATCTTCGCATCTGCGGCAGCCGTGATCGTTCTGGCAGGCTGCGACACGATGAAGGGCATGTGGTCGGATCTCACCGGGCCGGACGGCCCGAAGGCCACCGCCAGCCTGCAGCCGACCAAGGGCAACAACGTCAGCGGCACGGTGAGCTTCGAGCAGCGCGGCGACAAGGTGCGCGTCAGCGGCAAGCTCTCCGGCCTCAAGCCCAACAGCGAAGTCGGCTTCCACATCCACGAGGCCGGCGACTGCAGTTCGGGCGACGGCATGAGCGCCAAGGGCCACTTCAACCCGCAGGGCAAGCCGCACGGCAATCCGAACAGCAGCGAGCGCCACGCCGGCGACCTGCCGATGCTGAAATCCGACGGCAGCGGCAACGCCAGCGTGAGCGCCGAGCTCGACATCATCACCGTGGCGCCTGGCCCGAGCAGCATCGTCGGCCGCGGCCTGATCGTCCACGTCGCGCCGGACGACTACAAGACGCAGCCGACGGGCAACGCGGGCGCGCGCAGCGCCTGCGCCGTCATCCAGCGCAGCTAAAGAATCACGGAGGAGCAGGAGGCCGAAAGGGCGCCGCGAGGTGCCCTTTCGTTTTTGTGCAAGGAAAACACACGATTCGCGGGGCTGAAGCCCCGCTAAACGTCAGAAAAACCTAAGCGCCTTCAACGATGATGAGCTTGCCTTTCGAGGCCTTCTGCCGCAGCTTGATCAGCGGCGCGTACTCGGGCGAGTCGTAAAACTTCAGCGCCTGCTCCATGGAGGGAAACTCGAGCGCCACCATGCGCTGCGGCTTCCAGCCGCCCTCCTTGGGCTCCACGCGGCCGCCGCGCACGATGAACTTGCCGCCGTACTTGGTGACCACCGCCAGCACCTGCTTGCGGTACTCCTCGTACGGCGCGGGGTCGGTGACTTCGATCTCGGCGAAGACGTAGGCGGCCATGGGTTCTCTCTCAGAGGAAGAAGCGCACTAGGATACCCAGCAGCGCCATGACCGCAACCGTCTCGACCAGGCCGCGGTGCAGCCGCAGCATCAGCGCGGCGGCCAGCAGGGCGAGCGCGGCCGCCCGCCAGTCGAGCGTCGCCAGGTCCGGCACGTAGGCGCGCAGCGGCCCGGCGCGCATTTCCTCGACTTTGCCGAACAGGACGTGCAGCGCGAACCAGACGGTCAGGTTGAGGATCACGCCGACCACCGCGGCGGTGATGGCGGCGAGCGCACCCGACAGGCGCTGGTTGGAGCGCAGCTGCTCGACAAAAGGGGCGAAAGCGAAGATCAGAAGCATCGGGAAAACGAAAGTCACCCAGGTGGTCAGCCCGGCGCCGAGCACCCCTGCGGCGAGAGGGCTGAACGGCGCCGCATCGCGGTACGCGGCGAGAAAGCCGACGAATTGCGTGACCTTGATGAGCGGACCCGGCAGCGTCTCCGCCAGGCCCAGCCCGTCGACCATCTCCGGCGCGCTCATCCAGTGCTGGCTCTCGACGGCTTCCTGCGCCATGTACGACAGCAGGGCGTAGGCTCCGCCGAAGCTCACGGCGGCGAGCTTGGAGAAGAACAGCCCGATCTGCGTCATGACGTGGCCCGGGCCGAGAAATAGGACCGCAAGCGCGACCGGAGCCCACCAGAGAGCGAGGCCGACGGCGGTCGAGACCGCGAACTGGCGCCAGCGCCCCGGCGCGGCTGCCTGTCGTGTTCCTTCCTGATACCTGGTTGTCTGATACCCGATCAGCGCCGCGACCGCCACGATGAGGGGAAAGGGCAGGTCGAAAAAGAAAATGCCAACGAACGCCGCGGCTGCCAGGCCGATAAGCATGCGCGTCTTCAGCGCGCGGCGGCCGATGCGGATCAGCGCCTCGACGACGATCACCAGCACCGCCGCCTTGATGCCGAACAGCGCGCCGTCCACCGCGGGAATTCCGGTGCCGAGCGCATACAGGAAGCTGACGCCGAGCATGACGAGCGCCCCCGGCAGAACGAACAGGATGCCGGCGCCGAGGCCGCCTTTCACGCCGTGCAGCAGCCAGCCGGCGTAGGTGGCGAGCTTCTGCGCCTCCGGCCCGGGCAGCAGCATGCAGAAGTTGAGGGCGTGCAGGTAGCGCTGCTCCTCGATCCACTTCTTCTCCTCGACCAGGATGCGGTGCATCAGCGCGATCTGGCCGGCCGGGCCGCCGAAGCCGAGGCAGCCGATCTTTAGCCAGACCCGCAGTGCATCGGCGAAGGCGACGGGGGGTACGGGGGGGATTCTTTCCTCTGTTCTCACTTGCCGATGGCCGGAAGGCAGGTGTGGCCGCCGCCGGCGAGCGGCAGCACCTGTACGGAGACGCCGTAGAGGCGCTGCAGCGTGTCGGCGCGGATGACCTCGCGCGGCGTGCCGATCTCGAGCGTGCGGCCTTCGGCTAGGAGCAGCGCGCGCTGCGCGCAGAGGAAGGCGTGGTCGGGGGCGTGGCTGGAGAACAGGATCGAGATGCCGGTGCGCGCCAGCCCGGCGATGCGCTCAAGCACCCGCACCTGGTTGCCGAAGTCGAGGCTGGCGGTCGGCTCGTCGAGCACCAGCAGGCGCGGCTCCTGCGCCAGCGCGCGCGCCACCAGCGCAAGCTGGCGCTCGCCGCCCGACACCTCGGTGATCGGGCGGCCCGCCAGGTGCGCCATGCCGAGCGAGGCCAGCACCCGCTCCGCCACTTCGAAATCCTTCTTTGAAGGCGTGGAGAAGATCCCCATGTGCGCGGTTCGCCCCATCAGCACGAAGTCGCGCACGGTATAGGCGAAGTATCCGGTATGGCCCTGCGGCACATAGCCGATCGAGCGGGCGATCTCCTGCCGGGAGAGGGAAGCCAGCGGCTTTTCGTCCAGCAGGAGCTTTCCATCGTGGGCTGCGAGCAGCCCGAGGATGGTGCGGAACAGCGTGGTCTTGCCGCCGCCGTTGGGGCCGAGCACGCACATCACTTCGCCGGCGCCCAGCGCGAAGCTCACGTCGCGGCCGATGGTGCGGCCGGGAAAGCCGAAGGCGAGCGATTCGACCTTGAGCACTACCAGCTCCTCCTTGCCAGGGCGAAGAGCCAGAGGAAGAACGGCGTGCCGATCAGCGCGGTGAGCACGCCCGGCGGCACTTCGATGGTGGCGATGGTGCGGCACAGCGTGTCCACCGCGAGCAGGAAGGCCGCGCCGAGGAGCATGGCGAGCGGCAGCAGGCGGCCGATGTCGGGACCGACCAGCAGGCGCGCGGCGTGCGGTATCAGCAGGCCGACCCAGCCGATGATCCCGCTCACCGCCACGGCGGCCGCGGTCATGAGCGTGGCGGCCGTCACTACCACCGTGCGCAGCTTGCGCGTATCGACGCCGAGCGCGCGCGCCTCATCGTCGGGCAGGGCGAGCAGGTTCATGCGCCAGCGCAGCAGCAGCATGGGCGCGAGGCCGAGCAGCGCGAGCGGCGCGGCGAGGCCGAGGTCGCGCGGCGAGATCGATGCCAGGCTGCCGAGCAGCCAGTAGGTGATCGCCGGCAGCTGGTTGTAGGGATCGGCGAGATATTTGAGAAGAGCAATCGCGGACCCGAGAAGGGTTCCGATCACCACGCCGGTGAGCACCAGCGCCAGCAGCGGGTCGTGGCCGCGCAGCCGCGAGCCGATCCAGTACACCAGGCCGACCGCGGCCAGGCCGCCGGCGAAGGCGAACAGCTGGATGAAGATGATGCCCTGGGAGAAGAATATTCCCAGCACCGCGCCGAGCGCGGCGCCGGTCGACACGCCGAGGATGTCGGGCGAGACGAGCGGGTTGCGGAACATGCCCTGGTACGCCGTGCCGGCGGCGGCGAGCGCCGCGCCGACCACCAGCGCCGCCAGCACGCGCGGCCCGCGCACCTGCATGACTACGGTCTCGACGTTGGCCGGCAGGCTGTGGCTGCTGCCGGTCACCTTGGCGATCAGCAGGGAAAAAATCTCTCCAAGGGAAACCGGGTATCTCCCGACCGCGAACGCGAGAGCCGTCAACCCGAGGAGGGCACCGGCCGCCAGGACGTACGTCAGCGCCCGGGAATTCACCTGGGCCTCATTTTCCCGATACGCCCGGCTCGCCGAGCATCGCGTCGAGCTGCGCCGCGGTGGGCTCGCGGTGATAGAACAGGCGATGGAACTCGGTCACCTTGGCGCGCAGATCGACGTCGCCGAACGCCTGCGGGTAGAGCAGCTTGCCGGCCCACCAGACGCCGAGCAGGCGGTTGGCGCCCGGCGGGAAGTCGAACCAGCCGAAGGGCAGGTTGGGCGACAGGTAAACGCGCTTGGCCGCCACTGCCTTCACGCCGCGCCAGCGCGCATCGTCCCAGATCGTCTTCCAGTAGTTCGGGTCGGTGGTGAGGATCACCTCCGGGTTCCACAGGATCACCTGCTCGAGCGACACCGCGGCCAGGCCGGTGCGCGCCTCGGCGGCGGCGTTGCGCGCGCCGAGGAAGTCGAGGATCTCGACGTTGATCGATCCGGAGCCGCCGGTCTGTAGCCCGTTCACACCGCGGCCGTAATAGACCAGGGGATGGGAGGAGACCCGCGTCACCCTTTGCCTGGCGCTCTTCAGCTCGTTTTCGTACCAGGCAGCGAGTTTCTCCGCCTCACCTTCGTTACCCATCAACCTGCCTAGCGAGCGGAGGGCAGCAGGAGTGGTTTCGATGCGACCGTCGAACAGCGCATAAGGAATCTTCGTCTGCTCCTGCACCTGGCTCGCAAGCGAGGCGAGAGTCGCGCCGGTCGAGCCGACGTCGACGATCAGGTCGGTCTTCGCCTTGAGGACGACCTCGACGTTGGCCGTGTTGCCGCGCCCGGTCAGCCGGCCGAGCTCGGGCAGCTGGGCGTACTTCTCGGCGAAGAACTGCGCCTCGTTCGGCCGCATGGCGCGCGTCCAGCCGGTCAGCTTGTCGGGCGCGATGGCGAACACCAGCAGGCCGGCCGGCGGGCCTGCGGCATAGACGCGCTCGACCTTCGCCGGCGGGCGGACCTCGCGGCCGGATGCATCGACGATCGTAGCCTGAGATTGGCAGACGGAAGGAAAAACCAGCGCGATGAAAACCAGACTGCGCATCAGGCAATGGTGCCGCCGCAGGAGCTGCCGGCGCCGGCGGTGCAGCCGAAGCAGTGGCGCGCGGTCACGATCGCGCGCTCGCCCAGGCGCGTGGGGTCGAAGTCGCGGATATGCGCGGCGTGGCCGTCGGCATAGCGCGCGTCGAGCTCGAGCATCTGGTTGAAGTCGCAGTCGTAGATGCGGCCGTCCCAGCCGACCGACAGGGTGTTGCGGCACATGAGGCCCACCAGCGTCGCCGGGTTGTAGGAATTCACCAGCAGCTCCAGGTACGACTGCAGATTGCCCGAGGTCTCCAGCCACTCGAGGAAGCGCGAGATCGGCATGTTGTTGAGCGCGATCAGAGCGTCGAAGCTGACGCCGTGGTTCGCCTTCAGGCCTTCCTTCCATTCCTTCTCCATCGACGCCTGGTCGCCGGCGAGGAAGGCGCCGGCGGGGTTGTGCACCAGGGTCAGGCGCAGGCGCGGGTCGCCCTTGCCATAGCCTGCCTGGTTGAGGCGCTGCAGGGCTTCGATCGACTTTTCGAAGGTGCCGTCGCCGCGCTGCAGGTCGGTGTTGCGCTTGCGGTGGTGGGGCAGGGAGCAGACGACCTCGACGCCGCGCTCGGCGAACCAGCCGGGCAAATCGCGGCAGGGACCGGTGAGCAGGACCGTCAGGTTGCAGCGGTCCATGACGTGCTTGCCGCGCGCCACGCACTGGTCCACCAGGTAGCGGAAATGCGGGTTGAGCTCGGGCGCGCCGCCGGTGATGTCGACGGTCTTCGCGCTGGTCCGGTCGAGGGCCGCGAGGCACAGGTCGACCGTCTCGCGGCTCATCATCTCTTCGGTGCGGTCGGGGCCGGCGTCGACGTGGCAGTGCCGGCAGGTCATGTTGCACAGCTTGCCGACGTTGATCTGGAAGATGTCGATTGCGGCCGGCCTGAGCGGCGCCTTGAAGTCCGCAACCGGCAGCCGCTGCAGGGTCGCGATCTGCCGCGCCGCCGAGGCGAGCGGCGAGGCGCGCGAGACGAGCGAGGTGGTCGCCCGCGGCCCGATCAGCTTGTCGGTCTCGACCGCGCCCAAGCTAGGCCATCACCTGCTTGTGGACGTGCTCGAGCATCTGCGTGCCGTGCACCAGCGACGCGCCGCCGCGGATTGCCGCGGCGACATGCAGGGCCTCGGTCATCTGCTCGAGGTCGGCGCCCTGCTGCAGCGATTCCTTGGAGTAGGCGTCGATGCAGTAGGGGCATTGCACCGTGTGCGACACGGCCAGAGCGATCAGCGCCTTCTCGCGTGCCGACAAGGCGCCGGCCTTGAAGACCTCGGCGTACCAGTCGAAGAACTTGTCGGCGAGCTTCTTGTTCCCCTCCGCGATGGTGCCGAACTTCGCGAGGTGCTCCGGCTTGTAGTAGGCGTCCATGGGCTTCTCTTTCAATGCAGGAAGCCCATGGTAACGCCTGCTATACCCTGATCTCCCGTGCCGTGATCGTGTACTTGAAGTTATCCGGGTCGAGCGGGTCGAGCCTTTCCTTACCGGTTTCCGCCTGCGGGTACATCAGGAAGCCGACCGCCGGGCCGCTCGAGCCCGGCAGCTTGATGTCGTGCGCGTCGTTGTAAGCGAGCCAGTTCATCTCCCACGCGCCGAACAGCTTGGCGCGCACCGGCGGCACGACCGGATCGGCGAGGGTGGTGGGTTGCGGCTTCTCTTCCAGCACGACCTTGCGCACGTCGGCGGGATCGATGGGCACCCAGCCGTAGCCGGTGAGGAACACCTCGGCGCGGCAGTGCTGCGCGCGCGTGACGTTCGGGCTGCCGACCCCCAGGCTGCGATAGCCGAAGTCGCTCTTCGCCACGCGCAGTCCGTAGACGTCGCGCGCCGGCAGGTTCACCGCGCGCGCCAGGCCGACGTAGAGGGCATTCAGGTCGGCGCACTTGCCCGACAGGTCGCCGGTCTCGAGCATCGCCTTGATGTCGCCGACGCCGCAGCCGCGCGTCTTCGGGTTGCGCTGCGTGTTGTCGACGATCCACTCGTAGATGGCGCGCGCCTTGTCGACGTCGGAGGTCTTGCCGCGCGTGATCTCATACGCGGTCTTCCGCACAATGCCGTCGGTTGGAATCAGCTCGGTCGCCGCGGTCGAAAACTTGGCGGTCGCCGCGTCGAGCTTGATCTGCGGGTTGCGCTTGCCGAAGTCGGTCGCGCGGTTGATGGTGGAGAACGCGCTCACCACCTCCAGCACGGGCGCTTTCTGGTCAGCGGACCACTCGGACACCACCATCGCCGCGCCGTACTTGCCGTCGCGCGCGAGGCGCGCCGAGCCGTTGCCCGACCAGCTGCTGCCGATGACTTTCTGGTATTCGCTCTCGATCGACGGCACGGGTACCCATGCGCGCGAAACGCCCTGCGGCTTGAGTACCTCGACTCGCGTGGTGATCTCGTAGGTGCGCCAGCCCGAGGGCTTCGGGTCGTAGGGCAGCTGCTGGGCGAAAGACAAGCGGGGCAGGGATGCCAGCGCCGATGCTGCGGCGCCGGCCTGAAGGAATGAGCGTCTGTGCATTTGAGTCTCCTGGGATGTCTGATGTTACCGCACCGTACGGTATGTACACTCCGCTCTGGGAAAATGCTCGAGAACATCTTCATCGATCCGCGGCTGTGGCATATCGTCGCGCTCAGCCTGGGCGTGAGCATCTCGGCCGTCGCGCTCGCGACGCTGCTCGGCATGCCGCTCGGCGCGGCCATTGCAGTGACGCGCTTCCCGGGGCGCCAGGTGCTGATCGTCGTGCTGAACGCGCTGATGGGCCTGCCGCCGGTTGTCGTGGGTCTGTTCATCTATCTGCTGCTGTCGCGCGCCGGACCCCTCGGCAGCCTGGGCTTGCTGTTCACGCCGCAGGCGATGGTGATCGCCCAGACCATCCTGGTCCTGCCCATCATCGCCGCGCTCACGCGCCAGGCCGTGGACGATGCTTGGCGGGAATACGAGGAGCAGCTGAGATCCTTCGGTGTCGAAGGCCTGCGCGCCGCGCTTACGCTGCTGTGGGACATCCGCTTCTCCCTCCTCACGGCGGTGCTGGCGGGGCTTGGCCGCGCCAGCGCGGAGGTCGGTGCGGTAATGATCGTCGGTGGCAATATCGACGGCGTGACGCGGGTGATGACCACCGCCATTGCGCTCGAGACCTCCAAGGGCGACCTGCCGCTCGCGCTCGGGCTGGGCATGGTGCTGATCGGCATCGTGCTGGCGCTCAATGCTGCCGCGCACCTGGTCAAGGAAGCGGCGCAGCGGAGGTACGGGTGATCCTGCCCCTGCGCGTGGAGCAAGTGACGTTCGCCGCCGGCGGACGCGCGATCATCGACGGCGTCTCGCTCGACATCGAGGCAGGACCCAGCACCGTCATCCTCGGCGCGAACGGCGCGGGAAAGAGCGTTCTGATGCGGCTGATGCACGGGCTCCTGCAGCCGACCTCGGGACGAATCGCATGGCGCGCCGCGGGTCCGCGCCGGCACCAGGCGATGGTGTTCCAGCGGCCGGTGATGCTGCGCCGTTCGGCGCTGGCGAACGTCGCCTACGCGCTGCAGGCTTCGGGCCTGCCGAGGACCGAAAGTGCCGCCATGGAAGCGCTGCAGGAGGTCGGTCTCGCGCACGTGGCGCACCGCCCCGCCAGAGTGCTCTCCGGCGGCGAGCAGCAGAGACTCGCGCTGGCGCGCGCCTGGGCGCTGCATCCCGAAGTGCTGTTCCTCGATGAGCCCACGGCCAACCTCGACCCGGGCGCGACGCGCGAGATCGAGAACATCATCAAGGCCTTCGACGCCGCCGGCACCAAGATCGTCATGTCGACCCACAGCCTCGGCCAGGCGCGGCGCCTGGGCGACGAGGTGATCTTCCTGCATCAGGGCCGCGTCGCGGAGCGCGCGCCGGTCGACCGTTTCTTTCCGCAGCCGGCTTCCGCAGAGGCCGCTGCCTTCGTCAAAGGAGAGCTTCCATGGGCATGATCAGGGCGATTCTCGCGGTGGCGCTATGCATTTCCCTCTCCGCGCACGCGCAACAACGCTTCATCACCGTCGCTTCGACCACCTCGACGGAGCAGTCGGGCCTGTTCAAGCACCTGTTGCCGATCTTCGAGAGCAAGACCGGCATCCAGGTTCGCGTGGTGGCGCTGGGAACCGGCCAGGCCCTCGACATGGGACGCCGCGGCGACGCCGACGTGGTGTTCGTGCACGCGAAGCCGCTGGAAGAGAAGTTCATCGCCGAAGGCCATGGCGTGCAGCGCTTCGAGGTGATGTACAACGACTTCATCCTCGTCGGGCCGAAGTCCGATCCGGCGAGAGTGGCCGGCGGCAAGGATACTGTCGACGCGCTTCAAAAAATACGAAACACGCAGTCGCCCTTCGCCTCCCGCGGCGACAAGAGCGGCACCCACTTCGCCGAGGTCGAGCTCTGGAAAGCGGCTGGCGTCGACATCGGTAAGGACAAGGGCCCTTGGTACCGCGAGACCGGCTCGGGCATGGGCCCGACGCTCAATACCGCCTCGGGCATGAATGCCTATGCGCTCGCCGACCGCGGCACCTGGCTGTCCTTCAAGAACCGAGGCGAGCTGGCGATTTCCGTGCAAGGCGACCGGCGCCTGTTCAACCAGTATGGGGTGATGCTGGTGAATCCCGCGAAGCATTCCCACGTCAAGAAGGAGATGGGGCAGGCGTTCATCGACTGGCTGGTGTCGGACGAAGGGCAGGACGCGATCGCTGCCTATAAGATCGGGGGCGAGCAGCTCTTCTTCCCGAATGCGAAAGGATGAGATGCCGCGCTATCGCGGCCTGACCCTGCGGGTGCTCGGCGCCGGCGCGCCCGCGATGGGGCCGGGCAAGGCCGAACTGATCGAGCGCATCGCGCAAACCGGCTCGATCTCGGCTGCCGCGCGCGGCATGGGCATGTCCTACCGGCGTGCCTGGCAGCTGGTGGAGGCGCTCAACGCCAGCTACCGGGAGCCGGTCGTGCTGACCGCGACCGGCGGCCAGCGCGGCGGCGGCGCGACGGTCACGCCCTACGGCATGCGCCTTGCCGCGGCGTTCCGCGCCATGGAGGACAAGGCGTCCAGGGCGATCGCCGCCGATCTCAGGCGTTTCTCCCGCCACCTGCGCTAGCGTTATATTCTGTGGTATACAACGAGGGTCGTGGACCAGACGATCCTCGTGCTGCTGGCCGCGGGCATGCTGGTGGCGTCGTTCGTTTACGCCTCGGTGGGTCACGGCGGCGCATCCGCCTACCTAGCGGCGATGGCGCTCGCCGGCCTCGCCCCGGCCGAAATGCGCCCGATCGCTCTGACGCTGAACATCCTGGTTTCCGCGCTTGCCACATGGAAGTTCTGGCGCGCGGGCCATTTCCGCTGGCGGCTGTTCTGGCCGTTTGCCGCCGTTTCCATTCCCCTCGCCTATGTCGGCGGGGCGATCACCTTGCCGGGCAGCGTCTACAAGATCGTGGTGGGCGTAGTGCTGCTGTACGCCGCGTGGCAGCTATGGAGGAGCGGGCGCGCCGGAGAGGAAATGCGCCCGCCGCGCGAGCCTCCGGTCCCGCTGGCGCTCGTCATCGGCGCTGCGCTCGGCCTGCTCTCCGGCCTGACGGGAGTCGGCGGCGGCATCTTTCTGAGCCCGCTGCTGCTGATGCTCGGCTGGGCCGGCACCAAGCAGACCTCGGCGGTGGCCGCACCTTTCATCCTGGTGAACTCCACCGCCGGTCTCGCCGCCGGGTTCGTCGCGGGGACGGCCGCGTTGCCGCAGCTGACCTGGGTTCTGGCCGGTTGCGTGCTGGTCGGCGGATGGATCGGCGCGGAATACGGCAGCCGGCGCTTTGCCAATCCGATCGTGCGGCGCGTGCTCGCAGTGGTCCTCGCGGTCGCCGGCGGCAAGATGGTGCTGGTGTAGCATCGCAGGCCGCATGAAAACCTTTGGCTTCGCCGGCTGGTCGGGCAGCGGCAAGACCACGCTGATCGAGAAGCTGATCCCGCGCTTCGTGAAGCGCGGCTTGCGCGTATCGCTCATCAAGCACGCGCACCACAGCTTCGACGTCGACCACCCGGGCAAGGATTCCTACCGTCATCGCCACGCCGGCGCCACCGAGGTGCTGGTCACCTCGTCGCGGCGCTGGGTGCTGATGCACGAGCTGCGCGGTGCGCAGGAGCCGAGCTTCGAGGAGCAGGTGAAGCACCTCTCGCCCTGCGACCTGCTGGTCGTCGAGGGCTTCAAGCACGCGCCGATCCCCAAGCTCGAGGTGTGGCGCGCGGTGACCGGGGAGCCGCTGCTCCACCCGAACGACTCGCACATCGTGGCGATAGCCAGCGATTCGAAGGTCGATACCAAGCTGCCATTGCTTGCGCTCGACGACGACGCCGGCATCGCGCAGTTCATCGTCAAGCACCTCAAGCTGGCATGAACAAGGGCCTGCTCTCGGTCGACGAAGCGCTCGCGCAGCTGCTGGCGCAAGCCAGGCCGCTCGCCGCCATGGAAGACGTTGCGACGCTCGAAGCGACCGGACGCGTCCTCGCGCGTGCGCAGCGCTCGACCATGGATGTGCCGCCCATGGACAACAGCGCGATGGACGGCTACGCCGTTCGCCTCGCCGACTTGGCGAACAGTAAAGTCCTGTCCGTGAAGCAGCGGATCATGGCGGGTGCCGTAGGCGGACCACTCGAGCCGGGCAGCGCAGCCAGAATATTTACCGGTGCCCCGATCCCTCCGGGCGCCGATGCCGTCGTGATGCAGGAGGATTGCGTCGTCGAGGGCGACACAGTCACGGTCAAGAAAACACCCAAGCTCGGCGAATGGGTCCGCAGGGCCGCAAGCGACATCAGGAAGGGCGGCGAGATCCTGTCGGCAGGCAAGCGCCTTCAGCCGCAGGACACCGGCCTCGCTGCGTCGGTCGGCATCAAGTCGCTGCCGGTCTTCCGCAAGCTGAAGCTGGGCCTGTTCTTCACCGGCGACGAGCTGGTGATGCCGGGCGAGCCGCTCGCCCCGGGGCGCATCTACAACTCCAACCGCTTCACTCTGCGCGGCCTGGCCGAGACCTTCGGTTGCGAGGTGCGCGACTACGGCATCGTGCCCGACAGCCTGCAGGCGACGCGCGACGTGCTGCGCCGCGCCGCGGGCGAGTGCGACCTCATCGTTACCTCCGGCGGCGTCTCGGTCGGCGACGCCGACTTCGTCAAGCCGGCGGTCGAGGCCGAGGGCCGGCTCCTGATGTGGAAGATCGCGATGAAGCCGGGCCGTCCGCTGGCTTTTGGCTCGGTAAAGGAATCCTTTTTCATCGGCCTGCCGGGCAACCCGGTCTCCAGCTTCGTCACCTTCCTCATCTTCGTGCGCCCGTTCCTCCTGCGCATGCAGGGCATCTCGGCGGTCGAGCCGAAGGCCATCCAGGCGCGCGCCGACTTCGACTGGCCGCAGCCCGACGCGCGGCGCGAGTTCCTGCGCGTAAAATGGAATGCGCAGGGCGGGCTGGATCTCTACCCGACGCAGGATTCCGCGGTGCTTACCTCGACCTCCTGGGCCGACGGCCTGCTGGACAACCCGGCAGGGCATCCGATCCGCAAGGGCGAGAGCGTGCGCTACCTGCCGTATGCGGAGCTCTACAGGTGAAAGTGAAAGTCCTCTTCTTCGCCGGCCTGCGCGAGCAGCTCGGCACCGCGGGCGAGGAGATCGAATTGCCCGGCGGCGTCACGACGGTGGCCGCCCTGCGCAGCCATCTAAGGGGCCGCGGCGGCCCCTACGAGAAAGCCTTCTCCGAGAAAGCCCTGGTGCGAACCGCGGTGAACCAGGACATGGTGCAGCCGGCGGCGCGCATCAAGGCCGGCGACGAAGTGGCGTTCTTCCCTCCGGTGACCGGCGGATGAAAGTCTCCATCCAGGAAAAGGACTTCGACCTGAGCACCGAGACCCGTCTTTTGTCGAAAGACAAAAGGGTAGGGGCGGTAGCGAGCTTCGTAGGAGTCGTGCGCGAGGTGCCGATGACGCTCGAGCACTATCCCGGGATGACGCAGAGCGCGATCCGCAAGATCGTCGACGAAGCGGGCGAGCGCTGGAAGGTGATGGACTGCTGCGTGATCCACCGCTACGGCGCGCTGCAGCCCGGCGACCAGATCGTGCTGGTGGCGGTGGCGAGCGCGCATCGCGGCGACGCCTTCGCCGCCTGCGAGTTCATCATGGATTACCTCAAGACCGAGGCGCCGTTCTGGAAGAAGGAGCACCGCGCCGAAGGCGCGCAGTGGGTCGAGGCGCGCGCTTCGGACGACCACGCGGCGGAGCGCTGGGCCGCCAAGGGCAAGAAGAGCAAGGCCGCCAAGCCAGGGTGACCGCCTTCTCGCAGTGGCGTCCGCACCCCTGGCACGGCCTCGAGGCCGGGCGCGAGCCGCCGCGCCACGTCAACGCCTACATCGAGATCACGCCGTTCGACCTGATCAAGTACGAGGTCGACAAGGCGAGCGGCTACCTGCGCGTCGACCGGCCGCAGCGCACCTCGTCGCAGCCGCCCTCGCTCTACGGTTTTATTCCACGCACCTACTGCGGCGCCGCGGTCGCGGCGCTCTGTGCCGGCGCCGAGCGCGGCGACGGCGATCCGCTCGACATCTGCGTGCTCAGCGAGCGGCCGATCGCGCGCTCGGAGCTGATCGTGCCGGCGCGCGTGGTCGGTGGCCTGCAGCTGCTCGACCGCGGCGAGGCCGACGACAAGATCGTCGCCGTGCTGGAGGGCGACTTCGTCTGGGGCGAGACGCGCGATATCGCGCAGCTGCCGGCGATCCTGGTCGAGCGCCTGCAGCACTACTTCTCCACCTACAAGATGATCCCCGGCGGCGCGCCGCAGATCGCGATCCGCCAGACCTACGGCGCCGAGCACGCCCTCAAGGTGGTCGAGGCATCGCTCGCCGACTACCGGCAGCTCAACCCGCAGTCGATATCGCCGGCCTGAGCTAGGCCGCCGCGCGCTGGTCCGCGGCGACGGCGCGCTTGAGCTCCTCGAGGTCGGCCTCCAGCAGGGTTTCCTTGTCCAGCAGCTTCTGCGCCCAGCGCTCGAGCGCGGCGCGCTCGCGCCTGAGGATGCCGAGCGCCTTGGCGTAGGCCTTGTCGACGATCTCGCGCACCGCGATGTCGATCTCGCGGGCGGTGGCCTCGCTGAACTGCTTCTGCGTGATGTTGTTGTTGAGGAAGCCGACCGGCTCGTTCTCGTAGGCGACGTGGCCGAGCGCCTTCACCATGCCGTAGCGCATCACCATGCTGCGCGCGATCTCGGTGACCTTGGACAGGTCGTTGGCCGCGCCGGTGGACAGGTGGCCGAAGATGACGTCCTCGGCGGCGCGCCCGCCGAGCAGCACCGACATCTTGTTCTCCAGCTCCTCGCGCGTCATCAGGAAGCGGTCCTCGGTCGGCCGCTGCAGCGTGTAGCCGAGCGCGGCCACGCCGCGCGGGATGATCGAGATCTTGTGCACCGGGTCGCTGCCCGGCAGGGCGAGGGCGACCAGAGCGTGGCCGAGCTCGTGGTGCGCGACCACGCGGCGCTCGGTCTCGTTCAGCACGCGGTTCTTCTTCTCCAGCCCGGCGATCAGGCGCTCGATCGCCTCGTTGAAATCGGCCTGGCTGACCGACTCGGCGCCGCGGCGCGTGGCGAGCAGCGCCGCCTCGTTGATCAGGTTGGCGAGGTCTGCGCCGGAGAAGCCGGGCGTCATCGCCGCCAGCTTCTCCAGGTCGACGTCGCCCGCGAGCTTCACCTTCTTCGAGTGCACGCCGAGGATCTCGATGCGGCCTTTCCTTTCGGGCCGGTCGACCAGCACCACGCGGTCGAAGCGCCCGGCGCGCAGCAGCGCGGGGTCGAGGATCTCGGGGCGGTTGGTGGCGGCGAGCAGCACCAGGCCCGAGCTCGGGTCGAAGCCGTCGAGCTCGACCAGCAGCTGGTTCAGCGTCTGCTCCTTCTCGTCGTGTCCGCCGAAGCCGCCGGCGCCGCGCGCCTTGCCCAGCGCGTCGAGCTCGTCGATGAAGATGATCGCGGGTGCCTTCAGCCGCGCCTGCTCGAACAGGTCGCGCACGCGCGCCGCGCCGACGCCGACGAACATCTCGACGAATTCCGAGCCCGAGATCGAGAAGAACGGCACATCGGCCTCGCCGGCGACCGCGCGCGCCAGCATGGTCTTCCCCGTGCCGGGAGGCCCGACCAGCAGCACGCCTTTCGGCACCCGCGCGCCGAGGCGGCCGTACTTCTTCGGGTCGCTCAGGAACTCGACCACTTCCTGCAGCTCGGTCTTTGCCTCGTCGACGCCGGCGACGTCCTTGAAAGTGACGCCGGTCTTGGTCTCGACGTAGACCTTGGCGCGGCTCTTGCCGATGCTCATGAAGCCGCCCAGGCCGCCCTGCTGCGCCGACATGCGGCGCACCAGCCAGAACCACAAGCCGAAGAACACCAGCGCCGGGATCACCCAGGACAGGACGTCGCGGAACAGGGTGTTCTCGGTCGCCTGCGTGTACTTGACGTCGTACTTCGACAGCCGCTCGGCGAGCTCGGGCGCCACCAGGTTCGCCACCGCGACTTTCTTGCCGTTCTCCGGCGCCTTCAGCTTGCCGGTGATGCGCTGGTCCGAGACGACCACCTCCGATACCTTGTTGGCGGCGAGCAGCTTCTCGAACTCGCTGTAGGGCACCACCTCGACGGTCTGCGCGGTCTGCCACCACTGCTGCAGGGAAACAACGGCGAACAGCGCGAACAGCAGGTAGATGAGGTTGAAGCGCGTGCTCTTGCCCATGGGGTTCATGTAGCAATAAATGGGCTTCAAAGGCGCAACTTCAATCCCCGTGCCAATTGAGCTATACGGCCTTCCTGCCGTCTGCCCGCAATCTCCTATTCAGAATCAATCACTTCATACAGCCGCTGGAACGGCTCGTCGCGGCCGTCGCGCCGCAAGCGCAGCTCCCACAGCAGCCTGAGCTGCTTCGGCGGCGGCTGCTCCGGCTGCAGCAGCTCGCGCCGCAAGCCGGCGTTTTCCGGGCAGAGCAGGCCGCAGCCGCCGGCGCGCAGGTCGTCGGTGCGTCTGAGCAGGATGTAGCGCACGTAGGGCGTGTAGCGCACGATCTCCGCCAGCGGGCTCGCCAGCATCAGCTCCACCAGCCGGACCTGCTCGAAATCCCGCGGCGTGGTGAGGAAGTTGTCGGCGATGGTCGAGCAGCCGGGTGCGTAGTAGCGGATGAAATGCCCGTCGTTGGGGTCGGCGAGGACCGCGCCCGGCGCCCCGCGGCAGGCGGCATCGAGCGTTCGATAGACGCTGCGCGTCGCGAGGTATTGCGGGTTGGTGGGCAACCCCGAGACGGCTCGCAGCTCCATCAGGCCCGGCACCAGGGCCGCGGCGGCGAGCGCGCCGAGCGCGAGCTGGCGCGGCCGCGAGGCGAGGAGCGACGGGCGCAGCTCGCGCGCATCGTCGATCAGGCGGCAGAGCGGCAGGACCAGGGCGAAGCTGCCGAAGTAGTGCAGGCGGAACGTCTGCAGCAGGAGGAACGAGCCGATCAGCGCCTGCACCAGGAAGTAGATGCTCGCGTTGCCCGAGTCGCGGCGCAGCCGCCAGAGGAGGCCGCCGATGCCGAGCGGCAGCAGCCAGAGCAGGGGCGAATAGAACAGCGTCAGCCGCCACCAGCGGCCTTCGGCGACGTCGCGCGGCACGCTGCCGAACTCGGCGATCTGCCGCAGAAGGGGATCCCTGCCGAAGAGGAAGTCGCGCCCCTGCTCGAGCTGCAGCAGCGTCGGCGCCGCCATCGCGGCGAGCACCACGCAAAGCCCGGCCGCTGCTGCCGGCGTGCGGCGGATCGCGCTCGCCAGCACGCACAGCAACGCCGTGCAGCCGGCGACATAGAGGTGGAACCACGAGTGCAGGTAGTAGGAGAACTCGCCGCGGCGGAAAGGCTCCGATGGCGCGAGGAAGATTGCGGTCACCGCGACCAGCGCCAGCGCGAAGGCCCGCGCGGCGCCGCGGTCGATCGGGCGCTTCATCACCCAGAGGCAGCCCAGGGTGGCCAGCACCGGCAGTTGCAGGATGAACAGGCCGTTGTGGAAGGCGGGCGCCGCGCCGAGGAGGGCGGCGAGGGCGATCGCGCGGCGCCGGCTGGGCAGGTCGCCGAACCAGCCCAGGCCAAGGTACAGCGTCGCCAGCACGAAGGTGTATTCGATGTAGTGGTGATCGAGCATGCCGACGCGATGCAGGGTCTGCGTCATCGGCGAGGTTGCGAAGAACAGCAGCGCGAAGCACTGCATGGCGAACGACAGCCGCAGGCGGGAGGCGATGCCCAGGAGCAGCGCCGCGTTGGCGAACACCCACGCGGGGGCGATGAACGCCAGCACCGTCATCGGGTCGGCGGCGCCGGTCAGCGCCATCAGCCCCCTGGCCGCGAACGCCATCAGCGTGTCGTAGGCCCAGGGCCAGGTCACCCAGGCGCCCTCGGGCGCGTGCAGGCGGGGATCGAACTGGACCATGCGCAGCGGATCGCCCAGCGCATCCAGGATGCGGCGCGCGTGGTACATCGAGTCGTGATCCGCCGGCAGGAAGGCGCCGTCGATGAGCGTCGTCGAGAGGTGGTACAGGCAGAGCAGGAAGGCCAGCGAGCCGGCCGCGAGCCAGAGGCCGATCGAATGCCTGCGTGGAATCGCCTCGCTCATGCAGGTTTCAGCGCGGCGCCACTTCGAACAACCGGGCGAAACGCTCGACCTTGCCCGCCCGGTTCACGTAGAGCTCGTTCAGCAGCCGCAGGCCCTCGGGCGGGGGGCCGTCCTGCAGCAATTCACGGCGCAGGCCGGCGTTCTCCGGGCACTGCAAGCCGCACTGGCGGCCAGGGTCGAGCAGGTTGTCGGCGCGCTTCACCAGGATGTAGCGCACGTAAGGCGCGTCGCGCAAGACGCCGGCGGCGGAGCCCTCGAACAGCGCGTCGGAGAGCGCGGCCTTCTCAACGTGCTGCGGCGTGGTGAGGAAGTTGTTGGCGATCACCGCGCAATCGGAGTGATAGCGGATGAGGTGCCCGTCGTCGCGCTCGGCGAGGACTATGCCCGGCGCCTTGCGGCACGCGGCGCCGAGCGCCGCGAAGGCGGGTCGCGTCAGCTGGTACACGCCGCTGATGTCGCCGCCGAGCCCATACACGTACTTGAGGCCCAGCAGGCAAACCAGCAGCGGCGCGGTGACGAGCGCGCCGAGGGCCAGCCTGCGCGGCCGCGAGGCGAAGAAGGCTGGGCGCAGCGCGCGCGCGTCGTCGATCAGTCGGCAAAGCGGCAGGATCAGCGCGAACTCGCCGAAGTAGTGCAGGCGGAACGTCTGCAGCAGGAGAAACGAGCCGACCAGCGCCTGCACCAGGAAATAGAGGCTCGCGTTGCTCGAATCGCGGCGCAGCCGCCAGAGCAGCCCGCCGAGGCCCAGCGGCAGCAGCCACAGCACGGGAGAATAGGTCAGCGTCGCCGGCCACCAGTTGCCGCGCGCGAGCTCGCGCGGGATGCTGCCGAGCTCCTGGATGCGGTCCAGGTACGGCAGCTCCGCGAACAGGAAATCGCGGCCGTGCACCAGCTGGGGCAGGACCGGCACCGCCATGGCGACGAGCAGGACGCCCAGCCCGCCGGCCGCCTTCGGCGTGAAGCGGACCACGCTCGCCAGCGCGCACAGCAGGGCCGTGCAGGACGCCGCGTAGAGATGGAACGACGAGTGCAGGTAGTAGGAAAAATCGCCCAGCCGGAAAGGCTGCGACGGCACCAGGAAGGCCGCCGTCGTCGCCACCAGGACGAGGGCGAAGGCAAGCGCCGCGCGGCGCTCGATCGGACGCCCGATCACCCAGAGGCATGCGAAGCTCAGCAGCAGCGGAAACTGCAGGATGAAAAGCCCGTTGTGGAAGGCGGGCGCGGCGCCGAGCAGTACCGCCAGCGCGACGGCGCGGCGGCGATTGGCGAGGTCCTCGAACCAGCCCAGCCCGAGGTAGAGCGAGGCCAGCACGAAGCTGTGTTCCATGTAGTGGTGGTCGAGCATTCCGACGCGATGCAGCACCTGCGTCAGCGGCACGACGGTGAAGAACAGCATGGCGAGCGCCCGCATCGGCAGCGACAGCCGCAGGCGGGAAGCGACGCCGAGAAACAGCGCAGCGTTGACGAACACCCATGCCGGAGCGACGAACGCGAGCACCGTCATCGGGTCGCTGGCGCCGGTGAGCGCCATCAGCCCCCTGGCCGCGAACGCCATCAGCATGTCGTAGGCCCAGGGCCAGGTGATCCAGCTGCCCTCGGGGGCATGGATATGGGAGTCGAACTGGACCATCCCGAGCGGGTCGCCGAGGGAATCGATGATGCGGCGCGCGTGATAGAACGAGTCGTGGTCGCCCGGCAGGAACACCCCGTCCACCAGGGTGGCGGAGAAGTGATACAGGCAGAAGAGGAAAGCCAGGCTGCCGGCCGACAGCCACAGGCCGACCGAGTAGCGCAACGCGACGGGGTTGCCTTGCAGGCTCAGCAAAGGGGAAACTCCTCCATTGGGATCGAGTGTAGCCGGTGCCTTGAATCGGGGGCTGCCGGCCCCATCTGAGCCACAGGCCATGCGCATCGACAAATTCACCACCAAGCTGCAGGAAGCGCTGGGCGAGGCCCAGAGCCTCGCGCTCGGGCGCGACCAGCAGTACATCGAGCCCGGGCACCTGCTGCTCGCGCTGCTCGAGCAGCAGGACGGCGGCATCCCCGGCCTGATCAGCAAGGCGGGGGGCAACTCGTCGCTGCTCAGAAAAAATCTCGTTCAGCTGGTTGAAAAGCTTCCCCGGGTCGAAGGCACTCCCGGCGAGGTGATGGTCGGCCGCGACCTGACCCAGCTGCTCAACGTCGCCGACAAGGAAGCGCAGAAGCGCGGCGACCAGTACATCGCCTCGGAGCTGTTCCTGCTAGCGGCGGCATCGGACAAGGGCCAGATCGGCGGTCTCCTCAAGGAAGCCGGTGTGACCAGGAAAGCCCTGGAAAAGGCGATCGAGGAAATCAGGGGAGGGGAATCCGTGAGCGGCCAGGCAGATGAGGCGCAGCGCGGCGCGCTCGCGAAATACACGCTGGATCTGACTGAACGGGCGAGGCAGGGAAAACTCGACCCGGTGATCGGCCGCGACGAGGAAATCCGCCGCTGCATCCAGATATTGCAGAGGCGCACGAAGAACAACCCGGTGCTGATCGGCGAGCCGGGCGTGGGCAAGACCGCCATCGTCGAGGGGCTGGCGCAGCGCATCATCAACGCAGAGGTGCCCGAGTCGCTGAAGAACAAGCGCCTGCTGGTGCTCGACCTTGCCTCGCTGCTGGCCGGCGCCAAGTACCGCGGCGAGTTCGAGGAGCGCCTGAAGTCGGTGCTCAAGGAGCTGGCGAAGGACGAGGGCAGCACCATCATCTTCATCGACGAGATCCACACGCTGGTCGGCGCCGGCAAGGCC
>Ga0137436_1000153_pt1 | contig 23020 bp, 13 predicted proteins | sample EasRivERMGT119_2_FD_102328 | JGI IMG/M metagenome (GOLD analysis project Ga0137436, IMG submission 102328) | Soil microbial communities from meander-bound floodplain in the East River, Colorado, USA - East River MetaG ERMGT119_2 | ecosystem: Environmental > Terrestrial > Soil > Floodplain ...
ACCCTGTTCCTCGCGCTGGGCGGCTGGGAAATGATTCCCATCGGCATCTTCACCTACTACATTGCGGGATCGCACAGCCAGGCGGCCGCGCTCGGCGTGATCCTGATCGCGCTCTGCGCGGCGAGCCTCTGGGTGGTCAACCGCATCGCCGGGACGCGGGTCGGCGGGCTCTTCGGGTGAGGCCGGCAGCGAACGGCGGGCATCGGACCGTGCTAGATTCGGCGCCGGATGGCGAGACGGATCTTCTACGGCTGGTGGATGGTCGCAGCGGGCTGCGGGCTGCAGTTCCTGCAATCGGCGCTGCTCATGCAGTCCTTCGGAGCCTACGTCGCGGTGCTGCGCGACGAGCGCGGCTGGAGCAAGACCGCGCTCTCGGGCGCGGCGGCGCTGCAGCAGATGGAGTCGGCGATCCTCGGGCCGCTCCTCGGCTGGGTCATCGACCGCTTCGGTGCGCAGGCCCCGATCCGCATCGGGGTGGTGATCTTCGGCATCGGGTTCATGCTCCTGTCGCAGATCGACACGCTGCTCGGCTTCTACGGCGCGTTCGTCGTGATGGCGATCGGCTCCAGCCTCTGCGGCTTCTTCCCGATCAACGTGGCCCTGATCCACTGGTTCGACCGCTATCGGGCGCGCGCGCTCTCGAGCCTCTCCCTCGGGCTCGCGGCCGGCGGGATGCTCGTCCCGGTCGTGGCCTGGTCGCTCTCGACCTGGGGATGGCGCGCCACGGCCTTCGCCTCGGGCGTCGCGTATATCGCGATCGGCCTGCCCCTCGCGATGGCGATGCGCCGGCGGCCGGAGGACCACGGCGAGACGGTCGACGGGGTGCCTTCGCCGCGGGATGTCCCGGGAGGCACGGCGCCCGCGCAGGACTCCCGCGATTTCACCGCGCGCGAAGCCCTGCGCACGGGCGCGTTCTGGCTGATTTCGCTCGGCCACGCGTTCGCGCTCCTCGTCGTGCACGCGGTCAACGTGCACGCCATCACGCACATGAAGGAGGGGCTCGGCTACTCGGTCGAGCGCGCCGCGTTCGTCATCATGCTCATGGTGGTCGGACAGATCGGCGGGGTCGCGATCGGCTGGGTGGTGGGCGACCGGTTCAAGAAGCGCCTAGTCGCCGCGGTCTGCATGCTGATGCACATGGCGGGGCTGCTGCTCCTCACTTACGCGGTCGCCGTGACTATGGTGATAGGCTTCGCCCTGCTGCACGGGGTTGCCTGGGGATTGCGCGGCCCGTTCATGCAGGCGATCCGGGCCGACTATTTCGGGCGCGCGGCGATCGGCATGATCCTCGGCCTGTCGTACATGATCATCGTGGTCGGCCAGGTCGGCGGCCCGATGATCGCCGGCGTGCTCGCCGACATGACCGGGGACTACCGCCTGGGCTTCACCATCCTGGCGCTCCTCGCCGGGATCGGCTCGTTGTTTTTCCTCTTCGCAAGGCGGCCGAAGTTGCCGTCGCGGGCCTGATCGCGTGAAAGCGCTCGCCGAGCTGGACGCGCGGGGCGTGCGCGCGGTGCTTCTCGACATCGACGAGACCCTGACGACGGCGGGGAGGCTGACCGCCGATGCGTACGCCGCCCTCGAGCGCCTCCACGAAGCGGACAAGATCGTCGTTCCCGTGACCGGGAGGCCCGCCGGCTGGTGCGATCACATCGCGCGCATGTGGCCGGTGGACGCGGTGGTCGGGGAGAACGGCGCGTTCTATTTCTTCTACGCCGACGGGAAGCTCGGCAAGCGCTTCATCGACGACGACGCGACGCGGGCGCAAAAACGAAACAAGCTCGAAGCGATCTCAAAGCGCATCCTCGCCGAAGTCCCGGGCTGCGCCCTCGCGGCCGACCAGCCGTACCGGGAGACCGACCTGGCGATCGACTACCGCGAGGACGTCCCGCCGCTGCCGATGGACGCCGCCGAAAAAATCGCTTCGCTTATGAAAGAAGCGGGCCTGAGCGCGAAAATCAGCTCCATCCACGTCAACGGCTGGTTCGGGGGCTACGACAAACTCAGCACCAGCCGCATCCTCTTCGACGAACGCTTCGGCATCGACATCGAACGATCCAACCGCGAAATCGTCTTCATCGGCGACTCCCCCAACGACGCCCCCATGTTCGACTACTTCCAGAACTCGGTCGGCGTCGCCAACGTGCGCCGGTTCGAGGGAACAGTTGCGGCGGCGCCGAAGTACGTCACGTACGCGGCGGCCGGGGCGGGGTTTGTCGAACTGGTGGAGCATCTGCTTCGAGACCGCTCACATAGCTCTGACCGCTTTCGGCCATAGCTGCCGTTCGGTCGATCATCAAAAGGAATTGAAGAGTTGGCGCCACATTCCGGATCGGTTCGAACATCTGGTGCGCTACTTCGGCTGGTACTCGACCAGAGTCCGGGGCGAGCGGGCGCGCAAGGCCGTGCCCTCAGCGGTCCAATCAGCCGAGGATGGGCAGGAGACTGCGGCGCGCGCCCGGTCGGCGTGGGCGCGGCTCATCCACAAGGTCTACGAGGTCGATCCTCTGCAATGTCCCAAGTGCGGAGCGCCGATGCACGTCATCGCGCTGATCGATGACGCCGCAGTCATTCGGCGAATCCTCGAACATCTGGGCCGCTGGGCGCCGCGCGAGGTACAGCGGAATCCACGCGCGCCACCGAAGAAGCCGTCTGTGCCAGAACTGACCTACCATCCAGTTCCTGACATCGCCTGAGTGGCTGAACGAGGACAACGTTCCGGATGTGCCGGGGCGCGGGACAGGACTTGCCGCGTTGCGGCCGGCGAAATTGATTGCCCAGCAATTTACCACTAGACTTGCTCCGATCGCCCCGTTGAGGGGTGCGCAGATGCGGCGGAATTAAACAAAACACCGATGTGCGCCGTTCAGAAGAGCTTCAACCACTGGACTGCGGCGCGCCGGAGAATTGAATTATCTTATCCGTTATCCGTTCGTTTCTATCCCCGTAAATGTCCGGTACGGAAAAAGGCGACCGGCGGCTCAGGGACGCGAGCCAGCATTGGCCAACGCCCGGTATCGGGCCAATAGCAGCTGTCCGCGGCGGGAACCTGGGGGATGAACTGGAGGTGGGCCCTGGCAGCGCTTATTCAATCCCCGCGCCGTACGAGCGATGGCGGCAGGTCGGGCAGGCGCATGCCGCGCATGTAGACCATGACGTCGCACGGCATCGGCGCGGGTGGCGTCGGGTCGATCTCCTGGCTCAGCATCAGGTTTTCCGCCCCCGCGGTGTAGGCCAGGCCGGCAATCCGCGCTTCCTCGCTCTTCTCGCCGTGGCGACGTGCGACCTCGCGGAAGAACGGCTCCGAGTCGAAGTTGAGACCGCAGATCTTTGAGCGCCCCAAAACGCGGAAGGTGTCGAGATAGCCGCGCATCAGCTTCCGATAGTCGGTGCGCTGTGCTTCGGACATCCCCTCGACGGAGCGCGCGTTCTGCTGGCCCCAAGCTGACGACACGGCTGCGAACACCAGCAAGCGAAGGAGTCTTAGTCCGGTCGTGCCGTGGTCCAGCGCAAGAACGTGCTTCACTCGGGGCGACGCGCCTGTGGCGAAGGGACCGGGCGATTCTACACCGTGCCTGGGCTATGCTTGACCGGCATCAATGCACGGGCAGCGCATGCTTGGCGACAATCTTCCCCTCAGCTCGAAAGCGAAGAAATGAAAATCCACGAATATCAGGCAAAGGAAATACTGCGGAAGTACGGCGTCGCCACGCCGCGCGGCATTCCCTGCTTCTCCGTCGACGAAGCCGTGAAGGCCGCGAAGGAGCTGGGCGGGAAAGTGTGGGTGGTGAAGGCGCAGATCCACGCCGGCGGCCGCGGCAAGGGCGGCGGTGTGAAGGTCGTGAAATCCGAGGGCGAGGTGCGCGAGTGGGCCGGGAAGATCCTCGGCATGATGCTGAAGACCCACCAGACCGGTCCCGGGGGACAGAAGGTGAGGCGGCTGCTCGTCGAGGAGGGCGCGGACATCGCAAGAGAGCTCTACGTCGGTATGGTGGTCGATCGCGGCACGCAGCGCGTCGCGCTGATGGCCTCCAGCGAGGGCGGGATGGACATCGAGGAGGTCGCGGCGAAGACGCCGGAGAAGATCCACACCGTTTTCGTCGATCCGGGCACGGGCCTGAAGGACTCCGAGGCCGACGGCATCGCGAAGAAAATCGGCATACCGGAGGCGAGCGTGCCGCAGGCGCGCACGATCCTGAAGGGTCTGTACAAGGCCTTCGAGGAGACCGATTCCAGCCTCGCCGAGGTCAATCCGCTCATCCTCACCGGCGACGGCAAGGTCGTCGCGCTCGACGCCAAGATCAATTTCGACGACAACGCGGCCTTCCGCCACCCGGAGTGGCAGCAGCTGCGCGACCTCGACGAGGAAGACCCCGCTGAGATCGAGGCGTCGAAGTACGACCTCAATTACATCCAGCTCGACGGCACCATCGGCTGCCTGGTGAACGGCGCCGGGCTTGCGATGGCGACCATGGACATCATCAAGCTCTACGGCGGCAATCCCGCCAACTTTCTCGACGTGGGCGGCGGCGCGACCACCGAAAAGGTCACCGAGGCTTTCAAGATCATGCTGAAGACCCCCGGCCTCAAGGCGATCTTCGTCAACATCTTCGGGGGCATCATGAAGTGCGACGTGATCGCGGCGGGGGTGGTTGCCGCAGCGAGGCAGGTGAGCCTCAAGGTGCCGCTGGTGGTGCGCCTGGAAGGCACCAACGTCGATCTCGGCAAGAAAATTCTCGCCGAGTCCGGGCTGCCGATCATCTCGGGCAACAACATGGCCGACGCCGCGCAGAAGGTCGTCGCCGCCGCCGAAGGCGGGTCAAAAGCTGCGAAAGGGAAGAACTGATGTCCATCCTCATCAACAAGAATACCCGCGTGATGACGCAGGGCATCACCGGCAAGACCGGCCAGTTCCACACCAAGATGGGCAAGGAGTACGCGAACGGCGGGAACTGCTACGTCGCGGGCGTCAATCCGAAAAAACCGGGAGAAACCTACGAAGGCATTCCGATCTTTGCGACCGTGAAGGAGGCGAAGGCGAAGACCGGCGCCAATGTCTCGGTGATCTACGTGCCGCCGCCTTTCGCCGCCGCGGCGATCGACGAGGCGGTGGAAGCCGATCTCGATCTCGTGATTTGCATCACCGAGGGCATCCCGGTGCGCGACATGATCCGCACCAAGTACAGGATGCAAGGCAGGAAGACCAGACTCATCGGCCCGAACTGCCCCGGTGTGATCACGCCCGACGAGATCAAGATCGGCATTATGCCCGGCCACATCCACAAGAAGGGCCGGATCGGCGTGGTGTCGCGTTCGGGCACGCTTACTTACGAAGCCGTGGGCCAGCTGATGGAAATCGGCCTTGGCCAGTCCTCCTGCGTCGGCATCGGCGGGGACCCGGTGAACGGCATGAAGCATGTCGAGGTGCTGAAGCTTTTCAACGACGATCCGGAGACCGACGCCGTCGTGATGGTGGGCGAGATCGGCGGCTCGGACGAGGAGGACGCGGCGCTGTGGGTGAAGGCCAACATGAAAAAACCCGTGGTCGGCTTCATCGCGGGGGTCACCGCGCCTCCCGGAAAGCGCATGGGCCACGCGGGCGCCATCATCTCGGGCGGCAAGGGCACCGCGCAGGAGAAGCTCGCGGTCATGGAAGAATGCGGCATCAAGGTCACGAAAAATCCCGCCGAGATGGGCAAGCTCCTGAAGTCGGTGCTGAAGTAGGGGAGGGCGGCGGATCGGGCGCCGTGGATCGTCAGCCGTGACCGGGCCGCTCTCCAACCCCCCCGATGCCGGCGCCCTGGATGCGCTGCGCCGGCTCGCCCAATCGGTCTCATTCGCGCCGGGCGCCGTGCTCATGCGCCAGGGTCAGGCCGCCCGCGGTGCGTTTTTCATCGAAACCGGAGAGGTCGAGGCGCGCGTCGCGCTGCCCGGCGGCGGCGAACTCGCGCTGGCGCGCCTGGGGCCGGGCAGCGTGCTCGGCGAGATGGCGCTGCTCGAGCAGGGAATCGTTTCCGCCACGGTCATCGCGCAGACCGAAATCCGCGCGCGATTCATGGAGCGCGACGATTTTCGCGCGCTGATCGCACAGCGCGACGGGGCGATCGTGAAGCTCCAGCACGCCGTTACGCTCATCGTCGCTCACAAGCTGCGCGCGCTGTATGGCAAACTGCTCGCCTGCGATGCGCCCGAGGACCTCCCCGCGGGCGAGGAGCCCGGGGGCGATCCGCTCGCCGGCATGCCGCGCAAGTCCTCGGCTTTTTTCGAGCATCGGCGCTTCCTGCCGCTGCTCTCTGTATTTCGGGAGTTCGGCGCGGAGGACATCGACGCGGTGGTGGAACGAGCCCAGTTGCTTGAGCTCCCGCGCGGGCACTGGATTTTCGTCGCGGGCCAGGCGGTCGGCGCTTCCTATATCGTCGCGCGCGGGGCGGTGGAGGTCAGCGCGCGCAAAGGGCCTCTCCGGCGCCGGTTCGCGGTCCTCGGACCGGGGGAGTGGATCGGCGCGATGAGCCAGCTGGACGGGGTCGTGCACGGCTCGAGCGCGCGCGCACGCGAGAATTCGGTGCTGCTGGAAATCGACCGCGTCGCGTTCGACGCGCTATACCAAGCGAGCGATGCGACCGCGGCGAAGATCCAGCGGGCGATTCACAAGAGCCTGCTGCAATCGTTGCGGCGCACGAACAACCATCTTTCGCGTTTGATCAGCCAGGGGCTGATCCGCGGCCGCGGCGGCTCGGTGCCGGTGAAGGAGCTGCAGTCCGCGCTTTACGGGCAATGTGCCATACCCGTGGCTGACGCCCGGTCGGCGGCCGACGATTTCGGTTGATACTGCGCGGGCGTGGCCTGGCGTCGCCGGACGGACCGCTACGCGACGGCAGCAACAGCCCGCGGAAGCGAAGCATCCCCCGGGCTTCGCTCGAACAGCGGCGTGGGCTTGCACACGCCGTAGCCCTGGGCGTAGTCCACCCCCATGTTTCTGAGCTCCTGGATGATCGCGCCGTTCTCGGCGTATTCGGCGACGGTTTTGATGCCCATGATGTGCCCGATGCGATTGATGGTTTCGGTCATGGCCTTGTCGATCGCGTCGCGCTCCAGGTTCTTGACGAATCCGCCGTCGATCTTGAGATAGTCGACCGGCAGATTCTTGAGGTAGCCGAACGAGCTCGTGCCCGTGCCGAAATCGTCGAGCGCAAACAGAAACCCCATGGACTTGAATTCCCGAATGAACTCGGCGGCCTTGCGCAGGTTGTTGATGGCCGCGGTTTCGGTGATTTCGAAACAGATCGACTGCGGCGGCAAGGCATGCTCGAGGGCCTTTTGCCGGACGAAATCGAGAAAGCCTTCCGCGTTGAGCGATGTGCCGGACAAATTGATGGCGCAGGTCAGCGGCTCGCCGCCCCGCGCCGCAACCAGGGCGTGATATCGGGCGAATACCGTGCCGACCACCCAGCGGTCGATGGCAGGCATCAGGTTGTAGCGCTCCGCCGCCGGCAGAAAGCTGCCGGGCTGGACCAGATTGCCCTCCTCGTCGATCATTCTTATCAGGACTTCGAGGTGTTGGCGGGCCCCGGCCCCTGCGCTCAGCGGCAAATAGCTCTGGTGATAGAGCGTGAACCGATTCTCCGCCAGCGCCGAGTTTATCCGCGCGATCCAGCCCGTCTCGCCGCGGCGCGCAGTCATCCCGCTGTCTTCGGTGCGGTAGACGCAGACCCGGTTCCGGCCCTGTTCCTTGGCCCAGTAGCATGCCGTGTCTGCCATGCTCAGTATCTCGTCACTGCTGCTCTCGCCGGTAACGGTGGCCAGACCGATGCTCACCCCGATGGTGAACACCTTGGCGTCCCAGTTGAAGCGGAAATCTCCGACGGCGGCGAGCAGATCGGCGGCAATGAGCTGCGCGCGCTCCAGCGGGCAACCCTCGAGCATCAGGCCGAATTCGTCCCCGCCCAGTCGCGCCAGCGTATCGGATTCCCGGATGCGCGATTGCAGCAGTCCGGCGAGTTTCTTGAGCAGATCGTCGCCCGCGGCATGGCCGCAGGTGTCGTTAACCACCTTGAACCGGTCGAGGTCCATGTAGCATACGACGTGATGCTTGCCCGCATTCCGGGCCCTGGCCACCGAGGCCTCGACCATGCTCTCGAATTCACGGCGATTGACCAGTCCCGTCAACACATCGTGCGCGGCCTCCCAGGAACGCTGGCGTATGAAGCTGCGCGCCGCGCTTACGTCGCGGAATATCACGACGCCTCCGGTGATCCTGCCTTCCGGGTCGTGGATCGGGGCCGCGCTGTCGTCGATTCCTATCCTGCTGCCGTCCCGCCTGACCAGATCGATGTCGCGTCCAAAGGAGACGATGCGGTTCTCGGCGAGCGCCCGGCGCAAAGGGGCCGCAACCCGATCCCCGGTCGCTGCGTCCATCAGATTCAGGATTTCGTCGAGGGGCCGGTCTTTGGCCTCACCGAGAGCCCAGCCGGAGAGCTGTTCTGCCACCGGGTTCAGAAAGGTGACGCGGGCGGCGGCGTCCGTAGTGATCACGGCATCGCCGATCGAGCGCAGCGTGACCTCGGCGCGCTGCTTTTGCTCGAACAAAGCGTTCGTAACCCGCCGCAGCGCGAGCAGCGGAAACGTCCGCAGCGCGATGAATACCGAACTCCCGAGCAGAATCCCGAGCGCGGCCGCAAGGGCGGTGCCGTACCATATCCCGCGCAGCGAATCGCTGACTTCGACCCGGCCGGCGACGCGCGCGGCATCGTACAGCAGGTGCGAACGCCGCAATACCGGGGGCACCGGCGTCGTGCCTGCTTCCGCAAGAAGATTGCCGCGATCGTCGTAGACCTGCACCGCCTCGGTATCGAGCGGGACCGGCTCGCGCGTGAGCAGGCCCTGCAGTCGGTTCTCGGCGTACATCCACACCTCGGGCATGGTGGCAATCAGCCCGCCTAACGCGGTCGCTTTGACCCTGGCCTTGAATGCGAGCTGGCCGCTGAAGTCGTTGTACGCGATGACCCAGTAGCCGAGCGGCAGGGCGAGCGTGACCGCCAGCGCGACCGCGAGCGCCACCCGGCTGACAATGGACGTTACTTCTTTGTCGGTGGTGAACATCTTGAGGGGCGGTCAGGGTATCCAATTCCCGGCACGGATCAGGATTTCGCGCCCTGCGGGAGACTGCATGAACGCGACGAAGCGTTTCACCGCCGCCGATGGCTCGGACCGGGTAATGAGGAAAAACCGCTTGAGGTGAGGGTATTTGCCGGAGGCAGCGTTGCCGACCGTCGGTTCGACGCCATCGAGCGTCAATGCCCGCAATGGACGGTGTTCCGAGCTGATCAGGCTCAGGGCCACGACGCCCAGCGCGCCCGGTATGCCCTCCGTCTTGTCTGCAGCTTCCTGGTCGGTCGTCGCGAAGGGCATGCCCGGGCGTCGTTCCGCTGCGGAGATTGCCTTGTCGAGCGCCGGGGACATGCGCCTAATCTGCTGTGTCGTGTCGTCTCCAACCTGGCGCAAAACCGGGCGAATCAGGCTGCCGTCCGGCCAGTTTGCCATCGTGCCGCTGTAGATGCCGGCAATCTCGTCCAGGGTGAGCGCCCTGGCCTGGGTTTTCGCTGAAACGGCGAACACCAGCGGCGTGCGTGCATACTCGACCGAAATCACGCCGGGCTTGCGCTCCTCCTCTGTCAGCGGCCGCGAGCTCAACCCGATGTCGAGCGCGCCTTTGGGGATTGCCTTGATGGCGCCGCTGGTGCCCATGCTCGGCAGCACCGTCACTTTCGTATCCGGGTTCCTCTTGCCGAATGCGTCTGCGAGCAGCCGCAGGGTGCCCAGCGCATTGCCGGTGCCGCCGATCTTGATCTCTTCTGCTGCTGCAGCCTCGTCGGCGGACAACATTGCCGTGCCTGCGATTGCGAACGCAAGCAAGCAACTGCAATAAAACCGGAGAAGATGTTCGCGTGAGCGGTCAGGAGGGTTGTTCATGAAGAGGGTTCGTCCTCACCTGCCGACCGGCTGCCAGCAACCTGGCGAGTTCCTCGGCAACCACGGGTCGGCTGAAGTAATAGCCTTGTCCTTCGGCGCAGTGATGGGATTGCAGGAAGGCGAGCTGTTCCCGCGTTTCGATGCCCTCGGCAACGACCCGCTGTTTGAGGCTCATGCCCATCGCAATGACGGCGCTGACGATGGCCTCGCCGGTATCGCCGTCGATGTCCTGCACGAACGACTGGTCGATCTTGAGCGTGTCGATCGGGAAACGCCGCAGATAGCTCAGGCTGGAATAGCCGGTGCCGAAGTCATCGACGGCAATCCGCACACCGAGGTCCTTGAGCGCGTGCAGGACCGCCATCGTCGTTTCCGTGTCCTGCATGAGCACGCTTTCGGTCAGCTCGAGTTCGAGGCGGCGCGGGTCCAGGCCGGTGTCGTTGAGGATGGCACGCACACCGGCGAGAAAATCCCTGCCGTGGAACTCGACCGCCGAGACGTTGACCGCGATCTGCCCCATGTCGAAACCGGCTCGCAGCCAGCCTGCCGCCTGGCGGCAGGCTTCGCGCAGCACCCAATTGCCGATCGGCAGAATCATGCCGCAGTCTTCGGCGATGCTCACGAACTGCGTCGGGTAGACGAGACTGCGATCGGCTTGCCGCAGACGGAGAAGGGCCTCGACACCGGTAATGGAGCCGGTCTCGAGATTCACCTTCGGCTGGTAATGCAACACCAACGCGCGCTGCTCGAGCGCATGGCGCAGCGCCTCCTCGATGGATCGCCGCGCGGCCGCATGGGCATTCATGTCCGGAGTGAACGCCTGGTAGTTGTTACGTCCCCTTTTTTTGGCGTGATACATCGCAGTGTCGGCGTTCCTGAGCACCGTTTCGACGTCCTTGCCGTCGTCGGGGTAAAGACTGATGCCGATGCTCAGGGTGACGTGGAGCTGATGACCGCCGATGAGATGGGGCGCGGCCATGGCCTCGATCAGCTTTTGGGCGGCGAGGGCAGCGTCGCTCACCGCCTCGACTTCGGCCAGCAGCACCACGAATTCGTCGCCCCCCTGGCGGCTGACGGTATCGGAGTTGCGGACGCACGCCTGCAGGCGCTTTGCGGCCGACTGCAGCAACTGGTCGCCGACCGCATGCCCGAGCGAATCGTTGACGTGCTTGAAGTGGTCGAGGTCCAGAAACATCAGGGCGACGCGCTTGCCATGACGCTGCGCGAGCGCGATCGACTGCGCCAGCCGGTCCGTCAGCAGGGAACGGTTCGGCAAGCCGGTGAGAAAGTCGTGTTCGGCCATATAGGAGGTCTGCGCGGTGGCCTGCTCGGCGGCCTCGGTCATCGTCTGGGCATGAACCGACGCGACGACGAGGCGCTCGTTCGCTTCCCGCAACTGCGCCCCGGTGCGCGCGCCCAGCGCGGCCACGGCCCGCGCGGCCTCTTCACGGCGGTTGGCGGCCTCTTCGCGGCGGTCGGCGGCCTCTTCGCGGCGGTCGGCGGCTTTGTGGCGCCGGTCGGCAGCCTCTTCACGGCGGTCGGCAGCCTCTTCGCGGCGGTCGGCGATCTGTTGGCGCCGGTCGGCGGTTTCTGTGCGGTTAAGGACGGCCTCTTCGTCGGCAAAGACCTCCGCCCCCCGCTCGGCGAGCGGCTTGGCTGCGTCCGAGGCCGGAGATCGCGCTCTTTCGTTTGCCTCGAGCGGCTGCCCGGTCGCGCCTTTCAGACGAGGGGAACCCTTCTTGGTCATCACCGTTTTCCTCAATCGACCCTCTCGGACGCCGGCGTCTGCGTCGGCCGCCCCGCCGAGGTGTCCTTCGTAGCGAAGCTTATCGATCAGCGCCTTTCAGGTATGTACGGCAGCGAACATACACGCTCGATCGGACCCGGTTGCTGTTCGTGGATCCGTTCCTCACGCGGCGAGAGGCTGGGCGAGGTATCTTGTTTCGAAGATCTCCCCCGGCACCGGTTTGCTGAACAGGAAGCCCTGCATTTCGTCGCAGTCCAGCAGCCGCAGCAGTCGCGATTGCTCCTCGGTTTCGACCCCCTCGGCCACCACCTTCAACTTCAGCGAATGCGCCAGGTCGATGATGGTGGACACCAGCGCCAGTCCCTCCGGCGCGGCCGTCATGTCGGTCACGAACGAACGGTCGATCTTGAGCGTGTCCACCGGCAGCTTGGACAGGTAGGAGAGCGAGGAGAAGCCGGTGCCGAAGTCGTCGATGGCGATGGTTACGCCCAGGGCGCGGATCGCCTGCAGGCTGGCGATGTTGTGCTTGACGTCCTCCATGATCAGGCTTTCGGTGATCTCCAGCTCCAGCCCGGCCGGCGCATGCGGGTCGACGCTGATGACTTGCTTGATCTCCTCGATGAAGCCGCGATTGCGGAGTTGCAGCGGCGACACATTCACCGCGACGCGCACGGCGGGCAGCCCCGCGGCGCGCCAGCGCAGGGAGTCTTCGATGGCGCGGCGCAATGCCCAGCGCCCGACTTCGTAGATCAAACCGGTTTCTTCCAGGATCGGGATGAACTCACCCGGGGGCACGAGGCCGGTTCGCGGATCGTTCCAGCGGATCAGCGCCTCGGCGCCGGTGAGCTTGCCGCTCGCGAGATTCACCTTGGGCTGGTAGTGGAGCACGAATTCACCCTTGTCGAGCGCCTGTCGCAGCTGGTTTTCCAGGGTGAGCGTGCCGGCCACCGTTTCGGTCATTGTCTGCGTGTAAAACAGGTAGCGATCGCCCCTCGCCTTGGCCTTTTTGAGCGCCGCCTCGGCGTTCTTGAACAGCGTGTCGGCGTCGGCACCGTCGTCCGGGCACAGGGCTACTCCGCTCTTGAAGGCGATCCGGAACACGGCGTCGTTCAGGCGGAACGGATGCTCCAGAAAGGCCGCCATCGATTTCTCCAGAAGCCGCGCCACGTTGCCGTCCCGCTTGACCTCCGGCAGCACCACGGCAAAATGGTCCGCGTCCACTCGCGCCAGCAGGTTGGCGTCCCCCACGTTGCGCGTCAGCCACTCCGCCACCAGCTTGAGGAGCGCGTCGCCGGCCGGCCGGCCGAGGCTGTCGTTGATGTTCTTGAACCGCTCCAGATCGATCAGGAACAAGGCAAGCTTGTGCCCGCCGCTGACGGCGCCGCGCACGTATTGCGCCACCCGCTCGAGAAACAGAGTGCGGTTCGCCAGGCCGGTGAGTGCGTCATAGTACGAGAGGTAATCCAGTTTTTTCTGCTTCTCGATCGCCTGCAGCGCGAACGAAATGTCCGAGGCCACTTCGTCGAGGAGCGCAAGCTCGTCCTTGTCGAAAAATCCCCGCCCGGTTGCGAACAGGACGACCAGGGCCGTCACGCTGTCATCCACTACGAGCGGCAGGCATACCGAGGAGCGGCAGCCCAGCTTCAGCGCCTCCGCACGCAGCTTGCCCCCCGGCAGCTCGCCTTCGATGTCGTTGCGGACCGAGGCCCTACGGGTCTGCATGGCCTCCCCGAGCGTACCTTTCGAGGCGTTGATGCTGGTCCAGCTCACCGCACGCGCGCTCTCCTCTGAAAATCCCTTCCAGGCGATCGGCACGACCTGCTCCCCGTCGTGATCGATCGCGCCGATCCAGATCATTTCGAACTTCCCGCGCTCGGACACGATGCGGCAGGTTTCCTCCAGCAGGGCCTTGCGTTCGCGGGTGCGGACGATCGCCGCGTTGATCCCGCTCGAGACCGCGCGGATCCGCGCCAGCTTGTCGAGCTTCTGCTGCCTGCTGATATTTTCGAGGGCAAACGAGATGTTCCCGGCAAGTTCGGTCAGCAAGCTGACTTCCTCCTCGTCGAAGAAGTCCGGCTCTCTGGCATACATCGTGAGAGTCCCCACGATCGTCTGGTCCTCGAACAAGGGCAGCGTGATCAGCGATCGGAAACCCAGCCTCAGGATTTCCTTCAGACGCGCTCCGCTGGAACCATCGGCGGTGATGTCATTGTTGAATACCGGGCGCCGCTCCCGGATAGCCTGCCCAACCGCTCCTTTTCCCCGCGGCATGTCGTCCCGGGCGGAAGACTTGGTGCTGGTAACTTCTTCTGCGCTTTCGCCCGCCCAGGCGACGGGTGTCACGTCCTGCGTTTCCGGATCGAACGTGCCGATCCAGGCCATTCCGAAATTGCCATGCTCGACGGCGATGCGGCACGCTTCGTCGAGCAGCTCCCCGCGGTCCCGGACGCGCACGATCACGGAGTTGATGCCGCTCATGACCGCCTGGATGCGGCTCAGGCGGGTGATCTTTTCCTCCTTGCCGATTTGCTCGAGCGCGAACACGATGTCGCCGGCGAGCGCCGTCAACAGTTTCATTTCCTCTTCATGGAAGAATTCGCTCTCGCTCGCGTACAGCGAGAGCGTGCCTACCGCTTCATCCGAGACAATCAGCGGCAGAATCGCCAACGAGCGGACTCCGGATTCGGCGTATTTCCCGCCGAACAGGAGCCTGGGGTCGCTCTGCGAATCGTTGGACACGACGGCCTTTTTCTCCCTGATCGCCAGCGCGATCATGGTATTGGGCGCACCCTCGCTCGATGACAAGACCTTCTTGATGGAGGTCAGGAGCTCATCGTCCTTGCCCGCCGAGGCGACCGGGACAATCTTCATCGCGCTCCGGTCCGCGATGCACAGCAAGGACATGCGGAACCCGCCCTCCTCGACCGCGATCCGGCAGGCCTCCCTGAACAGCTCGTCGCGGTCGCGCACGCGGACCAACAGCGCATTGATGCTGCTCAGCACGCGAAGCGTCCGGTTGACGTGTTGCAGATCGCGGCTCCTCGACTCTATTTCCGCCCGCTGCGCCTGCACCGCTCCGGCGGTGCGATCGACGACCGCCATCAGCTCGCCGAGCTCGCCCTGCGGATAGGGCGCGCCGATGCGCGCCTCCGATTCGCCCGCCCCGACGCGCCCGGCCACGCTCGCGATGCGCCGCACCTGGCGGCGGATGCCGGTCTCCGCGACGTACCACGCGCCCGTGAATGCCAACAGCGAAACGCCCAACAGCAGGGCCAGCGCGTCGCGCAGGCTCTTGTTCGCCTCTGCCACCAGCACGTCGCGCGGGATGCCCAGAGCGATGCGCGCGCCGCCGCCGCGGGGCTCCGGCATGACGCCGAGCGCCCAGACCCTGGGCATTCCGTCCAGGTCGGGCAACTCGGCCGCCGTACCGGCGTGCCCCGATGCCGCGAACCGGAACAACTCCGACGCCGCCGACTCCTTGCCGACAAAGGCCGCGTCGCCGCCGTCGGGTTTGCGCACCATCAGCATTCCGTTTCGATTCCAGATCATCATCCTGGTGTTCGGGTACTGGCTTGCCGCGGCGAAGGCCCGGGCGTATTCGGAAAGATTCAGCGAGGCGAGGAGCACGTACTCGAGCGTGCCCCGGCTGTCGAGCATGGGGTAGGCGACCTGCAGCACCGCGATTCCGGTAATCCCGCCGATCACCACGTCGAAAGCGGGCTCCAGCGACGCCCGCACCTGTCTGAAGTAATCGCGCCCGCTCACGTTCAGCTTGCGGCCCGAGCGCAGCGAATCGCAGTGCAGGTCGCCCTCCGGCGTAAGGGTGAGTAACCCCGTGTACTGCGGATAGCGAGCGAGCACGCCGGCGAGAAACTCCGAGCAGGCGGCTTTGTCCGCAGTGTCGAGGTCGGGCGCGCGCGACAGGCCGTGCAGCAGCTGCACCGTGCCCTTGACCTTGTCGTCCAGGTTCTCGGCCGCGTGCTTCGCCAGCGCGCCGAGGTTGTGCTTCGCCTCGTCGATGTCCTGGTCGCGCTGCTCGAAGAGATAGAGCCCGAGCAACACGGCCGGGGCGAGGGTGGCGAGCAGGACGAGCAGCAGGATTCTGGCGCGCAGGCTCATGTCGGGCTCATACGCGGAAACGCCCGGGGGAAAAACCGTGCAGCAGGGGTTCGAGCTCCCCGGCAAGCTCGTCGTTCGAGATCACCGCGTGGACGCCGGCCTGCGACGCGGCGGTGCGGTACGCCCGATCAATCGGACGGAGTGTTTGCGAATCGCGTCGAAGCCGCCCGGGAGAAGGGGTTTCCTGTTCCAATCGACACCCGTGCCGGGACCCTCCAGCGTCGTGGTTGAAAACTTGAGAGTTTGGATTGCTCCCAAACACGCGCCGCCTCCTGCCGAAATGGTCTTTGGAAGCAGATCACGCGTGGGCAAAATCGCGGGAAGAGCGCGGAGAAACTGACGACCATGATGCCGCCGGGCTTCAGTCGCTCCCGGCTCGAGGGAAACGGCCGTTATTTCCCTAGGGTGGCAGTGTCCGCCTGTTTGCAGGGGGGGTATGTGCGGTAGCAGACGCAAGTCGCCGTCGCGCTCGGGTGCCGGAGGCAAGGGCGTGGACTTGGGCCTCGAATATTTCTGCAGGGTCCTGTTTACTCAGCAGATAACAGCCGGCTGGCGCCCCTGCCTTGGCCCGATTGCGAAGGGGGTGGCGACCCCCGAAATTTCTGAAGAATGCGGGTCACACCGAATCCGCCTGGAGGTGCTGCTCGCGCGCGAATGCGGCGAACTCGGCAGCCGGGATCGGTCTGGACAGGTAGAAACCCTGCATCTCATGGCATCCGATCGATTGCAGAACCCGCAGTTGTTCCGCGGTTTCCACGCCTTCCGCGATCAGTCCCAGGTTCAGGGCTTTTCCCATGCCGATGATGGCGGTTGTAATTGCCAGGTCATAGCGATCGCCGGGCAACCCGCGCACGAATGACTGGTCGATCTTGAGCTTGTCGAGGGGGAAACGCTTCAATTGGTTCAGGCTCGAATAGCCCGTTCCAAAATCGTCCAGGGACAGCTTCACGCCGATACCCTTCAGTGCACGCATGGTCGCAATCGAGTCTTCGGCGTCGCGCATGACCGCGCTTTCGGTGAGTTCGAGATCGAGATACTCGGCGGCAAGGCCGCAGTCCCGCAAGGCGCGCGCCACCTCCTGCGGAAGATCTTTTTGCTGGAACTGCACAGCCGAGAGGTTGACGGCGATCGGAACGGCCGGCAACCCCGCCTCCTGCCATGTCCGGTTTTGCCGGCATGCTTCCCGCAGCACCCACGTCCCGATCGGAACGATCAGCCCCCTTTCTTCCGCAATCGGGATGAACTGCGCCGGGGAGACCATGCCCCGCTCCGGGTGCCGCCAGCGAATGAGCGCCTCCGCCCCGACAATTCTGCCGGTCTTGGAATCCAGTTGGGGCTGGAAATACAGCAAGAATTCTTCCCGTTCGAGCGCCCGCCGCAGGTCCTGCTCGACCAACAGCATCGCCAATGCCCGCGCATTCATGTCCGTCGTGTGGAACTGGTAATTGTTGGGCCCCAGATGCTTGGCGTGATGCATCGCGGCGTCCGCGCTGCTGATCAGCTCGACCGCTTCGGAGCCGTCATCGGGATAGATGCTGATCCCGATATTGGTCGAAACGGCCAGGTTATGGGAGTCGATGGCGTAAAGTGGATTCAAGACGGTCTGGCGGATTTTTTCGGCGACCCTGGCAACGTCCTCGATCACCCTTATTCCCGAGAGAGCGGCGCCAAACTCGACCCCTCCACGGCGCGCCGTGATGTCGGCTTCGCGCAGGCTTTCCGTGAGCCGCTGGCTCACATCCTTCAGCAGCCGGTCTCCCGTCGCATTGCCGAGGGAGTCGTTGACTTTCTTCAATCCGCCCACATCGAGGCATAGCACCGCAACCTTCGTTCCGCTGCGTTTGGCGCCCTTGATCATGCCATCCACGCGCTCGGAAAAATTGAACCGGTTCGGCAGCCCGGTCAACGAGTCGTGATTTTCCTGGTGAATCAGCATTGCCTCATGGGTCAGGCGCACCTCTTCGCTGTGCGCCCGGATGACCTTGTCCGCCCGGCGGACAATCGCGAACAGGAACAGGTACAGCAGCGACAAGCTGGCGAGTACGCCGCCGACGATCTCCCATTGGGTCTGTTCCAGTTTGGCGATGTAGTCCGTCACGTCGGAATAGACCTCCATCACGGCTTCGACCGTCGAGCTCCCGGTCTTGTGGATCGGGAGATACGTTGAAACCAGATTGCGGTCGTTGATGACCTGCTCGAACGCGTCGAACTTGTCGCGAAATGTGATCTCGGTCGCGGTCCTGCCGGCTTTCGCGGTCAGAAATCCGCCGTTCGTGCTTTTGTCTTCGCCGATCTGTTTGGGATCGGTGGAGAAGACCGTGAGGCCGTCGAGATTGTAGATTTTCACCTTCACGACGGTCAGCCCCGTCATCTGCCGCAGCACGTCCTGCCTGAGCTGAACGGCTTCCGGACGCTGCGCCAGCTCGGCCTTCGGAATCGCGGAGGCGCTCCGGACGTAGGCGGCATGGTTCGGCCAGATCGTGTTGGCGAACACCTGCGCCAGGGCGACGTTGTCTCGCGTCTCATGGTCGGTCAGCGCGTTCAGCGCGAAATGCCGGTAGAAAAGCAGCAACACCACCAGCACGAAGAAAATGCCGAGGAAACTCGCGATCGAGAAATGCCGGGTCAGCCTGAAAGGCGGCTGCGGTTTCCGCACGACTTCGGCCCGGTCTCGCCCATCCGGGCCGTCGACCGCGTCCCGGAACCGCCGGCCGACGTGGGGCGCGCCCGGCGCGGCCGGGACTTTGGTCAACACGTTTGCTCGCTTTCTCTCAGAAAAACCGGCTCGGCCAGGGAAACGGCCGTGGTTCCGCTGATTATGGCAGTGTCCGCCTGTTTACTGTGGCGGTATGTGCGATAGCAGACGCAAGCCGCCGTCGCTCAACTGATTCCGCGCGAAGCCGGTGAACTGCTCGAGTGTCAACCGGTGTCCTGAGTCAATAATTCGCGGCATAAATACGCTCCCGTCATTCCCGCGAAAGCGGGAATCCAGTGTCTTGAAAAGTCGCTGGATTCCGGCTCACGTCGCTTTCGCGACGTGGCCGGAATGACGGTATGAATATGCAACGCATTTGCGATTCACGACACTAGGGAAGCTCTGAACAACCGCTGATTCGTCATTCCCGCGAAAGCGGGAATCCAGGAATTTCAGCCGCCTGCTGGATGCCCGCGTTCGGGGGCATGACGTCAATCAGAGCTTCCCTGGGTGCGCTGGCGTACAGCCGGCGGTAGGCACAGGCCGTACGCTTGTACCCTCGTGAAACCATGAAGTCAGTTCGCATCCCCACTATCCGTTCCAGGCTCGCTTGGCTCGTCATCGCGTGCGTGATCCCGGCGTCTTTGATGGCTTCGGTGTTGATTTCTCAGAACTATCAGCGCGAGCGCGCAAGACTGGTGCGCGACTCCATCGCGACGGCGCGCGCGCTGACGTCTGCAATGGATCGTGAATTGGCCGGCGTGCAGTCGGCCTTGTTCGCGCTTGCAACCTCGCCCCATCTGACCTCCGGCGACCTTCCAGCCTTCTACAGACAGGCGAAGGAGGTGCTGCCGAATATGACGATCGCCAATAACATAGTTCTCATCGACGCGAACGGCCGGCAGCAGGTCAATACCCTTCAATCATCCGGCGAAGCGCTTCCTTCCGGTACTTCGCTGCAGCTACGGCACATATTCGAAACGGGTCGGCCCGTCACCACGGACCTGTTTCCCGGGCCGGTGATCGGCAGGCCTTTAATTGCGATCGGAGTTCCAGTGCGCCGGGGAAACACGATCGTTTACGTCCTGAGCACGGGTATCGTTCCCGAACGCCTGTCCGGCATATTGACTCAACAACGCCTGTCGCCGGACTGGATTGCGGCAATTTTCGACGGCACGGGCACGACTTTATCCCGCACGCACGAAATGAATCGATTCCTCGGAAAGAAAGGTAATCCCGCATTGATCAAGCGAATGGGAGAAGTCGCGGAGGACTCCCTGGAGGTTACATCGCTCGAAGGCATTGCGGTTCTGACGGTATTCAGCCGTTCGGCTGTTTCCAACTGGACCGTGGCCATAGGAATACCTACGCGGGACCTGACCGGCGAGCTGTGGCGCCTGCTCTGGTGGCTCGTTCTCGGCTTGGTGCTTCTGCTCCTGTGCACCCTGGTCCTGGCCTGGAGCATCGGGGGCCGGATCGCCCGGTCGATTCACGGCCTCTCCGGCCCCGCGCTCGCCCTGGGTTATGGCGGAGCAGTGACGGTTCCTCCCCTCCATCTGAAGGAAGCGGACGAAGTAGGTCAGGCTCTCGTCAAGGCTTCCAAAATGTTGCAGGAAGCTCAGCATCGAGGACACCACGACGGGCTGACGGGTCTCGCAAACCGCGTTCTGTTCGACGAAATCGTCGAACACGATTTGGCGATCTGCAGCAGGACCGAGGCCCCGCTGGCCGTCTTGTATGTCGATCTCGACGGATTCAAGGCCGTCAACGACACGCACGGTCATGCAACCGGCGATGAGCTGCTGTGCGCGGTCGCAGCGCGGCTCAAAAACGGAATTCGGTCCTCCGATCTCGCCGCCCGCATCGGGGGTGACGAGTTCGCCATCGTCCTTGTGAATGCCAACATGGAAGCGGCTGCAACAGTGGCCGGCAAACTGGCCGATAGTGTTTCGATGCCCTACTCGATCGGTCAATTGAGGATCGAAATTTCAGCCAGCATCGGGGTTGCGGGATACCCGGATTCGGGAACGAGCAGCGAAGCCCTTCTGCGCAGCGCAGACGAGACGATGTACAAAGCCAAGTCCGGCCGCAAACGACAAATTGTCGAGGCCGCGAAGCCGGCGGCAGGCCGCTAATCCAGGTAGTGAATCTCCACGCTCGGCGCGCCGGCTCGCGTGTCCGCGTAGATCATGCTGTATTCGGGGACTTCGAGCCAGGTGGACGTGTCCCTGGTGAGCGGCTCGGAGGCGATGATGATCGAGTCAGCGGCGTCGCTTCCGCCGATCATTTTCCACTCGCCCTCGTGCCGGCCGTACTCGCGGCCCGAGGTGTACCACAGCGAAAGAAAGCTCAGGTTCGCCTCGTGCACCCGCGCCGGATCCTCGGTCGGGTAGCAGCCGAAATCGAAGCAGTAGCGCACCGCGGCGAGCTGGTCGCCGGTGGTCAGGAAAAGATTGACCGAGGAAGAGTTCGCGATGCCGCAGTGCGCTCTTGCTTCGCGGAGGATCGCGAGCGTGCGCTCCACGCCCGAGACGAGCTCCTCGGCGGTGCAGCCGCCCGCCGGCTCTTCGAGCTGCGACACGAGCAGCGCGTAAATCCACTCGCTGTCGGTGGTTCCCTTGATCAGGGGCGCAAATTCCGGCTTCACGTGGCCGAGCAGGTGGGGCTTCATCTCGGCGAAACGCGCAAGGTCGCCGTTGTGCGCGAGGGCAAGGCGCACGCCGGGAAACTGGAATGGATGCACGTTCTGCAGCGAGATCTCGACCGCGCTCGAGTAGAGGACGCCGCGCACGTGCGCGAGCACGCAGCTCGGCCTGATTTTTTCGGCGAGATTCTTGAGGTTGCGGTCGAACACGGGCAGCGTGGGCGAGCCGTAGCTGAACGGCCTTGCCGGATCGTGCGAGTCGCGCACCCAGGCGCGCAGGCCGAAGCCGGCGAGATTCAGCATGTTCAGCATTCTCGGCATGGTGCTCTGGCGCACCAGCGCCGAATCGGGCTGGAACAGCAGATGGTCGAGCAGCACCGGCTGGCCGAGGTAGGCGAGCGCTCTGCACATGCGGGGGAGTTTATCTCACAGTCGGGCATTGATTGACCGGAATCAAGATTTCGGCAACTGGCCGGGACGATTCTGGAATTTCCCGACTCGCCCGCGTAAGCTACTGATCGAATGTCGGGAAGTGAGGGCATGTGAAGGGTCAGCAAGGAGGCAAGGTACCGGCCAAGGCGCCAAGAGTGCGTTCCCAGCCCAAGGGCCGTCAGGTCGATCCCAAGGCCCGGGAAGAAATACGCGAGCTTCTCGGGAATGATCCGAGCCGGCGCGATCTGCTGATCGAATACCTGCACCGCATCCAGGACCGCCACGGCCATCTCTCGGCCGCGCATCTGGTCGCGCTCGCCGGCGAGATGAAGCTCTCGCTGACCGAGGTCTACGAGGTCGCGACTTTCTACCACCATTTCGACGTGATCAAGGAAGGTGACACTCCGCCGCCGGCGCTCACGGTGCGCGTGTGCGACTCGATTGCCTGCGAGATGGCAGGCGCGAGCGAGTTGCTGGCAAAGCTTCAGGGAATTCTCGGCAAGGACGTGCGCGTCCTGCATGCGCCCTGCATCGGGCGCTGCGAGACCGCGCCCGCCGCCGTCGTCGGGCAGAACCCGCTGCCGCATGCGAGTGTCGAAAAGATCACCGCGCTGGTGAAAGCGAAGTCGGTGAAACACCCTGCGCCCGGCTCGCGTGAATCGCATCCGCACGGGGACATCGTGAGCCCACCCTGCGTCGACTATGCCGCCTATCGGGCCAAGGGCGGGTACGCACTCGCCCAATCGTGCATCGACGGTGCAAAGAAGCGCGAGGACGTCATCGCCGTGATGGAGAATTCCGGCTTGCGGGGACTCGGCGGCGCGGGTTTTCCGGCCGGGCGCAAATGGAAATCGGTCGCCGCGGAGCCGGCGCCGCGCCTGATGGCGATCAACATCGACGAGGGCGAGCCCGGCACCTTCAAGGACCGCTGGTATCTCGAGCGCGATCCGCACCGTTTCATCGAGGGCGCGCTCATCGCCGCGTGGGCGGTGGGCATCGACGAGATCTACGTCTACCTGCGCGACGAATACCACGGCTGCCGCGCCATCCTGGAAAAGGAAATCGCCGCGCTCCAGGCCGATCCGCCGTGCAGGCACCCGGCAATCCATCTGCGCCGCGGCGCGGGTGCTTACATCTGCGGGGAGGAATCGGCGATGATCGAGTCGATCGAGGGCAAGCGCGGCATGCCGCGGCTGCGCCCGCCTTACGTCGCGCAGGTGGGTCTGTTCAACCGACCTACCCTCGAGCACAACATGGAGACGCTGCACTGGGTGCGCGAAATACTCGAACGCGGCGCGGACTGGTTCGCTTCCCAGGGGCGCAACGGCCGCAAGGGCCTGCGCTCCTTCTCGGTGAGCGGCCGGGTCAACAAGCCCGGCGTGCACCTCGCGCCGGCCGGCATCACGGTGAAGGA
>Ga0137436_1000154_pt1 | contig 23001 bp, 16 predicted proteins | sample EasRivERMGT119_2_FD_102328 | JGI IMG/M metagenome (GOLD analysis project Ga0137436, IMG submission 102328) | Soil microbial communities from meander-bound floodplain in the East River, Colorado, USA - East River MetaG ERMGT119_2 | ecosystem: Environmental > Terrestrial > Soil > Floodplain ...
CGGCAGGGGCGAGATGAAGTCGACGTGGCCGGTGGACCCACGCTTCAGAAAGCTGCCGCGTGGAATCTCTATCACTACCTCCAACTCTGGTGGCTCGGGGGATGCCTCCGGTGCGAGGCGGCTGAAGTTCGTGTCCTTCACCGCGCAAGCCTTACCCATTGCAACAATCGGAGCGCGCAACCCGAAATACTCCACATGCTGGGCTACTGCTGCATGAATCGCACCGAGTAAAGTGGCGCGCTACTGTAAGTCAAAAATAGCACCACCCGCCGGTCCACGAAATTATTCCCGGGCAGGGTACTTGATTGCTCGAGGCGTGCACCCTCAACCGTGATGTTCACATTGCGGGTCAGACCGTAAGTCACGGCCACGCCGCTGTTGTTCGCCGTGTCCGTTTGACCGGTACTCGAAAACGTGCGCTTCAAGTACCCCGTGTAGGCACGGATTCGCGCCTCGCCGGTAAAGAGCCAGGTGCCCTCGATGCGCCCGCCATACTCGTCGAAATCATTCTGGTTCTGTTCCTGGAAATCGACATTGCGCGCGTGTCCCCGCAGAGCGAATCCGAAGGGCTCGCCCCAATTCTCATAGGCGACATCGCCGCGCTTGCTGTAATACACGTCATTCGTGATCACGATGGCGGAAGGCAAAGGCCCAGAGCCGACCGGCCGCGTTGGACTCGTCACCACCGCTGCGAGCAGGTCGTTGCCGGTATTCGAGTACAGGCTCTCCAGCGCCGCCCAGAGCGACGACTCGGACGTGAGTTGACGCCAGAGTTTGAGTCGCGCGAGGGGGCCCGTCAGTTCCTTCGCCCCATCCGGGGTCACGCGCGAGGCACCGGCATCGATCGTCAAGGTGTTGAAAGACGCATGCGTCTCGTAGCGCAGGAACGCATCTTCCTGGCGATAATTGGTGAAGGAGATCGGGTCCTGGAAGTCCACGCGTATTGCTTCATAGTTCGCCGACAGCGTCGTCTGCGCCGACAGCGGGTGCAACCAGCGTGCATAGCCCGAGTAGCGCTCGTTGTCCCCGGAGGCGTTAGCGACATTCAAGCGGCCGTATGCGGCACCGATCGCCGCCGTATTCGCGGGACCGAGACGAAAGGTGAAGTCCGGTCCCGTGCTCAGGAAATTCACATTGGTGCGGTTGCTTGGCGTGTCCGGAGCGGTAAGGTCGATGCGCGCCTGGCGGGCGACGTCCTGAATGCTCCAGGAAAAAAGCTTCGGCACAATCGCCCACACCCCTGCCGCGTCCACGAACAAGGCATAATCATCGGTGTATGTCTTGCGAAGATAGTCGCGTCGCTCCACCTGCGCCAGTACCCGTGCATTCGAGTCAACCGAGCGTTCCAGGTATGCGAAACCGCCCAGCAGCGTTTGGGTGAATTCGGCGACCGCGCCGCTGGGGACGCGGGTGATGTTGCTGTCGTATGCCAGCGAATATCCCGCCCCGTAGGCGAGTTCCGCCGCCAGGACTGGGGCGCTCCCGAAACCGGCCCAGCACAGCGTCGCCGCGCACCAGGTCCTGAACGAGCGGGTGACTGCGCGATCGACATCGCTCACCCGACTGCCCCCGGCGATGGCGCCCCCGAGCACCAGAACCGGTTTCATCTGGGTCACCTCTGAATTGGATTCCGGCGGCAAGCAGCCGGGCTAAAACAGCCGTTCGGGAACCGTGATCACATCACCCGGCATGAGCAGCAGATTGGTCTCCAGCCGGCCCTTGTTGAGTATGTCGCCAAGTTCGATGTCGAACACTTGCGTCTTGTCCTTGATCTTGCGAAAAAGCTTGGACCGATTGGGCGACGCGAAGTCATTCGCGCCGCCGGCCTCGAGTACCGCGTCGAGCACGGTCATTCCCTGACGGTGGGGAATCGAACGCGGGGTACGCACCGCGCCGGTCACGCGCACGCGCGTAAGGAATTCGTGCGAGCGCAATTCCGTCAGGATTACCGCCACATTGGGCTCGCGAATATATGCAGAGAGTTGTCTCTTGATAGTTTCAGCCACCTCATTCGGCGTGCGCCCCCCCACCTCAACGTCGCCGATGACCGGCACTGAGATCTTTCCATCCGGCCGCACCGGCGCAGTCACCGACAACTCCGGGTTGCGCCATACGGTCACCTGCACCCGATCGTCCACGCCGATGCGGTAGTCCCCCTCGGCCAACGGTTGACCTGCGCCGACAACGGGTCCCGGGGACTCGGCCATGCTCGCGCAACCTGTCACGATCAGTGCGAACGCAGAAATTCCGATCCACCGCAATCCGTTCATCGAACCTCCTCGCGACACCTTCGTTTCCTCACTTCTGATTCCTTTGCTGCTCTCGCCGGACAGTACCCGCGTCATCGCTGCCATGGCGCGCCGGGTCGACCTGCCGTCAAGGTGGCCAGGACGATTTCTCCTCAAAAAAAACGATGTGCCGACTATTCGTTGAAACCCGCGGCTGAAAACTGGCGACAATTGTACTATGCAAGCAGCTCCTCGTATCCGCGTCCATCCATCGCGATCCCCTGCGATGCATGACTATTCCGGCTGTTACGCTGCTCTCGGGGTAAGCCCGAAGCCGACGGGGGGGACGTTGCGCCACAAGCGCCGCCGCTCGGGGAGGCTCCTGGGGAGCCGCACGGCATTTCGCGTGGTTCCACACTGGGCGAGGTCTGTGCCATTCAAGGCGTTCCGACCTCTGACTGAGGGCGATACTTGGTGCTACGGCAAGTCGCGGGGTGGAATCACGCAGGCAGCCCTGCGGGTGCCGCGCTAAAACGCTGCACCGTATGCACGAATGTCCGACGCTGTGACTCTTTGCAACCTAGCGCGCGCCCTTGCCAAACAACACCACCTGCGCAGTCTGGAAAAGAACGACCAGGTCAAGAAACAAAGAATGATTCTTGACGTAATAAATATCGAATTGCAGCTTCTGCACTGCGTCGTCCACCGACGCCCCGTAGGGATAGCGGATCTGCGCCCACCCTGTTATGCCCGGCTTCACCGAGTGCCGGCTCGCATAGAAGGGCACTTTCTGGCTGAGTTCGTGCACGAACGGTGGACGTTCCGGACGCGGGCCAACGAAGCTCATGTCACCGCGAATGACATTGATGAGCTGCGGCAATTCATCGACACGCGTCAACCTGAGGAATTTCCCCACCCGGGTGACGCGATCGTCGTTTTTCTTGGCCCATCGCGCGACGCCGTCCTTCTCCGCGTCGACGCGCATGCTGCGAAACTTGAGGATTTCGAACACCCGTCCGGACTCACCGACCCGCTTCTGCCGATACAGAATCGGCCGGCCGGTCTCGCGCCAGATAGCCAACACTGCAACCAGCATGATCGGCAGAGTGGCGACCAGCACCACGCCGCTGACAAAGATATCGAACGCACGCTTCCAGAGCTTCTGAAAACCGGATTTGGAGAATCCCTCGGAAAAGACCATCCAGCTCGCGCTCAGTGAATTCAGCTGAACATAGCCGGTCTCCCGTTCGAAGAAGGTGGGCAAATCCACGATGCTGGTCCCCTCAAGCTTGCACTCGAGAAGTTTGGACATGGGGAAGTGTCCGTTGCGCCTGTCCCTCACCCCCACCACGATCTCGTCGATTCGGTGCTGCCCGACCAGGGAGCGCAAGGCATTGCAGTCGCCAAGCAACTTGGACTTGTCTCGTCCCGGCTGCTCATCACCGCACAATACGAAACCGACCAGATGAAATCCTGCGCGCGAACCGAGCCTGCTCAACAGCGCTTCAACCTCGGCCGCGCGGGATCCGCTCCCGAGCACGAGGACCCGGCGCTTCAACGTTTCGCCGCCGACAATCCGGAAGAACACCACCCGTGCCAGCGCCGCGAGGATGAGCGAAAACAGAAAGCTCAAGGCCATGGTGCCACGCCCCAGGAAGCTCGCCGGTATGACGTAGAAGATGATCATCATCATCAGGGCCCCGGCGGGGTAGCTCGCAAGGAACCGCACCTGGTACTCGCGGTCATTCTTGTGCAACGCCGAACCGTACAGGCCGAAGGCGGTCATGACGCCCAGCATCACAAGCGCATACAACAGGGCCCGAGGCAGCAACCATCCGGGAGCCCCGCTGGGGGAATAGATTACGAAGTGGATGTCCAGGAAGCGCAAGGCCACGGCAAGATAGACCGCGACCACGTGGATCACCGCTTCCGCAAGCATAAGCAGCAAAAGCGGCAGCGACACATAATGCCCAAAAATACGAACGCTCATTGATCCCTCCCTACATCACACCCAGCGTCCTGCTACTTGCCTTACCTGTTCTCTGGTACTGCGTACCGACCTGTTGCCGTGAAGCGGAGACCGGCTTTTCTTATGCCTTGATGCTAGGCAATTCGATTTCCTTACGCAACAGTAAAAATTCACACACTCGCTCAGCCCACGCACCCGTTTCGGACAGGCCGCGACCGTAATCGTAGGGGCGTCAAAAAATCGCGCGGCGCCGGGCTATCCGGTCTAAAACATTCCTTATAATTCAGGCGCATCGCCCTAGAATCTCCGCGACTCCACGAGCTGATAAGCATGTTCTATGCCACCTTCTATTTTCCTTCTCGAGCGGCCTGGTAACATCCGGCTCCTTTAGCCCGGGATATGAGGCTTTCCGGAAGTCCAGGGCGTTTTGAAGGTTCGATCTGGCATTTACTGTCCAAGAAACGGGGTCAGCGCGGATCGTAAAGGTCCAAATGGACCCAAAAGCGCCAGGCCCGAATTGGCAGGGTCCAGGCTCCCGCCAGAGACTCTTGTCGTAGTTTCGGCATATAAGTGGAAAACCCAACAGGCTGATATGCCTTGTCGGGCGTGGCGACTTTCGGTCCGGGCTGATGAGCTGGCGGAGGGTGGGACCCACATCTCGGGGCTACAGACGAAGAATACCTCGAAGTTACCGCCAAAGTTACCGCCAGCTCATCGCGCGCATCGTCACTACCAGCTTCGCCGCGTAGTGACGATGCGACTGGCGCGACCATTGTTGCAACAAGACCAGAGAACCTTGGCGCAGTGATCCCGGCAGAAGTCGCCCGGGTGGCGCAAGGCAACTTACGGATATCTCCGGCCTCGCGGCCGCCTGCTTGCAGGAGATCTGACCGGCTTTCGGCGCTCTTACGAGCGAAGGGCGATGCGTAACGGGCATCAAGCGAATTGATTCTACTATCCGTCGTGCCATTCCGCAGCGTTGTCGAACGCTCGGCGGGATTGATCGGACGTCAGTTGATCGCCCTCGCGGATCCAGGCGCCGCCCTCGGGGTACATGAGGTAGCGCGGATCCGTGTCTTTGAATTCCGCGCTGCACGTGCGGTTGAATTCGCTCACCTTGTCTTCTTCGTCGCAGACGTGGTCGAGGCCGAAGACGTGTCCGAACTCGTGCGACAAGATGAGCGCGTCGTTCTTGCGTGTGCGACCGAAGGTCTTGTCTTTCATGACGATGTGCCCACCCGTGCTGCCGAAGCCGAGCGGATTGCCTTCGATATCGTTCACGAAGTACACGTTGACGGCGGTTTCGTCGAAGGTTGCGAACGTTCCGTCGGCTCGCTTGCCGAAGAGCAGATCTTGCGCCGCTTGCTCTTCGGCCGTCAGGGAGCGCGAGTCGTTGTCGTCTTCGTAGGGAAAGTGTTTGGCCATGTCCTTCGGCAGGGTCACCGTGCCGATGGCTGGATCGAGGCGGATCTCGATCCCGTGGAGCCCGAACGTGGTGTTCGGGCTCGGATGTTCCTCGAAGAGCTCTCGGATGTCGTCTGCACTGCGGGAGGTTTCCTTGCCGCCGCCGTCGGCCTTCACGCGCCACGCTTTCGCGCGTACGACGACCTTAAGCGAGAGCACGATCGTCCGTGACTCGGACACTCGACCGTCGGGATTGAGCACATGAACCAAGTTTTCGCCGAGGGGGAGGTCGATTTCGTCGCGCGGCGGCAGGCGCACGAGGTCCGTCCCGTAAAGGGCCAACCGATGGTTGTCGACCACTAAGAGCGCTCCTGTCGCGAAGCCCGCGCCTTCCAGCGTGAGCTCCATGCCGGGCACCACCTCTTCGGGCGTCACGCCGTCGAGACGCGGCAGGATTCGGAGCGACACCGGCAGGCTGAAGACGAAGTCGCCGTTGCCGTCCGGTACGCGGAGCTGCAGCGTTTTCTGGCCGTTCGCGCCCCCGGGAACGATGAAGTCGAACGTGCCGTTCGTAACGTTCATTCCCACGACGTTCGCGCCCTGAAGCAATGATCCGCCGAAGAGCACTTCGGTGTCTTCGGTGAAATTCTCCGCCTCGAGCCGGACCACGGCACCGGGAACGGCCTCCCACGGTTCGAGCCGAAGGATCCAGGGCCTCGTTAACGCCGCGTCCCACTCCTCCTCGCTGATTGGAGTCTGGACCAAGCTACCCGCGGCGCCCCGCGCGCCGTCCGCGCCGTCCACGCCGTAGGTGCCGGGGCTGCCGATATTTCCCATCCGCTCCGGCTTGTCCGAGCACACGCCGCGCGGGTCGCCTGCAAAGCCGGGAGTCCCGGGGAGGCCCGGATTACCCGCTGGTCCGCCGGAACCACCCGGGCCGCCCTCTAGCGTCACGACGCCGCCCTCGGCGAGCGAGCTCATGTTGTCGAGCAACGTGTAGACGGTGAGCGAGCCACCGGTGGCTCCGCGGCCGCCCTGCCCGCCGTCTCCTGCGTCGCCGCCGTCACCCGCGTTGCCCCCGTAACCGACGCTCCGCGTGCAGACGAAACCGAAGCTCTCACCGGGCCGCCCGCGCGCGCCCGAGCCGCCATAGCCGCCGTCCTGACCGCGCCCGCCCTTGCCGCCGGGTCGACCTCTGAGATCGATATCGGGCAGTCCGCGCGGCGTGCTCTTGACGTACAGCGTGACGGACGGCACCGAACCGATATCGTCGCCGGGAATGCCCGGTGCCCCCTCGGACCCGTCCGTGCCGGCGCCGCCGTGTGCGCCGCGATCGCCGTCGCCCGGCGCGTAGACGAAGGGATCGAAGTTGGGCTCGCCGACTGCCGGCCGCAAGGGCACCGGATTCGGGCGCGGTTCGGGAGGAAGATCTTGATCTTCGTAACTGATGCGCCGGACGACGTTCGCGCTGAGCGTGTCGGTGATGATCACGAGCGAGCTCACCTCGTTCGCGAGGATGAGCTCACCGTTCTCCACGAACTCGACGACCTCACCGATGATCACCGCTTGCGTCACGGGGTTTTGGACGAAATGGAGCGCGGTTGGCAGGACGTCGACGCGCTTGAAGCGCGTTTTGCCGCGCTCGACGAGAGCGTTTTCGAGACGTTGCGCCGCCTGGACCACCGCCTGCCCCGCATTCGCGACGCTCGCCACGGAAAACGTCGGGCGCGGCAGATAATAGCCCGGGCCAATCACCTGCGGCGCGCGCACCGAATACGTCCCGAGCGCCCCGAGATCGTGAACACCTGCGTCATCCATCAGCGCGACCGCCGCCGCGAGAGCGTCGCTCTGCTGCTGAGGCGTGAGCAGGCGTGTCGGATCGACGATGATCGCGTTCGGGCTGCTCGCGAGCACGGCGTTGGCGAACGGTTGGGATGCGCGCTGCACCGCGGCCGCGTCGAAGACGTTCGCCTCCAGCGCGGGAGCGACGCCGCGCGCTTTCGCGACCCAGCCGGCGGCGCGCGCCGGCTCGGCAACGACGCCGTCGAGCTTTCGCGCGAGCGCCTCGACGCGCGTCGTGGCGAGCGCGTCGCGCGAGCGGATCCCTGCCTTCGTGACGAGCGCGTCGGCTGACGCGGCGTCGAGCCCCGGAATTTCAGCTTGTAAATGCACCGCCGCGAGCGTGTCCGCCGAAACCTTGGTTTGCGCCGCGAGCGTCTTCGGGTCCGCGGTTCGGAGCGCCGCCGTCGTCGTGATCCCCGCCTTCGACAACGCCGCAAGCGCGGGCGCGCGACCCTCGACCCGCCCGGCGAGCGGACCGTCGGGGATCTGCCGCACCGGCCGGCGATCTTTGGCGGTCTCCGTCACCTCGAGCTTCTGTTCCGCGAACCGCGCCGCGCCGCGCAAGGGCGCCGACGTGAAGACGAGCCGTCCAAACGAGTTTCGCACCTCGAACGTCACGGCGGGCTCGTTGGCGGACGGCGTGATCGCCGCCGGGTACACGAGCACGAACGAGCCGACGAGCGAGCTCCGACAGCGTGCGAGCCGGTGCGCTTCGTTGCTCGCATCGCCCGCGCTCCCGACCGCGCGGACTTCGTACCCCGAGAGCGGAGCATGGTCGGCTTTGTTCGTGACCACGCCCCGCACACGCGCCCGCGTTTCCCCAATCCCTTGTGGCATGTGGTGACTCCTCTCCCGGAAATGGCCCTGGACGCTATCGGACTTGCCTGGACTACCTGCTGGCGGAGAGGGTGGGATTCGAACCCACGATACGCTTGCGCGTATTCCGGTTTTCGAGACCGGCACGTTCAACCGCTCCGTCACCTCTCCGGTTTGCGCGCATTTTACAGCGCGTGAGGTCAATGCGCCGGATCGATGCTCTTGAGCGAGCCCATGTAGGCCTGCAACACCGAAGGAATATCCACCCCGCCGTCGGCCCGTTGATAATTCTCCATGATTGCGATGAGCGTGCGCCCGACGGCAAGTCCTGAACCGTTCAGCGTGTGCACCAGCTCGGGTTTGCCCTTGTCGTTGCGGAAGCGCGCTTGCATGCGCCGTGCCTGGAAGGCCTCGAAGTTGCTGCAAGAGGAGATCTCGCGGTACGCGTTCTGACCGGGCAGCCAGACTTCGATATCGTAGGTTTTCGCTGCGGCAAATCCCACGTCGCCGGTACACAGTGCCACCACGCGGTAAGGCAGATCGAGGCGCTTCAGGATTTCTTCCGCATGCGCCGTAAGACTTTCCAGTACCTCGTACGATTTTTGAGGGTGTACGATCTGCACCAGCTCCACTTTGTCGAACTGATGGTTTCGGATCATGCCGCGCGTGTCCTTGCCGTGCGCACCAGCCTCGCTCCTGAAGCAGGGCGAGTGACAGACAAATTTCATCGGCAGGAATTCGAGCGGAACGATCTCGTTGCGCACGATATTGGTCAAAGGGACTTCGGCGGTCGGTATGAGGTAGAACTTGCCTTCTTCGCCCCTCGGCACGGCAAACAAATCGGCTTCCAGTTTCGGCAGCTGTCCCGTGCCGCGCATGCTTTCGGCGTTGACGAGGTATGGCGCGTAGATCTCGGTGTAACCGTGCTCCTCTGTATGCACGTTGAGCATCAGTTGGGCGATCGCGCGATGCAATCTGGCAAGCGGTCCCCTTATCAGCGCGAACCGCGCCCCGGCGATCTTTGCCGCCGTCTCGAAGTCGAGTTGCGCCAACCCTGCGCCGATATCGACGTGGTCCCTCGGAGTGAAGTCAAACCGGGGCGGCGCGCCCACGCGTCGGACCTCGACGTTGTCTTCGCTCGATTTTCCCAGAGGGACCGACTCATGTGGAAGGTTCGGAACGCCGAGCAGGAAGTCCTGTTGCTCCTTCTGAATGGCTTGGAGACGCTTTTCCAGGTCCGCGAGCTCGGCGTTGGCGCGTCCCGCTTCGGACATCAGCGCCGCGGTATCTTCGCCTTTGGCCCTCGCCTGACCGATGCGCTTGGCGAATTGGTTGCGGTCAGCCTGGAGCTCCTGGGTACGGGCCTGCACACGCTTGCGCTCCTGCTCGACAGACTGGAAGGCTGCGACATCGAAAACGAACGATCGCACCGCGAGTCGCCGTGCCACGGCGTCGATGTCGCTGCGAAGGAGCTGCAGATCAAGCATGCTTACTTCTTTTTCTTCATCTGGCCATCGAGGCTGCGCAAATACGCAAGCCTTTCGGCGACCTTCGCCTCGAGACCGCGGTCGGTGGGCTCGTACCATTTCACCGGCGGCATGCCTTCGGGAAAGTAATTCTCGCCGGCGGCATACGCATCGGCTTCGTCGTGCGCATAGCGGTAGTCGCGGCCGAAGCCCAGGTCCTTCATGAGCTTCGTCGGCGCATTTCGCAAATGCGCAGGCACCGGTCGCGATCCGTCTTCCGCCACAAAACCGCGGGCCCGATTATAAGCGTCGTACACGGCGTTCGACTTCGCCGCGCACGCGAGATAGATCGCGGCTTCGGCGAGCGCGAGCTCGCCCTCAGGGCTTCCCAGGCGCTCGTAGGTCTCGCAGGCATCGAGCGCAACGCGCAGCGCACGCGGGTCGGCCAGCCCGATGTCCTCGACCGCCATTCTCACCATGCGCCGGCCGGCGTAGAGCGGATCGGCGCCACCGTCGAGCATGCGCACGAGCCAATACAGCGACGCATCGGGATCGGATCCGCGCACAGATTTGTGAAGCGCCGAAATCTGGTCGTAGAAGGAGTCACCGCCCTTGTCGAAGCGGCGCAAATTGCGCGCTACCGCGCTCTGGACGAATTCACCGTCGATGTTGTGGATGCCGGCGCTCGCCGCCGCTGTCTGCAGAATCTCGAGCAGATTGAGCAAGCGTCGCGCGTCGCCGTCCGCCAGGCCGACTACGCGTTCGCGCGCCTTGGCGTCGAACGAGAGCCCCGCAAGCGCGTGCTGCACGGTCCGGTCGAACAGCTCGCCCAGTTCCGCTTCGGAAAGACTGTTCAGGACGTAAACCGAAGCGCGCGACAGGAGCGCGCCAATGACTTCGAACGAAGGGTTTTCCGTCGTGGCTCCGATGAAGGTCAGTAGACCCTGCTCGACGAAAGGCAGAAACGCGTCCTGCTGCGCCTTGTTGAAGCGATGCACTTCGTCCACGAACAGAATGGTGCGTTTGCCGGAAGTCGCCAGCACCTCCTGTGCGCGCTGCACCGCTTCCTTGATATCCTTCACGCCCGCGAACACCGCCGATAGCGCGATGAATTCCGCATCAAAGGCACCCGCCATGAGTCGCGCAATAGTGGTCTTCCCGGTTCCCGGCGGCCCCCACAGGATCATCGAATGCGGCTTGCCTGAATGGAACGCAAGACGCAATGGCCTGCCCGGCCCGAGCAAATGCTCCTGCCCCACGAATTCGTCGAGCGACTTGGGTCGCAGGGCCTCGGCCAGCGGCGCCACAGGCACAGGAGCGGGAAACAGATCGGTCATTCGCCTACCAAGCGAAGAGGGAGCTAATTGACGTCACCGATCACGTCGGCGCCCCTGGGAGGCGAGAATCGGAAGAGTCCGGGATCCAACTTGGGGTTGCGCTCAAGCGACGCGAACTTGAGCACCGTGGTCTGCCCGAAACTGTCGACAAGTTCCATGACTTCGAGACCGGAGGAACCGAAGCCCATGCGGATCTTCTCGAAACTGCCTTCCTTATCCCGAGGCAGCGCTTCGAGCCATTCGAGACCGTCCCTTGCGCCCTTGTCCGAGAGCCTGAACGAGCGCATGGCTTCGTTATTTCCCGCGAGCAGCGCAGCCGGCGTGGAACCGAGCGCCTGGTCGAGTTTCTTCACCGTGACCTGCTTCAGATCTTCGTCATAGATCCATACCCTGGAGCCGTCGCCGACGATGAGCTGGGCATAAGGCTTCACGTAGGTCCAGCGAAATTTCCCCGGCCGTGAGAATGCGAGCACGCCGCGCGACTCTTGCAGGAGCTTGCGGTTGCGATCGAAGATCTTCTGCTCGAATTCTCCCCTTGCAGTGAGGGTCTTGGAAATAAACTCGGAGAAGCGCTCCAGGCTCGATGCCCGAGCGCCCGACGCGGCAAGCGCGAGAAGCGCTCCCAGGAAAACTGCTACGAACACGGAACGCAAGGCCATCGGGGCAGCTATTCCACTTTCGCGGGGACCAGCACCTCGCGATTGCCGTTCGATTGCATGGCGGACACCAGTCCCGCCTGCTCCATCTGTTCGATGAGACGCGCCGCGCGGTTGTAGCCGATGCGTAGATGACGCTGAACGAGCGAGATCGACGCGCGCCGCGTGCGCATCACGATCTCCACGGCCTGATCGTAAAGCGGGTCGGCCTCTCCACCCTGCTCGCCCGGGCCCAGTTCGGCACCGCCGTCGGTTTCCTCGCCTTCGAGCAGACCCCCCACGTAGTCGGGGCGTCCGAGCGATTTGAGATAGTCGACAACCTTGTGCACTTCCTGGTCGGCGACGTAAGCACCGTGTATGCGCTGGGACATTCCGCTGCCGGGCGGCAGGTAGAGCATGTCTCCCTGCCCGATCAGAGACTCCGCGCCCTGCTGGTCGAGGATGGTGCGCGAATCCACTTTGCTGGAGACCTGGAAGGCGATGCGCGTCGGAATGTTGGCCTTGATCAGCCCGGTTATCACGTCCACGGACGGACGCTGCGTCGCGAGGATCAGGTGCACGCCCGCGGCGCGCGCTTTTTGCGCCAGGCGAGCGATCAGCTCCTCCACCTTCTTGCCCGATACCATCATCAGATCGGCAAGCTCATCGATGATGACGACGATGTAGGGAAGCTTCTCCAGCGGCCGGGGTTCAGCCGAGTCGAGCGTATCCGGGTCCTTGAGCGTGTTGCCCGATTTTTCGCCGTCCGCGATCTTGTGGTTGTAACCGGACAGATTTCGTACTCCGATCCAGGTCATGAGCCGATAGCGGCGCTCCACTTCGCCCATGCACCAGGCAAGAGCGTTCGCCGCCTGCCGCATATCGGTGACCACGGGCGTGAGCAGATGCGGGATATCCTGGTAGGCGGAGAGCTCAAGCATCTTCGGGTCTACCAGGATGAGCCGTACCTCGCGCGGTTCGGTCTTGTACAGAATCGAAAGAATCATCGCGTTGAGGGCGACCGACTTCCCCGAGCCGGTCGTGCCTGCGACGAGCAGGTGCGGCATCTTGGCTAGATCGGCAACCACCGGGTTGCCGGCGATGTCCTTGCCGAGCGCGAGCGTGAGCGGCGCATGCAGCTCGTGGTAAGCCCGCGAGCTGACGATCTCGGAAAGGCGCACGATCTGGCGATGCGGATTGGGGATCTCCAGGCCCATGCAGGACTTGCCCGGGATAGTCTCGACCACGCGAATGCTGTAGACCGACAGAGCGCGCGCGAGGTCCTTCACCAGGCTGACGATCTGGCTGCCTTTCACGCCGACGGCGGGCTCGACCTCGTAGCGGGTGATCACCGGTCCCGGGTAGGCGGCGAGCACTCTGACCTGAACCCCGAAATCGCCGAGTTTCTTCTCGATCAACCGCGAGGTGTATTCCAGCGTCTCGGGTGACAAGACTTCGATGTCGCTCGCAGCTTCGTCGAGGAGCTTGATCGGGGGGAGCGGCGTGTCGGGCAGTTCGCGGAAGAGGGGTTCCTGCCTTTCCTTCTGGACCCGGGCGGATTTTGGAATTTCGACCACGGGGGCCTCTATCCGAATGGGCGCGTGTTCGTCGATCAGCAGCTCGCGTTTTTCCCCCACTGCCGCTTTGCGCTTCTCTGCGGCGATGGCTCCGGCCTTGCGATCCTGCCACCCCTGCAATTTCTCCAGGGACCAGAGGTACGCGCACTCGAGCGCCCCTCCCAGCTTTTCCATCACGGCCAGCCAGGAAATGCCCGTGAATAGAGACAGAGTCATCGCGCAAAGCGCCAGCAGGATCAGCGTGGCGCCGGTGAAGCCGAACCCCGACTGCAGCACCCTCGCCACGATATCTCCGACCAGGCCCCCGGGGGCGAGCGGGAGCGCGACCTTCAGCGAATGCAGGCGCAAGGCTTCGACTCCGCTCGAGCCGGCGAGGAGCAGGCAAAAGCCGGCGAGCGCGATGAGGGATGACCGCCGGTCGCCGTTCGAGTTGCCATCCAGATGCCGCAGGGTCCAAATCGCGGCGATCGCGAGGAGCACGACCCACCACCAAGCCGATACGCCGAACAGAGACAGCAGGATGTCCGCCAACCAGGCACCTGCCTTCCCACCGAGGTTGCGGATTTCGCCCGCCGGCACGCTGTGGGACCAGCCGGGGTCTGCCCGGTTGAAAGTGGTGAGGACGAGGGAAAGATAAAGGGCCGCTGCGACCAGTACGAACAGCCTCGACTCGCGCAGCAGCGCAGCGACCTTGCCGGGAAGGGGTGCTGGGTTCCGTTTCAAAGCCGAGCCCGGCCCCTCAATCGATTGTCAGTATGGTCTCGTGCAGGAAAATCGAACCGGGGCGCACCTCGATGAAGCCGCCCGACTGGAGGTCCTTCATCACCCGGCTGACCATCTCGCGCGAAGCTCCAATCATCTTGGCGATGTCCTGCTTGGCGAGTTTTTTCGTGACCACTTTCTGGCCGTTTACGGTTTCCGCCAATTCGAGCAGCAAGCGCGCCACTCTGCCGTACACGTCCATCAGGGCGAGGCTGCCGATCTTTTGATCGGCTTCTCGAAGCCGCTTGACCAGCCCTCGCATGACCGTCATGGCCATCTCGAAATTTTCGGCAAGGCATTTCCTGAAATCGCGCTTCGAGAGGCTCATCAACTCGCAGGCCTCGAGGGCAACCACGCTTGCCGAGCGCGGATGATCGTCGATCAGGCCCATCTCTCCGAAAAACTCGTTCGGTCCCAGCATCGCAAGAATCACCTCGCGCCCCTCGTCATCGCTCATCATGACCTTGAGCCGACCCGATATCACCACGTAAAGCGACTCCGTCACGTCGCCTGCGGCAATGACGGCGGTCCCGCGGGGAAAGCTCTTGCGGCTCACGGCGCTGGTGAGCGGCGCCAACTGCTGCTCGGACAGCATCGAAAAGAGCGGCACGTTGCGCAGAAGCAGCATCGATACGCTAGCCGGGGCCGTCATCTGTACTATCCTCCCAGAAAACCTGGTTTTTACCGGCATATCTTAGCAGACTCGCGAAGACCGCTTCACGCTGCGGTTCCGGTCGAAGGCGCAATGCTTCGGGAGGCCCGAGTCAGGCGGAGCAGCGATTCAACCGGGTTATAATTTGGAACTGCACGGCGATTGAATTGAATTCGCGCATCTTCGTCCCCACCATTCCATCATGTCAAAAAAAACCAGACATTCCCGGTTGTTGATACTGGGATCCGGTCCAGCGGGCTACACCGCCGCCGTCTACGCCGCGCGGGCAAACCTGAAACCCGTCGTCATCACGGGCCTCGCTCCCGGCGGACAGCTCATGACGACGACCGACGTGGACAACTGGCCGGCTGACGGCAAGGGAGTGCAGGGTCCGGAGCTGATGGAGCGTTTCCAGAAGCACGCCGAGCGTTTCGAAACCGAAGTCGTGTTCGATCATATCCACACCGTAAGCCTCCAGGAACGACCCCTTCGGCTCCAGGGCGACGCGGGTGAATACACCTGCGATGCGCTCATCGTCGCCACCGGTGCCTCCGCCCGCTATCTCGGGCTCGAATCGGAGAAAAGGTTCATGGGGAAAGGGGTCTCCGCCTGCGCTACCTGCGACGGATTCTTCTACAAGGGTCAGGACGTCGCCGTCGTCGGCGGCGGAAACACCGCAGTGGAAGAAGCGCTCTACCTTTCCAATATTACGCGTCACGTCACGGTGATCCACCGACGAGACAAATTCCGCGCCGAGAAGATCCTTCAGAAAAAGCTCTTCGACAGAGGCAACGTCACGATGCGCTGGAACCACGTTTTGGACGAAGTCCTCGGCGATGCCAAGGGAGTGGCCGGCGTCCGCATCAAGGACATCCAGACCGGCGCCACGCAGCAGATCGACGTACAGGGGCTGTTTGTCGCCGTGGGCCATACCCCGAATACCGGCATTTTCGAAGGACAACTCGAGATGAAGGGCGGATACATCGTCACCCGCGGCGGGAGCGAGGGTAACGCCAGCGCAACCAGCGTCCAGGGAGTGTTCGCCGCGGGGGATGTACAGGACCACGTTTACCGGCAGGCAGTGACCAGCGCGGGCAGCGGCTGCATCGCAGCGCTCGATGCAGAAAAATACCTGGACGGTTTGCGCTAAAGTCCCGGAACAAGCCCCGGATGTCCGTGCCGACGACGAAATGATGCGCAAACGCACGAGTAAGGGGTTTCCCGAAGACGAAGCCGCCCTGTTTCGCGACGCCGTGCGCGATGCAACGCCCCTCGAATCGTCAGCCAGGGTGGGGTCCAAGACCGAGTCGCCGCCGCCTGTGCCGGTTCAATCGTTGCTCGACGGGCATGACGCGCTCGTCGAGAGTCTGGCCGGTGCCCTTTCCTGGGATCAATCGATCGAGACCGGGGAAGAGCCCTCCTACCTGCGAACCGGCCTCGCCCGCGATGTGCTGCGCAAGCTGCGGCGGGGGCATTGGGTCGCGCAGGACATGGTCGATCTGCACGGGCTGAACCGGCTGGAAGCGCGGTCGTTGCTGGCGGAGTTCCTTGGCGGCTGCCTCAAGCGCGGACTGCGCTGCGTTCGCGTGGTCCATGGAAAGGGCCTGCGCTCGCCCGGACGGGAGCCGGTGCTGAAGGGAAAAGCACAGCAATGGCTGGTGCAGCGCGACGAAGTCCTCGCCTTCTGCGAGGCCCCGAAAAGTCAGGGCGGAAGCGGCGCGCTGCTGGTGCTGCTGAAAGCCCGGAATTGAGGCGGTTCGAGGTCGCTTTTTTCCCTGGATCCTTCAACCCCTCGAGCCTCGATGCCGCTTCTAGACGGCTGCCTCGTTGGTCTCGCCCGTCCTGATCCGCACCACCTGCTCCACGGTCGACACAAAAATCTTCCCGTCGCCGATCTTGCCGGTGCGCGCCGCCTTGACGATCGCCTCGATCGCTGCCTCGAGCATCTTTTCGGTCACCACAACCTCGATCTTGACCTTCGGCAGGAAGTCGACGACATATTCGGCGCCGCGGTAGAGTTCCGTGTGCCCCTTCTGGCGCCCGAAACCTTTCACCTCCGTCACGGTCAGTCCCGTGACTCCGACTTCAGCAAGGGCCTCGCGAACTTCGTCGAGCTTGAAAGGCTTCACCACGGCTTCGATTTTCTTCATGGCCACTCTCCCGCGTTGAGTTCTCCCTGCCAGTATAACAAACGGGCGTCGAAACCTACCGGGTCAGACCCGCGCGCCATCGCCGGCTATTCGTACGGCTCCCGGTAGCGCGATGTGATCGGATAGCGCCAATCCTTGCCGAAACCGCGGTGGGTGATCCGGATGCCGATCGGCGCCTGGCGGCGCTTGTACTCGCTGCGGTGGATCATCTCGATAACACGCTTCACGTCTTCGGTCCTGAAGCCCCCCGACACCATTTCGGCCGGGCTCAAATCGTTTTCCATGTAAGCCGAAATGATGGAATCGAGAACGTCATAGGGAGGGAGACTGTCTTGGTCGGTTTGATTCGGCTTGAGCTCGGCTGAGGGCGCTCGGGTCAATACGCGTTCGGGAATGACGCGCTCGATGCCGTTCCGATAGCGGCACAATCGGTATACCAGCGTCTTGAGAATGTCCTTGATCACCGCAAAACCACCGGCCATGTCGCCGTAGAGGGTCGCGTAGCCGACCGCCATCTCCGACTTGTTGCCGGTAGTCAGCACGATCGCTCCGAATTTGTTCGACAAGGCCATCAGCAAAGTACCGCGGATTCGCGCCTGAAGATTTTCCTCTGTTGCGTCCACCGGAAGGCGCGCGAACTCCTTCGCCAGCAAGGCGAGAAAAGCGTCGAATGCGGGGCCAATGGGGATCTCGTCGTAGCGCACGCCGAGATTCTCGACGAGCTCGCGCGAATCTTCGAGGCTCATTTGGGACGTATACTGTGAAGGCATCATGACCGCGCGCACCCGCTCCGATCCGAGCGCATCGCAAGCGATGCACAGTGTCAGCGCCGAGTCGACCCCGCCCGAGAGACCGACCAGCGCTCCCGGAAATCCGTTCTTCCCGACGTAGTCGCGCACCCCGAGGCAAAGCGCCTTGTAGACCTCGGATTCGAGCGGCGCCTGTTCTGCAATGGCGCCTCGTTGCGGTTCGCCATCGGCCACGGTCACGAATTCCAGCGTTTCCTCGAAAACCGGCAGCTGGCACGCCACTTCCCCCCGCCGGTCGAGCGCAAACGAGGCGCCGTCGAACACCAGCTCATCCTGGCCGCCCACCATGTTGGCGTAAACGAGCGCCATACCCGTCTCGGTCACGCGTTCGCGCATCACGTCGTAGCGGGACTCCTGTTTGCGCATGTGATAAGGCGAGGCGTTCAGCACGAGCAGAACCTGCGCGCCCGCCTCGCGCGCCGCCTGCGGCGCCTTCGCCTCCCAGGCATCCGCGCAGATGTTGATGCCGATGCTGACGGCATCCGGCCGGGTGGTAAGCGGCCCCTGCGGCCCCCACGTGTCTTCGCAGATGTTTACGCCGAAGCGGGTCTCTCCCACCTGAAAGACGCACGGACGGTCGCCGGGCTCGAAGTAGCGTTCCTCGTCGAACACGGTGTAGTTCGGCAGGACGTGCTTGTAATAGGTGCCTGCGATCCGCCCGTCCTTAACGACGGATGCGGCGTTGTGGCGTTTCCCCTGATCTTCATGCGGGTGCCCGACGACGAGCGTGATGCCGCTCACCTCGCGCGCCAGGCGCGCGAGCGCGGCGCTGCAGTCGCGATAGAAACCTCCGCGTAACAGAAGATCTTCAGGGGGGTAGCCGCACAGCGCGAGCTCCGGGGTCAGGATCAGGTCCGCGCCGGCGGTGCGCGCACGTTCGCAATATCGGAGGATCTTGGCGGAGTTGCCGGCAAGGTCGCCGACGACACAGTTGATTTGGGCAATCGCGATCTTGACGATGCTCGCCATCCGGCAAGTTTACCATCGAGGGGATGCCCCCCGCGCTCAGGACGGCTCAATCGAATCTATAATCGGCAACCGTGAGCGCCCCCTCGGACCGGGTCGAGTGAAGGAAGACACGCCCTCGGTCAAAGTTATCGATACGCTCCGGGCCATCGAGCCGCGGGCGTGGAATGCGCTTGCCGCAGGGAATCCCTTCCTGCGCCACGAATTTCTCCATGCTCTTCATGAGACGGGTTGCGCCTGCGAGAGCACGGGTTGGTCGCCCCGCTATGTCACGCTGTGGCAGGGCGCGTCGCTCGTGGGTGCCATGCCCCTCTATGCCAAGTCGCATTCCTATGGCGAGTACGTCTTCGACTGGGCCTGGGCCGATGCCTATCACCGTCACGGACTTTCGTACTATCCCAAACTGCTCGGCGCAATACCGTTTTCGCCGGTCGCCGGACCCCGTCTGCTTGCGCGCGACGGAGCGACCCGGACGCTTCTCGTTCGCGCCGCGCTGCAGCTCTCGCTCGAAGTCTCGTCGCTGCACGTGCTCTTTCCCACCGAACCCGAAGCACGCGAGATGGAGACGGCGGGAATGATGCTGCGCCGCTCAGTCCAGTTTCATTGGGAAAACCGTGGTTACGCGAACTTCGAGGAGTTTCTCTCCGATCTCGCTTCCGCAAAGCGCAAGAAAATCCGCCAGGAGAGACAACGAGTAAAGGAAGCAGGCGTGCACGTGCGACGGCTGGTCGGACCCGAAATCCGCGACGAGCATTGGAGTTTTTTCACGCGCTGCTACAACAGCACGTACCGCGCGCATCACTCGACGCCCTATCTCAATCTGGAGTTCTTCCGGCGGCTCGGCAAGACCCTTCCCGAGCACCTCCTCATGGTGCTTGCCGAGCTCGATGGAAAGCCGATCGCAAGCGCCCTCAATATTTTCTCGCCGCTTGTGCTGTACGGCCGTTACTGGGGCTCGGTCGGCCACGTGCCGCTATTGCATTTCGAGGTCTGCTATTACCAGGCGCTTGAGTTCTGCATAGAACGCGGCATCCGGATCTTCGAGGGAGGCGCGCAAGGAGAACACAAGCTCGCGCGAGGCTTCATGCCGAACCCGACTTGGTCCGCGCACTGGCTGCGCCATCCGGAGTTCGCGGACGCGGTGGAAAAGTTTCTTGCCCGGGAGTCGGAGGGAATCGAGCGCTACGTGGACGAACTCAACGAACGGAGCCCGTTCCGGACAAAAAACTAGAAGGTCTATTTGTTCTTGAGCAAGCCGCAGAGCAGCGCGGCGACCTGGCGTGGAGGCTGCTGAGAGGGCGCCTGCCGAGGCGCAACCGATGTCGCAAGAGCCGGCTTGTAGGGAGAGCTGAAAATCGGGTCGAGATTCTTCGGGCCCTGAACTGCGCGGGTCAAGCGGTCGCGCTCCCGATCGCCTTGACGCGGGCGGCGCTCCCGCGCCGCCGGGTCACGGCGGCCGGTCGGCTTGCTCATCATCGAGGGCGCGACGCTCAGATCGGGCTCGAATCCCGGAACGATCTTCCTCGGGATGCTGAGCCGGGTGATCTTCTCGATCGCATCGAGCCGCTCATGCTCCTCGGCGCACACCAGCGAGATCGCCTCGCCGCTCGCCCCGGCCCGGCCGGTGCGGCCGATGCGGTGGACGTAATCTTCAGGCACGCCGGGCAGCTCGAAATTCACGACGTGGGGCAAGTCTTCGATATCAAGCCCGCGCGCGGCGACATCAGTCGCCACCAGCACGCGAACCTTTCCCGATTTGAAGTCGGCGAGGGCCTGAAGCCGTTCCGGCTGGCTTTTGTCGCCATGGATGGCGGAGGTATGTATGCCGTCACGGTTGAGCTGGTATGCGAGGCGATTGGCGCCGATACGGGTCGAAGTGAAGACCAGTACCTGGCGCAGATCGCGCGACTGGACGAGATACGCGAGCAGTTCGCGCTTGCGCTCGCGCCGGACAGGGTGCGCCACGTGCTGCACCAACTCGGCCGCGGTGTTGAGCCGCGCCACCTGCACGAGCACCGGGTCGTGCAGGAACGAGTCGGCGAGCGTGCGAATGTCCTGGGACAGGGTGGCCGAAAACAACAGATTCTGGCGCTGCTTGGGCAGGAGCGCCATGATGCGACGCACATCAGGGATGAATCCCATGTCGAGCATGCGGTCGGCTTCGTCGAGCACAAAAGCCTCGACTTGCTGCAGATTCACCGCCTTCTGCTGGACGTGGTCGAGCAGCCGGCCGGGAGTCGCCACGAGAAACTCGACGCCCTGGCGCAGCGCCGCCGTCTGCGGCTTCATATCGATCCCCCCGAACACCACGGTGCTGCGCAGACCGACGTACTTTCCATAGGTCCGGACACTCTCCTCCACCTGCGCCGCCAGCTCCCGCGTCGGGGTAAGAATGAGCGCACGCACCGGATGGCGAGCCGGAGACGCGCTGGTATTGGCATATCGTGCGAGGCGCTGCAGAAGCGGGAGCGTGAATCCGGCGGTCTTGCCGGTGCCGGTCTGGGCGCCCCCCAGAACGTCACGCCCTTGCAGCACCAACGGAATCGCCTGCGCCTGGATCGGCGTAGGCTCAACGTACCCCTGCTCCGCAACCGCTTTCAGCAACTCGGGCAGCAGGTCCAGTTCGGCAAAACTCGGCAAACGAATACTCTCCTTCCGCCCTCGCTCCGGGCCGAAGAAACTTCAGTCGGTGACGGTAAATCTACGGACGAGGGAGATGACGACCCGGGGCATTATAGCAAAGGGACCGCGACCGCCTGAAGAGGCCTTCCCGAGGGCGCGTTCCACCGGTCAGCCCGCTCCGTGACGCTCGAGTGCCCATGCGACGTGCTCGCGCACCAGCGCCGACCGATCCTGGGCCCGCGAGCGCAGCGCCGTGACCACCCCCTCGTTCCGGGGCGCGTTACCCAAACCCACCGCCAGATTGCGCAGCCAGCGCTCGTAGCCTACCCTCAGGATCGCGCTTCCGGACATGCGCTCGCGAAATTGGTTTTCGTCCCACGCGAACAGATCGACAAGCTCCACGTCATCCAGGCCGTTGCGCACCCGAAAGTCCGGTTCGGGCGCGAGCTGCGCGTAGCGGTTCCACGGGCAAACGAGCTGGCAGTCGTCGCAGCCGAAGACACGGTTGCCGATAAGGGGTCTTAGTTCGACCGGAATGCTCCCCTTCAACTCGATCGTGAGGTAGGAAATGCAGCGCCGGGCGTCCAGTGTATAAGGTGCGACGATGGCGCGCGTAGGGCAGATATCCAGACACTTGGTGCAGGTGCCGCAATGCTCCTCCACCGGTGCATCCAAAGGAAGCGGCAGGTCCGTGTAGATGTCCCCGAGAAAGAAAAACGAGCCCGCTTCACGCGCGATCAGCAGTGTGTGTTTGCCCCGCCAGCCGAGCCCCGCCTTGCGCGCCAGCTCCACCTCCATCACCGGCGCCGAGTCGGTGAATACGCGATAACCGAATTCACCGATTTCGCCTTTTATCCTTGCGGCGAGCCGCTTCAGGCGCCCCCGCAGCACCTTGTGATAGTCGCGCCCCAGTGCATAACGGGCCACGAATGCCTTGGACCCATCGGCGAGGATGCCCCAGCTCTCGGCCGCGCGGGGACGATAGTCCATGCGTGCCGAAATAATGCGCAGCGTGCCGGGAACGAGGGACGCGGGCTGCGTCCTTTTGCTGCCGTGCTTTCGCATATAATCCAGTTCGCCGGCGAATCCCGATGCGAGCCATGCGCCGAGGCGAGGCTCAACCGCCGAGAGGTCGGTGTCGGCGATTCCGACCGCCTGGAATCCCAGCTCGCGCCCCCACGATTTGATCGTTGCGGCGAGCATCGCAAGATCAGCGGGCCGCATTCGTCGCGCCCGCCGGAGCGCTTTCAGATGACCCATACTCCAGATCATAGCCAGCCGCCGGCAAAGGCGCACTGGACCGCCTATTTGCCGGACGAAGCCGCAACCGCAAATCTCGGGGCAAAGCTGGCCTCCGGTATCGTCCCCGGCATGCGGATTTACTTGCGCGGTGAACTCGGCAGCGGGAAAACCACTCTGATCCGGGGCTTGTTGCGCGGCCTGGGCGTCCAAGATACGGTGAAGAGCCCGAGCTACGCTCTGGTTGAACTTTATGTGGTTTCTAGATTAAACTTGTACCACTTTGATTTTTATAGATTCAAGGATCCTCGTGAGTTTGAAGAGGCAGGGTTGGCTGACTATTTCCACGGCGAGGGCGTGTGCATGGTCGAATGGCCCGAGCGGGCCGGTGATACGCTTCCTCGACCGGGCCTTGAACTTACTTTGGCCTACGCAGGCGCGGGGAGGGAGATCAGTGCCACGGCCCACAGCGGAGCGGGAGAGCGGTGCTTAGCGAAACTCCAAGACGCATGATCGCGTGCGCAAGA
>Ga0137436_1000157_pt1 | contig 22719 bp, 25 predicted proteins | sample EasRivERMGT119_2_FD_102328 | JGI IMG/M metagenome (GOLD analysis project Ga0137436, IMG submission 102328) | Soil microbial communities from meander-bound floodplain in the East River, Colorado, USA - East River MetaG ERMGT119_2 | ecosystem: Environmental > Terrestrial > Soil > Floodplain ...
GCGCACCACAAGATCCCGCTCCTCATCGTGATGTACAACAACCGCGGCTACGTGCAGGAGATCATGCACCTGCAGCGCATGGCGGGCCTGCACCGGCGCGATCCGAAGACCGCCAAGGTCGGCACCATGATCTACGATCCCGACGTGGACTTCGGAAAGCTCGCGCAAGCCTTCGGCGTGTACGGCGAAGGGCCGATCAGCGATCCGAACGCGCTCGCTCCGGCACTGGAGCGTGCGCTCAAGGTCGTGAAGGGCGGCGCGCCGGCTTTGGTTGACGTAGTTTGTCAACTGCGTTGAAGCGTCCACTGTCATCCTGAGCGAAGCGAAGGATCTGCTTTTCAGGCAGTCAAGAAAGCAGATTCTTCCGGCTGCGCCCTCAGAATGACAAAGTGATTTACAGCGGTTTGTCGGGAGATCAATGATGCGATTTGCACTTATCTCATTTGCCATCGCCGCAGCGTCTTTCACGGCACCGGCCGAGGCGCAGGACGCGCCCAAGGGCTCCACCGAGCGGGGGAAGAGACTCTACATCGACCTCGCCTGCCATTCCTGCCACGGCACCCACGCCCAGGGCGGCGGGCGCGGCTCCGAGCCGCCCATTCCTCTGGGCTATCCGTGGCAGGGATTCCTCAACCAGCTGCGCAAGCCGCGCCTGGACATGCCGGCCTACGAGGAGAAACTGGTCGGCAACCAGGACGTCGCCGACATGTACGCCTACTTCGCGGCGCTCAAGCCCGCACCCGCCGCGAAGGACATCCCTCAGCTGAGAAGCTTCTGATGCGCGTGCGCTCGAAGGAGAACGCATGATGGAAATCCCCGCTATGCCCAAAGTTCGCGGAGTTTGTGGCACACTTACGGCCGCTCGAAGATGGAAAGCCCGCATTGCACGGGCGATCCCATACGAAAGGAGTTACGCCTCATGAAGTTTCGCTTTGCCCTTCCCGCCATTCTGCTCGCCCTGTCCGGGCTGCTTTCCGGCGCAGCGCTCGGCCAAGGCTGGCCGACGAAGCCGGTCCGCATCATCAATCCGTTCCCGCCCGGCGGCGGCACCGACGTGTTCGCGCGGCCGCTCGCCATAAAGCTGGGACAAAGCCTGGGGCAGTCCGTGCTGATCGAAAACCAGGCCGGCGCGGGCGGCACGGTCGGCGCTGCCAACGCCGCGAAGGCGGCCGGAGACGGCTACACCTGGTTCATGGGCGCGGTGCATCACACCATCGCCGAAACGCTGTACACGAAGCTGCCCTATGCGCTGGAGAAGGACTTCGTCCCGGTGACGGTGGTGGCCTACGTGCCGAATGTGGTGGTAGTGCATCCCAAGCACCCGTTCAAGACCGTCAAGGAGCTCATAGTTTTTGCCAAGGCCAACCCGGGCAAGCTCAACTACGGCTCGGCCGGAAACGGCACGACCCACCACCTGTCGGTCGAACTGTTCAAGTCCATGACCGGAACCCAGCTCACGCACGTGCCGTACAAAGGTGCCGGACCGCTCACGCCGGCCCTGTTGAGCGGCGAGGTCGATCTCGCGTTCGACGGCATGGGCACTTCGGCGCCGCACATCAAGGCCGGCAAGCTTCGCCCGCTCGCGGTGACGACGCCGGCGCGCTCCCCGCTCGTTCCGGACGTGCCCACCATGCAGGAGGCCGGCCTCCCCGGCTACCAGGTCACCACCTGGTATGCGCTGTGGGCGATCAACGGCACGCCGAAGGGAGCGATCGACCGCATGTACGCGGAAACGGCGAAAGCCCTGCAACTTCCGGACATGAAGGAAATCTGGGCGACGCAGGGGGCGACCGCCGGCGGGCAGACGCCGGCAGAGTTCACCCGATTCGTGCACAGCGAAATCGAGAAGTGGGGCAAGGTCGTGAGGGACGCCGGGATCAAGATCGACTCGTAATTCCGGCCGCAATCCTAAAAGCCCCGCGCCCGCGGGGCTTTTTATTTGCGCTCGCCTTCGAGCAGCAGCCCGATGAGCGAAACGAGCTCTTTTTCCTTCTTCGCGAAAAAGTGATCGGTCGCGAACACCATGCTCTGGCTCGAACCGCGCATGCGCTTGAGCACCGCGGCGCGCTTCTGCGCGCCTTGCAGCACGGCGTCGAGGTCGTTTTCCGCGTAGACGTCGAAGACCGGAAACTTGATGCGCTTGATCGGCGCGTACTCCCCGCTCGAGATGGAAAGCGAGATCCATCCCGCGAGCGGAACCTGCGGGTGCGCCCCGACATAGTGGTTCGCCATGCGCGAGCCCATGCTGTGCGAGAGGAGAACGATCTTCTGGTAGCGCTTGCGGCGCAGGTGGGTCATCGCCGCGGCAAAGCGCGCGTCGGCTTCCCAGAAGAGCACCGGATAGCGCGCCGCGGGCGCGTCCGCGGCGAGGATCGGCATCTGGATCGAAAGCGTGGTGTAGCCCGCGTCGGCGAGCCGCGTGCGCAGCTCGCCGATCAGGCCGAAGTCCGGATGCACGCCCAGGCCGTGCGCGAGAATGATCGCGCTCTTCGCGTTCTTCGCCTCGGTATAGATGCCGAGGAATTTCTCGGTCCGCGGCGCCTCGAGCCATACGGGTTCGCCTGCGACGATTTGCGGCACGATCTGGTCGGCCCAGCGCTTCTCGCGCTTGTAATCGGAGGGCTGCTGCTGCGCGGCAGCGACGAGCGGCGCGCACATCGCGGCGGCGCAGATCGTTTTCCACAGCGAAGATCGCATTGCGTGCTCCCTGGTTCCTGCCGCAATTGTAGCGTTCCGGGAGCCGGTACGAGGCTTTCGGATAAAATACCGCGTCTCCAACGACCTGAAAACTCATGGCGGGACCGCTTTCTCACATCCGCGTCCTCGATCTTTCGCGCGTTCTCGCCGGGCCCTGGGCGGGGCAGAATCTCGCCGATCTCGGCGCCGAAGTCATCAAGGTCGAACGTCCGGGCTCGGGCGACGACTCGCGCGCTTTCGGTCCGCCCTGGGTGAAGGACAGGGACGGACGCGACACCACGGACTCGGCCTATTACACCTCCGCCAACCGCGGCAAGAAATCGATCACGGTCAACATCTCCAGGCCCGAAGGCCAGAAGCTCGTGCGCGAGTTCGCCGCGATTTCCGACGTACTCATAGAGAACTACAAATTCGGCGATCTCGCGCGCTACGGCCTCTCCTACGACGACCTGAAGAAAATCAACCCGCGCCTCATCTACTGCTCGGTCACCGGCTTCGGCCAGACCGGCCCCTGGCGCGAGCGCCCCGGCTACGACTTCATGATCCAGGGCATGGGCGGCATGATGAGCGTCACCGGCGAACCGGACGATGCGCCGGGCGGCGGGCCGCAGCGCGCCGGCGTCCCTGTCGCCGACATCATCACCGGCATGTACGCCTCGATCGCGATCTGCGCCGCGCTCGCGCACCGCGCGGAAAGCGGAGCCGGGCAGCATCTCGATCTCGCGCTCCTCGACTCGCAGATCGCTCTTCTCGCCTACCAGAACACCAACTATTTCTCCACCGGGAAGCCGCCCCGGCGGATCGGCAACCTGCACCCGAACATCGTGCCGTATCAGCCGTTCCGTACGAAGGACGGCAGCGTCATTCTCGCCTGCGGCAACGACAACCTCTATCGCAAATTCTGCGAGGTCGCCGGCTGCGCCGAGCTCGCCGACGATGCGCGCTTTGCCTCCAACGGCAAGCGCGTCGAGAACCGCGCGGAGCTGACGCGCCTGTTGCAGGCGATCTTCGCGAAGAAGACCACGCGCGAGTGGGTCGGGCTGCTCGACGCGGCGGGCGTCGCGAACGGGCCGATCAACGACGTCGCGCAGGTGTTCGAGGAGCCGCAGGTGAAGGCGCGCGGCGTGAAAATCGAGCTCGAGCATCCGGTCGCCGGGAGGCTCGCGCTCGTGGCGAGCCCGATGCGCTTTTCCGGGACGCCGGTCGAGCACAAGCTTCCGCCGCCGACGCTCGGCCAGCACACCGAGGAGACCCTGCGCGGGGTTTTGAAGAAGAGCGAAAGCGAGATCGCCAGGCTGCGCGCCGATGGCGTAATCTGAGCGCACCGCAGCTCAGGAGGAATCCCCTCCTCCCTTGAGGAGGGGTGCCGGCGAAGCCGGCGGGGTGGTATGGGTTGGGCGCGCTAACCACCCCGGCGCTTCGCGCCACCCCTCCTTGAAAAGGAGGGGAAAGAAAAATGGGGGAAGCCATGGCCGCACCGGGCAACAGGCGTTCCGCAAACATCACCGCCGCCGTCATGATCGCGGGCTCGCTCGCCTGGATCGCCGGGATCTCGCTGTCGGGGCTCGAAGGCTCGCGCGGTTTTTTCGGCACGGGCCCGCTGATCGCCGACGCCAACCTGATTCTCGAGATCATCCTGGTCGCGGGGATTACCTACGGGTTCCTGCTCGCGCGGCGCGGCAACATCGAAGCGCACCAGGTCAACCAGACGACCTGGGTCATCCTCAACATCGGCCTGATCGCGCTCGTCATGGCGGGCTCGATGCAGGACGTGAAGATCGCAAAAACCGCGGACCTCGCCGACTGGCGCATCGGCGTGACCTGGCTGCACGCGGCCGTCGGAACGCTCACCGCGCTCGCGGGTCTGTGGATCGTGCTGCAGATGAACAACGTCCTGCCGCAGAGCCTTTGCGTTGCGTGGTGGAAGAACCTGATGCGCGCGGCGCTCGCCGGCTACTGGCTCACCGCGCTGCTCGGCTTCGCCACGTATTACTTCTGGTACATCGCCTAAAGGCGCGCAAGGTCCAGCGGCCCCAGGGGATTGCCGTCGTTCCCGCGCACGCGGGAATCCAGGCACACAACCCCAGACTACTCAGCCGAGGTCCCGTCGTTCCCGCGCACGCGGGAATCCAGAGTCCTTGAAGCGGCATAGCCGAGCCACCACTCCACGTCAGATCGCCGTCTTTTCCGCCAGCCAGGCGCGCACTTGCATCTTCTCGGCCGTGCTCATGTGCAGCCCGCACTTGGTGCGCCGCCATAGCGCGTCCTCGGCCTCGCGCACCCATTCGTTCGTGACGAGGTATTCGAGCTCGCACTCATAAAGACCGCCGCCGAAGTTCCTCCCGAGCCCGCGCTCCTCGCGCGCGTCCCCGATGATTTCCTCGGCGAGCGCCCCGTGCCTGCGCAGCACGCGCGTAAGCCAGACCTTCGGCAGCCGCGGAAAGCGCCTGCGGTAATCGAGGAGCAGCCCCCGGAAGGTCCGTCCGTCCAGATTCCCGCCGGGGAGGGGCTCGGCGTGCGTCCAGGCGGGCTTGCCCGGAAAACGCCCGGAAAGTTTTTCCATCACCTGCTCGGCGAGCCTGCGATAGGTGGTGATCTTGCCGCCGAACACCGACAGGACCGGCGCGCCGTCCGGCTCCGCTCCCGTATCGAGCAGCAGGTGGTAATCGCGCGTCACCGCCGATGGATTCTCGCTCCCGTCGTCGTAGAGCGGGCGCACGCCCGAATAGCTCCACACCACCATGCCGGGAGTGATGGGTTTCTCGGCGTAGCGGCTTGCCGCCTCGCAAAGGTAGTCGATCTCCTGGCGCGAGATCCGCGCCCGGTAGTCGTCGCGCGTGACCGGCACGTCGGTCGTGCCGACGAGCGTGAACTGCCGTTCGTAGGGAATCATGAAGATCACGCGCCGGTCCGGGTTTTGCAGGATGAAGGCGTGGCGCTCCTCGTGGATGCGCGGTATCACGATGTGGCTGCCCTTCACCAGGCGCACCGTCGCGGAAAGCTTCATCCTGAGCGCCTCGTCGAGCACCTGCCTCACCCAGGGTCCGGCGGCGTTCACGATCGCGCTCGCGTGCACCGCGCGATTTCCCCCGTCGCCGTTCAGGGTCGCGGCCCACTTCCCGCCCTCGCGCCGCGCCGACACGAGCCGGGTGCGGGTCCGGATGGTCGCGCCGTGCGCGACCGCCGAGCGCGCGTTGAGCACCACCAGGCGCGCGTCGTCCACCCAGCAGTCGTAGTAGACGAAGCCGCGCTCGAACTCGGGCTTGAGGCCGGCCCCGTAGCCGCCGCCGGCGAGGCGGACGCCCTTCGACCTCGGCAGCGAGCTCTTGCCGCCGAAGCCGAGCAGGCGGTGACCGAGATGGTCGTAGAGGAACAGGCCGGCGCGAATCATCCACGCGGGCCGCAGGTGCGATTCGTGCGGCAGCACGAACTCGAGCGGCCAGACGATGTGCGGGGCGATCCGCAGCAGCGTTTCGCGCTCGGCGAGCGACTCGGCGACCAGGCGGAATTCGAAGTACTCGAGATACCGCAATCCGCCGTGGATGAGCTTGGTCGAGGCCGACGAGGTCGCCGAGGCGAGATCGCTTTGCTCGACCAGCAGCACTTTCAGGCCGCGCCCGGCGGCATCGCGCGCGATGCCCGCGCCGTTGATGCCGCCGCCGATGATCAGGAGGTCGTAGTGCTCGATGTCCACGTGGGGAATATCTGACTAAGTCAAACCGCTATCAAGTGCACGACTCAAGCATCACGAGTCTTTGATTGCACTTTCCCTCACTCGTCCAGCTCGCTGCCTCGCGGCACAACACATATTTCTTCAGACTTTCCTTGGAAGTGAATTCTACGCGAGTCGGAAGGTCGCGGTGACCGCGACGCCGCCGCCCGATGCGAGGTTTTCCGCGCGGATCGACCCTCCGTGGAATTCGGCGATGAGACGCGCCACGTAGAGGCCGAGCCCGAGATGCGGCTCGGCGCTTTTCCCGTCACGGGAGCGCTCCCCGCGCACCGAGACCATCGATTCGAACAGCTTCCCGCGCATCGCTTCGGGCAGCAGCGGCCCCCGGTTCTCGACGCCGAGCTCGGCCAGGCCGTCTGCAACGCGGAGCGAAACGCGGACGGGCTCTCCCGCGCGCGAGAAATCGACCGCGTTCGCGACGAGCTTGTCGAGCAGCTGCGCCGCGAGGTCGGGTGAGCCCTGCATGAACGCTTTATCCTGCCGCAACTCGAGCTCGAAGGACTGCGCCGGGTAGGCGAGGCGGTAACCCTCCACGCAGCCGGAGACGACGCTCGCGAGATCGAAGCGCTCGCGCTCGACCGAATCCAGGCCCTGCTCCAGGCGCGTCGCCTCGCTCATGCGCGTGAGAATCGTCCCGAGGCGCTTCAAGCCTTCTTCCGCGCGGTCGATGTAGACGCGCGCGTCGGCCGGCGCGAGCTTCAGGTTCTCCAGCGAGGAGCGCACCACCGCGATCGGGGTGCGCAGCTCGTGCGACAGGCGGCTCGCCAGGCTCTCCAGATAGGCATGGTGCTGCGAGAGCTTGCCGAGCATCGCCGAAAAGCTGCGCGACAGATCGCCGATCTCGTCGCCCGAGTTCTGCGCGGTGAGCAGACGTGAATGCGGGTGCGCGAGGCGCCCGCGCGCGTCGATCGCCGTTTCGGCCTCGTCGCGCAGTTGCCGGATGCGCGTGGAGATGCGCGTGGCAAACCAGATGAGCACGGCCGCGGCCACCGCGAACGCGGCGAGGGTCAACACCAGCAGGCGCTCCAGCGCCTGGCTGCGCACCGAGAGGATCGGGTTGGTGCTCTCCTCGACCACGACCGCGCCCGCGACTTCGTCGCCGTTCCAGATCGGGTGCGCGGCCGAGATCACCACGGCGCGCCCGTCGGGGGTGTTGCGCAGGCGAAATCCCGGCCGGCCCTGCAGGGCGCCGGCGATCTCGCGGCCGGTGGCGAGCGCGTCGTCGGCGATGGCGTCGTCGAAATCCTCGTTCGGGCGCGGAATCAGCCAACCGAGCACGCGCTGCGTGAGCGTCTCTTCGGCCTCGCCCCCCTCGCGCCGCAGGCGGCCGGCGAGCGCGAGCACGCGCAGCTCGCGCGTCACCACCCAGATGCGCGAGGTGGTCCGCTCCACGCCTCTCAGGATCTCGGCGATCTCCTCGGGTTCGCGCCGCCCGGCGGACCCTTCGCGGTCGATGATCAGCGTGGGCTCGTCGCCCTCGTCGGACGGCTCGCCGCGCTCGGCGGCAAGGCGCCGCAGCTCTTCCTCGGCCTCGCGCCGCACGTCGGTGTCCCGCGGCGGAGGCGTGCGCATCAGGTTCGGGCGATCGTGGAGGGCGGTGGCCACGGCGCGCGCCGTGGCGAGCAGCGCCTGCTCCTGGCCCTCGAGCAGAAACCGCTCCATCTCGCGCACGTACTCGTAGCCCGCCCAGGGCAGTGCAAGCAGCACCAGCGCCACGAGGGCAAGCTTGGTGCGAAGGCTCAAGCGCGGAAAGGCAAGCTTCAAGATTGTGTATCCCCTCCTCTCTTGAGGAGGGGTGCCGCCGCAGGCGGCGGGGTGGTCCGCGGCAAGCACACCACCCCGGCTGCTTCGCAACCACCCCTCCTTAAAAAGGAGGGGAGAAGAAAAAACTGTCCATCCCCTCCTCTCTTGAGGAGGGGTGCCGCCGCAGGCGGCGGGGTGGTCCGCGGCAAGCACACCACCCCGGCTGCTTCGCAGCCATCCCTCCTTTCCAAGGAGGGAAGAAGAAGAATCACGCCTTCCACCGGTAGCCCATCCCGTACACCGTATCGATCTGCCCGAACGCGGGATCGACCGCGGCGAATTTCCTGCGGATGCGCTTCACGTGCGAGGTGATCGTGCCCTCGTCCACGACCAGATTCGCCTCGCGCATGAGACCTTCGCGGTCTTTCACGTGGCCGGGGAATTTCGCGAGCGTGTGTACCATCCAGAATTCGGTGAGCGTCAGTTCGACGGGCTTGTCCTTCCACGACGCGGTGAAGCGCTTCGCGTCGAGCTTGAGAGCCCCTCGCTCGATCACTTCCTCGGCCGCCCTCGGCTCGCGCAGCGCATCGATCCTGCGAAACAGCGCCGAGATGCGCGCAAGCAGGTGCGGCAGGCTCACGTCCTTGGTGAGATAGTCGTCCGCGCCCAGGCGCAGGCCCGAGACCGCGTCGAAGTCCGAGTCGCGCGCGGTGAGAAAAAGGATCGGCAAGCCGGGCGCCATCGCGCGCAGCTCGCGGCACAGCGTAAAGCCCCCGTCGGGCTCCTCGCCCAGGCCGATATCGATCACGGCGAGATCGGGGAGCCGCGTCCTGAACGCGCCCATCGCCTCCCCGCGCGCGGCAAAGGCGTTGACTTCGTAGCCGTGCTTCCTCAGCGCGTCCGAGTAGTTGGCGCGGATTGCGGCGTCGTCTTCGACGATGGCGATGCGGCGGGGCATGTTCGATCTAGATGGCGATGCGGCGAGGCATGTTTGATTCAATCCCCTCCTTTCCAGGGAGGGGTGGCGCGAAGCGCCGGGATGGTTTTGACGCCTGTCACCACCCCGCCGCCTCCGGCGGCACCCCTCCTCGTCGAGGAGGGGATAAACGAATCTGCGCTGAATATAAACGAATCTGCGCTGATATAGACGAATCTGCGCTGAATATAGCGCATTCCTTCTCCGCTCGGCCTGATCCGGGCGCGTTGCCATCTTCCTGCCACAATTCTTCGGCATCTTTCCATTTCCCGGGCCCGGCGGAGCCCTTTTCCGGCGCTTCAATACCGGGCACGGCCCGAAGCGGGTCGGGCACAAGGGGATTGAAGATGGAAGCGTCAGGCAGCAGGTCCAGGGTACGTCCGATCGTCGTCGATTTTCTGGCGACGCTGTTCACTACGTTCTGCATCGGCGTGGCCACGGCGCTGGTTCTCGGCTTGTGCGTGATGCTCATGGCGGGCGAGGCGCGCGGCGCGGAGCCGGGTGAACTCTCGCCCATGACGGCGGCGCAAGCGCAGCAGGGGACGCTGCTCTTCAGATCGGAGACGAACGGCGAGACCTTCGCCGCGCCGCTGCTGCACACCGACGTCGTGATCCGCGTCTCGGGGCTCCTCGCGCGCGCCCGGGTGAAGCAGACTTTCCGCAACCCCTCGGAGGACTGGTACGAGGGCGTCTACGTTTTCCCGCTGCCGGAGAATTCCGCGGTCGACCATCTCAGGATGAGAATCGGAAGCCGCCTCGTCGAAGGCGTGATCCGCGAGCGCGGCGAAGCGAAGAAACACTACGAGCAGGCGAAGCAATCCGGCCGCCGCGCGGCGCTGCTGGAGCAGGAGCGCCCCAACCTCTTCACTTCCAGCGTCGCCAACATCGGCCCGCGCGAGGAGGTCGTCGTCGAGATCGAATACCAGCAGACGCTGCGCTACGACTCGGGGCGCTTTTCGCTGCGCTTCCCGATGGTCGTGGGCCCGCGCTATATCCCCGGCACTGCGCTCGTCACGGAGGTTCCCGGCGCACGGACGGTCGGCTGGGCAAAAAACACCGATCGCGTGCCGGACGCCTCGCGCATCACCCCGCCGGTGATCCCTCCTTCGGACGGCCGCGTCAACCCGGTCTCGATCCGGGTCGAGCTCGATGCGGGCGTGCCGATCGCCGATGTCGAGAGCCCCTATCACAACATCGGCCTGCGCTCGGTCGAGCCCCACAAGGAGCTGGTCGAGCTGGAGGGAGGCAGCGTGCCCGCCGACCGCGACTTCGAGCTCAACTGGACGCCGGTCGCGGAATCCGCGCCGCGCGCGGCGTGGTTTACCGAGCGCCGCGGCGACAAGACCTACGGCCTGCTCATGATCCTGCCGCCCAGCGTGAAGGCAAACGGCAAGCGCATCCCGCGCGAAGCGATCTACGTGATCGACACGTCCGGCTCCATGCACGGCACCTCGATCAAGCAGGCGAAAGAGGCGCTCGAGCTCGCGATCGACGGCCTCGCGCCCGAGGACCGCTTCAACATCATCGAATTCAACTCCGCCGCCCGCGCGCTCTTCAGGGACGCCCGGCCCGCCACGCGGGAAACCCGCGCCGAGGCGCGCGGCTGGGTGCGGGCCCTGAACGCGCGCGGCGGAACGGAAATGGCGCTTGCGCTCGATCTCGCGCTGAACGGCGGCGACAGCGGCGAGCGCATCCGGCAAGTGGTCTTCCTCACCGACGGGCAGGTCGGGAACGAGGACGAATTGTTCCGCCTGATCCGCGCGAAGCTCGGCGACTCGCGTCTGTTCACCGTCGGCATCGGCTCGGCGCCGAACAGCCACTTCATGACGAAGGCCGCCGAGATCGGTCGCGGCACTTTTACCACCATCGGCAAGGTGGAAGAAGTCCGCGAGAAGATGAGCGGGCTTTTCGCGAAGCTCGAATCGCCGGTATTGAAGGGCGTGAAGATCGACTGGCCCGAAGGCGCCGCGGCCGAGGCGTGGCCGGCGCGTATTCCCGACCTCTACGCGGGCGAGCCGGTGGTGGTCAGCGTCGCTCTCGACCGGGCCGTGGGAGCAGCGCGGGTGAGCGGGCGTCGCGGCGACGCGCCATGGCGGCAGGACCTCCTGCTCGACCAGGCGGAGCAAGGCTCCGGCATGGGCGTTCTTTGGGCACGCGAGAAGATAAGCTCGCTGATGGACGCGGTGCGCGAGGGAGCGCCCGCCGAGGAGACGCGCGCGAAAGTGATCGAGCTCGCGCTCACCCATCATCTGGTCACCAAGTACACCAGCCTCATCGCCATCGATCGCACCCCCGCCAGGGCGGCGGAAATGGATCTCAAGACAGCGGCGCTGCCGACCCACCTGCCCGAAGGCCAGAGCTACGAGGCGATATTCGGCGGGCAGCAGGCCGACGCGGCGCCCGTGGGCCTGCTTCCGCAAGGTGCGACAAACAGCCGCTTCAACCTGCTCGCCGGCGCGCTTATGCTCCTCTTCGCCACATTGCTTTTCTGGCGGATGCAGGCGCGCCCGCTTGCGCGACTCCTGCGCCGGGGCTGAATCCGGTGAAATCGGCGAAACACGATTTCCTGAAACCCCAAGGGACGCAGGGACGTTACTTCCTGGCAGGCGCGTCGGTCTTCGAGGCGCTGATGATCGCCCAACGCCGGCGTCAGCTTTCCGGGGCCGTGAATTTCCTTGCTGCGGCGCGGCAAGTAGCTGAAAACCCGCCGAGTTACCGTCGGGCCGGTGCAGGGCATGTTTCTTGCAAAGAATGGGGTATGGCAACGCAAATCACAAACAGGAGAGAGTCCGACCGGGTCCCGATGGGCGTGGAGAGCGCGCTGCCCTGGGTCCCTGTCCCCTCGTCGGAGAAGCCGCCCAAGGCGAAGAGCGGCGTTCTGCGCAAACTCGTGCTCGCACTCCTGGCGCTGGTTTTTCTCCTCGGCCTCTGGCAGATCGGCAAGGGACTCTATATCCAGGCCAAGGCGCAGTTCGCGCAGGTGCTCGTGCGCGACGCCTGGGAGCGCACGCTCGCGGGCGAGCGCCAGGTGAAGCCCTGGCCGTGGGCCGATACCTGGCCTGTCGCGCGCCTCGCCGTGCCCGGGCAGAAAATCGATCTCTACGTTCTCGCCGGCGCGAACGGCCGCACGATCGCCTTCGGTCCCGGGCACCTGTTCGGCACCGCGCTGCCGGGCGAAAAAGGCAACAGCGTGGTCGGCGGCCACCGCGACACGCATCTGGCTTTCCTTCGGGACGTGAAGCGCGGAACCGAGCTCGAGGTGCAGCGCCCGGACGGCGCGTGGCGCCGCTACCGCGTCAAGGCGGCGGAGGTGCTCGACCAGGCCGAAACCTGGGTGACCCGGCAGGAGGGCTTCACACGCCTGACGCTCATCACCTGCTACCCCTTCGACGCGCTGCAGGCCGGCGGGCCGCTGCGCTACGTGGTCTTCGCCGACGCGATCGACAAGAAGGGATAGGCAAGAACCCGAGGCGCCGGGCACGCAGGAACACGAGGGTCACATTCCTCCCCTCCGTCCTGCGGGCCCGGAGGCTTCGGCAACGAATCCCCTCCGAGAGGCGGCTACTCCGCCTTGATTCCCGCCTCGCGGATCACCTTGCCCCACTGCTCGGATTCCCTGCGCAGGAACGCCGCGGTGTCTTCGGGCGAGCCCGAACCGGGCTCGCTGCCGATCGCCGCAAGCCGCTCGCGCAGATCGGGCGCGTTCATCGCCTTCACGGCCTCGGCGTTGAGCTTCTCGATAATCGCGCGAGGTGTGCCCGCGGGCGCGAGCAGCACCGACCAGTTTACGGCGAGGAGCTGCGGCATCCGGGCTTCGGCCGAGGTCGGCACATCGGGCATCGCGGAGGAGCGCTTCGCGTCCAGCACCGCGAGCGCGCGCAGCCTCCCGTCTTTCACATAGGGAGCGGCGCTGGAGGCGGCAACGATCACGATGTCGATCTCGCCGCCGAGCAGGCCGGTCAGCGCGACCGTCGCGCTCTTGTAGGGCACGTGCAGGATGTCGGTGCGGGTCATCGACTTCAACAGCTCCGCTGCGAGGTGGTTCGTGGAGCCGACTCCGCCCGAGCCGTAGGTAAGTTTGCCGGGCGCGCCGCGGGCAAGCTGCACCAGCTCCGCGAGACTCGCGGCGGCGATCCTCGGGTGCACCACCAGCACATTGGGAATGGAACTGAGCAACGCCACGGCCGAGAAATCGCGAAGCGGGTCGTAGCCGGCCTTGGGATTCAGGTGCGGATTGATGACCACGGGCGGCGCCGCCATGAGAAGCGTGTAGCCGTCCGGCGCGGCTTCGGCCGCCGCCCGATGCGCGATGTTGCCGCCCGCGCCGAGGCGCGGATCGGGAACGAGCTGCTGGCCCAGAGCGGGCGAGAGCCTGGTCGCGAGCAGGCGCGCCACCGTGTCCGTGCTGCCCGAGAACGGCAGGATCACGTGGATCGGCCTGGACGGATACGACTGCGCGAGGGCGGGGGAGACTGACGGCGCAAGCACGGCGAAAAGCGCGGCGGCCGGCAGCATGCGGGTCGCAGAACGGGCGGGCGAATTGCTCATGTCTCCTCGCTGAAAGTGACGACGCAGCATTGTAGCGAGCCCGCCGCGGCGGGGTGATAAACTCGGACCCTTTCCTGGAACCCCCTCTCCCGGCTGTCCCCCTTTGAGCAAGCTCGACGAACGACTTCGCGCGCTCCCGCCCGCCGTGCTGAAGGGCTTGAGGCGCGGGATCGAGAAAGAATCCCTGCGCGTGCGGCCCGATGGCACGCTCGCGCTCACGCCGCATCCGCGCCCGCTCGGCTCGGCGCTCAAGCATGCGCACATCACCACCGACTTCAGCGAGGCGCTGATCGAGCTGATCACGAGCGTGCATGCGAGCGCCGGCGCCTGCCTGGCGCAGCTCAAGCGCATCCACCAGTTCGTGTATCGCCATATCGGCGACGAGGTGCTGTGGGGCGCGAGCATGCCCTGCAGCCTGCCCGACGAGGACAGCATCCCGATCGCGCGCTACGGCGACTCGAACATCGGCCGGGCGAAGACCGTATACCGCATCGGGCTCTCGCACCGCTACGGCAAGCGCATGCAGATGATCGCGGGCCTGCACTACAACTTTTCCCTGCCCGATGCCGCCTGGCCGCTGCCGGGCTATCGCGACGCCAACGAGGCCTACTTCGCGCTCATCCGCAATTTCCGGAGGCACGCGTGGCTCCTGCTCTATCTCTTCGGCGCTTCGCCCGCGGTGTGCTCGAGCTTCGTCGAGGGCCGCAAGCACGCGCTGCAGGAGCTCGCGCCCGGCACGCTCCACCTGCCGCACGCCACGTCGCTGCGCATGGGGCGCCTGGGATACCTGAGCGAGACGCAGGACTCCCTCGCGGTGAGCTACAACAGCCTGGAGAGCTACACCGCCTCGCTCGAGGGCGCGCTCACCAAGCCCTACCCGCCGTACGAAGCGATCGGCATCCGCGAAGGCCGCGTCGCCGGCGACGGCGTGGACAGCTACAGGCAGCTCGCCACGAGCCTCCTGCAGATCGAAAACGAGTTCTACAGCGCCATCCGCCCCAAGCGAGTCATCCGTCCCGGCGAGCGGCCGCTGCACGCGCTGCGCGAGCGCGGCGTCGAGTACGTCGAGGTGCGCGCCATGGACCTCGATCCCTTCTCGCCGGTCGGCATCGGCGCGGGCACGATGCGCTTTCTCGACGTGTTCCTGCTGCACTGCCTGCTCTCCGACAGCCCTCCGGACACGCAAGCGGAGCTGGAAGCCGTCGGGCGCAACAAGCTGCACGCCGCCTCGCGGGGACGGGAGCCGGGACTGCGCCTCGAGCGCAACCGCGAGAAGGTGAAGCTGCGCGAGTGGGGCGCCCAGGTGCTCGCCGAGTGCGAGCCGATCGCCGCCGCGCTCGACGCGGCCGCGGACGGCAGGTCGTGGCATCGCGACGCGCTCGCGGCCGCGGTCGGCGCGGTGCAAGATCCCGCGTCACTGCCTTCGGCGCGGATCCTGAGCGAAATGCAGCAGAGCTACGGCAGCTCGTATGCCCATTTCGCGCTCGCGCGCTCGCTCGAGCACCGGTCCGCGCTGCAAAGCGAGCCGCTGCCTCCCGAGGCGGAAGCGCGCTTCGCGCGCGCCGCGGAGGAATCGATCAGGAAGCAGCAGGAGATCGAGGCGGCCGACCGCGTCGACTTCGAGACCTACCGGCGGAAGTACCTGTCGCACGAATCGCTGCGGGTGTAAGAATTTTTCCCCTCCTCCTTTTGAGGAGGGGTGCCGCCGAAGGCGGCGGGGTGGTTCCGTCAGGTGGTTCCGTCAGGTGGTGCCCTCAGCCGAGGCCCTCCACGATCCGCATGTCGCGCTTGACCGCGTCGCCGGCCAGGGGCTTGAGCGCCTCCTGGTAGCCCGGGGCGTCGTGACAGGCGAGCGCCTGCTGCAGGCTCGGGAACTCGATCAGGACGACACGCTGATTCATCCCGCTCTCGTACACCTTCGCCGGGTTGCCGCGCACCAGATACTTGCCGCCGGCGGCCTGGATCGCCGGCGCCGCGAGCTTCGCGTAGGCCTGGAACGCGTCCTGATTCTTGATCGAGTGATAACAAACAACCCAATAGGCTTTGGCCATCGTTCTTTCCTTTCGTTGGTTCGACTCTTTACGTTTGACGGGCACAATTATCATCCGGAGCGCGGTTCGCCGCCCAAGTGCGCGCAGCGGGATTCCTCGTCCGGTCACTCCTCGCGATGACAGCCACCTGTCATCGCGGGCGAAGCGAGGGATCCAAGATACTTGTAGCTAAACCCGGCTCTTTCGCGTACATTGACGCCTCCGCTGCACTGCAACACCGCTTCACACCCCTGCACGGCCGGTTCTTGAGCGGAAACTGATTTTCCGCTTTGCGCGAATCTCGTCTCCACCATGAGGGAATTCCCATGTCCGCCATCACCACTGCAAGCGGCCTGACCATCGAAGACACCGTCATCGGCGAGGGCGCGGTCGCCGCGTCCGGCCGGGACGTCATCGTGCACTACGCCGGCTGGCTCGCCGACGGAACGCAATTCGATTCGAGCAAGGAAAAGAAGGATCCCTTCGAATTCACGCTCGGCAAGAAAGAAGTCATGGCCGGCTGGGAAGAAGGGCTGCGCGGCATGAAAGTCGGCGGCACGCGCAAGCTCACCATCCCGCCGCAACTCGCCTACGGCGAGGACGGCGCCGGCGACACCATCCCGCCGAACGCCACGCTCACCTTCGAAGTGGAGCTGCTCTCGGTTTCCTGAAAGAACCGGGCTGCCGTCCCGATCAAACCTGGACGGCCGAAAACCCCGCGGGCGTGAGGATGCGAAACGGCGCCGGATACCGCGCCAGGTCCAATAGCGCCCGGTCCTTGGTGACGAGAAACTCTGCGCGCGCGGCGAGCGCCGCCTCGAGGAACTTCTGATCGTCCGGGTCGCGGCAGGCCGGCAGCTGTGCGCGCTCCGCCTCCGGCAGATGTGAATCGATCCGGCGCGCCACGCGCCGGCACTCGGCGAGGCAGGCGCCCCGGCCCGCGGCGTCGAGCGTGAATTTCTTGCCCAGGTCATACCCGAGCGCCCGTTCCAGCTCGGCCTCGCAGGCCGCGTCGATGCAGACCTCCAGGCGATTCGCGGCAACCGCGGCCTTGAGGGGCGCGATCGAGGGATCGTCGAAGACCAGCCAGTCGAGCCAGATGTTGGTGTCGAGGATGACGCGGAGTTTGGCGCGCGCCCGGAAGTGCATTTCGATTTGCGGCGGTCCGAAAGCGGGCAGCTTACGCCGGGACTGCGCCTGCCGCGCGAGCGGCGCGTCCCCGCTAAACCTGCTGCGAGCGGTGCTTCAGTATTGTCAGGAGATTCAGGCAGATCAGATGCACGATGCGCTTCTTGTCCGTGCGCGCCCGTTTGTTTCGAAGCTGGTGACAGAGCACGCGGGCCGCCGACAACTCGACAGGCGCGGGCCTGCGCTTGATCATCGGAGGGCGCCGGCGGATGGGCTTCTCCGCGAAAAGATTGCCGGATTTCTCCGTTGTGCCTGCGAAATTCACCTGGGGCACCTCGCACACGCGTAACGGACCCTGCCGGAACGCGCATTGGACTGCAACCGCCATTCTCCGCTTCGGAAGTCGGGCCATCTGTACGTGAACGTACATAGAGCAGAAAATTCCTGCCGGGGGACGTTCGCCTGCCCGACCCCGTCAGAGGTCGCCGATCAGCACCAGTTCCGGCGAGCGGCCCCTCTCCACGAACACGATCGCGTTCTGCTCGAACGCCCGCCCCACCGCCTCGGCATCCGGGCGCGAGATCCCGACCACCAGCACGCTGCGCTCGGGCGTCCAGCGTCCTTGCGGATCGCGCCCCTCGCCCTCGTAGCAGGAGTAGCCCGCCTGCGTTTGCGTCTGAACCAGGGCGGCGTTGGCGATCTCGTTCTTCCACGGGGTCGCCACCTCGCCGCGCGGGTTGGCCGCAGTGACAAAAGCCGCGGTCGCCGCGCCCTCGGCTTCGAGCAGCTCGTCCAGGTCCGGATTCGGTTCGCCGATGCGAATCACGAGCTCGGGCTTGCCGAAGACGACGTACAGCGCCTTTTCGTAGGCGGAGATCAGCTCGGGCGTGGCGGGCCGCATCCTTGTCATCCTGGGCCTTCGCTGCGCTCGAGGGCGAACTCCGCGAAGGATTTTCTCGCAGACCTACTTCTTCCTACCCACCTCTCCCTTGTCGATCAGCCGCGCGAGATCGTCCGCGCCGCCGATGAGCGCCCCCTTCACGAACACCATGGGATACGTGGGCCAGCCGGTCCACATCTTGAGCGCAAGGCGCGGGCGCCACTCGCCCAGATAGCTGCCGTACTCGAGGTACTTGTAGGCGAGACCGGCGGCGTCCAGCGCCTTCCTCGCCCTCTTCGGATGCGGATTCTGCCGCATGCCCACGACGACGATGTCGTTCGCCGCCACGGCCGCCTGGACCTCCTTCACGATGTCGGTTCGGTAGTTCGCGATCTTTTCGCGAACGGCGGGATGGATTTGCGATTCGGCGAGGAGGGGGCGGGGCATGGGATTTCCTTTTCGAGTTGCCGTCGTCTGAAACCGGCGAGCGATGGCAGCATACGCCAGGACTGCGCGCCGGGCAGCAGCGGGCCGCGCGAATCGCGCGTTGCTTGGCGGCAAACAATTGGACTTATAATGCGCCGGTCCATCGCACCGCCGCCGAGCGAGAAATGCCGACCGACCGGGATCGCCTGCACCGCCTCATCGAAAAGCTCTGCATCACCGAGGGCGATTTCGTCCTGAGCAACGGGGCCAGGTCGCGCTACTACTTCGACTGCAAGACCGTCACGCTCGACGGCGAGGGGCTGGCGCTCATCGCGCGGGAATTCCTCAGGGAAATCGAGGAGCTTCCCGTGAAGCCCACGGCCATCGGGGGTCTCACCATGGGAGCCGATTTCATCACCGCCGCCGTCATCATGCTGTCGCACCAGACCGGCGGAAAAGTGCTCAAGGGTTCCATCGCCCGCAAGGAACCGAAGAAGCACGGGACCCGCAGAAAAATCGAAAACGAGCTCCCCGCCGGCACGCGGATCGTCGCGATCGACGATGTCATCACCACGGGATCGTCCACCCTGAAGGCGTGCCAGGAATTCGAGGAAGCCGGCTACGAAATCGTCGGCATCCTCGCCGTCGTCGACCGGGAGGAGGGCGGAAGGAAGACGCTCGAAGAGAAGTACCAGCACGTGAGGACCCTCTTCAAGACCTCCGATTTCCCCAGGCTGGCATCCCAGCCGGCGCAAGGCGGTACCGCGCGGGCGCTTGCCTAGTTCGGGTAAGCGCTATTTCATGCCGCCCGGCTCTCCCTTCTCGACTGGCCGCTCAGGATCCTCCGCGGTTCTCCTTTATCTCCACACTTCGCGCGCCACTTCGACCACGCGCTCGAGCTTCTTCCACTGCTCGTCGGGCGCGAGCACGTTACCGTGGTGGGTGCTCGAAAAGCCGCATTGCGGCGACAGGCACAGGTTTTCCAGCGGCACGAATCTCGCCGCTTCGGTTATTCGGCGCTTCAACTGGTCTTTCTCCTCCAGCGCGCCCGTCTTGGTGGTAACGAGGCCGAGCACGACTTTCTTTCCCTTGGGCAGGAGGCGAAGCGGCTCGAAGCCGCCCGAGCGGGCCGAGTCGTACTCCATGAACCAGGCATCCACGCCGGCCGAGAACATCGCTTCGATCACCTTGTCCTGGTAGGCGCCCGAGGCGAACCAGGTGCTGCGGAAGTTGCCGCGGCAGGTGTGCAGGGTGACCGTCATTCCGGGAGGACGGCCGGCGAGCGCTCCGTCGATCGCTCCGGCGTAGGCTCGGGCGAGCGTCGCGGGGTCGTCGCCGTGGGCGCGGAAGTTCTCGAGCACCTTCTCGTCGCACAGGTAGGAGAAGCTCACGTCGTCGAGCTGCAGGTAGGTGCAGCCGGCCGCGGCGATGTGGCCGATCGCGGCGCGCCAGGCCGCGGCTGCGTCCGCCCAGAATTCTTCCAGATCCGGATAGGCTTCGCGCGAGATGGCGTTGCGCCCGCCGCGAAAGTGCAGGGTCGCCGGCGCCGGGATGCACAGCTTGGGTGTTTTCTTCGTGACCGATTTCAGGAACGCGAAATGATCGGTCATGATCGGCCGGGTGCAACGGATTTTGCCCGTCACCGTCGCCATCGGCGGAATGTCCTCGGCCTGGAACTGCATCCCGGTCGCGGGCTTGAGTTCAACGCCCTCCAGCTGCTTCACGAAATCCAGATGCCAGAAATCGCGCCTGAACTCGCCGTCGGTGATCGAGGCTAGGCCGATCGCCTCCTGCTTCTTTACCGCCTCACGGATCGCGCGGTCCTCGGCCGCCTTCAGCTCAGCGGCCGGAAGCTGCCCGGCCTTCGCTTTCGCGCGCGCCTCGCGAAGCTCGGGCGGCCGCAAAAGGCTTCCGACGTGGTCGGCGCGGAAAGGGGGCTTGGAGGTCATGCGGCAGCGTATCCGGTGAGCTTGGATTCGCGATCATAACCGCCCGCAATCGAATGGGTGGATTTGAGGCGTCATCCGCCGAGGGAGTAGTGCTTTTTCAGCCAGGCCTCCACTTCGCCGAGCAGTCTCCTCGCCTCTTCCCGGCACATGCCTCGATCAGCGCGCGGTTTTCTTTCTTCTGGGGAGAACCTTCTTCAGGTCGGCCTCGGCTTCGTCGAACTCGCGGATCCGCTTGTCGCTGTAGATCTCGACCGGGGGCCGGCCGCGCGGGCGGTGGCGGCTTCGAGGTACGGGCGTGACCGCGTAGCCCGCGGGCGGCTCTTCGGCCGCAAGCGTAAAGGGGCTCCGCACGGTCACGCCGCCGAAGACGGCGCCATCCTGGAGATCTTCCGTCAACAGCAGCGCACAGTCCTGCAGCTGTGCCGCGCCGACCACCATGCTGTCCCACCAGGAAAGGCGCCAGCGCTGCTCGATCTCGTGCGCGCGCTTTAGCAGCGCCTCGTCAATCGGCTGCGGCCGCCAGGCGAACAGTTCTTCGACGTCTTCCCAGGCTTCACCAGGAGGGACGCGCGGAGTGAGCTTGCGCGTCACGACGGCGTAGTACTCGGAGAGCACCTGGACGCTGGTGCGTCCGGCGTGCTCCTGCCACAGATGGGCGATCCATTGTTCCGCGCGCGCCTGCTTGGACGCTACCCGGTCATCGCGCGCGTAGACGAGGACGTTAGCGTCGACGAAACACGGGCCGGTCATACAACTCCTCGCGCTTGGGATAGCGTTGCGGGGGTCCCGTGAGCTTGAAAGGCCCCCGCGACAGGAAGCGCTTCATCGCCGCGTCGTACTCGCGCGACTCGCGCATGTGCTCTCGCAGCACCTCGCCGACGAAGCGCGACACGCTCAGGTTGCGCTGCGCCGCATGCACGCGCGTCCACGCGGCGGTTTCCCGGTCGAGGGTGATGGTGACGTTCTTCATCGGCGCTTCCTCGCGTTTTTCTCGCGGGAAATAATAATACACGGACTTCGTGTATTTATGCAACGGTGCCGGGACAGGCTCCGCGCCTGGAAAAATGCGCTACCCTGCCCGCTCCATGGACCCCTCACCCCCCGCCGAACTGCAAGCCGCCATCCCCCGCTCGATCTCCCGGGAGGCCATGGCTCAGCTGCCCATCCGCCGCTACGAGGGCAAGGTGTGCCTGGTCGCCACGCCCGAGGATCTGGAGGAGGCTCTGGACGACCTCCGGCAGGAGAGCGCCGTCGGATTCGATACCGAGACGCGGCCCGCGTTCAAGAAGGGCGAGAGCCACCTGCCGTGCCTGGTGCAGGCGGCCACGGCCCGTGCGGTGTACCTGTTCCAGCTTCGCCGCGTCGAGGTCTTCCCGGTCGTCGCGGAGCTGCTATCCGAAGCGCGCACCATCAAGGCCGGCGTGTCGCTCGCGGACGATCTGCGCGCGCTGAAGAAGGTTTTTCCGTTCGAGGAAGAAAACATGCTCGACCTGGGTCACGTCGCGCGCCGCAGAGGCTTCGAGCAGACCGGCGTGCGTAACCTCGCCGGAATACTCCTGGGATTCCGCATACCCAAAGGCACCAAGACCTCGAACTGGGCCGCGCGCGAGCTCTCCGCTCAGCAGATCACCTACGCCGCCACCGATGCCTGGGCCTGCCGCGAGCTGTTCCTGCGATTCCAGGGCCTGGGATTGCTGCAGGCAAAGGCGCCGGCCGAAAGCGGCGCGGCTCCGCAGGCCTAGATGTCATGACCTCGTTGCACACCATCTGATAAGCGAATCGATATCCGAGTACAGGGAATCGAGAAAATAGGCGCCGACGCCTTCGCCCTGCTTCTCGTAGAACCGCTAGCCGTCGATCAGATCGCGGCTGGCCGAGCCGAGGATCCTGACCTTCATGAAACCTTGTTTCTGATATTCCTCCTGGCCGCCTCCCAACCTTCGAACTGATCGTCCCCGCGCTTTTGCATTGCGTCCCTTTCCGCCAGGACCTCTTCATGCCAGGCCGGAGAAGACACCCCACCAGCCTTGTTGCACAAATCGTCCCAAAGCGATTCCATCGCCTGGAGCTTTTCTTCCACCGACATCTTGTCCAACGGTAAAGTGCTCGCCATGGTGTCTCCTGTTTGCGCGTCGTGCCCGTTACTCCGCAACCCTACTGCGCGAGCTTTGCTCCGGCGCAGCGGCCAACGAGAAATTTCATCCACCAACCCGAACCGCATCGAGCGAATCGCTAGCGATCACCGCGTGGGCGTAGGCCAGGCACGCTTGTACGTCTAGGAGACCGGCCGCTAGGGTTTCAGCGCCACTACTTTGCCGTTCTTGGAGAAATAGACAGGGGTGCCGTGCATGCGCGCAGTCTCGCGGGCGCGCTGAGCGGAGCGTTTCAGCGCGCGCCCCGCCGCGCGCGACAGTTCGTTCGGCTTCAGCGGATGTTTCCTCGACGTCATGGCGACTGTTCAATCAATAGTGGCGTGGCTTGGGAATTATCATACACCGACCACGCGTCGGCCAGTGCACGATAGATTCCAACAAAGTTGGTCCAACTCCGAACGAACCGCCTTAACACATCCTCGCCAGCCGAAATGCGAATCGAGCCAGGAGCCGCGC
>Ga0137436_1000158_pt1 | contig 22689 bp, 22 predicted proteins | sample EasRivERMGT119_2_FD_102328 | JGI IMG/M metagenome (GOLD analysis project Ga0137436, IMG submission 102328) | Soil microbial communities from meander-bound floodplain in the East River, Colorado, USA - East River MetaG ERMGT119_2 | ecosystem: Environmental > Terrestrial > Soil > Floodplain ...
ACGCCGTGGCCGCGGCGCGCGCCGCGGTGCCGGACCTGCGACTGGTGTGCGCGGGCGAGGGCGAGCGCGCCGCGGTGCTGCGCCGCGCCGAGCGCCGCGGCATCGCCGACGCGATCAAGTTCACCGGCTGGGTCGGCCCCTCTGGCAAGCGCGTGCTGCTCGACAACGCCGCGCTGGTCGCGCTGCCCTCGTACGCCGAGAGTCTGCCGATGAGCCTGCTCGAGGCGATGGCGGCGGGCGTGCCGGTGATCGCTTCGGCGGTCGGCGGCATACCCGAGGTCGTGGCCGACGGGATCAGCGGCTTCCTGGTCGCGCCGGGCGACGACGCCACGCTTTCGCGCCGGCTGCGCCTGCTGCTGCTCGACCGCGAGCTCGGTGCGCGCATGGGCGCCGCGGCGCGCGAAACGGTGCGGGCACGTTTTGCGCCAGACAAGGCGCTGGCGCGGCTGGAACAGGTTTACGCCGAGGTCGGGCTGTCGGCGAAAGGAGCGCATGGGAGCCATCGCGGGCTGGATCGCGGCGTCGCGCCGAGCGCCTGAGGCCGAGGCGCTGGCGCCGATGCTCGGCGCGCTCGCGCACCGGCGCGGCGCGGCGGACACGCGCGCGCTGGTCGAGAGCCGCCGCAACTACCGCGTGGTGCTCGCCAACAGCGCGCACGACCTGCGCGCCGGCGTCTCGCTCGCCCTCGACGGCTCGATCGACAACCGCGACGAGCTGCGCCGCACGCTCGAGCTGCGCTCTTACGTCTTCAACAGCAGGGAAGATGACGAGCTGGTGCTGCGCGCCTACCAGCACTGGGACAAGGACGTGGTGACCCGGCTGCGCGGGCGCTTCGCGCTCGCGCTGTGGGACGCGCGCAAGGAGCGGCTGCTGCTCGCGCGCGACCGCTTCGGCGAGAAGCCGCTGTACCTGGCGGACAAGGACGGCGTGCTGTACTTCGCCTCGGAGGCGAGGGCGCTGCGCTCGAGCCTGCCGCTGGCGGTCGACCCCGACGCGGTGCGCGACTGCCTGGTGCACGGCTACGTGCCCGGCCCGCGCACCATGTTCGCCGGCGTGCGCAAGCTGGCGCCGGCCACGCTCGCGCTGTGGCAGTTCGGCAAGCTGCGCGAGACGCGCTACTGGAGCCTGCCGGACGCCGCGACGATTCCGGGCAAGGCCGGCAAAGGCGCCACCGAAGGCTTCATCGACCGCCTCAACGAAGCGGTCGCGCTGCAGACGGACGAGCGCTGCGGCGTGCTGCTCTCGGGCGGGCTCGACTCGGCGGTGCTGGTCGCCCTCGCCAGCCGCCGGCGCGCCGGCATCGACACCTTCTCGCTCGGCTGCGCCAGCGACCGCGACAGCGAGCTGCCGCAGGCGGCGCAGATCGCCACGCACTTCAGCACGCGGCACCACGAGCTCGCCGCCCAGCCGAAGGACCTGGTCGACGGCCTGTCGCGCGTGATTGCGCTACGCGATGTTCCTCTCGCCCTGCCTTCCGATCTTGCGCTGCATTTCGTTGCAAGAGAAGCCTCCCACTCATGCCACGCTCTCCTCTCTGGCGACGGCGCGGACGAAGTGTTGGGAGGGTACCGTCGGTACGTAGCCGCGAAGTTCTGGCCCGATGCGGCCCTGCGGTCCCATCAACAGAGCCTCGTGCTGCTGGCAGAGGATTTTCCCAAGGCAAAAAATCCAATCGGCAAAAATCTCGCCGGCAAGCGACCGGAGGGCAGCACGGATCTGCGGCGCATGCTGTACGCCGACCAGACAACCTGGCTGGCCGACAACCTGCTCGAGCGCGACGAGCGCATCGGCGCGGCTTCGTCGCTGGAGATCAGGCTGCCGTTCCTCGACCACCGCCTGGCCGAGTACGTCTCGTCGCTGCCCGACGAGCAGCGCGTGCACGGGCTGTCGACGAAATGGATCCTGCGCCGCGCGGCGCGCGCGCTGCTGCCCGGCATGCCGCGGCGGCGCAAGCTCGGCTGGCCGGCGCGCGCGAAGGAGTGGCTGCGCGGCGAGCTGCGCGAGTCGCTCGGCGACCACCTGCAGGGAACGAATGCCATCACGCGGCGGTATTACCGCGGCGAAACGCTCGACCGGGCGATAGACCAGCATCTCAAAGGCAAGAAAGATCACGGAACCCTGCTGTGGACGCTTCTCAACCTGGAAATCTGGCACCGGACCTGCGCCCAGGGCTGAAGCACAAGCTCGAATGGCGCTGGAACCGCCTGCGCTGCATGACGCCGGCGGAGGTGCTGCATCGCGTGCTGCGCGCGGCGCAGGCGCGCGCCGAGCGCGCGGGCTGGCTGCGCGCGCCGCTCGCGCCGCAAGCGGATCTTTCCGCGCGCGCGGAGCCGTGGGTGCACGCCGATGCCGCCGTCGACGCCTCGCGCTACGTCGCCGCCGCCGACCGCATCGCCGACGGCTGGCTCGACGTCTTCGCCCTGCGCAAGGTCGACATCGGCTCGCCGCCGCGCTGGAACCGCGACCCGAAGACCGGCATCGAGGCGCCGCTCGAGTTCGGCAAGCTGCTCGACTACCGCGACCCCGACATCGTCGGCGACATCAAGTACCTGTGGGAGCCCAACCGGCACCTGCACCTGGTCACGCTGGCGCAGGCCTTCGCGCTCACCGGCGAGCGCAAGTACTTCGATGCGCTCGCCGAGCACCTCGACAGCTGGTTCCTCGCTTGCCCGTACGGCCAGGGGCCGAACTGGTCGAGCTCGCTCGAGGTGGCGATCCGGCTGGCGAACTGGGCCGCTGCCTGGCAACTTGTGGAAGAAGTCTTTTCAGAAGAAAAAAACTTCGCGTTGCGGGACCGCTGGCTGAGCTCCGTCTACCAGCACGCGGAGTTCGTCTCCGGCTGGCTGTCGCGGCATTCCTCCGCCAACAACCATCTCATCGGCGAGGCGACCGGGCTGTTCCTCGCCGCGCTCAGCTTCCCGTACTGGCCGCGCGCGCGCGCCTGGCGCGAGCAGGCGAAAGCGATCCTCGAGCGCGAGGCGCTGGCGCAGAACGCGCCCGACGGCGTCAACCGCGAGCAGGCGGTGGCCTACCAGCAGTTCGTGCTCGAGATGCTGCTCGCCTGCCTGCTCGCCGGCCGCGCCAACCGCCAGGCCTTCTCGCCGGCCTTCGAGGCGAGGATCGAGGCGATGATGGACTTCCTCGCCTCGATCATGGACGCCGGCGGCAACCTGCCGATGTTCGGCGACGCCGACGACGGCCTGCTGCTCGGCCTGGAGCCAGGCGGCTTCGCCGCCTGCCGCCCGCTGCTCGCCGCCGGCGCGATCCTGTTCGGGCGCGGCGACTTCAAGCTCAAGGCGGGCGCGCTCGACGAGCGCACGCGCTGGCTGCTTGGTGGCGGCGCGGGGCGCGAGTTCGACGCCATCGACGCCGAGAAAACCCGCCTGCCGCTGCGCCAGACCTTCGCCGAGGGCGGCTATTTCATCCTCGGCTGCGAGTTCGGCGGCCCGCAGGAGATCCGCCTGGTGGCCGACGCCGGCCCGCTCGGCTACCGCTCGATCGCCGCGCACGGCCATGCCGACGCGCTGTCGTTCACGCTGTCGGTCGGCGGCGGCGAGCTGCTGGTCGACCCCGGCACCTACGCCTATCACACCCACCCGGTGTGGCGGCACTACTTCCGCGGCACCGGCGCGCACAACACGCTGCGCGTCGACGGCCTCGACCAGTCGGTGCCGGGCGGCAACTTCATGTGGCTGGCCAAGGCGCGCGCCGGCTGCAGCCTGTGGCTGTCGTCGGCCGACAAGGACAGCTTCGAGGGCTGGCACGACGGCTACATGCGCCTCGACGACCCGGTGAAGCACCGCCGCCTGATCGAGCTCGACAAGCGCAGCCGCCGCGTGGTGCTCGAGGACACGCTCGAGATGGGCGAGGACCACGAGGTGGAGCTGCTGTTCCACTGCAGCGAGCTGTGCAGCGTGGAGCCGGTGGATGGCGGGTTCGTGATCTCGCATGCGAACGCATCGCTGAAGATGCTCCTGCCGCGGCACGAGCAATCATCGGTGCAACTCTACAAAGGCAGCGTGGCGCCGATCTGCGGCTGGGTCTCGCGCGCCTTCGACCGGCGCCAGCCCTCGCCGACCATCGTCTGGCGCGCGCGCCTGGCGGGCAACACGGTGCTGCGCACCGAGCTGGTCATCTCGGAGGCAGCGTGAACGTGCTCATGCTCGGTCCGGGCCTGCGCGTGCAGGGCGGCATCTCCGCGGTCGAGCGCATGACGCTCGCCGCGCTGCCGCAACGCATCAGCGCCACCCACATCCCGACGATGGAGGAGGGCTCGAAGGCGCGCAAGCTGGCGGCCTACCTGCGGGCGCTCGCGCTCACGCTCCTCCGCGCGCGCCGCTCCGACGTGGTGCACATCCATTTCGCCAGCCGCGCGAGCAGCGTGCGCAAGATGAGCCTGGCGCGGCTCGCGCTGGCGCGCGGCTGCAAGGTCATCATGCACGCGCACGGCGGCGCCTACCGCGATTACTGGAAATCGCTCTCGCCGCGCGCGCGCGCGGCCAACCTGGCGGTCCTCAACCGGGTGCACGCGCTGATCGTGCTCGGCGAGGGCTGGCGCGAGTTCTTCGTCTCGATCGGCGTGCCGCGCGAGCGCGTCGTGGTGCTGCCCAATCCTGTGGCGCTGCCGGCCGTATTGCCGCTGCGCGGGCGCTCCGCACGCGTCACGTTTGCGTATCTGGGATTGATCGCGTCGAACAAGGGGACGTTCGATCTGGTCGAGTCGCTTGCGCTCCTTCCAGACACCACGCTGGAAAAGATGCGCGTGGTGATCGCCGGCAACGGCGAGCACGCGGAGCTCGAGCGGCGCATCGCGCTGCACGCCCTGCAGAGGACGGTCGAGGTGCGCGCCTGGCTCGACGCCGCGCAGCGCGACGCGCTGCTCGCCTCCGCCGAGGTGTTCGTGCTGCCGTCGTACCACGAGGGGCTGCCGATGGCGCTGCTCGAGGCGATGGCATGGGGTCTCGCGCCGGTGTGCACGCCGGTCGGCAGCATCGCCGAGCTGGTGCAGCACGACGCGAACGGCCTGCTCTCCGAGCCCGGCGACCTGAACCAGCTCGCCGTCAATCTCCAGCGGCTCGCGCTCGATCCCGCGCTGCGCGGCCGCCTGGGCGCCGCCGCGCGCCGGCGCGTCGAGCCGCTCGCGGTCGACGTCTATGCGCAGAAGCTGTGCGCGCTCTATGAGGCGGTGACATGCAAAAGCTAGCCCAGAAGCTCAAGCTGCTGCGCTTCGGCGACCTCGCCGTGCGCCGCAACCCGCTGTACTACGCGGCGGCGCGCGAGCAGCTGCAGGCGCTCGAGCGCGCCTCGCTCGAGGAGCGGCGCGCGTGGACCGCGCGCCAGCTGGCCGAGGCGCTGTGGGCGGCGCAGCGCACCGCCTACGGGCGGCGCGTGGGCGGCACGCGCGAGCTGGCGTCGTGGCCGCTGCTGGAAAAGACCACGGTGCGCGCCGACCCGGTCGCCTTCGGCGGCAACGCAGGGCTGCTCGCCTCGCGCGCCAGCACCGGCGGCACCTCGGGCGCGCCGCTGCCGCTGGTGCGCTCGTTTCGCTCGGTGGTGTTCGAGCAGGCCTGCCTCGACCGGATGGTGGCGCTGATGGGCGCAAACCCTTCGCAGGCGCGCATCGCGGTGCTGCGCGGCGACAACGTCAAGGACCCGTCGGACTTCCGCCCGCCGTACTGGAAGCCCGCCGCCGGCGGCCGGCGCCTGATCATGTCGTCGAACCACCTCAACGCCGCCACCGTCGCGAGCTACGCCGCGGCGCTGGAGGAATTCGCGCCCGACATCCTGTGGGCCTACCCGACCGCGCTCGAGTCGCTCTGCCTGCACCTCAACCGCGCCGGCCGCGGACTCAGGCTCGCTCGCGTGCTCACCTCCTCGGAGGTGCTGCATGCCGAAGTCTGGCGCCTCGCGTCGGACACCCTCGGCTGCCAGCTGGTCGACTACTACGGGCAGGCCGAGCGCGTCGCGTTCGCCTTCGCCGCGAAGCCGGGCGAGTATCGCTTTCTCCCCGGCTACTCGCACGTCGAGCTGGTGCCCTCGGGCGACAAGGGGCTGCACGAGATCGTCGGCACGTCGCTGTGGAACCGCTCCATGCCGCTGGTCAGGTATCGCACCGGCGACCTGATCCGCATTCATTCGGCGCAGCACGCCGAGGAAATCACCCTCGGCCTGCGAGCGTTCCGCGGCGTGCTCGGCCGCGACAGCGACATCCTGATCTCGCCCGACGGCGTGCGCCTCACCGGCATCGACCACTTCCAGCGCGACATCGCCCACCTGATGCGCATCCAGGTGATCCAGGAAAGCGCCGCCGAAGTCCGCATCCTGGTGCTCGCCACCGGCGCCTTCGGCGACACCGACGCGTCCGCGCTGCTCGCCAACGCGCGCCGCAAGCTGCCGGCGTCCATGAACGTGAGACTGGAGCGCGTCACGGCGCTCGAGCGCACCAGCCTGGGCAAGATTCCCTTCGTCATCCACCGGCCGGCGGTCAGGGCGCTGCTGAAAGCGAGCGCGGCCTAGGACGCGCGTTCTATTGATAAATAGGGTCTGACCCTATTTATCTCGCCGCTCCGACTCCCAGTTCTCCTTTGCCGAGGATCTCTCCGTAGAAGCCGGCCAGGCGGGCGGCGGCGGAGTCGACGCTGAGCGCGTTGCCGCGTTCCGCCGAGCGGCAGGGCGAGCGCAGGACCTCCGCCAGCGCCATGCCGAGCGCGATCGGGCAGCGCTTGCCGTCGGCGGCCGAGACCACCGGCAGGTTGCAGGCCATCGCTTCCTCCACCAGCGTCGGGCGGGCCTCGCGGCGGCTGGTTACCAGCAGGCAGTCGGCGCCGTTCATGTAGTGCGGCAGGTCCTCGGGCGGGGCGGAGCCGTCGAGCAGCACGAGGCGCACCTCGCCGACCCGCCGGCGCGCGTCGTCGAGCGCCTGGGCGGCGAGATCCGGGTCGTTGAACGCCGGGTTGCCGGAGCAGTTGAAGAGCACGATGCGGTCCTCGGCGCGCAAGCCGAGGCGCTCGCGCGCAGCCGCACGCTCGCCGGGTGAGAACAGATTCAGGTCGACGCCGTTCGGCAGCACGAGCGAGGCGCACCACCGGCGCGCCAGCACGCGGCCGAGCATCTCGCGGCTCGGGCAGACCACGCCGGCGGCGAACAGGGCGGCGAGCTGGGACGCCGCGGCGCCGAGCGCAGAGCGCAGCGCCGAGTAGCGTGTGTTGCGGCCGACGTCGGTGCCGCGGAACGAGACCACCAGCGGCGCCAGGCCGCCGGCGGCGCAGGCCGCGGCGAGTGCGGTCGACCTGCCGACGCGCGCGTGCACCACTTCAGGCCGCAGGCGGCGCACCGCCGCGCGCAGGCCGCTCACCTGCTCGCAGAAATAGAGCAGCGAGTAGCGGCTGTTGTCGAAGGCGTAAAGGTCGACGTGGTGCCCGGCGTTGCGCAGGGCGTGGACCTCGCGCCGCACGAAAGGCAGGTGCGAGCCGGTCGGCCCGCGCGGCGCCACGAACAGGATATGCATCGCGCAAGGATGCGCGGCCGCCGTGACGGGGGGTGGCGACGCCAACCCGACCGGTCGGCTCACCGGCACCGGCCGGCGGCGGCTTTCTTCAGCAGCGTAAAATTTTCCAGCCGCCGTCCGGACTAGGGGCGCCTGCAAGCCTCTCAACCTCTGCCTTGCATCCTCGCAAGGATGAAAATCAGCGTGTTGGGACTGGGGTACGTAGGTGCCGTATCCGCGGGCTGCCTTGCCCGCGACGGCCATGAGGTCATCGGCGTCGATCCGGAGCGGGTGAAGGTCGACCTGATCAATTCGGGGCGCTCGCCGATCATCGAGAAGGACATCGGCGGCATCATCGCGGAGCAGGTCGCGGCCGGGCGGCTGCGCGCCACCACCGACCTGGAGGCCGCGGTGCGCCACGCCGACCTCGCGCTGGTGTGCGTCGGCACGCCGAGCCTGCCGAACGGCGGCCTCGACCTACGCTACATCCGGCGCGTGTGCGAGCAGATCGGCAAGACGCTCGCCACGCACCACGGCGCGCCGGTCGTCGTGATGCGCTCCACCATGCTGCCGGGGACCATGCGCGACGTGGTGATCCCGATCCTCGAGCGGGCATCGCAGAAGAAGGCCGGGCAGGAATTCGGCCTGTGCATCAATCCCGAGTTCCTGCGCGAGGGCACGGCGGTGCACGACTACTACCATCCGCCGAAGACCGTGATCGGCGAAGTCAGCCGCGCGAGCGGCGACCTGCTCGCCAACCTGTACGCGAAGATGCCGGGGCCGATGATCCGCACCGACATCGAGACCGCCGAGATGGTGAAGTACGCCGACAACACCTGGCACGCGCTCAAGGTCGGCTTCGCCAACGAGATCGGCACCCTCTGCAAGGCGCTGCAGGTCGACGCGCACCGCGTGATGGAGATCTTCTGCCAGGACCAGAAGCTCAACCTGTCGCCTTACTACCTCAAGCCGGGCTTCGCCTTCGGCGGCTCGTGCCTGCCGAAGGACGTGCGCGCGCTGCTGCACAAGGCAAAAACGCTCGACCTCAACCTGCCTATCATCTCTTCGATTCTTCCTTCCAACCAGCTGCAGATCGAGCGCGGCATCCAGGCGGTGGTGGAGAAGGGCAAGCGCAAGGTCGGCATCCTCGGCTTCTCGTTCAAGGCCGGCACCGACGACCTGCGCGAAAGCCCGATGGTGGAGCTGTGCGAGCGGCTGATCGGCAAGGGCTACGAGCTGCGCGTCTACGACCGCAACGTCAGCCTGGCCGCGCTGCACGGCGCCAACCGCGACTACATCATGAACCGCATCCCGCACATCTCGCGCCTGATGGTGCCGACCATCGACGAGGTGCTCGGCCACGCCGAGACCATCGTCATCGGCAACGCCGCGCCCGAGTTCGCCGACGTGCCCGGGCGCATCGGCGAGGGGCAGACGGTGATCGACTTCGTGCGCGTGTGCGACTCGCGCACCGTGCTCGGCGTCTACGAAGGCCTGTGCTGGTAGCGCGCCCGTTCTGCGTACGCCCGACTTGAAGCCGCGCCGCGTCCTTTTCCTGGTCGAGAACCTGCCGTCGCCGTTCGACCGGCGGGTGTGGCAGGAGGCGACCACGCTGCGCGCCGCGGGCTACGAGGTCTCGATCATCTGCCCGACCGGCAAGGGCTATGAGAAGGCTTTCGAGACCGTGGACGGCATAGAGATCTTCCGCTATCGCATTCCCGAGGCAGATGGCGTAGCGGGATATCTGCTCGAATACTCCGCTGCGCTTGCCTTCAGTTTCTTCCTGAGCTGGAAAGTATTCTTCAGGAAGGGCTTCGACGTCATCCACGCCTGCAACCCGCCCGATCTGTTCTTCCTCATCGGCGGGTTCTGGAAGCTGTTCGGCAAGAGGTTCGTCTTCGACCACCACGACGCCAACCCGGAGCTGTACGAGGCGAAGTTCGGCAAGCGAGGCCTGCTGTGGAAGGCGATGGTGCTGCTCGAGAAGCTGACCTTCAGGACCGCCGACGTCTCGCTCGCTACCAACGAGTCCTACAAGGAAATCGCCGTCACCCGCGGCGGCATGCCGCACGAGAAGGTGTTTGTGGTGCGCAGCGGCCCGAGCCTGGGGCGCATGAAGATCTGCCCTGCGGACGCTTCATTGAGGAAGGGACGCAAATACCTCGTCGGCTATGTGGGAGTGATGGGAAAGCAGGAGGGAATCGACTACCTGCTGCGCGCCGCGGCGCACATCGTCCACGACCTGGGGCGCAACGACGTGCACTTCGGCCTGGTCGGCGGCGGCACGTCGCTCGACGAGATGAAGGCGCTCGCCACCCAGCTTGGCCTGGACGACTACGTGACCTTCACGGGGCGCGTGCCGGACGCGGAGATGCTGGCGATGCTCAACACCGCGGAGGTCTGCGTGAACCCCGACGTCGCCAACGAGATGAACGACATCTCGACCATGAACAAGGTGATGGAGTACATGGCGCTCGGCAAGCCGATGGTGCAGTTCGACCTCGCCGAGGGGCGCTTCTCGGCTCAGCAAGCCTCACTGTACGCGCGGCGAAACAACGCTCTTGATTTTGCCGAGAAGATCGTGTGGCTACTGGAGCGACCGGAGGAGCGCAGGAAGATGGGCGAGTTCGGCCGCCGGCGCGTGCTCGAAGAGCTCGAATGGCGCCACGAGGCGCCGAAGCTTCTCGCCGCGTACGAATCGCTTTGCGGCCCGGCGCAGCCGCGCGCGGCCCCGCCCGCGGCGCGCAAAGGCGCGGTGTGGCCAAGCGTGCGTGGGCGCTGATCGCGCTCGCCGGCGAGATGCTCGACGATGAGTGGCGCGTCAAGTCAATCACTCGCGACGCGGTGGTGCTGCTCCACCTTCCGCTGAAGGTGGAGCAGCGCGTCGAGGCGAACTAGAAATGCCGGGCTGAGCGCTGCAGGCCGGTTGGCGGCATCATGGGTGCGAGCGCGCCGGCGAGCACTTCGGCGACCACGGCGTGGTATTTCTCGTTCGGATGCCCGTCGAGCGGGTTCAGCCGCAGGTCCGCCTCGCGCGTACGGCGCGCGACGAACGGCTCGAGCAGGTTGATGCAGTGCATATCCGCCTCGTGGCAGAAGCGCTCGACGCGGCCGAACAGCTCGTGCTGCTTGGAAAAGCCGTGGGTATGCGGCAACACCGCCATGGCAAACGCCAGCCCGCGCTCGCGCGCGGTCGCGGCGATGGCCTTCAGGGCGGCGGTGCTCTCGTCCCATCCGCGCCGCGCCTTGGAGCCGTCGGACTGCGCCGCACCCCTGCGCAACAGGCCCGCGACCTTGTCCACGATCTTGCGCCCGTGGGCGCGGTAGACGTACCACCCCTCGTACCACGCCTCAGGGGCTTTCGCCGGCGCCTCGCCCATGGCCACGCGGCGGTTCTGCTCGTAGAGGTCCAGGCTGAAATCGTCGCTCGGGAACAGTCCCACCAGCACCAGGTCGGGCTCGAGCGCGAGGCCGACCTCGTGCAGCACGAGCGCCTGCTGCACCGGGTTGTAGCCGCCGACCGCGAGGTTGATCACCTGTGCGTTGGGATGGGTGCGCTGGAGCAGCTGCTCGAGCCGGCTGCTGTAGATGTCGTCGAAGCCGACGCCCGCGGCCACCGTGACCGAGTTGCCGAGCACGACGATGCGGAATTCGCCGGGCTGCTTCGGCGGGATCGTCGGTGCGTTGTCGCGGAATCCCAGGTCGTTGGTCCTGAGCTCCTTGCCCCACGCGGTCATCGAGGCGCTCGCCTTCATCACCTTGTAGCGCTTGCTGTCCAGCGTGTAGCGGTAGATCGTGTCGTTGGAGGAGGCGGGGACGGTGAGGCGCAGGCAGGTCTCCATTCCTGCTGCCCACACCAGCGCCGCAAGTACGGCGCCGGTGCCCGCGCCGATGAGACGCAGCAGTAGAGGCTTCATGGGGAAATCCTAGTCGAGGCCGGCGCAGGATACCGGCACGCGCGCGCCTCGCTCCATAGCCCGCCCGGAGCAGCCCCGGGTCGCCGCCAGTTCTTGCGGCTCGGCGATGCTTACGGGCTCGTGCTGTTCAATTCCGCGATCTTCGTTTTCCTGTACCTGCCGATCGTCCTGGTCGGCTACCTGCTCGCGCTGCGGCTGCGCTGGGGGCGCGCCGGCATCGCCTGGCTGGGGCTCGCTTCGATCTTCTTCTACGGCTACTGGAATCCGAGCTTCATCCCGCTGCTGCTGGCCTCGATCCTGTTCAACTACGGCGCCGGCCGGCTGCTGGACGAGTCGGTCTGGCGGGGCTCGCCGCGCGCCCGCAAGGCGCTGCTGGTCGGCGCGCTGAGCGCGAACCTGCTCGCGCTGGGGTACTACAAGTACGCCAATTTCCTGTCTTCCACCGTCGCCGGCCTGACCGGCTTTGCCACGCCGGTGTTCGACGTGCTGCTGCCGCTGGGCATCTCGTTCTACACCTTCACGCAGATCGCCTACCTGGTCGACAGCTACGCCGCGCGCCGCTCGGAGAGATCCTTCAGCGCGTACGTCCTGTTCGTCACCTTCTTCCCGCACCTCATCGCCGGGCCGGTGCTGCACCACTCGGAAATGATGCCGCAGTTCCTGCGTCCGGGGCACGCCGTGCGCTTCGCCCTGGCGCTCGAGGGGCTGCTGTTCTTCGCCTGCGGCCTGGCGAAGAAGGTGCTGATCGCCGACAGCGCGGCGCCCGCCGCCAACAGCGTGTTCACCCTGGCCGAATCGGCGCCGCCCGGCTTCGTCGACTCCTGGCTTGGCACGCTCGCCTACACCACGCAGATCTATTTCGATTTCTCGGGCTACTCCGACATGGCGATCGGCCTCGGGTTGCTGTTCGGCATCCGGCTGCCGCTCAACTTCAACTCACCCTACAAGAGCCGCTCGATCGTCGAGTTCTGGCGCTGCTGGCACATGACGCTGTCGCGCTTCCTGCGCGACTACCTGTACATCCCGCTCGGCGGCAGCCGGCACGGCCCGGCGCGGCGCCAGGTCAACCTGATGCTCACCATGCTGCTCGGCGGGCTGTGGCACGGCGCGTCGTGGACCTTCGTCGTATGGGGCGGATTGCACGGCCTGTACCTGCAGGTGAATCACGCCTGGCGCCACCTCGTCGGCAAGTCGCCGCGCCTGCAAGGCCTGCTCGGCCGCTACCCGCGGTCCGCCGCGCTGTCCGCCTGGGCGCTCACCTTCGCGGCGGTGGTGGTGGCCTGGGTGTTCTTCCGCGCCACGTCCTTCACGGCGGCGCTCAACATGCTGGCGGGCATGTTCGCGGGCAGCGGCACGATCGGCGCGCAGCTCGTCGAAGCGGATGCCGCGGCCTGCATCGCCGTCGGCCTCGCCATCGCCTTCCTCGCGCCGAACTCGCAGCAGCTTCTCACCGGTGCGGGCGAAAAACTGGAAAGACTGTTTTCGGGTTACAGAACCCCCGCAGCGTTCTGGCAGGGCCTGCATGCCGGCTCGCTCCTGTTCGTCATCGCCGCGCTGGTCCTCGCTTCCCTGTCCTGGGGCAGCAATGAATTCATCTATTTCAATTTCTAGGAAGATCGCTGTTCCAGCGCTGCTGGTTTTCGCCGGCATCTGCTTTTCCATGCTGGTTCTTGAGATCGCGCTGCGCGTCGTCGGCTACAGCGAGCCGGTCTGGTACCAGCCCGACGCGCGCCTCGGCTGGCGCCTGCGCCCGTGGCTCGCCGCGCCGCACAGGCAGGAGGGGCGCAGCTTCGTGCGCGTCAACGCCGAGGGGATGCGCGACCGCGAGCACATCGCCGACAAGGAAGTCGACGTGTACCGCATCGCGGTGCTGGGCGACGCCTACGCCGAGGCGCGCCAGGTCGAGCGCGAGCAGGCGTTCTGGGCGCTGCTGCCGGCCGAGCTCGCGGCGTGCGGCTTCCGCGGCAGCAAGCGCATCGAGGTGCTGAACTTCGGCATCGCGGGCTACGGCACCGCGCAGGAATACCTGATGCTCGAGTCGACCGCGATCCGCTACCAGCCCGACCTGGTGCTGCTGCAGTTCGCCAACGGCGACGACGTGCGCAACAACTCGTTCGCGCTCGAGCCGGACAAGGAGCGCCCGTTCTTCATGTCCGGCCGCGACGGCGGCCTGCACCTCGACGAGTCGTTCAACGGCTCGCCGGGCTTCCGCGAGCGCTCTTCCTTCGCAGCCGAAGTGACGCGCAAGCTGACCGACCGCTCGCGGCTCCTGCAGCTCGCCGGCTCGATGGGCGAGCGCTCGTTCATACCGCAGGCGCGGGCGGCGGTCGATGCCGAAAGCGCGACGCTCGCCGCGCCGCGCGATGCGCTGTGGGAAGACGCCTGGCGCGTCACCGAGGGCCTGATCGCGAAGACCGCGGACTTCGCGCAGCGCAACGGCGCGCGCTTCGCGCTGGTCAGCGTGCCCGCCGCCATCCAGGTGCATCCCGACCCGAAGCTGCGCGCCGCGGCGCAGGAGCGGCTGGGCGTGCCGGATCTGTTCTATCCCGAGCGCCGCGTGGCCGGGCTGGCGAAGCGCAAGGGCCTGCTCGCGGTGCCGCTCGCCGCCGAGATGCAGCCGCTCGCCGAGAAGAGCGGGACGTACTTCCACGGCTTCGACGGCGGCAAGGGGCGCGGCCACTGGAACGCCGCCGGCCACAAGGCCGCGGCCGGCATCATCGCGCGGCGGCTGTGCGCGGCTGGCGGCTGAGCAGCCGGCGCCTGAAGGTGTAGAGGCGATCGGTCCAGCGGCCGATGCGGTAGCCGAACACCGCCGCCTTGGCCTCGGTGGCGGCGCAGTCGTAGCGCAGGCGCAGGAACTCGACGCTCCAGTCGAGCGTGTCGAGGATCGCGCACTCGGCGGCCTTGTCGCCCTGCTTGCGCTGCGCGTCGACCGAGCCCGGGTTGATGAAGTACAGGAGATTCCGGTTCAGCAGGCTGCTATCCGCGCGCGGCAGCTCGCGCACCGCTTCGCCTTCGATCTCGTAGACCTTCTGCTCGTGGCTGTGGCCAAACAGGCACAGGCGCGCCTTGGGGAAGTCTGCGCGCAGCCATTGCGCGTTCTGCGCGACCAGCGCGGCGTCCTTCATGTACTGCTGCGCGTCGCGCACGCCGCCGTGGACGAGCAGCACCTGGCCTTCGATCACCAGCGTTGGCGGCAGGCCCGCCAGCCAGTCGGCGGTGTCTTGCGCGAGGACGCGGCGCGTGCGCTTGAGCGAGTACACCGCCTTGTTGGAGCAGCGCTCGAAGCCCAGGCGCCCGCTGCCGATGAGGTCGTGGTTGCCGGCGATCGCCTGCGCGCCGCGGCTGCGCAGCATGTCGGCGCATTCGTCGGGGTCGGCGTTGTAGCCGACGACGTCGCCGAGGCAGAGCAGGCGCTTGACGCCGCGCCGCTCGAGCGCCGCGAGCACCTTCTCCAGCGCCTCGCGGTTGCCGTGGATGTCGGCTACGACGCCGTAGAGAGCCATAGCCCGGAGAGCCTAGCGGGCCCTTGCTACGGCCCGCCCGCAGGGCACGTGAGCCACGCGGCGCACGGCGGGCATGCGGCTTGCTGTCTGCATTTTCGGGCGGGGCGGCGTTGTAAAAGCGCGTGCGCCGACCGGCTCAGACGAGCCGCGCCCCCGGTGATCGATTTGTGCGTCGCGTCCCTCTACGCTAGTGGAGGAACCGTGAAAATCGCTATCCACCAGCCGCACTTCCTGCCCTGGCTGGGCTACCTGCACCGCATGGCGAGCGTCGACGCCTTTGTGCTGCTCGACCACGTCCAGTTCGAGCGGCGCAACTACCAGAACCGCACCATGGTGCGCATGAACGGCGCGGGGCACTGGCTGACGGTGCCGGTGGTGCAGCGCTCGCGCGACGAGCGCATCGTCGACAAGGAAATCGACGAGGGCGGCGAGCGCGCCTGGGCCACCAAGGTGATGGGCACCTTTCAGCACGTCTACGGCAAGTCCAAGTTCTTCCGCGAGTACGCGCCGCCGCTGAAGGCGATCCTCGAGACGCCGCGCGCCAAGCTGGTCGAGGTCAACCAGGCCTGCCTCGACTTCCTGCGCGACGCGTTCGGCGTCCGCACTCCACTTATTTGCAGCTCGCAGCTCGCCGTGTCCGGCGCCAAGTCCGACCTGGTGCTGGAAATCTGCCGCGCGATGAAGGCCGACGTGCTGCTGGCCGGCAACGGCGGCTCGCGCAGCTACCTCGACGTGCCGCATTTCGCGGCCAACGGCGTGAGCATCGAGTGGCACGCCTTCCGCCATCCCGTCTACCCGCAGCCCGGCCCGCAGCCCTTCCTGGCGGGGCTGTCGGCGATCGACATGCTGTTCCAGTGCGGCCCCGCGCCGCTGCAAAGCACTCCCGAAATGAAGGCCGCATGAACGACGTTTCCGACACCCCCCTGGGCAGGCTGCTGGTCGCGCGCAAGGCGGCGCGCACCTTCGCCTCGCGCTACGCCGGGCGCACCGTGCTCGCCATCGGCGCGCATCCCGACGACATCGAGCTCGGCGTCGGCGCCACCGTCGCGCTGCTGGCGAGCTCCGGCGCGCGCGTGGTGATGGCGGTCTGCTCGATCCCCACCGAATACGAGACGCGCCGCGGCGAGGCGCAGGCGGCCGCCGACATCCTCGGCTGCGAGCTGCGCGTGCTGATGGACGGCGGCAGCCGGCGCATCGAGGACGTCAAGACCTACCAGCTGGTCGGCATGATCGACGACCTGGTGCGCGAGGTGCAGCCCTCGGCCATGCTGACCCACGGCTGCACCGATTTCCACGGCGATCACGTGCTGGTGCACCACGCCTCGGTGCCGTCGCAGCGCCTGCACTCGTTCGACTTCTACTGCTACCTGCCGACCATGGTGCGCCCCGTTCCGGTGCCGTTCCAGCCGCGCGCCTACATCGACGTCAGCACCACCATCGAGGCCAAGATCGGCGCCATCGCCGCGCACAAGAGCCAGTTCAGCTCGCGCGGCATCTGCTACGACTACTACCGCGAGATCGCCCACCTCAACGGCCGCATGTGCGGCGTCGAGTACGCCGAAGGCCTCGACATCGGTCGCATCGTCTTCGCCTAGGAATTATTTCGAAGCGGTCGGTGCGGCCAGAGGTCCGTAGACGAACTGCCAGTCTGCGAGGCGCGGGGCGCCTTCGAAAGCCGCGTCCTGCGGCAGGAAATCGGCGGACTTGAGCGGCGCGGCTGCGGAAGTGCTGCGCACTCCCATGATGCCGCCCTCCGGCGCCTCCACCGTGGCCCAGTCCTTGCCGGTCACCGGGTCGCGATAGAGCCGCCGGAGGTGGCGACGGTTGAAGGCGAAGCGCTCGTCCTTGAGCAGCGCTTCCAGGCTCTTCGGGTAGCGCTTGTGCCCGGCGGGCGAGTTCTCGTAGTAGGTGCCGATCGCGCGGCGGTACTCGTCGCCGACGAACAGCAGCTCGGCCTCCTTCTCGCGCTGCATCGAGCGCGAGGCGAGCTCGCCGTAGGCGGCGAAGCCGCCGCCCATCGCAGCCACGATCAGGAGCAGGGCGAGGTAGGTGAAGCCAAGAGATCGGTGCCTGGCACCGATCTTCCTACCAGCTCTCATATCCCTTCGCGCTGCTCTTCACGTCGAAGACGCGGCCCTTGTCCCGCGCCTGCGGCGGCGGCGGGACGGAAACCCAGGTGGTGCTGCTGCGCGTGAAGGGGTCGGGCGGGATGCTGCGCAGGTAGCGCTTGGAGACCAGGTCGTCGAGGGTGCCGGGATACTTGCCGGCGTCGGCGTAGTGCTTGTCGAGCGCGTCGCGCATCAGCGTGAGGTTCTCGCGCAGCACCGCCTCCTCGGCGTTGTGCATGCGGCCGACGTAGTCGGGCACCACCACGGACAGAAGGAGCGCGATGACGGTAAGCACCACCATCAGCTCCACCAGCGTAAACCCTGAGCGTTTTTTCATGGGACTACCATTCCTTGTAAGCAACGCCGTTCAATCCGACGGATGAGCTGCGTGTGAAGACGTCGTAGACGTCGTCGCCGGCCTGGGGCGAGTCGTGCGGGCTGGCGTAGCTGCGCAGGCCCCATTGCTCGCCGGTCAGCGGGTCGCGCGGCAGGCGGCGCAGGAAGTAGATCCTCTCGTCCTTCGGGCTCCTCGCGTCCTTCACGCCCTCCACCAGCACCGTGAGGCTCGGCGGGAAGCCCGAGCGGTCGGCCTTCCTCTCGATGCGGCCCTCGTCGACCGCGCGCTTGTAGGCGTCGATCGCGCCGCGCAGCTCGCGCAGCGCGCTGCGCAGCTGCTGCTCCTTGCCGCGTTGCACGGTGACCTCGGCGAGCGGCAGGGCGACGGTGGCGAGCAGCGCCACGATCGCCGCCGCGATCAGCATCTCGATGAGGGTGAATCCGGAAGTCTTTTTCATGTCGGCAAGCCTGGAATCACTGCCTCGGCTGGGGAGCGGGACCGGCCGCCGGCGGGCGCGGCGAGCCCTGCTCGAGCATCGGCTGCGGCTGCGACTCGAACGGCATGCGCTGCGGCGCGTACGGCTGTGGCGCAGCAGGCTGTGGCGCGGGCAGCGAGGAGGGCAGCAACGAGCCGGCGCCACCACCGCCGCCGCCGCCGCCGACCTCGAGCTCGGTGCCGGAGTTGAACTCCTCCAGGCGCGCCTCGGGCCGCTCGATGCCGCGCAGCACGCGCGGGGTAATGAGCAGCACGATCTCGGTCTTGTTCACCGTGTCGCTGTTGTTCTTGAACAGGCGGCCGATCAGCGGCGTGTTGGCCAGCCCGGGCACCTGGTTGGCGGAGCGGCGGTCCTCGTCGTTGATCAGGCCGGCCAGCACCTGGGTCTCGCCGTCGCGCAGCCTGAGCGTGGTGGCGGCGTTGCGCGTGCCGACCTGGTAGGAGACGGTGCCGGCGGGTGTGCGGTTCTCCTGCGAGATATTGCTCACCTCGAGGCCGACCTTGATCTGCACGTCGTCATCCAGGTTGACCAGCGGCTCGACCTCGAGCTTGAGGCCGACGTCGAGGTAGTTGACCGACTCGGAGACGAAGCCGGTGGCGCCGGCGGTGGTGGTGATCACCGGCACGCGGTCGCCGATGTGGATGCGCGCCTTCTCCTTGCTCTTGACGCGGATGCGCGGGTTGGCGAGCACGCTGGTGCGGCCGGCCTGCTCGCGCAGGTTGAGCGCCAGGAACGGGTCGCTGAAGGTGAGGCGCACGTTGCCGGGGCCGAAGTTCTTCGCCTCGGTGCCGGTGATCTGGCCGGGCACGCCGGCGGCGCCGATCACAGACAGCGCGGCCGAGCCGGGCCACTGGATGCCGAGGTTGGTGAGGGTGCTGTAGCCGACCTCGAGCACCTCGACCTCGAGCATCACCTCGGGCTCGCCGATGTCGTGGCTGGCGAGCAGCTTCTCCACCGTGCGGATCGCCTCCGGCGTGTCGCGCATCACCAGCAGGTTGAGCTTCTCGTCGACGAACAGGTCGCGGGTCTTCACCAGGCTCCTGACCAGATTGGCGGTCTGCTTGGCGTCGGCGTTGGCGAGGAAGAAGCTCTTCATCACCAGCTCCTTGTAGGCCTGCGCCTTCTGCGGCGTGTTCGGGTAGATCAGCAGCGTGTTCTCGTTCAGCACGCGCTGCTCGAGCTGGCTGGTGACCAGCACGAACTTGATCACGTCCTCGATCGAGGTGTCGCGCACGAACACCGTGGTGCGCGCATCCGCCGGGATGTCCTTGTCGTAGACGAAGTTCATGCCGCTGCGCTGCGAGATCAGCTCGAACACGTTGCGCACCGGCGCGTCGCGCAGCTCGATGGTGATCGGCTTCTTCAGCGCCGCGCTCAGCTTCGGCGACATGCCCTGCGCCCTGACCTCTTTCTGCTCGACCTTGCGCAGCAGGTTGCGCGCGCCCCGGTTCGAGGGGTTCTCGGCGAGCACGGCGCGCGCCTTCTCCAGCGCCAGCTTGTCGTTGCCGGCCTTGAGCGCCTGCTCGCCCTCGAGGAGGACGACATGCGTCTTGCGGTCCGACAAAACAGCGGCAAGGCCTGCTTTCGCCCGGGCATTCCCCGGGTCGAAGCGCAGCGCCTTGCCGTAAGCAACATCAGCCTGGTCCCACGCGCCCGCGCTGCGCGCGTTGTCGCCGGACAGCAGGAAGCGCTCGATCGCGGCGTCGCGATTGCGCAGGTAAGCGGTGCGGATCTCGCCGTCGTTCGGCGCCGCCTTGTAGGCCTCCTCGAGGCGCGCGAGTCCCTCCTCGGTGTTGCCGGCCTGGATCAGGCCCTGGCCTTCGCGCAGAGCCTCGTTGGCGGCGCAGCCGGCGAGCAGCAGGGCAAGGAGAACGGCGGTGATTTTTTTCATGGGATTATTTCCAGGTTCTGCTTCGTCTTCATCGGCAGGTAGGTGAAGGTCAGGGTGGAGGCGGTGACCTTGTCGAGGCGGTACTCGCCGCCGACTTTCCCGCCCGCCGCCACGGCGAAGTGCTCGTCGCCGCGCAGCAGCAGGATCTCGGTCTTGCCGTTCTCGATCACCTTGCCCATGTAGCGGAACGGCAGCGCCGGGGCTTCCGGCTTCGCCTGCAGCGCGGCCCGCTCGGCCTGCTGCGGCGCGCCGAAGCTGCGCTTGGCGAACGGGTCGTTCGCCGGCGCCTCGGCGGCGCGCGCCTCGAGGCGGGAGATGTCGAAATCCTGGTTGCTGGTTGATTTGTGTTCATTGAAAAAAACCTCGGCCGGCTTCTCCCGACCGACCACTACCCCGGCCAGCAGCGCGAGGCTCAGCACCACGAAGGCGATCCTCATGGCTGCACCATGTGCAGCGTGAGGCGCAGCTCGGCGTGCAGCGTGGCTTCGTTCCTGCTTTCGCGCTTGACGTTCATCTGGTCGACCGACAGCACCGGGATCTCCGCGGTGGCGCGCTTCAGGAAGTCGCGCAGCTGGGTGTAGCTGCCGGCGACCGGCAGCACGATCTCGTAGCGCGCGATGCGGCCGTCGGGCTTGGGCGTGCTGTAGCTCGCCTGCTGCAGCTCGATGCCGGTGGCGCGGCCGATGCCGTACAGCTTGGCCAGCCAGTCGGTCGGCGTCTCCTCCTTCTTCAGGAAGCGGTGCACCGCCGCCACCTTGGCGTCGGCGCTGCCCGACGCCTCGGGGCCGATGCGCGAGAGCAGCAGGCGGCTGCGCTCCTCGAGCGGCCTCACCACCAGGAAGGAAAACGCCAGCGCCGTGGCCAGCACCGCCAGCGCGCTCTTCTCGAAGGGAGACAGCCTGAGTTTCATCGCTCGCCGTCCTTCCAGGTTGCGGAGATGGTGAACGCGACCGGGCGCTGCGGGTCGTCGGACTTCATCTCGTGGCGCACCAGCTGCACGCCCGACAGCGCGTCGGAGCGCGACAGGTTGAGCACGTAGGTCAGCGCGGCGAGGTAGTCCTTGCCCTCGCCGGAAATGGTCACCGTGCCGGCGGCCGGGTCGGGCTCGACCGCCAGCAGCGCCACCTGGTCGCTCGCCGCCGACTCCAGCGCGCCGAACAGGCTGCCCCATGGCATCGCCAGGCGGCCGACGGTATCGCGCGCCGCCGACAGCTCCTCGCTCGACGCCTTCGGCGAGGCCGAGGCCGGCTGCGCCCTGGCGAGCGCCGCCTTGTTGCGGTCGATCACCTCGCGCGCGTCGCGGTAGGCGAGCCCGGAGTCGAGCGCCACGGCGGCCGCGACGAGCATCAGCACGCGCCCGGCCCAGGGCGAGCTGCGCGCCCCGCGCCGGAAGTCGACATCCAGCTTCAGATATCGCTGCGTCTGCTTTCTCCACTTCATGCCAGCGCCAGTTCCTTGTAGCTCACCGCATCGAGGCGGAAGGCCTCGTGCATGCCGGTGTCGAACGCCTCCTGCGCGCAGACGATGACGCGCGTGCAGGTCTCGGACAGCGCGAGGCAGGCGCTCTCGCGCTCGATGATCTCGGGCAGCACCAGGCGCCACTGGGCGTCGACGCGGCGCGAGCGCACCGCGATCCAGGCGCCCTTCTGCAGGTAGGCGAGCGTCAGGCGGCCGGGCTCCTCGACCACCAGCCAGCACGCGCCGGCGCCGGCGAGCTCGCGCAGCTGGTTGAAGCTGGCGACCAGGAACGGCTGCACCGAGACCAGGTCGGTGCGCGCCGCCACGCTCCTTTCGGCGAGCGCCTCGATCAGCTTGCGCTCGATGGCGCAGGCGAGGCGCGCGCCCTGCGGCGCGGTTACGGTGAGCTTCACCTCCCACTCCGCCGCCTGCGCCCCGTACACGGTCGCCAGGCGGTGGCGCGCCAGCGCGAGCCACTGGTCCTCGGTCCTGAGCGCCGCGTTCCACGGCAGCAGCATGTACTTCACGAACGAGTCGGCGAGCACGATGCTGATCTGCTGCTCCTTCCTGGTGCTCAGGACCTGCGAAAGCGTCTCCAGGAAATCCTGCTCGACCGGAACGGGCTTCGCCCCGGACACCAGGATGCGGTCGGCGCACACGCCGATGCGGGTCTTCTTGCTACGCCACAAAGGTGACACGATTGATTTCCTCTAGTGTGGTTTCGCCGGCTTGCACCAGCTGCATGGCGGCCTCGCGCAGCGGGAGCGTCCCCGCGGCGCGCGCCGCCTCCTTCAACTGGCGCGCCGGCGCGCGCGCGACGATCAGCTCGCGCAGATCGTCGTTCAGCACCAGCAGCTCGCCTATGGCTCTTCTTCCCTTGAAGCCGGTGCCTCTGCATGAGGCACAGCCTTTCGCTTCGCATGATTTGCAGAATGTCCGAACCAGCCGCTGCGCCAATACGCCGTTCAGCGCGGAGACCAGGTTGTAGGCGTCGACGCCCATGTGGCGGAAGCGGCCGAGGACGTCGATCGCGTTGTTGGCGTGCACCGTGGTGTAGACCAGGTGGCCGGTGAGCGCCGACTGCACCGCGATCTCAGCGGTCTCCGGGTCGCGGATCTCGCCCACCATGATGCGGTCGGGGTCGTGGCGCAGGATCGAGCGCAGGCCGCGCGCGAAGGTGAGGCCCTTCTGCTCGTTGACCGGGATCTGCAGCACGCCGGGCAGCTGGTATTCCACCGGGTCCTCGATCGTCACGAATTTGTCTTCGCCGTTGTTGGTCTCGCTGATCAGGGCGTAGAGGGTGGTGGTCTTGCCGCTGCCGGTCGGGCCGGTGACCAGCATCATTCCGTACGGCTGAGCCGCCAGGTCTCTCAGCCTGGTCTTGATGTCGGATTCGAAACCCAGCGCATCCAGGGTCAGGCCGCTCAGCTGGTCGGACAGGGCGCGGCGGTCGAGGATCCTCAGCACCGCGTCCTCGCCCAGCGCGCTGG
>Ga0137436_1000159_pt1 | contig 22617 bp, 16 predicted proteins | sample EasRivERMGT119_2_FD_102328 | JGI IMG/M metagenome (GOLD analysis project Ga0137436, IMG submission 102328) | Soil microbial communities from meander-bound floodplain in the East River, Colorado, USA - East River MetaG ERMGT119_2 | ecosystem: Environmental > Terrestrial > Soil > Floodplain ...
ACTAGTCGTAGCGCAATACCACCGCGGTGACGTTGTCGGGGGCGCCGCGCTCCAGCGCGAGTTCGACGAGCGAGCTGCAGGCCGCGGCGGCCGAGGCGGCGGCACCGAGGGTCGTGGCGATCTCCTGGTCTCGGACCACGTCGTAGAGCCCGTCCGAGCAGAGCAGCACGATGTCCCCGGGGGCGAGGCGGGCGCGGTGCACGTCGACGTCGGTGAGGGGCACGCCCCCTCCCAGGACGTTGGTGAGCACGTTGCGCAGCCTGTGGGTCGCCGCTTCCTCGCGGCTGAGCATCCCCGCATCCACCAGCTCCTGCACCCGCGTGTGATCGCGCGTGAGCTGCTCGAGGGAGCCCGCGCGGCACAGGTACGCGCGGGAGTCTCCCGCGTGGGCCAGGAACACATCGAAGCCGATGCTGTAGGTCAGCGTCATGGTCGTTCCCATGCCGCGCAGCTTCGGATCGACCTCGGCACGCTCCGCGAGAACCGAGTCGAGGTTCCGGTAGCGCTCGCTGACCCGTTCCAGGATCTTCTGCGCGCTCTCGTCGTCCACCTTGAGGACCCAATCCGGAGTATCGAACAGGAAGTGGAAGAAGAGGCTGATCGCCGTGCGGCTCGCGACCTCTCCTCCGGCGTGGCCGCCCATGCCGTCGGCGACGACCGCGACATAGCCCGTCTCCTCGAGGTGCTCCGGGAGCACCCCAGCGGGCAGGCTCGTCGCGAGGATGTCGGAGAACCGGCCCATCCGCGCGAGGTAGAAATGATCCTGGTTGTCGGCCCGCACCTTGCCGCGGTCCGACAGCCCCGACGCATCCACTTCGACGCGCTCGGTGGCACGCGCGGAAGCGGCCGGCGCCGCGACGTGCGCGGTCCCGCGCAGGGGCGGAGGGATCGTTTCGTCGTTGCCGGGGTCGGACATACGCCGCGGCTAGCTTACACTCCCGTCCATCTCGTGGGGGAACTCCGTTGAGCGTGAGCGCCGGGGCATCGCTGCTGCACTACCGCCTCGCCGAAAAGATCGGCCAGGGCGGGATGGGTGAGGTCTGGCGGGGGACCGATACGACCCTGAGTCGTGACGTCGCGATCAAGTTCTTGCCGGCGTCGCTCGCCTCCGATCCCGACCGGCTCGCGCGCTTCGAGCGCGAGGCGAAGGTGCTCGCATCCCTCAACCATCCGAACATCGCCGGCATATACGGACTTCACGACGCCGACGGCGTCCGCTTTCTGGCGATGGAGCTCGTGGCCGGGGAGGACCTCGCGGAGCGGCTGAAGCAGGGGACGGTCCCTTTCTCCGAAGCGATGGAGATCGCCGCGCAGATCGCCGAGGCGCTGGAGGCGGCGCACGACCAGGGAATCGTCCACCGCGACTTGAAGCCCGCCAACATCAGGCTGACGCCCGAGGGCCGGGTCAAGGTTCTCGACTTCGGCCTCGCGAAGGCGATCGAGTCGGCGACCTCGTCCGGGTCACGCGGGGACGCGGCGATGTCGCCGACGATCACCTCGCTCGGAACGGTCGCGGGGGTGATCCTGGGAACCGCCGCGTACATGAGCCCCGAGCAGGCCCGCGGCAAGGGCGTGGACAAGCGCGCCGACATCTGGGCGTTCGGGTGCGTGCTCTACGAGATGCTCACGGGCCTCCGGCCCTTCGACGGCGAGACGATCTCCGACACGCTCGCCGCCGTCCTCGCGCGGGACGCCGATTGGAGCGCGCTTCCCGCCTCGACCCCGGCGAAGGTACGCGAGGTGATCCAGCGCTGTCTCGAGAAGGACCCGAAGCGGCGCATGCGGGACATCGGCGACGCGCGCCTCGAGCTCCAGGAGGCGCTCGCCGACCGCACCGCTTCGGGACGCGTGCGCGTCCTGCCGGCCGCTGAAGCGGGAGCCGCGGCACCGCGGTCGGTACCGCGCTGGGCGCAGGTCGCGGTCGTCCTCGGCGCGGTGCTCGGGGGAATCGTCCTCGGCTGGTTCGTCGCTTCTCGATCGCCTGTGGCCGCGGGGCGGAGGGCCGTGCGGCTCGACCTCGACTTCCCGTCCGACGTGCGCGTCACCGACTATCACATCAGTCCCGACGGCTCCGCGGTCGCTGCGATCGGCGTTCCACGAGTTCCTCCCGGCCAGACACCGCCGCCCCCGCGCATCTACGTCCGCAAGCTCGACTCGGGGACGATGATGGCCGTGCCGGGGACGGAGGGGGTCCCCGGAAGCTTCGGCTTCTCCGCGAACGGCCGCTCGATCCTCGCCGGGATTCCCGCGACGCTCGGATCGCAGCAGCTCAACCTGATGCGCGTGCGCGTGGACGGCGGTGCGCCGCCGTTCACGGTGACGTCCTGGAATCCGCGCTGGACCGCGGGGAGCGTCCTCCACAACGACGACCTCGTCGTGCTCGAGGACGGAACGAGCCTGGTCCGGATTCCGGGGAGCGGCGGTGGGCCGGGGCCCGCCGTCAAGGTCGACCTCGCGGGGGAGCCGGGCCCGATCACGCTCGCGGCCTTGGCCCTGCCCGGGGACGACGCCATCCTCCTGCACACGATCGCGTACGGCGCGAAGGGTTGGTACTACCGGCTGGGCGTTCTGGACCTCAAGGCCGCCCGCGTGACCTATCTCCTGGATGACGGGGGATTCCCGGTCTATTCGCCCGCCACGGGCCAGATCGTCTTCTCGCGAGGCGACACGCTCCTCGCGGTGGGGTTCGACCCGAAGACCCTGAAGCTCACCGGCACGCCGGTCCCCCTCGCGAGCGGTGTTCGCACGGAGTTCGGCTTCCAGCCGGCGAGGTTCGAGCTGTCGGACGACGGCGTGCTCGTGTTCGCGCCCGGCGGGAGGACCGCCGAGGGCCGCCGCCTCGGTTTCGTGGACGCCGCCGGAACCGTGACCGCCGTGACCGACGAGCGCCACGCCTACCAGAGCGCCCACGCCAACTCGGCGGATGGCCGACGGTTCGTCACGACGATCACCAACGGTCAGGGGATCGACGAGCTGTGGACGGGAGAGCTCGATCGGCCAGGTCTCCGCCGGATCCATGCGATTGCCGACGCGGACCTCTTCACGCCGCTCCTCACGAGGGACGGTCGTACCGTCGTCTTCGGGCGACGGGGGCACCACCCCGAGGACGGCGTGTACGCGATCGACCTCGACACCGGCGCTCCGGCGCGACGCATCGCCAGCTCCCCCATCGACGACATCCAGACGCAGCTTACGAGCTTCGCCCCCGACGGCTCCGGAGTGATCGCCGAACGGGTCGGAGCGGACCAGAAGCGCGACATCTACTTCCTGCCGGTCCCGGCGGCGGGCGGGGCGCTCTCGGAGCTGAAGCCGATCGTCACGGGGTCGGGGAACGATCTCGAGGGGACCTTGTCCCCCGACGGCCGATGGCTCGCCTACGCTTCGGACGAATCGGGGCGCTTCGAGGTCTATGTCGCGGCCTTCCGAGGAGGCTCCCCGGTCGGCGAGAGGCTCCGCGTGACGAGGGCGGGAGGACGGCGCCCCTTCTGGAGCGCGGACGGACGCGCGATCCGGTACGACGACCTGGGCGGCCGCATCATGTCGCTTCCGCTCACGGCAACGGCCCCGCCGTCACCCGGATCACCCTCGCTCGTCTTCGACGCGCAGAATCTGAATGTCTACGTCAACGAGATCCTGCCGGACGGGCGGCAATTCGTGGTCCTGCGAGGTGACGAGGAATCAGACGAGCTTCACCGCTTGTCCGTGGTCCTCGGCTTCACGGGCGAGCTCGCGGAAAAGACGAAGGGCGCGCGGTGAGCCTCGCGCCCGGCGCCTCGCTTCTCCACTACCGCCTCGTCGAGAAGATCGGCGAGGGAGCGATGGGTGTCGTCTGGCGCGCCCAGGACGCGACGCTCGACCGCGAGGTCGCGGTCAAGATCCTCCCCGCGGAGTTCGCCGCGGATGCGGAGCGACTCGCCCGCTTCGAGCGCGAGGCCAAGGCGTTGGCTTCGCTCAATCACCCCAACGTTGCCGCCGTCTATGGATTCCACGACGCGCATGGCGTCCGGTTCCTCGCGATGGAGCTCGTTGCCGGGGACGACCTCTCGCGGCGGATCGCACGCGGCCCGCTTCCCTTCGACGAGGCGCTCGACGCCGCGCGGCAAGTCGCCGCAGCACTCCACGCCGCGCACGAGAGCGGGATCGTGCACCGCGATCTGAAGCCCGCCAACGTCAAGATCACGCACGAGGGCAAGGTCAAGGTGCTCGACTTCGGTCTTGCGAAGACGTACGGACCGCTCGCGGTGTCGGGCCCCGGCGGCTCGACGCGATCGATGACCATGACGACGGCCGGGACGGCCGCCGGGATGATCCTCGGCACCGCCGCCTACATGAGCCCCGAACAGGCGCGCGGCAAGCCGGTGGACCGGCGCACCGACGTTTGGGCGTTCGGCTGCCTCCTCTACGAGATGCTCGCGGGCAGGGCGGCCTTCGAGGGGGAGACCGTCACCGACGTCCTGGCGGCGATCGTCCACAAAGATCCCGACTGGGCCGCCCTCCCTCCCGCCGCACGCCCTCGGCTCGAGCGGGTGCTCCGGCGCCTGCTCGTGAAGGACCCGCGGGAGCGGGTACGCGACCTGGCGGACGTCGCCATCATCCTCAAGGAGATCGGCGAGGACAAAGGCGCGGTCGCGGAACCTACGTCCGCTCCGCGGCGCCCCTGGATTCCGTTGACTGTTGCGGTTGCCGCCGGTCTCGTTCTGGGCGCGCTGGCGGGAGCCGCGTGGCTCGCGCGTCCCGCCGGGGCGAGCTCCAAAGCTGCGGGCTCGATCCGTGTCGCCTCGCTGACGCAGCTCACGGACATTCCCGGCCCGCAGTACGCGTCCCACCTGGGTCCGGACGGAAAGAACCTTCTTTACGTCGCGGCGGACGGCGGGGACGAGGACATCTTCCTCCAGCGCGTCGGGGGGGAGAACGCCGTCAACCTGACCGGCGCATCTGCGGCGAACGAGTACGACCCCGCGTTTTCCCCCGACGGTGAACGGATCGCGTTCGGCTCGGACCGGGAGGGCGGGGGCGTGTTCGTCATGGGCGCGACGGGGGAATCGCCGAAGCGCATCGCGACCGAGGGCGCGCATCCGTCCTGGTCCCCCGACGGCCGGAAGGTCGTCTACTCGACGGAGCGGGTCGTCAACCCGTTCGCGCGCAACACGGTCGCGAGCCTGTGGGTCGTCGACGTGGCGACCGGCACCAAGAACAAGATCTACGAGGGGGATGCGGTGCAGCCCGTCTGGTCCCCGTCGGGAGCTCGCATCGCCTTCTGGGCCGCCGACGAGGGGCAGCGCGACCTGAAGACGATTCCTGCCGAGGGCGGACCGGTCGTTCCGATCACCCGCGACGCGGTTGCCGACTGGGACCCGTTCTGGTCCCCCGACGGACGGGCGCTCTACTTTCTGAGCGACCGGCGGGGCGGCCCCGATCTCTGGCGGATCTCGCTCGACGAGACGACCGGGGAAGTGCGCGGGGAGCCCGAGGCGGTCACGACCGGAGTCGCGCGTCCGATGCAGGGGAGCATCTCGGCCGACGGACGCCGGATCGCGCTGACCATCGACGCCTCGCGCGGCGAGATCATGCGCGCCGCATTCGATCCCGGCACCGGCCGCGTGGTGAGCCCCCCGGTGACGCTGTTCGCGTCCGCGAGCGCCTTCGCGCAGCTCGACGTATCGAGCGACGGCACGTGGCTCGTTTACCGGACGACCGCGCCACGGGAGAACTTCTTCGTGATGCGCTCTGACGGCACGGGGCGGCGCCGGCTGACCGACGACGCGTTCCGGAATCGTGGTCCGAGATGGCTCGGTGGGGACGACTGGATCCTCTTCTATTCGAATCGAACGGGGGAGTACCAACTCTTTCTCGTCCGGCGGGACGGTACCGATCTGCGTCAGCTCGGGAGCACGACGGGAGGGGGAATTAACCTCCCGGCGGTGTCCCGCGATGGGCGGCGCATCGCGATGTCGCTCCACCCCAAGATCGGTTCGCCGCAGTTAGGTCTGGCGAGCGTCGACGCGGGCTGGTTCTCTTCGGGGGCTCCGACGATCGCCGTCGAGGTCGCCGCCGCGGTGGAAGCGTACTTCCCTTCGTCGTGGTCGCCGGACGGAGGCCGCATCATCGGCTCGCAGCTCGGCCCGCGGGGGCCCACGCCCGCGATCTACACGCCGGGCGCGGGCAAGCTCGAGGTGCTGCGCGTTCCCGAAGGACGCGACCTGGGGGGCTGGGGGATCACAGCAGTCTGGCTTCCCGATGGGAAGCGCATTCTCGGGTGGGACAGTCACCGCGACGTCGCCGTCCTTTGGGACCTCGCCGCGCAGGAGCTGCACGACCTTCCCGGGATTCCCGGTCCCTCCCAGATGGACCTCTCCGCCGATGGTCGAACGCTCCTCCTCAATCACTCCATAGAGGAAGGGGACATCTGGCTCTTGACACTGGACTAGAATTCCCAATCCCCAACAGGAGGGTTCGAAATGTCCGCTCGATTCGTGCCTGCGCTTGCCGCCTCGGCCGTGCTCGCCGCCACGGCGGCCGTCGCCCAGGCGCCCGAGGTCCCCGCTCCCAGCCCCAAGGCCAAAGTTGATCAACGCGTCGGCCTGACCGACTTCTCGGTCGATTACTCGAGCCCGGGGGTCAAGGGCCGCAAGATCTGGGGCGGGCTCGTGCCGCTGGGGGAGCTGTGGCGCACCGGGGCGAACGCGCCGACCAAGCTCACGGCCAGCCGGGACTTTTCCTTCGGTGACAAGTCCGTTCCGGCGGGGAGCTATGCGCTCATGACGATCCCGGGGGCGTCGAGCTGGACCGTCATCCTCAACAAGAACGTCGCCGGGGGAACCAACGGCTACGACCAGAAGGACGACGTCGCGCGCGTGGACGTGGCGCCTGCGAACGCCGGGCCCCGGGAGCGCCTGACCTTCCTCTTCGCGGACACGACCGACGACGGGACGCGCCTCGACCTCGAGTGGGAGAGCCTGCGGGTCTCGGTGCCGATCAAGGTGGATACCAAGGCGCAGGTGCGCACGGGGATCGACAAGTCGCTCGCCGACGCATGGCGGCCCCACTTCGCGGCCGGCCGGTACCTGTACGACAGCGGCGGCGACCTCGACACCGCGCTCCAGTACCTCGACACGTCGATCGGCATCAAGCCGACGTGGTGGAACAACTGGATTCGCGCGCAGGTGCTCGCCAAGAAGGGACGCTCGGCCGACGCCGTCGCCGCGGCCCAGAAGGCGCTGGACCTCGGGAAGGGCGACGAGGGCTTCGAGGACAACTTCAAGGCGAACGTCGAGAAGTCGATCGCGGACTGGAAGAAGGCCAAGTCCTAGGCCTTCCATGACCGCCACCGACTCCGCCGTCGTCGACGCGCTCGTGGCGCAGAACGCGCGGTACCGCGAAAGCCCGGCGCGCGACCGGAACATCGCGGCGCTTCGCGACGGGGCGTCGGCCGTGGTGACGGGCCAGCAGGCCGGCCTGTTCCTCGGTCCGCTGTTCACGACGTACAAGGCGGCGACCGCGATCGCGCTGGCGCGCAAGCTCCAGGCGGATCGCGGCGCTGCGGTCGTCCCCGTCTTCTGGCTCCAGACCGAGGATCACGACCTCGCCGAGATCGCGACGTGCCACGTGGCCCCGTCGCGCGGGGTCGCCCTGGAGCTGAGGCTCCCGGCCGGCGACGAGCACGTTTCGGTCGCTCACCGTGTCTTGCCCGACGAAGTCTCATCGCGGCTCGACGAGCTCCACGGGGCGCTGTCCCACATGCCGCACGCCGGGGAGCACCTCGATCGCCTCCGCCGCCACTACCGGCCCGGTACGACGTGGGGGAACGCGTTCGCGCAGGTGCTCGCCGAGCTGTTCGGCGAGGAAGGGCTCGTGCTCCTCGACCCGCGCGACCCGGCACTCGCCCCGCTCGCCGCTCCGGTGCATCGCCGCGCGCTCCTGGAAGCGCGCCCGATCGCCGAGGCGCTCCGCGCGCAGGCGACCTCACCGGTGCACGTGCGGGAGGCGGCGCCGCTCTCGTTCTTCCATCCGGACGGGCCCGAGGGGCGGCGCTGCCGGCTCGTCGCGACCGGCGAGGGCTACGCCGAGGTCGGGAGCGGCCTGGTGCACACGGAGAAGGAGCTGCTCGACGCGCTCGATCGGCATCCGCTCTCGTTCAGCACGAGCGCGCTGCTCCGCCCGATCCTCCAGGACACGTGGCTTCCCACGGCGGCGTACGTCGCCGGGCCCGCCGAGGCGGCCTACTTCGCGCAGCTTCCGCCCCTGTACGCCGCGTTCGGCCTGACGATGCCGGCCGTGGTCCCGCGGATCCACGTCCGCCTGCTCGAGCCGAAGACCCACCGCGCCCTCGATCGCCTCGGTCTTTCGGCGGCGGAAGCTTGCGGGACGGAGGAGGAGGTGCTCGCGCGCGCGACGGTGCATGCGGGGGGATCGGAAGAGGGCGACGCGATCACCCGGCCGCTGCTCCAAGGATTCCAGCGGGCGATCGACGAGCTGGTCCCGACGCTGCTCGCCGCGGGGGAGGGGATGGACCGCGCGATCGAGAAGACCAAGGCCTCGGTCGAGACCGCCGTCTCCCGCCTCCTCGCGCACTACGCGAAGGCCTCGCGGCACCGTGATCTCGCCCGCGTCGAGGAGGTGAAGCGCCTCCTCGATTGGCTGTGGCCGCACGGCGTGCCCCAGGAGCGCGTGTACGGGATCTCCTACTTCGCGGCCCAGCACGGCGAGCGAGCGTTCCTCGCTCGCGTGCTCGAGGCGGCCGGCTCCCTCGCCGCCGAGCCGGTCGACCTTCCGCTGTGAGCGCCCCGGCCTCGTTCGGCGTGGACGTGCTGGCGTTCGGGGCGCACCCGGACGACGTCGAGCTGTTCTGCGGCGGGATCATGATCCGGCTCGCCGATCTCGGGTATGCGACCGCGGTGATCGACCTCACGCGCGGGGAGCTCGCGACGCACGGCAGCGTGGAGGAGCGCGCGCGCGAGGCCGACGCGGCGAGCCGCGTGCTCGGGCTGCGCTTCCGCGAGAACCTCGGGCTCCCCGACGGGGGGCTGGCGGATGGTCCCGGCGCCGCCCCGGTGCGGGCGATCGTCGCCGCCCTGAGACGCCATCGCCCGGAGATCGTCCTGGCGCCGTGGCTGGAGGAGCGGCACCCCGACCACGCGGCGGCCGGCGCGCTGCTCGCGCGGTGCGTGTTCCTGGCGGGCCTTCCCCGGTTCGCCCCCGACGCCGGCGAGCGGTTCGTACCGAGGCGTTTGCTCCACTACCCGATGCGCCACCGCCCGCGGCCGACCTTCGTCGTGGACACGACCGCCGCGTGGGAGCGCAAGCTCCAGGCGGTCGCCTGCCACGCCAGCCAGGTCGCGCCGCCCACGGGGACGCCGACCCTGATCGGATCGCCGCTCGCGCTTTCCGCCATCGAAGCGCGCGACCGTTACCACGGCAGCATGATCGGAACGAGCTTCGGCGAGGCGCTGGTGTCGGTCGCAGCACTCGGCGTGGCCGATCCGGTCGCGCTGTTCCGTGGAAACGAGCTGGGCGAGCCGCACGCCTTCGATTCCACGAGATGACGAAGCCCCTTTCGATCGGCGTCGTGTGCTTCCCGAGCCTCGGCGGGAGCGGCATCGTCGCGACCGAGCTCGCCACGGGCCTCGCGCAGCGGGGCCACCGGGTTCACGTGATCGCCAGCGCGCTCCCCAGCCGCGCCCTTCCCGCCTGCGAGCGCCTGTTCTTCCACGAGGTCTCGGCGTCGAGCTACCCGGTGCTCGACCAGGCGCCGTATGCGCTGGCGCTGGCGTCGGGGCTCGTCCAGATCGTCGAGGACCACGGTCTCGACCTGGTCCACGTGCACTACGCGGTCCCGCACGCGACCAGTGCCTACCTGGCGACGCAGGTGCTGGGCGCGCGCGCTCCGCGCGTGGTGACGACGCTGCACGGCACCGACGTGACGCACGTCGGCAACGACCCCAGCTACCGCGCGATCACGCGCTTCGCCGTGTCGCGCTCCGACGGCATCACGGTCCCCTCGGAGTTCCTGAAGCGCGAGACGTATCGCCTCTTAGGCCTGGCGCCCGATCGGGCGATCGAGGTCATCCCGAACTTCGTGGACACGGAGCACTTCCGCCCCGCCGAGGCGCGCGACCCCGCGCGCTTCGACGACGTGTTCGCCGACGCGGGCGCCGACCCCGCCGACCGCGGCGCGCCGGTCCTCTTCCACGTGTCGAGCTTCCGCGCGGTCAAGCGCGTCACCGACCTCGTCGAGCTCCTGGCCGGGGTGAGGCGCCACGTCCCTGCGCGGCTCATGCTGGTGGGCGACGGGCCGGAGCGGCCGCGGCTGATGCAGCGCGCGCGGGAGCTCGGGGTCGCCAAGAGCATCTGCCTGCTCGGCGCACGGGCGGAGTTCGTCGACTACCTGCGGCATGCGGACGCCTTCATCCTTCCGAGCGAGAGCGAGAGCTTCGGCGTCGCGGCGCTCGAGGCGCTTTCGTGCGGGGTTCCCGTGATCGCGTACCGCGTGGGCGGTCTCCCCGAGGTCGTGGACGACGCCTCGGGCCGGCTCGTCGCCCCGTTCGACGTCCTCGCCTTGACAGCCGCCGCGCTCGAGGTCGTCACCGACCCCGCGCGCCGCGACGCCATGGGCCTCGCCGCGCGCCGTCGCGTCGAGGAGCGCTTCCGGCGCGACCCGGCCCTTCTCCGGTACGAATCGCACTATCGCGAGGTGCTCGCTTGATCCACGCCGCCTTCTTCGCCTTCGCCCTGGCCCAGGAGCCCTCGATGGACGCAGGTTCGCTCGCGCACGCGCTCGACCGTCTCGGCGTCACCGGGCGCGTGCTCTACGTCGCCGCCCACCCCGACGACGAGAACACGCGCCTCCTCGCCTACCTCGCGAACGCGCGCCACCTGACCGCCGCGTACTTGTCGATGACGCGAGGCGGCGGAGGCCAGAACCTCATCGGGCGTGAGCAGGCGCAGCTCCTCGACGTCGTCCGCACCGAGGAGCTGCTCTCCGCGCGCCGGATCGACGGCGCGCAACAGCGCTTCACCCGGATGCGCGACTTCGGCTACTCGAAGACCGCCGAGGAGACGTTTCGGATCTGGGGCCACGACGAGGCGCTCTCCGACGTCGTGTGGGTCATCCGCACCTTCCAGCCGGACGTCGTCATCACGCGCTTCGACGAGAACCCGCCGAATCACGGCCATCACACCGCTTCGGCCGTGCTCGCGCGCGAGGCGGTGGCCGCGGCCGAGGACCCGAGCCGGTTCCCGGAGCAGCTCGGCCGGGGCGCCGCGGTCTGGAAGGTGACGCGCCTGCTGCGCAACGTCGGGACCTTCCGGGGTGAGCCGCCGCCCGCGGGGTCGTTCGTGCTCGACGTCGGAGGCTACGACGCGCGCCTCGGAATGTCCTACGGCGAGCTCGCGGCGCGCTCGCGCAGCCAGCACAAGAGCCAGGGGTTCGGCGTGTCCGGCGAGCGCGGCCCGATCAACGAGGCGTTCCTGACCGTTTCCGGGGACCCGCCGAAAGACGACCTTCTGGACGGCGTCGCGCTGGGGTGGGACCGGTTCGGCGCTTCCGGCGCCGCGGTCGGCCGCGCCCTCGACGAGGCGCGCGCCGCGTTCGAGGTGGATCGGCCGGAGCGCGCGGTGCCCGGCCTCGTGAAGGCGCACCGCGCGCTCGACGCGCTGCCCGACGGGCCTCGCACGCGCGACGCGCGGCGCCGGATCGAGCAGACGATCGCCGCCGCGTCCGGGATGTTCGTGCGCGCGACCTGCGACGCTCCGGTCGTGGTGCCGGGCGGCCCCGCGAAGGTCGCGATCGAAGTCGTCATGCGGCGGCCCGCGGAGCTGCGCCTCGAGCGGGCGCTGCTTCCCGGGGGCTCGAAGCTCGAGGTGGGCGAGGCGCTCGCGGTGCTCGCGAAGAAGCAGCTTACCGCCGAGGTCGCGATCCCGGCGGACGCACCGATCTCCGTGCCGTACTGGCTCGCGCCGTCCCCGGTCCCCGGCCGCAACGCCGTCTCGGATCCCAAGCTGATCGGCGAGCCCAAGGGTTTAGCGCCTCTCCCGGTCGTCGTCGAGCTGTCCGCCTCCGGCCGGACGATCCCCGTCGAGGTCGCGCTCGCGTACGCCTGGACCGATCCGGTCGAGGGGGAGCGACTCCGCGACGTCCTCGTCGCCCCGCCGGCGACCGTGACCCCCGCGCGAGAGGCGGTGATGTTCCCGAACGACGCGTCGCGCGACGTGGTCGTCCGTGTGCGGGCGAGCCAGGACGCGCTCGAAGGGGACGTCGTCCTGCCCGCGCCCGCGGGGTGGCGTGTCGAGCCCGCTCAGGCGCACGTGAAGCTCGCCAAGAGCGGCGACGAGGCAGCGGTGCGCTTCGCGGTGACGCCGGCGAAGGGAGGTGCCGCCGCCACGGTCGCCCCCGCCCTCGACGTCGCCGGCCGGCGCTTCTCGTACCGGGAGGACGTCATCGACCATCCGCACATCCCGATGCAGGTCGTCCTGCAGCCCGCGTCGGTGCGCCTGGTCCCGGCGGCGCTCACGCTGCCGAAGGGAGCGATCGGATACGTTCAAGGGTCGGGGGACACGATCCCCGACGACCTCGCGGACCTCGGCCTCTCCGTCGCGCTGCTCGACGACGAGACGCTGCGCTCCGGCGACCTGAGCCGGTTCCACGCCATCGTCGTCGGCATCCGCGCCTACAACACGCGCGACGTCCTGAAGTCCGCCCACGAGCGCCTCATGCGCTACGTCGAGGAGGGCGGCACGGTCGTCGTCCAGTACAACACGCAGAGCCGCGTCGGCCCCCTGGCGACACCGGTCGGACCCTATCCGCTCGAGATCGGCCGGGGGCGCGTCACCGACGAGAACGCGGCGATGAAGCTCCTCGTCCCCGAGCACGAGGCCTTCACGAAGCCGCACAAGATCGGCGCGGCCGATTTCGACGGCTGGGTGCAGGAGCGCGGCCTGTACTACGCGGAGAAGTGGGACACGCGCTACACGCCGCTCCTTGCGGCCTCGGACCCGGGGGAATCGCCGCTCGAAGGCGCGCTGCTGTTCGGCCGGTACGGGAAGGGCCGCTACGTCTACACGGGACTCGCGTTCTTTCGGCAGCTCCCCGCGGGCGTTCCCGGAGCCTACCGCCTGTTCCTCGACTTGATCGGGCCGTGACCTCCGACCGGCCGCCCGTCCTGCCGCGCTGGCGCGACGTCTACGTGCTGGTCCTCGTGGAGCTGGCGCTCGTCGTCGCCGCGTTGTACGCGCTGACCCGGTGGGCGTCGTGACCTGGCTCGACTGGGCCGTCCTCGCCGGCACGATCCTGTTCATCGTCGTCTACGGCGCGTGGAAGACGCGGGGCGCTTCGAACATGGATACGTACTTCCGCGGCGACTACACGCTCCGCTGGCCGACGATCGGGCTGTCGATCATGGCGACCCAGGCCTCCGCCATCACCTTCCTCTCCACGCCGGGGCAGGCGTTCGAGGACGGAATGCGCTTCGTGCAGTTCTACTTCGGCCTGCCGATCGCGATGGTCGTCATCAGCGCGGTGTTCGTGCCGATCTACTACAAGCTCAAGGTGTACACGGCGTACGAGTACCTGGAACACCGATTCGACGTCCGCGTCCGGACCCTCGGCGCGCTGCTGTTTCTGGTCCAGCGCGGGCTCGCCGCCGGGATCACGATCTACGCGCCCTCGATCATCCTGAGCACGCTTTTGGGATGGCCGCTCCAGCTGACGAACCTGGGGATGGGGCTCCTCGTCGTCGTCTACACGGTCGTCGGCGGGACGAAGGCGGTCAGCGAGACCCAGAAGCAGCAGATGATCGTAATGCTCTCGGGCATGGCCCTCGCCGTCGTGCTCATCGTCTGGAAGCTCCCCGACTTCGTGACGATCCCGAAGGCGATCAAGCTGGCGGGCGCGCTCGGACGGATGAACGTCGTCAGCTTCGACCTCGACGTGAACAGCCGCTACAACTTCTGGTCGGGGATCACCGGTGGGTTCTTCCTCGCGCTCGCGTACTTCGGGACGGACCAGTCGCAGGTGCAGCGCTACCTGTCCGGACGCTCGATCGGGGAGAGCCGGCTGGGCTTGCTGTTCAACGGCTTGGTCAAGATTCCGATGCAGTTCGTGATCCTCATGACGGGCGTCATGGTGTTCGTGTTCTACCTCTTCGTCCGGCCGCCGATCTTCTTCAACGCGCCGACCTTGGAGAAGGTCGCGCGGGGGCCGCACGCCGCCGAGCTGGCCACGCTCGAGAGCCGCTTCGACGACGCGTTCGCGAGCCAGCGCGCTGCCGCCGAGCGCTTCGCCGCGTCCGATGAGGCGTCCGCGAAGGAGGCGCTGCAGGCCGCGGCGAAGGAGACCGCGACGATCCGCACCGAGGCGAAAGCGCTGGTGAAGCGCGCTCTCCCTGAGGCGGAGACGAAGGACGCGGACTACGTCTTCCTGGGATTCGTCCTGAGCTACGTGCCGGCGGGCCTCGTGGGCCTGCTCATCGCCGTCATCCTTTGCGCCGCGATGAGCTCGATCTCGAGCGAGCTGGCCGCGCTCGGGACCACGACGACCGTGGACCTGTACAAGCGCTTCTCCCGGCGCGAGCGCTCCGCGCGGCACGACCTGCTCGCGTCCAAGATCTTCACAGCGGCGTGGGGGGCGGTCGCGGTCGGCTTCGCGAGCTTCGCGGCGCTGCTCGACAACCTCATCCAGGCGGTCAACATCCTCGGGTCGGTCTTCTACGGGACGTTGCTCGGCCTGTTCGTCGTCGCGTTCTTCGTGCGCCGCGTCACCGCGACTCCCGTGCTGATCGGGGCGCTCGTCGCGCAGGCGACGGTGATCGCCCTCTTCCTGGGCTCGGACCTCGGCTTCCTTTGGTACAACGTGATCGGCTGCGCGATCGTCGTGGTGGTGGCGATGCTGCTCGAGCTCCTCCGCCGGCCCCCGGCCGTCAGCCCCGGTCGGCCGTGAGCGATCCGCTACACTGTCTGCCCCATGCCGCCCGAAACGCCCACGACCTTCGAGCAGTTCTCCCTGGCCGCCGGGGTTCTCCAGGCCGTCCGTGAGATCGGCTACGAGGCGCCTTCCCCGATCCAGGCGGAGGCAGTCCCGCCGCTGCTCGCCGGTCGCGACCTGATCGGGCAGGCGCAGACGGGCACGGGGAAGACCGCGGCGTTCGCTCTACCCCTCCTGAGCAATCTCGATCTCGCCGTGCGCCAGCCCCAGGTGCTCGTGCTCACGCCGACGCGCGAGCTGGCGATCCAGGTCGCCGAGGCGATGCAAACGTACGCGCGGCACCTCGAGGGTTTCCACGTCGTACCGATCTACGGCGGCCAGAGCATGGAGGGGCAGCTGCGGCAGTTCGCGCGCGGGGTGCACGTCGTCGTCGGCACGCCCGGGCGGATCCAGGACCACCTGCGCCGCAAGTCGCTCAAGCTCGATCGCTTGTCCTCGATCGTGATCGACGAGGCCGACGAGATGCTGCGCATGGGGTTCATCGACGACGTCAAGGGGATCCTGGACGAAGCCCCTCCGACGAGACAGATCGCGCTGTTCTCGGCGACGATGCCGTCGGCGATCCGCAAGGTTGTCAGCGAGTACCTGCGAGACCCCGTGGTGGTGAAGATCAAGTCGGCCACGGCCACGGTCGCCACGGTCACCCAGCGCTTCTGGGAAGTCGCGGGCGTCCACAAGCTGACGGCCCTCACGCGGATCCTCGAGGTCGAGGAGTTCGACGCCATGCTCGTGTTCGTGCGCACGAGGAACGCCACGGTCGAGCTGGCCGAAAAGCTCGAGGCGCGGGGGTTCGCGAGCGCGGCTCTGAGCGGCGATCTGAGCCAGAGCCTGCGCGAGCGGACCGTGGAGCGCCTGAAGAGCGGAGCGCTGGACATCGTGGTGGCGACCGACGTGGCGGCTCGCGGCCTGCACGTGGAGCGCATCAGTCACGTCATCAATTACGACGTTCCTTACGATACCGAGGCCTACGTCCACCGGGTCGGCCGGACCGCGCGCGCCGGACGCGCGGGTCAAGCGATCCTGTTCGTTTCCCCGCGCGAGCGCCCCATGCTCCGCGCCATCGAGAGGGCGACGGGCCACCCGATCGCGCCGATGCGCCTGCCGACGAGCGAGGACATCGTCAACCGGCGCGTGGCGAAGTTCAAACAGGCGATCTCGGAAGCGATCGATTCTCAGGACCTCACGCCGTTCGACAGCGTGGTCGCGGAGTACCAGAGGGAGCACGACGCCGACCCGGCCAAGGTCGCAGCCGCCCTGGCCTACCTCGCGCAGAAAGACCGTCCGCTCCGCCCGGCGCGGGCGGAGGAGCCCGCCCCGCCCCCGGCCGCTCCAACGCCCGCGCCCACTCGGGCGGCCGCGAAGACCGGCGTGGCGCGGCGGCGCTATCGCATCGAGGTGGGTCGCGAGCACAAGGTTGAGCCCAAGAACATCGTCGGTGCGATCGCGAACGAGACCGGCATCCCCAGCCGCTCCATCGGATCGATCGAGATTCACCGGACGTACAGCACGGTGGAGCTGCCGGACGGCATGCCGCAAAAGGTGCTGGCCAAGCTCAGGAAGGTCCGCGTCGGCGGTCGGCCGCTCCGGATCGACATCCAGCGCTGACCCGGTCCGCAGCCGGGCGGTCGTCAGCCCCGCTCTACCGTGAAACCCAGTGAGCCCGCGAGCGCGTCCAGCTCGGTGCCGGTCCCCGGGAGGCACGGGAGGAGTCGGTCCACGTGCGTCGCAACGAGCGGCGGCGTCTTCGGGCCGGGTTTCAGCCCGCCGGCCCCGCCGTGGAGGAATCGCCACTCCGCAAGAGTCCGCCGCTCCAAGTCCTCGAGCGAGGACATCGCCTCCTCGCCCCGCAGGATGCGCGCCATCGTCTCCGCGAGCTCCGAGACCTCCTTCAGCCCCGCATTCATGCTCTGCATGCCCACGGGGCCTGTCAGGTGCGCGGCGTCCCCCGCGAGCCAGGTGCGATCGTGGCCGAGCCGAGTCGCCACCCGTCGCTCGAAGCGCACCTCGATCGACCATCCGAGCGCCATGAGCATCGGCTCGAACCACGGCGCGCGCTCGGCCAGCATCGCGCGGAGCTCCGCCTCGTCGAGGTGAGGGAAGAACCGCTCGCCGAAGGAGGTCGTCAGCCGGCTCTTGTAGCGGTCGGCCGCCGTCACCTCGTCGGCGTGCATCTCCAGGCTCCATCGCGCCCGCCCGTCCGGCAGGGGCCACATCGCATTGACGGTTGCCTCGTGGACGACCAGCCTCATCTCGGGACCGACCGTCCGGCCGATCTCGCACTCGAAGACTCCGAAGACCTGAGAGGGGGCGGTTTCCTCGAAGGGGATGTCGAGGCAGCGGCGGACCATGGACCGGTGCCCGTCGGCGCCGATGACGAACTCCGCCCGTACCTCGAGCGACTTGTCCACGACCCAGGTCGAGTGCGCGACCGCGTACCCTCCGGACTCCTTCGCGAGCCGGTCGACGCGCGCCTTCATCCCATGCTCGGAGGGCTCGATTCCGGCCAGCCGGTGATTCCAGCGCACCTTGACCCCGCGTGCCACCAGGCGCGCCGCCAGCACGCTCTCGAGCGTGCTCTGCGGGAGAGAGAGGACGAACGGGAAGGGGGAGCCCTCGCCGAGCGGCACCCGGGAGCTCTGCTGGCGTCCCTCGAAGATCGACATCGCCGGCACGCGCGCTCCGGCTTCGATCAGCTCTTTGGCGAGTCCGAGCTGATCGAGCAGCGCCAGGGACGAAGGGTGGAGCCCCAGCGCGTAGCTATGACCTGCGGGCCGCCACTGCTCGTCGATGACCTCAACGGCAATTCCCGCCTGCGCCAGGCGGAGCGCCGCCAGCAGCCCGGCCGGCCCGGCGCCGACGACCAGAACCTGCGTGTCGATGCGTCCGAACATGGCGTTGACCCCGCGAGAAGCATGCACCCCTCCCCGCGAGGGAGTCCATCGGAGATCCGACCGATTTTGTCCGTTGAGGGCTTACCGCCGGGCGCACTCGAAGGCGGCGCGAGCCAGGACGTTTCCGGCCTCGTCCCTCGCCTCGACCGACCACGGGCCGGCTCCCCAGAGCGTCTTCGTGCTGTGAGTCCGCCAATCGGCCGCCCCCACGCGGAGGCGGATCGACTGCACCGCCCGCCCGCGATGGAGCCACACGTGCCGGATCGATTGCCCGGCCCGGCCGCCGCGAACGCGTGTGGAGAACGCGACGACGTCCCCCTCGCGGAACGGGTCCGCCGGGACCTCCACCCGCGCCGCCTCGTCCTTCCGGCCGACACCGAATTCGGAGATCGTCAGCGGCGACGCCGGGGCGGCGGCAGGCTTGCTGGTCCGGGCCGTCGGGGCCGTCGGGGCCGTCGGGGCCGGCTTGACGGGTGGCGGTACGGGCTCCGGCACGGACACCGCGACCTCGGGGACTGTCGCGGTGGCGGCCGGCGGAGCGGGAGGAGGAGGAGAAGGACGGAAGGCGAGGTAGAGGGCGACAAGCAGTCCGACGCCACCGACGGCGGCCGCGATCTTCTGAGCCGATCGTGGCTGTTTCCGCGGGAGCTCGATGTCGTCGGTCGACGCGTTCCACTCGGCCGGGGCTTCGACCTCGGGCACGGCCTCGATGGGCTCGGTCGCCGGCAGCGCCAGCTCGATGTCGTCGGTCGACGCTTCCGGCTCGGCTTCGACGGGCTCGGTTGCCGGTGGGGCCAGCTCGATGTCGTCGGCCGGCGCGTTCCACTCGGCGGGCGCCTCGACCTCGGGCTCGGCGTCGATGGGCTCGGTCGCCGGCGGCGCCAGCTCGATGTCGTCGATCGACGCCGCCACTTCCGGCTCGGGTTCGAGGGGCTCGGTCGCCGGCGCCGCGACCCTTAGGGAACCGGTCTTCGAGGCGCGCCACTTTGCCAGCGACGCCTCCACTCTTCTCAGCGTCGGCTCGTCCGGCGGCCTCTCCATCGGCTCCGGCAGGTCTCGGTGCCGCTCGCGGTCGTAGTGGACCATCAGCGGCTCCGGGTCGAAGTCGAGGATCTCGGCGTAGGCGCGGAGGTAGAACTTCCCGAAGGCACGGCCGGGGAGCGACTGGAACTCGTTTTTCTCGAGGGCCTCGAGGAAGCCGCGGTGGATTCCCGTGGCGGCCGCTATCTCCTCGATCGTCGTGTTGCGCGTTTCGCGCTCTTGACGGAGCCGCTCTCCGAAGCTCTGCATCGGCGGTCAGTTTAGGCGCGCGGGCCCGAATCGAAAAGGGGTCTGACCCCATTTCCTGACGATTCCGGGCGCGTTTCGTCTCTCGGGCGAGGAGAACGTGACCATGAGCCTGAAGAATCTGCTCGTCGTGTCGACCGTCGTCCTGACCGCGTCGCTGTGCGCCGCCCAGGAGCTGAGCTGGCAAGAGCTCGTCCAGCGCAAGGAGTTCTGGCCGGCCGAGTGCACGCTCAAGAAACCGCTCCAGTTCCAGAGCGGGAAGGGCGTGCGCGCCGGGCAGAAGCTGAGCGTCCAGGCGATCCAGGCCGGAGAGCTCGAGGTGACGGCGCTCGGGATGGGGTTCGGCGTCCGTCCGGAGGATACGGACTGCCTGGCGGTCGCCCGGACGGCCTGGGGCGCGCTGACCCCCGAGCAGCGGGCGCTGACCTACCGGTCGATCCTGACACGCCAGGATCTGTGGCCGTACAAGGTCGCGCTCACCGAGCCGATCGAGCTCGGGGCGCCGGACGGGGTGCTTTCGCCGGGAACCGAGGTCATCCTCCTCGACCTGGACAAGAGCGGAAAGCTCAGCCTCTTGACGGCGAGACGCACCGGGTTCGAGCTCGAGGCCGACGCGACCGATCTCCTGGCGCAGGTCCGCAAGGCCCTCGCGGACGGTCCGCCCTCGCGCATGGGGGGGGAGATGGAGGGACGCCTCGTCAACCCGATCACGGGGGCGGCGGCGCCCCTGGATGCGAAGGCGCTGCCCCGTTACTACCTCTTGTACCGCGGCGGAGGGTGGTGTCCCTACACGCGCAAGCTCACCCCGGACGTCGTGAAGTTCTACAACGAGATGCACCCGGGCCATCCCGAGTTCGAGGCGATCTATCTCCCCGTGGACAAGAGCGCGGCGGAGATGCAGGCGTACGCGAAGGAGGCGCGGTTCCCCTGGCCGGCGGTGTCGTTCGAGCGCAGCCGTGACCTCAAGATCATCGCTTCCCTGCTCGGCCCGGTGCCGCAGCTCATCGTCGTGGACGGCACCGGCAAGCTCGTCATCGACGACAACACGCAGGCGAGCCAGGACGTGCTCGCGAAGCTCCGCGCTCTGCTCACCCAAACGGCGTCGGCGCGATGATTCGGGCCACGGTGGCCGCAAGCTTGTGGGAACGGCGTAGGTGTTGCCGGGGTAATTCGTTGATCGGACGGATGTTGCGGTCTGCTGCGTGATGCACGCCGTGCGCGTGCTCCGCTCTCTCGGCGATATCGTCGCAGGATTGCTCGGCCGCAACGCGGTCGTTCGGGGGTCCCTCCGGGAGAGCCCCCACAACCTTGCGGCCACCGTGGATTCGGGCGGGCCGGCACCCCGCGACCTCGCGGGGCACCGGCTCGCTCCCGGCTCGCCTAGAGGGGTGACAGGCGCCGGATTCTCACAGACATCCTCGACAGCGCCGGCAGCGGGGTCGTCCGGGCGCGCGCGGCGCGCGCCTTTCCAGCACGCGACGCGGGCGACCGCGGCGCAGCGTGCGGCAACGGCAGCGGCGGGCCTCGTCCCGGCGTCGCAGCCGAACGCGGACGCGCGAGGTCGCCGTGCGGCGATGCGCTCCCGGGCGCGTCGCCCTACGGCCTCTCCGACGAAGGCGCCTTCCCGGGCGGAGGTTCGTTCGCGTCATCCGCCTTTCATACCCCGAAGCGCGCGGCAATGGCATCGGCGAAGCTCCTAGGTCGCGGCGAGGAAGTTCCCCGAGTCGTTGCCGGCACGGCATTCCCGATTGACCGGAGCGGGGATTCCCGGTAAACCCGTCCCGCGCCGTCGGGCCATGGCGGCCTGCTCGTGCGCATCGGGGGGAGAACCACATGCTTCGTGGTCGTCTCGTCACCCGCGCGGGGGTCCTGCTGGCCCTCGTCGCGGCGGCCGTCGCACCCGCAAGCGCGACATCCATCAAGCGCGTGAGCCTGGATCGGCTCGTCGCGGACAACGAGCTCGTCGTCGCGGGCCGTGTCCTGGACATCTACAGCCACTGGAACTCCGACGGGACGTTCATCCTGTCGGACGTCCGCGTCGTCGTCGACGACGCGCTGAAGGGGGACGCCGGTCAGCGCGAGTTCACCTTCACCGCCATGGGCGGGACCGTGGGCGACAAGTCGGTCGTGATCGTCGGCGGACCCGACATCGAGGTCGGGAAGCCGTACCTGTTCTTCCTCAGCCGTCAGGAGCTGCCGGGGCTCGGTAACGCGCTTTCGGTCCGCGACCTCTCGATGGGGATCTTCGACATCACCGATTCGCCCCGCGGGCGCTGGGCGGTCAACCAGTCCGTCCGCCACGGCCTGATCCCCGACGTGAACGGAAATGTGGAGCCCCCGGGGGGCTTCCGGGGGATGCCGCTCACGACGCTCTCCACGCAGATCCGAAGGCAGGTGGCGCGATGAGGAAGACGGTCGTCCGCATCGCCCTGGGCGCCGCCGCCATCGCGGCCGTCGCCATTCCCACCCACGCCTTCCGCATGATCCAGAACACGTCCGTCGGCCGCGTGTCCGCGGGCTTCGCGGTCGCTTGTAACGCTTCGGGCGGCTTCACGCACTGGGCCACCGCCAACATCCCCTGGAGGCTCAACACCTCCGGGCAGGGCTCGAATAAGGCCGCGGCCCTCACGAGCGCCCTGGCGTCCTGGGCGGCGGTCTCGAGCGCCAATCACAATCCCAACTACGCCGGCACGACGAACGCGGGGTTCACAACGGACGGGATCAATACCGTGGTCTTCGCCCGCGGCAACGGCTGCACGGGCAATTGCCTCGCGATCACCGCTCTGGTCCTGTCCTCCGGCCAGGTGATCACGGAGACGGACATCTCGTTCAACAGCCGGTGGGCGTGGAACATCAATGGGGCGGACATCGACTTCCAGGCGACCTGCACGCACGAGGTCGGGCACTCCCTCGGCATTCACCACACCGAGTTGACCGGGACGCCGCGCCCCACGATGTACGCGACGTACTTCGGCACCGACGGTCGGACGCTGGAGAACGACGACAGGTCCGCGCTGCAGTGCTCCCAGAGCCACTACCCGCTCTGAGAATTTGCACATTTGCTCGAAAGGCCGCCGGCGACTTGCCGGCGGCCTTTTTTTTATTCCGCTTGGCGGGGTAGAAAACCCCGGCACCCCGCCAGGAGGCGGGGTGCCGGACCCTTGGTCGTTATGGTGTACAGGTTCCGGTGTTTTCGAGGTTGAGCCCGACAGCGTTCGCGTAACACGCATTGGGGAAACCGATCTCACCGCACGCGCACACGGGACTGTCGATCGGCGCGCAGGTCGGCGGGCGCTCCGTGCAGACTCCCTGGACGGTAGCCGCACACGCGCCGTCAGGGTGCTTGCAGAACTGGGTCGCGGTGCAGGTGACTCCGGTCGCACCGTCGCAAGCGACCGAACCCACGCACGTTCCGGTGTTTTGGAGGTTGAACCCGACAGCGTTCGCGTAGCAAACGTTGGG
>Ga0137436_1000160_pt1 | contig 22172 bp, 17 predicted proteins | sample EasRivERMGT119_2_FD_102328 | JGI IMG/M metagenome (GOLD analysis project Ga0137436, IMG submission 102328) | Soil microbial communities from meander-bound floodplain in the East River, Colorado, USA - East River MetaG ERMGT119_2 | ecosystem: Environmental > Terrestrial > Soil > Floodplain ...
GCAATCACCCCCTTACCCTTGATACCGTTTAATAGGAAAAACCAACCACACACTCAACGATAACGTCAATATCTAGGTACTAACGCACCACATATATACGCCACTTTATAAATAATTGAAAATCAAAAAAAAATAAAGTTGAGCAATAATTTGGAAATATGAACTGACGTTATTTAACTTTACCGTTCCAATATTCGAGTGGTATAAAAACCGCAGCTATTTCCAACGATTCTTTGTAAAAACCAATGTGCATGTAATCCCAGTGTTTTATTTCCGTTTAGAAGTTATAGCCGATAATGCTATGCGGAAGGGTAAATTTCGATTAAGTCCTCATGAGTTCGGCGGCTACCGGCTTTTGAGGCTTTTTTAATAAAATCCAATATTATTTCGTGAAAAATTTTCATGAGTTAAGATATTTTTATAGTTTTACAATATCGAGATATGTCGTAGAAACCATATCTTCGCAACCAGATTATTAGTGCCGGAAGGCGTGTCGGAGGGTCTTAAAAAGCCCGTTTCTACCCGATACGACTTCCGGTTTTTCTTTGTCGGCGATGTTTGAATCCACTACAATCCAAAACGCATTCAGGAAAGATAACAGCCTGACTTTTAATGAATATGCCTTAATTGACACCATTTACAGGCTTGCCACTTTACCAGATAATCCGGTTCCAGGTTGGTGCTTTGCATCAAGGGAAACACTAGGTCTGGAAATGGCACTTTCAAAGCAATCTATCATCAATCTTGTTGATAAACTAATAACCGCAGGGTTCCTTGAAAAGAACGTACACACGAAGAATTTAAAGACGAGCAAACTATGGAATGACCACTATTTTGTCGCCGGTAAAGAAAGTTTACCGCCGGTAAAGAAAGTTTACCAAGAGCCTGAAAAAGACGGTAAAGAAAGTTTACCAGCGGTAAAGAAAGTTGACCAAGAAATCGGTAAAGAAAGTTTACCCTATATAATACATAATACAGTAAATACAAATACAGATACGCTTTTTTTAGAAAAAAAATCTGAAACGGAATTAAAATTTGAAAAATTCGTAGCATGGCTTTCTAAAAACGCTCCGAATGTTTTAAAAATGAAAGAGCCGGTTACAATCGAACAATACGGAAAGTTGCGTAAAGAATACGAGCATTACGAAATGGAGCTTACCGAAACATTTTTAGCCATGCACAATACGGTAGGCATTAAAAAATATACATCAGCATACCTAACCGCAAGGAATTGGGTTAAGCGAAGAATAAGTGACCCGATAGTAGTACCAATTTCAAAACCATCCAATAAAAAAGCCGGAGTTATTTCTAGTTCTGGTCAAGCTCCTTTACCGCAAATCAAATCAAATTAATTTATGGATTATCAGGAAGGAATACATTTCAGCACACCAATGGAACGGGCAATTTTAGGAGCCATCCTTTTGTTTCCAAATGGTATGTCAAGGACTTACGGGTTGGTAAAAGCAGAAGCGTTCCATCATGAAATCCATAGGCACATATACCAGGTTTTGCTTTTGATGTTTAAATCCGGTCATGCCATTGATCCATTAACAACGGCTGATTATTTATTCAGGAGGGAAAGGGTAACGATGATTGACGGCAAGGCTATTGGATGGTGGATTGTCGAAGTAACCAAAGCTGTAACAGGCGATGCTCATTTGGAATTTTGGTGCAGTAGTGTTGCCGAAATGCACTTGCAAAGGGAGTTGATTGCTTTTACGAATGGTGGTATTGAATTAACCGGAGATAGCAGGCAAATGATTGGCGACTTGCATTTAAGGCTTAACGAACTGAATCGTCAAAAGGTTGGTGGTGATTGGGAAGATGCTTCACAACTAACGGTAAACCTATTGAGGCATCAGGAAGAAATGTCAAGAAGCGGTGGTATCGGAATTAAAACCGGCTTTGTTGGAATTGACAATATCAACGGCGGTATTCATAAAGGCCAATCCATTTTGATTGCCGCAAGACCTTCCGTTGGTAAAAGTGCATTTGCGGGCCAAATCTGCCTCAATATGGCGGAGCAAGGCTACAAGGTGGGTGTTATCAGCCTTGAAATGAGTAACACCGAAATAGCCGCCCGTATGATGGCTATAAGCACAGATACAAACTACCAGACCATCTACCGTGATTTATTTGCAGATCAGGCGCAAAGGGATTGGTTTTACGAAAAAGTAACCGGAGGTTTCGCTACCCTATCAATTTTCATCAGCGATAAGACAGGAGTTGATATTCACGAAATACGTGGCAAGGCAGAAAAGTTAAATGCCAATGTCGAAGGCGGTATTGATGTTTTAATGATTGATTATTTACAGTTGGTTGATGGTACTGATACTGGAAAAAGAATCCGTAACAGGGAACAGGAAATTGCAGAAATAAGCCGGGGTGTAAAAATTATGGCAAAGCAAATGAATATTCCGGTTATTAGTTTGGCGCAATTAAACCGGCAATCAACTCAAAGAAAAGGCGATGATCGCTACCCTTACCTATCAGATTTACGTGAATCAGGTTCATTGGAACAAGATGCAGACGTTGTAATGTTCTTACACAGGGATTACATGGCAGGGGTTCAAATAAGCGAAGATGGGAATAGTACAGAGTACGAAGCAGATATTTTGATTCGTAAATGGCGTAACGGTGCATTAGGGCATTTGAAACTTGGATTCGACCCGCCAAAAATGAGATTCTTTGAACAGCACACATCATTCCGGCCAGCGCCAACCATCGAACCAGTAAAAAGCTACTACGAAACAGAACATGACGAAACACTCTTTTAGTCTATGGAACTTGAAATAATATTAGATGGCAAACATTGTCCTATTACTGGAATACCATTAGATGATTTTGGTAAAGTACGCAGAGCAAAAAACATAGATCATCCAATAGGTTATTATGCAGCAGAATGGGAAGTGAAAAATCCAGCGCCAAAAGAAAAACAGGTTCGTGAAAAAAGAATACTACTCACTCCCGAAGAAAAAAGATTAAAGCAAAAAGAAAGAGATAGGAGAAATTACGATCCAGTTAAAAAGCATAGGTATTATCTAACCAGGAAAGCAAAAATAAAATATGTACCAAAAAGTACGCCTAGCCGCTGATTGCATTTTTGAAGATTGGGATGAAGATGGCGAATATCCTATTTGTCCTGAACATGAAATGCTTTATGCCGATTGTCCATGTGTCGGGCCGCACCAGGACGATGAGCATGACTATGAAGAAGTTGACGGTATCTTAATGGCAAAAAAGAAAAATTAAAACAAACAATATGACACCACTATTTGATCGTTTATTGGTACGCAAAAAACCAATGGAAGAAGTTACAACAGACGGAGGTATTCTCCTTGACGCTGATAAATTAGAAGTAGCCCATGAAAGAGGGGAAGTAGTTAGTATCGGTAGTGATGTTGCAGCGGTAGCCGTTGGTGATGTTGCATGGTTCCAGAAAAATTCCGGTTCTCCTATCCTTATGCCTAAAGGAGAAACTTTGTTTTTATTAAGGCAAGAGCAACTTGATTTGGTTGAATAACTTAAAATAAAAATTATGGAACTACAAGATCAGTTAAGAAAACGGCATTTAGAAGCGAAGCATGATATAAACCTAGTTACTACCCTTCTTTATGCGGAAGATAAAATATCAAAAGAAACTAAGGAGTTTATAGAAAGGAGATTGGAAAGGATAGAAGATAACCCGTTTTCTTTATTAGGTGATTTACTTAGTGAAACATCGGATGATAGGGTGATAGAAATGTCATGCGGAAAAGAGGTAAAAAGATACAAGGTGATAGAGGTTTAATAAGTCCGTCCAATATTTTTTCGATGTTTAGACATTAAGTGCTACTTTTATACTCAAATAATCCAATATTCAGTTGAGGCTAAAACCGATTAACAAGGTATTAGTTACCTTGCCTAGTGCTTTCACCGAAGAAATAGTGACTGATTCCGGCTTCCGGTTATGGAAAGACGCTTCTTACTCAAAGGAGTGGAATGCTACCGTTGTCGGTAAGGTTGCCGCTATTTCTGATTATACCAAGCCGGATTCACAGGTAATTTCCGATCAGCTTGACGTTGATATGGAAGTCGTTTTCGATTACAAGGTTGTTTCCGACTTTGACTTTGCCAGCGACAGCAACCATTTCCACCTTGTAACCCCCGTAGAATCCATTTACTTACGCAAGTACACTTCAAAAAGTGGCATGTGGATCAATGTGCGGGCTTTTCCTGGCACTTTCGGCCACCAATGGAACGGATGGTTACAGGATAAATACCTGAACCGGATTGACGGCGCACAGGGTACGGAGAAGGATATTGAAAAGTGGCTGGCACAATTCACATTCGGTAAGACCGACAAATACGTTTTTAAAAATCAACTCACCGTAAATAAGCAGCCCTATTGGAAGGTTGCCTACGAACAAATCTTTGCCAAAAAAGTACAGGGCGTATGGGAAGCCGTTGGTGATAAACTGCTCATGATACCGCTGGAAGTGGACGTAACAGAGCAGGTTAAAATCAGCATGGGCGGTATCCATATTCCAGAAAGTAGCTTGAAAGCCCGTTTTTATGACAGGGCTATTTTGCTTTCAGGGGGCGAAGAAATGGGACTGCAACGTGGGGATATTGTCGCTTTTGATGAAAAGTTTTTGATGAAATATGAAATAGAAGGGAGAGATTATTTCTTAATCAGAAAGAGCCGGATAAACGGTAAATGGAACTAATATGGCTTACAACATAAATACTATTTACAATTTAATGCGGGACATAGTCAGGAAGCAAAGGGGGGCGATGCTCACCGTTGATAAGGCTATGCAAGCGTTGGATGCAGGCCAGTTACTAAAATTTGAAGCCGATTTTAAGTCATACGCACAAACGCAAACTATCCACGATTCTTTGCGTGTTTTCAAAGTGACGAACCAAAGTTTTTATTCGGCAGGTAACGGAGAAGTGATTTTTGAAACCGACTATTTGCACATGCTTGCGGATTTAAGTGTTGTTTGGGGTAGCTTTTTTCAGCCGGTAAATTTTGTAAATCCAGAAGAAAAGGCAGAAGCTATCAATAGCCAACTACGGGCGATAAGTACGGCAGAGCCAATAGCAGAAGAAACATCAGACGGCTTTATCCTATACCCTGAATACTACTATGCAGGCCGGTATTCGTACCTAAGAAGGCCAGCAACTCCCGTATTAGACGTAACATACAGCGGTACGGATGGCAGAACTGTAACGTACAACCCTTTGACTAGCGTTCAATTGGAATGGAAAGATAACTACATCAACAGCGTAATAGCATACGCCTTGCAGTATATCGGAATTAACATGGACGAACAGGCGGTATTGCAATTTTCTCAACTAATCGGTAAACAATCAGAAGCATGAGTACAAAGTACCTTATAGCGGAACAAGTGCTTACAAAACTGGCTGGCGGATACCCTGACATTGCCGATAGTGTGCAGAAACCGGACTTGTATAAGCGGATTGAACAAAAGGTAAATGCCATGTTCAAGATGCAGCAATTTTCCATTAACCTGCCAAGTGGCGAAACAATACCGGATAACCTTGCAATAGGGATATATGAAAATGTGGCCGTAACGCAGTCCGGCTTGGTGTCGAAATCTACTTTGCCGGTAATGCCGATTTCCTTACCACGAAACGTAGGGGTATTTCAAATTTACAGTACCGATTTTCCAGATAATGTTTTCATCCCAATTGTTTCCGGTCAAAGGGCATTGCTAAGAACAGATGCTTTACTTTCCGATATGTTGGGGCAGGTTACTTATGAAGTTCAAGGAAGAACCATAAAATATCATTCAGACCTTACTTTAATGGGTATAAACACCGTTACAATGGAATTGGTTTGTATGGATATATCGCTTTACAGCATTACAGACCCGCTTCCGATACCGGCTGATTTTGAAGAAGCAATCGTAATGGAACTGTATAAAGAGTGCTTACCCATACAACCGGAAACAGGTATTTCAAATCAATATACCAACGTAGCAAACCAACCTAAATAATGGCAGCGATAACTTCTTTGGATCAAATTGTGCGTAACGTTCTTTTAAAGAACAGGTACAGCCTGCATTGGTACGTTGACTTCATGCTGTATGCCGCTGAATGTCTAAAGGAATTGACGATTGACGATTTGCATGTAATAAACACCAAATTATGTACATTAAGCAGTACAAATACGATTGAGATACCGGCAGATTATTCAGATTATGTTAGCGTTTGCGTAAAGGTAGGCCAGCATCTACGCCCACTTGTCGAAGATAATTCACTCAATCCAATGCCTAATTACGATGACAACTTTGTAAACCAGCCTTATGTAAGCTATACAGGTTCCAACGATGGGTATTTTAACCAATACCTCTACCCTACCGTATTCCAGGCTGCATCAAGATTTGATGATTACGGCGAAGCGTTAGGTAAAAGATACGGGTGGGCAGGCGGAAATGGTAACGATACTTTTAAGGTAATTAAAGAAAGAAACGTTATCCAGATCAATCAATATATATCAAACGACTGTAAAATAGTTTTCGGTTATATTGGTGACGGACGCAATGCTGACGCAGCTACACACATAGACATTGATGCAGACGCTACCATAAAGAGTTATAGTAATTGGCAGCGCAAGGAAAACAGCCGATCCTACTCATTGGCCGAAAAGGAAAGAGATAGGATGCTGTATGTAAACGAAAGGCTGATTTTACGTGCAAGGAAAAGCGACTTGACCTTAACCAAGATGAAGCGTATTCTATCCAAAAATTCTATCGCAAGCAAGTAAATGATAAATTCAAAGAAGCTACTTACCGGCGGAATCAATGGCGATGTTGCCCCTCAATTGATGGGCGAAGATGAACTATTGAATGTTGTCAATGGAAGGATGGCGGTTAGCGAATACGGCAGAACAGGACGCTATGAAAATGTTTGCGGTACTACAAGGATATTTGAATCGGTACTTCCGCCATACGGTGTTTCTTTTCCTATCGGTGGTGGAATTGACGAAGTGCGTGGATGGCTGATATATTTTCTTTACAACACGTTTAACGATCATGGCATCTATGCCTACGATGCATTAAGCGGTACTACCTATGCGGTGTTGTATGATAGCCAATTATTAGAAGGATTTGGATTTTCAAAAACATACCGGATAGACAGGAATGTTCGTGTGGTAGGTGATTTGGTGTATTGGACGGATAATAACAACGAACCAAAGCGGATAAATTTCATTAAAGGGATAAAGGCAAACCAAGCATCGTATGTAACAGACGCATTGCCGTATTCTTTTCCTATGGTATATCCTACACAAACGATTATAAGAAGGCCACCTTATTATGTTTTAGAAGTTACAAAAGATAATGATAGTGATTTTGAAAATAACAACATAGATGATATTGCTTTTCAGATGGCATATTTCTATGAATATGTTGATTTTGAGTGGTCTAAATTATCTGGATGGAGCGACTTATTGCCTTACGGCCCTACCGATGGTTCGACATATAATTTTGTATCGGCCAAGCTACCTTTTGCGGAGCCGGTTGACGATGATGTTCAGAAAGTTTATATCGTAGTAAGGCAGTTAGGTGCTAATGAAGTGGTTGTTTCTACTTCATACGTGCGTGTGTTCGATAAGGGTGATCCTGCTGATAATTTGCGGATATATGAGCATAATTACGGAACCACACAATTAGAGTTTGATTACTACGCAAATGAATCACCGACAGCACTTGATTCAGTACAGGCCAATACTCCTTTTGATAGCGTACCGTTAAAATCAAAGACATTAGATACCGCAAAACAGCGTGGATTTTTAGGCAATAACCTGGTCGGGTACGATACGCCATTGCAAACAAGCCTTACGGCAGCAGCGGTAAATGTTGATACCGATGATGCCGGGGGAACATTTAGCGGGGAATGGGGCTATGTGACACTTCATGCTAACTGGTCTGGTGGCGGCAGTTGCCAGGATGATTATATGTACCCGTTTGTTTATGTTGCGGGTGGTGCGCCAACGGGAAGCCCTAACGAGTTTTTCTACTACCCTCAATACAGGGTCAGTACGATATGGAACGGTGGCATAAACCCCGTTGACTTACCGGCAGATGTGAATTTGGCAGATAAGGGATTTGCAGCCACAACGGAAGCTAATTTTGTATCTAATCTTCAATATTTTGTTTATCCGGCTACAAGCGGTTGTTTGGTTGGATTCCCTACATGGCAGGTAACGTATGAAATTGACTACACTTTTGCGCCTACTAAATTGGTTGATGTAGTTCAATTCACGCCTTCCGAAGTGTCTAACTTTTTCAAATCAAACAGCACGTATAATGTTTCAGTCGTGTTTTTTGACAGGTTCCGCAGGAAATCAGGAGTAGTAAAATATTACTCACAGGTAACGATACCACAAAGAACATATACCCAAACAGAATTTGCAACGTCAATTCAATGGCTGTTGGATAATACAGATGCTTCAGATGAAATACCGGATTGGGCCTACTATTATTCAATCGTTGTTACGAAAAATCTTACGACAAGGTTCTTTGTGCAGGGGCAAGTTAATAATGGCGGCTACGCAGTAAGGGATGAAGATGGAACGTTTACCTACGATACCACCTACGATATTGAAACACAGTATGCCACAGCCTTTAGCCTTACACCTTTATACGGGCTAGGACTAGGATATAGCTTTACGGAAGGTGACAGGATAACCGTATTCATGGAAGATGGCACTACCATTCCTAATTTACAGGTATTAGGACTTGAAGGTAATAATGTTTTATTCCAGCTAAAAGATGTAGGCACTATACTGACCGATGGTAGTTATGTGGCATCTTATGAATTGTTCACGCCATATCTTCCTACATCAAGCGAACCGTATTTTGAAACGGGGCCGGTTTATGAAGTTTTAAATCCTACCACAGCAAGTAGGGCGTATTCAACCACATCTAACGTATTAACCGGCGATACCTATAATATAGAGCGCACATTAAGCGCTGAAATATTTATCGTGGAAGCTATGTCACCCAATGATAAGTATTGGCAGAACTGGCAAACAAGTACCGGATGGGCAAACTTCATAACCAACTTGGGCCAAAAAAGATTAGAGAATCAAATCAAATGGTCTGAAACTTATATCCCCGATACGCAGGTAAACGGGTTAAGTACTTATGACGCTTTGAACGCTATACAGACACCACAGGAATGCGGTGAAATACAGAAGTTACAACTTACCAGCAAGGTAAGCGAAGAAGGTAATGTAATGCTGGCGATCCATACCAATGAAACAACGTCCTTGTATTTGGGCGAAGTACAGGTAGTGGATAGTTCTGGAACCAATGCTTTCTTTGCTTCATCCAGTAAGGTTATCGGAACCATCAACCCGTTAAAAGGTTCATTTGGTACGGTTAATCCTGAATCAGTAATTGAATATAAAGGGCTTGTTTTCTGGTTCGATGCGCTTAATGGTGCGTTTGTTCAGTATTCGGAAAATGGATTGGTTGCGGTAAGTGATTACGGCGTTGCCCGGTTCTTTGCCAGGTACAGTAAAAACTATTTGGCAGCAAGTTCAGGTAACCTTGATAACATAAACGGCTTCCATCATATAGGAACCTGCATTGATCCTTACCATAAAAAGGTAACCATTACGCTACCTGGATTGATCTATGAGAACTACGCTAACCAATTACCAAGCTATTCCAGCGTACCAAGCTATGCAGATGATGTAATTAACCGCTTTGATATTTATGATGAATTAGGTAAGACACTCACATTTGATTATAAAGAAAATAAATGGCGGGAATCTTACGAGTACATGCCGGAATGGATGGAATACATGCATAACAGATTTTACGGGTTTAAGAATGGAAACCTGTATCGTTTTGATGATGATATAGTAAACTGGAATACGTTTTTTGGTACGCAATATCCAATGCGTATTTGCATGAACTGGAACATCAAGGAAGCGGCAAGTGCCATCAAAGATGTTTATAATATAGCCATTGAAAGCAATGTAGCACCGGATTATAGTGTGCTGTACGCTACTTATCCATATATCCAAATAACAGACCTTACCGCAAGTGATTATACAGATGTAAGTGAAGGGGAAGGCGTGTACTATGCAGACTTCTTATGCGATAGGTTAAGTCCTAATGTTAGTGGTACAGTAGTACAAAAAATGCAGAACGGCGATGTGGTAAAAGATAATTGCCCGAAAGTAATGCTGGAATTTCAGCAGTATGATAGTTTGATTTATGTGACGTTTGTGAATTTAGGATTTGTAATATCAAGGGGTACTTTACCGTTAATAGGTAAATAATATTATATGAAAAGATCATCATTTTTAAAATCATTATTAGGCATTGCAATTGCGCCTAAGATTGCTATTGAAGCGGCTGAAAATGTTGCGTCTGCGCCGATAGGGCCACCGATAAATAGTGCATTTCTTGGTTTTATGGATGGGCGGTCATTTAAAATTGGCGATCTAGTAAGAGATATGCATGGAAGTACCGGAGTCGTATTAAAAAGTGGAATTAAGAACATATTAAAAAACGGGCCTGAAATTGACGTAAAAAATAGGTTATTTTCTTTCTCAAGCGTATATACCGAAAGGTCGTGATAAGCACAGACCGTTTACATATAACACCCCTATCCTACTATGAACTGATAGATTATGTGTATGACAGAAAAGGAAGTGTAGTAAGCGATGATGATTTAATGTGGACAGTTGATAACGTTCTGGTTCCAATGTCTAATGCGGAAGAAGAAGATCATATTTATTACACGTTTTGGCAGGCTACAAGAGTAGATGGAAAAGTAGTAGGTGATATAGGAATCAAAGCGCCGCCGGATGAATTTGGAGTAGTGGAAATAGGCTACTTCGTTTTTGAGCAATACAGGAAGAAAGGGTACGGAACGGAAATGTTGAAAGGGCTAATGGAATGGATAAGGGTTGATAACAAAACCAACTTCGTAGTGGCAAGAGTTGACCCGAAAAATCATCCTTCAATAAGGGTTGTTAGAAGTAATGGTTTTCGTAGGCTCAATATAACAGAAAATATGGTTACATTTATACGTCAAATTAAATTCTAATATTCTATGGCATGGGTAGGTAAAGCCGTTGGGGGTGTATTGCAGATAGCCGGAACTATCGGGGGCAATATAAGCGCAGATAAAACGCTTAAAAAAATGAAGAAGTTAGGTGGACAAGACCCCGCCTATACAGAATCCCCTTACGCAAAAAACGAATTAGGGCTTGCTCAAACTTTATATAACGGGCGAATGGCTGGCGCAATGGATTATGAAAAAGGAATCCAAAATAACGCAGCCAATACTATTGCTAATGCTCAACGTAACGCAACAGATTCAAGCCAATTACTTTCAGTAGGTGCAGCAACACAAGGCCAAACAAATGACGCTTACGGTAAACTTGCACAAATGGAAGCTGGCGACCAACAGCAACGTTACCAAAATTTAGTAGCGGGGCAACGTGGCATGACGGCAGAGCATCAAGCAATGTTTGACGATAAGCTAAGGCGCTGGCAAGATCAGTTAGGTTTACTTATGAAGCATAACGAAATCCGTCAGCAGCAATGGGGTAACGTTAGTAATCTTGGTTCAAGTATTTCCGGTATGGGAAGTTTCGGCGGCGGCGGCGGTGCATCAGCGGGCGGCGGTTCAGGAGCAGGATTTTAATAAAAATAAAACAACGATAAATGAGCAGGCGGCCAGCAGTATTTCAGGACGGCAGTATAGGCAAACCGATAGGAGAATTTATTGGTGCTGCCTCCAATGCTATCAATCAGAGGCGGGAAGAAGCAGATATAGAATCAAGGGATAGAAATGCCCGATTGAATTACGATAAGGATAAAGCAGAAGATGATGCAAGGGATAAAACAATAGAAGGCATCAAAGGCGGTGGTCATATTGGCATTGTAAACCCAGATTTACATAACGATAACGAGCTTTATAAACTGCAACAAGAGGCGTATAAGTTAGCTGAATTAAAAGTGCCAAACGCTCAATTACAAGCATACATAGCTCAAAGATTAAAACCTATTAATGACGGCTATACTGCATTAAAGGCTTTTGACGAACAGGCTAAGTTGCAATCAAAAGAACTAGCAACAGCTTACGGCGGTGATGCTACAAAGGCGTATGAAATGATAATGAAGGAAAATCAAAAAGATGTTTTTGATTTTGATGAAGCCGGAAATATAAAAGGATACAAAGGGATAATTGTACCATCAGGAGATCATGCCGCATCTTTAACTTCCATTGATAAACTGCCTGAATGGGTAGGAAGTTCAGATGCCTTAGTTAAGCATGTAAGCACATTACCTAAAAACTCAACCACTCAAAACAGGATAGTAAGAGATAAAGGCTTTGCTCACATAGATAAAAACACAGAAGAAACTACTGCACTATTTGAAGAAGATTATGATGCAAAAGGTAATCTTGTAGGTAAAAAAGTAAAGGTGGATGAAAACGGAGCCATGCCACCGGAGCAGTTTGAAATATTCAAGCAAGACCCTAAAGCATACGCCCAATTTGCAAGGTTATACAAGCCAACCAAAGAAGCCGAAATGAAACGGTTTCAGGAATTTGGCATGTTAGGTGAAGAAGGATTAAGCCCCGAAGCCGATGATTTAATGCAGCGCAGGTTGGCGGCTAAAATTACAGGATCAGGAATAAGTGGACTAAAATCAACTTCCGAAATCCAGGATATAACACCAAAGCCAGCAAACGTTACAAATATCAATAACGGCAAGCAGGATAACGGCCCAATGGGTAATGACTTTGAATCCATTTCAACATCAGATAACAGAAACGGAGTAAACATAGAAAACGGGAAAGTTACAAGGGTAAAAGACGGTTCCAACTTTAGCGGTGAAGTTCACATACCACAAGCAGATATTCCAGCATCTATAAATTCAGCAGTAAGGGCATTAGATAGCGATGATGGTGTTTTGGTTGGCGAAGATGGCAGAGTAACAGCCGAAGTAAAGGATGGCGAAATCGTTTCTATAAAAACAAATAAAGGGTTTAAGTTTTCTAAAAACAACCAGATAGTAGGCCAAAGAAAATTAGATGCAGGCAGGAAGGATGAAGGTAATGCACCGTTTGGCGGCAACCCTAAACCAGATAATAAGCCAACAACAAACTACAAAGAAATTAAAACTATCAAAGGTGTCAAATGGGGCATGAAAGCCGATGGCACAATTGAAAAAATAGGGTAATGAGAAATCCAAAGAATAAAGATATTCCAGCAGATGTATTGGCAGCTTTCGGCAACCCCGAACCTGAACATGAAGAAATACCGGATGAAGTATTAAAGGCTTTCGGTCAAAAAAAAAATCCATTAGCGACTACTTCAAAGCCTTCTGGAACTACTGCTTCCCCTATACAATCACAATCAGGCGCAGGTAATTTTGGAGTAGAAGGTAATCCAGTTAAACAGCGTGGAACATTCACCCCCGAAAGTGAAAATATGTTCCACGTGGAACAGTCCCCAACAAATAGTCCACAGGATAATTCACATTTTCAAGCATCTGGTAATCCTGTAAAACCAGCCGGAACCTTTGCCCCACAAAGTTTAGACGAAGCACATGCAGAAGATAAAAATTGGGCAGGTAACTTATGGAATAGAGTAGTGTCAGGTACGTCAGGTCTTGTATCGGGTGCTACTGATAAAGCTATGTCTTTTACATTTGGACTTTTGCCTGAAAGCGTATTAGGCACAACTTCCGATAATGCAGTAAAACAGTTCAGAGAATCGGTAACACCAACCGTGAAAGGACAGTTTGAAAAAGCAGTAGGGGCTAATGTAACCCCGCAAGAAAAAAAGAATTTTGATGAAGGTTTTTGGAGTGGTGCAATAGGTGGGCTTGTTGAAAGTGCCCCCGCTATTCTTGCTCCGAAAGGGGCTAGGGCCGCCGCCTTATTTTACCAAGCGTATGATGGTGCATTAAGGTCTATCAATTCAACAGATGCCGGAGCTAAACTACCCGAATCTACGAAAACAAATTTTGCAATAATAACAGGCGGGGCGCAAGCAGCATTTGAGAAGATCGGGCTAGATAAAATAATAGGTAAACAATCAACTAAGGTAGCGACAAAATTAGCCGCTAAAACCGTTGCTGAACTTGTAGAAAAATCAAAAGTACCCATAACGGCGGCAATGGTTGACCAAGCGATATTAGCCGGAGCAAAGGGGTTAAAAGAAAAGGTAGTCAAAGCAGGTGGCAAAATAGGTACGGGGGCATTAGTAGAATTTACGACAGGTTCGCTTCAAGAGGCTAGTACAATTTTGGCTGAAACATTAACCAATAAGGCGACAGGCAAAGAAGTATTTGCAGATGCATCTTTCGCTGAAAATGCTAAAAGAATTGTTGTATCAGGTGCAGCCGAATCAGTAGGCGGCGCAGGACTAAGCATAGCGGCAATGCCATTCTCAAAAACAAGGAACTACATAGCAGAACAAGTTGCCGCTGCAAAATCGCCGGAAGATATATTACGCCTGAAACTAGAGATAGGGGATAATGTAAACCTAACGCAAGAGCAAGCAAATATAATATCTGAAACCATTGATAATTATGTACGTGTAAACAGTAAAATACCGGAAGGGACGGCCAATAGAAAAGAAGTAGCAGAGAAGATAATTGAACGGGAAGAAATTGAAACTGAACTGGCTAAAAAGGAATCTGAATTACAAAATACAGATGCAGCATTCCAGGCTGAAACAAAAAAGGATATTGAGCTTTTAAATAATCGGGCGCAAGAAATAAACGGTGAAATATCTGAAATTTCAAAAACCGAAAAAGTAGAAGAAACCGAAGCGCCTAAAACAGAACAACCTACTGTATCTGAAAGTGGGGTAGAATCATTGAAAGAAGGCGATAAATTACAATGGGATGCTTACGGTAATGAGGGTAGTGAAGAATGGACGGTAGGTAAAAGAGTTAAAACAAGAGGTGGACAAGATGCCGTAGTATTATCAAAACGGTATATAGAATCCGCTAAAGACGGTTCAACCCATAGTAAAGAATATGCTGACGCTAACGGTATTAAATACGACAATGAACATACAATAGAACATACAGTCCCTTTAAGTGATTTAAATAAAACAAAAACTGAACCTACTGTATCTGAACAAGTACAGGGTGAAAATGTAGGTAAAACAGAACCGGCGGGAAAGGGTATAGAAACACCCAAAACAATTATACCCAATAAGGTACAGGAAAATAAACCTATCGAAGTAGAGGTATATCGGGGGCAACACGGAAGTAGTGAACTTGAATCTAGGCTTGGTAGTTTCAGTTTTACCGAAAATCCCGAAACTGCAAAAATATACTCTGAATCACCTAACAATAAGGAGATGGATAGTTATGCAAAAAATCCAACAATCATTAAGGCGAAAATTAGTATAAAGAATCCGGTAATTAACACGCCCGACGATCCGTTTATTGACATTATGCGTGTTTCTGAAATACTAGGAGAAGTAAAAGCGAAAGAAATCGCAATCAAGTATAGCGATCAAATTAAGTACACAAATAATTGGGAAGAAAATTATTCTGAATTTGAATCCGTAAAGGAGTTATTGAAAGAAAGACCGGAGGAATTAAAAAATCTCTACCTGGATGCGTATAATTTATTTGACGATTCGGACGTAGTGAAAGCGTTTAAGGAAAAAGGGTATGATGGCGCTGTACACGCTGGCGTTGGTGAAAATTCAATGGAGCCGGAGTATAGAGTTTTTGATAAAAGACAAATTGAGCTTAATAAAACTAATATAGGGGATGATTTTGAAGGAAACCATAAGGCTATTTCAGATATAACCGAACAAGTTGTTGCGGATAGAAAATCTAATGAAGCCAAAGCGAATAGGGCAGATGACGAATCTAATAAGCCTATTTCAGACAGACTAAATGAAATAGATGCGGAAATAGGTAAAATGCGTTCCGATAATGCAGTTAATTCCGATGGTGATTTAATGAGAAAGGTTGCCAAAGAAAATGTTTCTGATTTTCATAAGTTAGTTTTATTGCAAAGTGAAAGAGATAATTTAAGCAAAGAATTAAAGTACGACAACAGGAAGGCGTATGACAAGGAAACTGAAAAAATAATATCGGATAAGACTAAGCCGTATCAGGATGCTATTGATAAAGAGCAAGACAGAATCGGTAAAAGCATATCAGAATTAAGCAAGGAATTGGGAGCGACAGAAAATGATTTAAAGTGGGGAGATAAACAATTTGATGAAGAATTAGGCGACAGAATAGGAGATAACAAGTCGGCTGTTTTTATAAAGCCACACGAATCTGATATTGAAACGCCTAACGGGATGGAAACGGTAAATGACGGTCTTACTGTTGAATTAGTAACAGTTAATCCCAAAAATAGGGGCGAAGGATTGGCGAAGAAAAGGCTAAAGCAAATAACAGATGCCGCAGACAAACATAACCTTACATTATTCTTAGATGCGGTTCCGCAAGAAAAAAACATAACAGAAGAAGGTCTTAAAAAGCTATATAAACAATATGGTTTTGAATTTGACGGATTTAGTGGCAAGAGAAAACCAAAAACACCCAAAACAGAAGATATTATACCCAATAAGGTACAGGAAGGAAATGAAGTTAAGCTACCAAGTCAAGTAAGCGGTGGATTAGAAAGGAACATGGTTTATGATAAAGGAGAATGGAAACAAAAAGTAGGGAATGAATTAACTAAGGTATCTGATAAAGTACAACAACAAGCACAAGATGTTTTCGTTGCTAAAAATGAACCTACTAAAACAGAAGTTGTAAATGAAAATATTGAGCCGACAAAAACAACTATCGTTGCAAAAACAGAGCCTATTGAAAATAAGCAAGCAACAGGAGAAGGAGCGCCAAGTTCAAAAAAGCAATCCGTCCTTGAAAGGCCAAAAGAAGAAGTAAGTATTGATGATGTGCTAGGGGAGCTTTTAGGGGATGGGGAAACGAGCTTACATAGTAAAGAAATCTCAAACGATTCCTTAAAGTCAGGGGATAAAAAAAGCGTTGATGAATATGTATCGGGTGGTAAAACAATTCTTGGTAAGCTATACCCTAAAGCCAAACTTGAAACTTACGAAACAACAGCCGAATATGAAAAAAATGGTGGCGATGTAGGTACAAGGGGCAATATGGATATAGGCAAAAACGGGGAGCATGTAGTAAGGCTTGACCTTGAAAGAATCCGTAAGGCAAATTCAGGTAAAACAGTAGCACATGAGATTGGACATATAATAGTTTTTAATGCGTTTGGCACAAAGAACGATACGTTAGTCCCATTATGGAATGAAATAGCAAATGATTTACATGGCGTAAAAGGATTCAAAGAAGTAATTGATTTCGCTTCTGAATATCACAGGGATAATATTGCGAAAGAAGGTCTTACTGAATTATTAGCAAGGGTAGTAAACGGAGATATTTCATTAAAGGACGTACCAAAATCAACGGTTAATAAAGTAATTGAACTTATAAATAAGTTCTTTGAAACAATCGGATTAGAGAACTTTAAAATTAATGATGTAAATGATTTCCATGCAATAGCAGAAAAATTCAAAACAGCATTTGAAACAGGTGAAACCAAAGGGCTTGATAAGATTGCTAAAAGAAAAAACATTGAAAAAACGTTAGCAGAATATGAGAAGAAAGGGCTAAAGTTATCATCCCAAGAATTAGACCCTGCACACAGAGAGAAGTTAATAAACCTACTAAAACAGAAAGTATCAGAAGAAATAAAATCAGGTAAATTAACAAGTGAACAAGCGCAAAAAATATTTGATAAAGCAGGCATAAAAGAACCACCACCAGAAGCGCCGAAGGTAGAGGGGAAGGAAGAACCAAAAGGTAAACCGAAATCGCTTGCTAATCGTTTGGTTGAAGCTAAAAATGTACCGGAAGCGGCCAAAGAAGGTATCAAGGCAGAAGGGCTAACGTATGAACCTAAAAGCCAAAAAGAAGCAGAACAATTAGCTAAAGCCATCATAGATGAAGATGGTATTGATAGTGCTGTTTTACAAGCGCAGGCCGGTAAGTTTGGCGGCGATGTAAATACATTGGTACAAACAGAGGCATTGAATAAGTTATCTGAAATAGAAAGTGCAGCTAAAACACCACAGGAAAAACTAGATGCCGCTAAACAGTTTGCAGAAATAAGCATTGGCCTGGATGAAAGTTTGCGTAAGCAGGGGCAGGCAATCAGCGCCGTAAACTTCTTCTATAAGAAATCTCCGTTGGGTATTCAGATAATGGAGAATGTAAAGCGCAAACAGGAATTTGATAACTGGTCAAAACCAAAGGAAAAATCATGGAAAGAAGCCTTCGATGATATGATGAAGGAACCTGAATTTGAAGAACTCGTAAAAGAGAAAGTCAAAGAAGGGATTAAGCAGGAACGTGCAGAAGCAAGGAAAACAAGGATTGAAAAAGTAGATAAGTTTTTTGATGCCGCTATTGATTCATTCAGTAAAAGCGGGGCAACATATTCAACTATCATACCGCCAAAGGTTATAACAACTGCATTGGAAGGGATGAAAAAGGCTTACCATGCAGGTGAGAAAGTTGCTGAAATAATCGAAAAAGCGGTTGATTATATATCGGAAGAATTAGGCGGAGCATCATGGGATAAAGATAAATTCAGGGAAGAATGGGATAAGCGGTTAAAAGAGCCAACCGATAAAAAACCATTAACCGATGAAGAAGTAAAAGCTAAGTATCTCGATAGAATGAGAAAAAAGCTAACAGGGATGAATGACCGCCAAAGGGAAGATGTAATCTTAAAATCGCATAAGAAGATCATTGAAAGCGGTGGATTAGATTTTCAGGATTTCAGAAAGATCATAGCCGAAGTAACAGGCCGTGGTGAAATGACCGATGCCGAAGCAGCTAAACTAAAGCAGCTTGTATCAGAAACCAACAAGGTTGATGAAGCTGGTAAGGTAGCAAGGGAAACCCGTACACAAGGCGCAAGGGAAGCATTCCGTCAGGCAGAGATAAAAGCGGGTACGGCAGCAAAAGAACTAAACACGCTACTTCACAACAGGCCAAATATTACCAAGCGCCTAACATCAATGCTTCAATTGAATACATTGGGTATCCCTGCATTGGTGAACAACCCTATCTATAACGCATGGAACCATTTAGGTTTAAGGTTGCCGGTAGGTATTGTTAAAACGGGAGTTGACCAAGCTATATATCGTATAAGTAAATCATTGGGTAAGGAAGTATTGCCTGAAACAAATGTATTATCAAGGCAGGTTCAGAAAGAGTTTTTCAGGAAGCTTGGATTAGGTACAAGGGAAGCGGTAAGCCAGTTTGTAACAGGATTGGATAGAATGGATTACCTGAATAAAGAAATACAAACCGATCAAATCCGGCCACATACCGCAATGAAAGATTTGTGGGAATACAGCCAGGGTAAAAAGAACCTTACCAAAACACAGGTATTCGATAAGATGTTACAGGCATCCCCGCAGGGTGTTATAGCGGAAGGCATTGCCCGTACATTGAACTTAGGTGATAAGCCCATGCGTTTTGCAGCAGACGCAGCACAGGCGGCGGCATTCGCAAAATCATTAGGATTAAAGGGAATTGACTTTGATTTATTCATTGATTTTCCAAGAGAAGAAGCATACCGTGTTTATAAAGAAAAAGGGTTGAGTGATGCAGAAGCAGGCAAGAAAGCAGACTATGTAAAAGAAACCATCGTAAAAGAAGGGGAACGTTCAACTTTCCAAACAGATAACTTTTTAACTGACGTTATAAATAAAGTATTTGGCGGCAAGAATAGTAGTGTTGGCGGTGCAGTAAAAGCGGTAGCCATTTCACCGTACATCAAGATACCGTCAAATGCCTATTGGAGTTATTTCAACCTTGTTAATCCAGAAGTAGCCATGATGCAATCGGCCATGTATGGCGCTAAAGCAATGCTAAAACAAAGGGGAACAAAATTCAACTTCGATAAAAGCAATAGTACGGCGGCGAAAGATTTACATGAAGCAAAGTATTGGTTTGCTCATGGCGTAGTAGGATTGGCAACAAGGGCAGCGGTAACAGCATTGGTAGCGCAAGGTATTTTCCGTCCTGCCAATTCAGAAAAAGATACCAAAAAAGAGAGGGAAGGCGAACAGAATTTTGAGCAACAAGGTTCGGTAAACGTAAGCAAGTTATGGGAGTACATGAAAGGCGGCGATCCAAGTAAAGTGAAGAAAGGGCTTGTAATACAAAACAGGTGGTTCGGTCAATTCGGCTCCGTTGGTAATACCATTGCAAGGAGAGAAGAAGCAATGACACCGGAGCAAAAAGAAAACAGGGATAGTTACATACAGGAAGTAATGGGTAACCTGAAAGAATCTTCCTTACCTGAATTGGAGCAAGGTATTTTCGGTAACACATCAGGGCTTTTAACAGCGTTAAATATGGGTGGCAGTTTTGCACAGTCATGGGGTGCAAATACCTTAAACATGATGACTAATATTATTCATCCGGCAGCAATGGCGCAAGTATCAAAAGCGCAACTACCATACTACACCAAAGTGAAAGCCGATAGTTTTAAGGAAGAACTAAAGAATGATATGCTAACCCGTTCATCGTTGTTAAGGAGATTAGCAGGCGAATACCCTCCAACTAAAGTAAGTATATGGGGGGATAAGATAGAAAAACAAGGCGGTACTATTCAAAAGTTATTCGGTATAACAAGGTCAAATGACGACAATTTTGCAGCACCGATATACCAGGATTATAAGCGAACAAACAACACTAAGTTTTTCCCAAGCGCAGTAAAACCGGAAGTAAATAACGGAAAGGAAACGATAAAACTAAGTGTAAAAGAAGCAGATAGGCTTGCAGAACTGGTAGGGCAACAACGTAAAGAGTTGCTTACCCCGTTTATAAATGACATGGCGCATTTTGAAGGAAGCCCAGTTTATAGTAAAATAAAAACAGATGACGAAAAAGTAGAGAACCTTCAAATAGTTTATGAAGTAGGTTATGAAAGAGGCAAAGAACTGTTCTTGAACGAAAACAAGCAATATAAAGCTGGCAAAACAACAGCGAAAGAAAAGGCAGATAAAAAGAAAGAATCAGCAAATCATGGCAAAACAAGAGCAAAACTTGAAGCCAAAAAATAAATAGGGTTATGGATACAGTAGATAAGGAGTTAGCCCACTATAAAAAACTGTTTGGAATAGGGGATGATGCCATTGAATCATATTTGGTTTTAATTGGCATCTTCCGGCAGCAAAGGGAGTACCTTAAAGATTTCAGTATTAAATCAAAAATAGGTTCAGATGATAAAGCGGTAGCCATTGAATACAAAAACGCAAAGGACTTATGGGAGAACTTGCCGGATATGATTTCAAAGCTAAACAGGCTTAAAAGCGAATTGAAAATTGAGTTTGACGAGAACGAGGGGAAACCAAAAGCAAAAGCCATTTCACCCCAATCAATAGGAAGTTAAATTATGTTTTATCCGGTAGAAGGCGGCAGCGTTTATGAAGTTCATGACAATGCGTTTGGATATATATTCAAGTGCAACTTGCCGCCCGTAGGGTTTGGCCTTAATAGCATAACAGGTAAGATAGAGCCAACCGATGTTATTAAAAGGTCAGATATAATAGAGCAGCAGAAATGGGAACGATTTGAAGCGCCGTTAGATTGGAAGAAGAAAAGGCTGGCAGAAAAAGAAAGGCAAAGGTTTGATTCAAACCACTTTGACCATTACTTAGAATCAATCAGATCAAGAGAATGGAACCGTAGGCTTAATGGCGTTTGGTTTTGGAACTATTGCCCTAAAGAAAAAACAAGCAAACTTCATTACATAACAGGAACTCATTACCTGTATTGCACCAACTGGAAATTTCAGGGTAAGTTTATGGACTTCCGTATTAACGATATGGAAGCGTGGTATGTAGTAAAGTATTGCGAAACAGACCCCGATAGTTTAGGGATAAACGAGATAACAAAACGTAAATTAGGAAAGACGGCGAAACTTGGTTGTTGGATGTATGACAGGACTTCAAAGCGTCCAACGAACCAGCATTGTGCTTTTCAAAGTAAGGCAGATGGTGATGCAGAAGAAGTAATGAAGAAAGCTATCGTACAACCCTGGCAGAAACTTCCAGATTACTTCCGGCCTATTTATGATACGATGAAAGGGGA
>Ga0137436_1000161_pt1 | contig 22122 bp, 21 predicted proteins | sample EasRivERMGT119_2_FD_102328 | JGI IMG/M metagenome (GOLD analysis project Ga0137436, IMG submission 102328) | Soil microbial communities from meander-bound floodplain in the East River, Colorado, USA - East River MetaG ERMGT119_2 | ecosystem: Environmental > Terrestrial > Soil > Floodplain ...
CAAGCTCGTGGTGGTGCGCATCTCCGGCTGGGGCCAGGACGGCCCGTACAGCCAGCGTCCGGGCTTCGGCACGCTGATCGAGGGCATGTCCGGCTTCGCTTCCATGAACGGCTTTGGCGACCGCGAGCCGGTGCTGCCGCCGATGTATCTCGCCGACAGCGTTGCCGGCCTTCACGGCGCCAGCGCGGCGATGATCGCGCTGCGCGAAGCGGAACGCGAGGGCGGCGCAGGACAGGTGATCGACCTGCCGCTCCTCGAGCCGCTTTTCAACATCCTCGGGCCGCAGGCGGCGAATTTTCGCCTTACCGGAAAAGTAAAGGCGCGCACCGGAAACCGCTCCACCACCACCGCGCCGCGCAATGCGTATCGGACGAAGGACGGGCGCTGGGTGTGCCTGTCGGCTTCGATCCAGAAAATGGCCGAGCGCCTGTTCCGCGCCATCGGCCGGCCGGAGCTGATCGACGATCCCCGCTATGCGACCAACTCGGAGCGCCTGCGGCACGCCGACGAGCTGGACGCCGTCATCGGCGGCTTTATCGCGCAGCGCACGCAAGCCGAGAACGTCGAGTTCTTCGAAAAATCCGAAGTCAGCATCGGGCCGGTCTACGACATCGCCCAGATCGTGGAGGACCCCCACGTGATCGAGCGCGAGCTGATCGCCGACTATCCCGATCCCGACATGGGCGAGTTTCCCATGCACCACGTGATGCCGCGCCTCTCGCGCACGCCCGGCGCGATCCGCGCGCCGGCGCCGAGGCTGGGCGAGCACAACCGCGCGCTGCTCGCCGAAGCCGGCGTCGGCGAAGCCGCGTATGCGAAGCTCGTCGCGGCCGGCATCGTGTGCGAGGGCGGTGCCGCGCCGAAAGGAGATCCGGAATGAAGCCCGGGCTTCCGGTGTGGCGCTCGCTCCTGTATGTGCCGGTGAACGTCGAGAAATACGTGGAAAAAGCGCATACGCGCGGCGCGGACTGCATCCTGCTCGACCTGGAGGACAGCGTGCCTGCCGCGGAAAAAGACAACGCCCGCAAACTCGTCTCCTCCGCGGCCGCGCGCGTGCGCCGCGGCGGGGCGGACGTCGCGGTGCGCATCAACCGGCCGGATGCGATGGCCCTGCGCGACCTGGAAGCCTGCATCGGTCCCGATGTCAACGGCATCGCGGCGACCAAGGTGGACGATGCGGCACACCTGCGCCGGCTGGACGATCTCGTCGCCAAGCTCGAAGCGAAACGCGGCCTCGCTCCCGGTCACACGCGCTTCATCGCCATGGTCGAAACGCCCGCGGCCTTTTTCCGCATGCCCGAGATCGCGCTCGCCGTGGAGCGCACCGCGGCCATGGACATCGGAGGCGAAGACTTCGCGCTGGAAACCGGAATGGAGCCGACCGAGGACGCGTTGCTCATGCCCAAGCAGCAGATGGTCTTCGCCGCTCGCGCCGCGGGCATCATGCCGCTCGGCTACATCGCGAGCGTCGCCGCATTCGGCGACTGGGAGGCGTTTCGCCGCATGGTGCGCAGATCGCGCCAGTTCGGCTTCATGGGCGCAAGCTGCATTCACCCCGGGCAGGTGACCATCGTGAACGAGGAGTACTCGCCCTCCCCCGAAGAGGTCGCCCACGCGAAGCGTGTGATCGAAGGCAACGCGAAAGCCGCGGCCGCCGGGCGCGCCTCGTTCGCGATCGACGGCAAGATGGTCGACGTGCCCGTCGTCGCGCGCGCCGAGCGCCTGCTCGCGCGCCACGAAGCGATCCAGGCGCGGGAAGCCGCGAAGCGCGCCGCCTCCTGAAGCGCCGGCACCCTTTCAATGCCCCTCCTCCAGCTTTCACAGCTGTCTCTCGCCTACGGCCACGTGCCCTTGCTCGATCACGTCGATCTCGTGGTCGAGCCGGGCGAGCGCATCGGATTGATCGGGCGCAACGGCTCGGGCAAGTCCAGCCTCCTGAAAATCATCGAGGGCCTTGCCGCGCCGGATGAGGGCAATGTCTGGCGCGCGCCGCAACTGAAGCTGGCGAGCGTTTCGCAGGAGCCCGCGTTCCGGCCCGGGCAAAGCGTGTTCGAGGCGGTAGCCGAAGGCCTGGGCAAAGGGACGAAACTGCTGGTCGATTATCACGCCGCGACGCATGCGCTGGCTGCGCACGGCGGCGACGGAGCTCACGCCCATGACGTCGCGCTGATGGAGCGGGTGCAGCACCTGCAGGAGGAGCTGGATGCGAGCGACGGCTGGAGCCTCCAGCACAGGATCGAGGCCACGCTCAGCCGACTGCAGCTGTCCGAAGACGACTCCGTATCGGAGCTCTCGGGCGGATTGAAGAAGCGCGTGGCCCTGGCGCGCGCTCTGGTCATGGCGCCCGGTCTACTCCTGCTCGACGAGCCGACCAACCATCTCGATTTCACCGCGATCGAATGGCTGGAAGAGACGCTGCTTGCGCTCCCCGGCAGCGTGCTGGTCGTCACGCACGACCGGCGCTTCCTCGATTCGGTCGCCCAGCGGATCGTCGAGCTCGACCGCGGACACTTGAGTGCGTACCCGGGGAACTTCCGCGCCTACCAGCAGAAGAAGGCGGAAACGCTCGAAACCGAGGCCGTGCATCAGCGCAAATTCGACAAGGTCCTCGCGCAGGAGGAAGTCTGGATACGCAAAGGCATCGAAGCTCGCCGCACCAGGAACGAAGGCCGGGTGCGCCGCCTGGAGGCCTTGCGCATCGAGCGCGCGGCGCGCCGCGACCGCGTCGGCAAGGTCGGGCTGGAGCTCGCCGAAGGCGAGCGCTCGGGCCGCCTGGTCGCCGATCTCGAGGAAGTCGGAAAAACCTACGGTGACAAGCAGGTAGTGAAGAAGTTTTCCTGCCGCATCCTGCGCGGCGACAAGGTCGGGCTGATCGGGCCGAACGGCAGCGGCAAGACCACGCTGCTCAAGCTGATCCTCGGGGAGATCCGGCCGGATTCCGGCAAGGTGCACCGCGGGACGAAACTCTCCGTCGCCTATTTCGACCAGTTTCGCGAGGCGCTCGACGAAGAAGCGACGCTCGGCGAAACCATCAGCCAGGGCAGCGATCACGTCGAAGTGAACGGCGTAAAAAAACACGTGATCGGCTACCTCGGGGATTTTCTCTTCCCGCCGGAGCGCGTCCGGGCGCCGGTGAAATCGCTCTCCGGCGGCGAGCGCAACCGCCTGCTGCTCGCGCGCCTTTTCAGCCGGCCCGCCAACGTGCTGGTGCTGGACGAGCCGACCAACGACCTGGACATCGAAACGCTGGAGCTGCTGGAATCGCTCTTGCAGGAATACGAGGGAACGCTGTTCCTGGTGAGCCACGACCGCGAATTTCTCGACAACGTCGTGACCCAGACCATCGCGAGCGAAGGCGGGGGCGAATGGAAGGAATATGCCGGCGGCTACAGCGACTGGCAGCGCGTGCGCTCGAGAGATGCGCGGGAAGCGGCGCAGAAATCCGCAAAACAGAAATCCGGAACTCCTGAGCCGCGCAGCCAACGCGCGCCCGGCAAGGCAAAGCTTGGCTACAAGGAGGGGCGCGAGCTCGCCGAATTGCCGGCCAGACTCGAAGCGCTGGAACGGGAACAGGGAGAAATCGCCGGCAAGCTCGCCGATCCCGTGCTGTATCGCGACCGGGCGGGCGAGGTGAAAGAGCTGCAGCTGCGTCATGCCGCGATCGAGGCGGAGCTGACGCAGGTCATTGCGCGCTGGGAGGAGCTGGAGGCGAAGACCTCGAACTGAATCCGCTCCTGCGGGCGTTTCACACCGGAACTTGCAGAACCTCTCCGTCGCCGTTCGGCTATCCCTGAGGTTGCGGAGCGGAACGATCGAGCCTGGCGCGGTCGCCGGCTGCGGGCTTGACGGCGTCGAACAGCAGGCGCCCTACCCGCCACAGCGTGATCAGGCGCGCGCTCCATAGGAGCGCGAATCGCGGACGCAGCAGGGCGATGGCGGCAGCGGCGGCGACGGCGACGTAGGGCCGTGCGCGCAGCCAGGTCGCCCAGGCGATGCCGCGGTCGACGACGACGAGCACGCTGCGGCAGACGTCGATCCCCTCGGCGAACGCGTGCCGCTGCGCTTCCGCCTCGGCGAGGAGCCGCGTGCGCCGCTCGAGAATCTCCGCCAGCGCGTTCATCGCCCCTCGAGCCTCGTTCCGTCCTTGCGCAGCTCGGCAAGCGTCGCCGACAGGAACTTCGGCCGCTTCGAGATCGCCGCGCGCAAGCCGAGGCAGGCGGCGATGCCGCCGGCGGCAAAGACGCCGGCCAGCACGCCGATCGCAAGGAGGCGATCGCTCTCCCAGAACAGCACGACGAGGAAAAACACGAGCAGGATCACCGCAAGCCCGAGGCAGAACGCGGCAACCGCGGCGAGCAGGGTGATTTGCGCCAGCCGCGTCCTCTCCTCGTCGAGCTCGCTCGCGAAAATCTCGATGCGTGTATGCACGATCGCGAGAAAGGTCCTCGCGAGATTTCGCAGCGAGTCGAGCAAGCCCTCGGAATGTCCGGTTTCTTCGGTCATGGCAAACGGTCAGCGGCGGCTGATCAAGAGCCCGAGGGCGATTCCGGCGAGCGCGGCGATTCCGACGGCCTGCCAGGGATTTTCGCGGACGTAGCTATCGGCGGCGCGCACCCGCTCCGCCGCCTCTTCGCCGAGCGCCCCGAGCTTCACCTTGGCCGACTCGAGGCTCTCCTGCATCTTCGCGCGCGCCGCGGAGGCTGTTTCCCCCGCCTGGCCGACCGTCGCGCGCATCAGCGCTTCGGCGTCGGAGATGACGAGCTTGAGATCGGCCGCGAGCTTTTCAGCGCTGACTTCGTCTTTGTGCATAAGTGGCCCCTTTGGCGGGGATTTTACCCGATACGATAGCGGCTGCCCCATGTCGCGTTCGCACACCCCCAAAGCCCCTTCGCCGAGGATGCGCTTGCGCGCGCTCGGGAGGGCCGTCGCACGGTTCTCCGGCCCGGCCCGGCATGCGTTTCGAGCGCTGCGGGCCGCGCCGCCCGCGATCCGGGTTCTCGCGGCAGCGATCGTCATCCTCGCGCTCTGGGCCGCGACAAACTGGATAGTCCAGACGGTCCGCAAGCCGTCCGAGGTATTTTTCCCGGTCGGCGGCGCGCTCGTGAAGACTCCGACCGAGACCTGGCGGGAGTACGGGTCGCTCTTTCGCGAGCATTCCACCGCCGTCATCGCGCCCGAGCTGCTCGCCGCGCTCGCGCAGACCGAAGGCGCGGGCAACCCGGTGGCGCGGCCGCCCTGGAGCTGGCGCCCGAGCTGGAATCCCTTCGAGCTGTACCGGCCCTCCTCGAGCGCGGTGGGCATGTTCCAGATCACCGACGCCGCGTTCCGGGACGCGAAGCGCTATTGCATCCACGACCACGCGGTGGTCGAAGACGGCCCCTGGTACGACCCGGACTCGTGCTGGTTCAACGGCCTGTACACGCGCGTCGTGCCGACCCACGCGGTGGAGATGACGGCGGCGCTGCTCGACCGCAGCGTCGCGAACACGCTCGCACGCAGGAAAGCGAGCGCCGCCACGCTCCGGCAGAAGCAGGACCTCGCGGCCGTGATCCACCTGTGCGGGCCCTCGCGGGGCGAGGCCTACGCGAGACGCGGCTTCGAGCCGGGCGCCGGGCAGCGCTGCGGCGCCCACGACCTCGCCAGCTACCTCGCGCAGGTCAACGCATTGAAGCGGCAGTTCGCGCGTCTGGCGGCAGCCGATTGAGCGTCCGCTACTCGATGTCGATTTCGAAGCTGCGCGGCCACTCGGGACGGGTCTCCAGATGGAAATACACGCGGCCGATCTCGCGCCCATCGGTGGTTTCCACCTGCACTTTCCAGTCGCCCGGCTGATAGTTCGACTTGAACCCGTAACCGCGAAATCCTTCCGCGCGCCCGCCGAGGATCTTGATGGGAATCGTGTCCTGCAGCATCCAGCCGCGAGCGTCGTCTTTCAGGTACCAGCGCACCTGCACCTGGTCGGAGAAACGGGTGGGCGAGAAAATGCGGAAGAACACGTACACCTTGTCCCCGGGCTGGGCGAGGAACTCCTGGTCGCCGTGGTGCCAGAAGCGCCACGCCGGACGCTCGTGGCTCAAGCGGTAGGTATCCTGCGTCTTCTCGACCGCGTGATAGATCCCGATGAACGGGATCGAGAGCGGCACCGGCGGAATCAGCCTGAAGAAATAAAAAACGAGAAAGCCGACCAGCACCCCGCCCAGCGGCACGAGCATCTGTCTCCTCGCTCGCGCAAAGGAATCGGACGAGCGCCTGCGGATCCACCAGACGAGGCCGAGCAGCGGCAGGCAGCCTGCGAGCATCGATACCAGAAAGACCGTGAGGCCGATCGAACCGACGAAAATCGGGACCACATTGGCGGAGAAGCACAGCATGCAAAGGGCGAGCAGGGTGAACTTGAAGGACAGCCCCAGCGACTTGAAGCGCGCCGACTCGTTGGCCCACAACAGGAAAACGAGGAACACCAGGAAAGAGAACGAGACGAGCAGCGAAGAGCTCTTGAAAAAGAAGATGGTGTAGACGTTGAGCAGGGTTCCCAGGAAGAAGTGAACGATCGCCGTTCGGTACCGGTAGTACCAGCGCTTGAGGACGAACGCGCTGCCGGGGTCGGACGGCGGCCTGCCCTCTTCGAAAAACATCTGCGTCAGCGCCGCGAGGATCACGACGAGATAGAGGATCTGCTGGCCGATCGCGAACCAGGAATCGGCGCGTTCGACCATGACGATGTCGAAGAAGAACCCGCCGATGAAGGAATAGATCGCGATCTTCTGCTCGTTCTTTTCGTAGTAGAGCTTGAGGCGGTCGATCCTCCCCGTGGCCGGAGCCGTTTCGCTCATTTTTCTCCCCTCTCCTTCCACAGCTCCAGGAGCTTGCGCGCAAACACCGCGCCCAGGGCATCGTCCTCGTGCATGAAGTAGACGTAGACGCGCGCCAGGGACAGGGCCGCGATCCGGCCGGCCCAGTCGCCGAGCTCCGAATCCTCGTAGTGGGTACGCCGCAGCCGCAGGTAGGCGCAGTCAGCGGTCGCGACCACGGGCGGTGAATCGCCCTCGTCGGTGTCGGTGTAGCACAGCATCGCGCCCTTGGCGCGCAGCGTCTCGTAGACTTCGTCGTCCTGCCAGGTCGCGTTGCGGAATTCGAAGGCGGCGGGTTGAGCAGCGGGCAAGAGAGCGAGGAAATCGCGCAGCCGCGGAAGGTCCTTCTTCAGGAACGGCGGCAGCTGGAACAGCAGCGGGCCGAGCTTCGCCCCCAGCGCCTGCGCGCGCCGCAGAAACTCGGCGACGTGGGTCTCGCACTCTTTCAAGCGCAACTCGTGGGTGATGCGGCGCGGCGCCTTGAGAGTGAAGGCGAAATTCTCAGGGACCTCTTCGGCCCAGCGCGCGAGCATCGTCTCGGCAGGCATGCGGTAGAAAGTGTTGTTGATCTCGACCGTCGCGAAATGCCCGGCATAGTAACGCAGCATCCTGTCCGCAGGGTGCTTCTCGGGGTAGAACTTGCCGAGCCACTCCTTGTAGGAGAAGCCGCTGGTTCCGGCGAGAAGTTGCGTCATGGACGGATTGTCCAGTACCGGCGTGCGATCCGGCAAGCTAGAATCTCCCGCATGCCCAGAGCCAAGCGCATCGTGCTGGCCGACCCGTCGGCGGCGGCAGTGCTGCTGGGCGAATACTCCAAGAAGCGCGCTTTCGACGCAACGCCCGAGCCCGCGCCGGCCCCCGCCCCGGGCGAGGGACTGCTCCTTTTCGTGGTCCAGAAGCACTCGGCGCGCCAACTGCACTACGACTTCAGGCTGGAGTGCGACGGTGTGCTCAAGTCCTGGGCCGTCCCCCGGGGCCCTTCGCTCAATCCCGCGGACAAGCGCCTCGCGGTCATGACCGAGGACCACCCCTACGACTACGCCTCGTTCGAGGGCGTGATTCCCCCGAAGCAGTACGGCGCGGGCGAAGTGATCGTATGGGACTGCGGCCCGTATACGCCCGACGAAGACCGCAAGGGGCACTGGTACCACGACCGGGCGCAGGCCGAGCGCCTGGTGAGGGACGGCATCGCCGCGGGTAAGCTGAGCGTCACGCTGCGCGGCGCGAAGCTCAAAGGCTCCTTCGCGCTGGTCCGCACGGCCAGGAACCCGAAGGACTGGCTGCTGATCAAGCACAAGGACCGCTTCGTCGCCGAAGCCGACGTCACCGAGAAAGATCACTCGGTCCTCTCCGGTCTCATGGTCGAGAACCTCAAGTCCCTGCCGGTGCGCCGCATGCCCGCCGCGCAGCTCGTCCCTTCGGGAAAAAAGGAAGCGCTGCCGGTGAAGCTCCTTCCCATGCTCGCCGAATTGCGCGACGCGCCGTTCGCGGGCGCGGAGTGGATGTGGGAGCCGAAGCTCGACGGCTACCGCGTGCTCGCCTTCATCGACGACCAGTCGGTGAAGCTGCGCTCGCGCCGCGGCCTGGATCTGACCGCCTCCTTTCCAAAGCTTTCCGCGGAACTGGCGCAGCAGGCGGTGAAAGGCATCGCGCTCGACGGCGAAATCACCGCCTTCGGCGCCGACGGCCGCCCCTCCTTCGCCGCCCTCCAGGAACGCGTGCAGTTGAAGACCGAGCGCGAGATCGCGCAGGCCGACAGCGCGACGCCGGTCGTCTTCTTCTGCTTCGATCTGCTGCATTTCGCCGGGGCCGACCTCCGCGCGGCGCCCTATGCGGACCGCAGGCGCTGGCTGGAGCAATGCCTGCTGCCCTCGCCCCACGTGCAACTCGTTCACGCGGAGGAAAACGGCGAGGAGCTTTACAAGGCGGCGCTCGCGAGCGGCTTCGAGGGCGTCATCGCCAAGCGCAAGGACAGCAAGTACGAGGCCGGCAAGCGCTCGCAGTCCTGGCTCAAGATCAAGCCGACGAGGAGCGCCGAGTTCGTGGTCGGCGGCATCACCAAAGGCAAGGGATCGCGCGCGCCGCTCGGGGCGCTTCTCCTCGGCTATTGGGACGAAGGCAAGCTGCGCTACTGCGGGCACGTCGGCTCGGGATTCGACGACCGCACCCTGGGGGAGACCAAGGCGCGCTGCGAGAAGCTGCGAACCGACGTCTGCCCGTTTGTGGAGAAACCGGAGCTCCACAGCCCGACGACCTGGATGCGGCCCGAGCTCGTCGCGGAAGTGGAGTTCCAGCAGTGGACCCCGGACGGGATGCTTCGCGCTCCGGTTTTCCTGAGGCTGCGCGACGACGTCGATCCGAAGACCGTGAAGCGCACGGAGCCACGCCCGGCCGTTCCGGCTGCCGCGACCCGCTCGACCGATACGGCGGTAGACGATGTTCTGCGGCAGTTGGAGAACAGGAAAACGGCTTTTCCGATCGCAGTCGGCCAGCACACGATCCGCTTGACGCATCTCGATCGCGTCTACTGGCCCGCCGACGCGGCGTTGAAGCAGCCGGCCGTGACCAAGCGCGATCTGCTGCGTTACTTCGCGCAGGTCTCGCCTTTCATCCTCACGCATCTCGCCGACCGGCCGCTCACCATGATCCGCATGCCCGAGGGCATCGCCGGCGAGCGCTTTTTCCAGAAGCACTGGGATCATGAACTTCCCGGGTTCGCGCAGACGATCACGGTTTTCTCCGAGCACAAGGACGAGCGCCACGACTATCTGCTGTGCAACAACCTGGCGACGCTCCTGTGGCTCGCGCAGTCGGGCACACTGGAATTCCACGTCTGGCATTCGCGGGCGAAACCGGGGCCGGATGCGGCAAGCCAAGGCACGGACTATTCGGGCTCGCTCGCTTCACTCGAAGCCTCGGTGCTGAACTATCCCGACTACGTCCTTTTCGACATCGACCCCTACATCTATTCCGGGAAGGAGGCCCCCGGCGATGAGCCCGAGCTCAACATCGTCGCTTTCGAGAAAGGCAAGGAAGTCGCGTTCCGCCTGCGCGAATTGCTCGCGAGCATGGGGCTCGAAGCGATCGTCAAGACTTCCGGCAAGACCGGGCTCCATGTCTTCGTGCCGATCGAGCGCACGCTCGATTTCGACGCGGCGCGCAAGGTGAGCGAGACGGTGGGGCGGCACCTCGCGCGCCTGCACCCGAAAGAGGTCACGGTGGAGTGGAGCATCCCCAAGCGGACCGGCAAGATTTTCATGGACTACAACATGAACGTCCGCGGCAAGACGCTCAACGTCGCCTATTCGCCCAGGGGCGTGCCCGGCGCGCCGGTGTCGATGCCGCTCACCTGGGAGGAGCTTGCAAAGGCGCACCCGCTCGACTTCAGGATCACGAACGCCGCCGAGCGCCTGGCGGTTAGCGGAGACCGCTGGCGGGACGCCCTCATCCGCAAGCAAAGCCTGGAGCGCGCGCTCGAGCGCGCGAAGGCGTAAAAGGGTGAAATATCCCATACGAACCGATACTTGCGCAACAATGCTGACTATTCACTATAATGCTTTCCCCTACCGGGAGAATAAGCCATGGCTGCACGATCGATCGCTTCGCTGACGGTTTCGTTCGGACTGGTCTCGATTCCGGTGAAGCTTTTCACCGCCACCGAGGCAAACCGCGCCATTTCGTTCAACCTGCTGCACAAGGCTTGCGGATCGCGTCTGAAGCAGCAGTACCTGTGCGTGAAGGAGGAGGTCCCGGTCGCCCGCGAGGACATGGCGAAGGGTTACGAATTCGCCAAGGACCAGTACGTGATGTTCTCGCCGGAGGAGCTGAAGGCGCTCGAGGAGGCGGGTACGCACACGGCGGACATCGCGGAATTCGTGCCGATCGAATCGATCGACCCGGTGTATTTCGACAAGGCCTACTACCTCGCCCCGGACAAGGGCGGTGCGAAACCCTATGCGCTGCTCGCCAGGGCACTGCGCGAATCCGGCCGCTGCGCGCTCGGCCGCTGGGCGGCGCGCGGCAAGCAGTACATCGTGATGATCCGCCCGGTCGAGGAAGGCCTGGTCATGCAGCAGCTGCTCTACGCCGGCGAGGTGCGCTCGATGAAGGAAATCGAGATCCCCAAGACCGAAGTGAAGGACGCGGAGCTGAAGCTCGCGCAGCAATTGATCGAGCAGCAGGCCTCCGACAAGTTCGACCCCGCGGCCTACACCGACGAAGTGCGCACGCGGATCGAAGCCGAGGTGCAGAAGAAAGTGGCAGGCCAGGAGATCACCATGACCGAAACCCCCGAGGGCGGCGGCGCACAGGTGATCGACCTCATGGAAGCGCTGCGCGCGAGCCTCGACAAGAAAAAGACCCCGGCGCCCGCAAAGGCGCCCGACGCAGAAGCGCGCAAAGCGCCCAAGCGTGCCCAGCAGTCCGAGCCCGTCGCCCGAAAAGCCGCGAAGAAATAGTACGCACCGCCACCGATCCGCCCGCAATGCAACAGTACGGCGTGCGCGAGGTCGAGCGGCTGCTTCACCTGCCGCGCAGCACCATCCGGAGCCTGGTCAACGCCGGCTTCGTTTCGCCCGCGCGCGGCCCGCGCAAGTCCTACCTGTTCTCGTTCCAGGACCTGATCGTGCTGCGCACCGCCCAGGCGCTTGCCGCGGCGAACGTGCCGCCCAGGCGTATCACGAGGTCCCTGAAAGAGCTTCGCCGCCATCTGCCCGATGCCATGCCGCTCTCGGGCCTGTCGATCGGCGCGGTCGGCGACCGCGTCGTCGTCTCCGAAGGCGCGAGCCGCTGGCAGGCGGAATCCGGGCAGTACCTGCTCGCCTTCGACGGCGACCCGGCCGACGGCTCCCTGAGCGTGATCGAGCAGAACGACGCCGGCGCGGAGGCGAGCGCGGAAGACTGGTTCGAGCGCGCATGCAAGCTCGAGGGCGGCGATTCCGCAGCCGCGCGGGAAGCCTATGAGCGCGCACTCGAAGCCGACGCAAGGCACCTGCGCTCGCATATCAACCTGGGAAGGCTCCTGCATGAAGCCGGGCGTCTCGCGGATGCGGAAAAGGTCTATCGCAGGGCCGTGGCGGCCTGCGGCAGCGACCCTTTGCTCCTCTACAACCTCGGCGTTCTGCTGGAGGACATGGGCCGCAGGAACGAGGCGATGGAGGCATACGAAAGAGCGCTGCACCGCGATCCGCGCCTCGCGGACTGCCATTACAATCTCGCGCTCCTGTGCACGGCCCTGGGCAAGCCGCGGCAGGCCATACGGCACATGGCGCAGTATCGAAGGCTGGTCAAGCCGCGAAGATAGAGATGGATCGATTCCGCGTTTGTAAATCAGGCATCGCAAAGGTATGATTTTTTCCAATCTTGGCCAGGGAGCCGCTGCTTCAAAAAAAATCCTCGTAAACGCGGCGATCCTCTCGGCGATTTTCTCCGCGGCGGTCGCCCGGGAGCCCGATCCGCTGCTCACCCGGCCCGGCTGGGAGCTCGCCGCGCAGGCCTCAGGTTACAGTTATCTGGAGCCCGATTTCGCGAAACTCAGCGGCAATCGGCTGGGCATCGTTGCCACGGGAACCCTCACCAGCCCCGAGGGCGTGTTTTCCAGGTTCGATTTTCGCCAGTCCTACGGCCGGCTCAAATACGAGGGCTCGGGCACGCAGAGCGATGTGCCCGACCTGATCCTGGAGGCGCGGGTCGTCGCCGGCCTGGACTGGCTGGGCGGCAGCTTTTCGCTGTCGCCACATCTCGGTCTGGGCTATCGCTATCTCTACAGCGACTCCAGAGGCTACACCAGCACGGGCGCGATCGGCTACCGGCGCGAATCCAACTACCTCTATGCGCCGCTCGGGTTGACCGCGCGCTTTCGTCTGGGCAACCGGTGGGTCCTCGCGCCGATGCTCGAAGCCGACATATTGGTGCGAGGCAGGCAGGCGTCCAAGCTGACCGACGCCGGCCTCGGTCTCATGGACATCACCAACGAGCAGAAAGAAGGCCGCGGCCACCGCGCCTCTCTCATGCTGGAGAAAGATCACTGGGCGGTCGGCGCGTGGACTCAATACTGGCACATCGACAACTCGGACTTTCAGTGCGCCACCGCCGTGGTGAATGGGCTGTGTTTCGGCGGCCGGGAGCCGGAAAACTACACGCGCGAAACCGGGCTGGAGCTCCGCTACCGGTTCTGAGGGTCGCACCGGCGCGCTCGGCGGCGCGCGCTCCGCTTCCGGCATAATAGCCGCGTCACGGAATCCGGAATTCGCACCGCCCTTCGGGGGTACGCATGAAAAAAATCCTCACAGCCGCGTCCGTCTTCGCGGTGCTCTTTCCTGCAGCAGCCACGGCGCAGGAGGGCAATCCGCTGCTCACCCGGCCCGGCTGGGAGCTCGGCGGGCAGGCCGCCCATTACTGGTATGAGGAACCCGACTTCGCGAAACTCAGCGGCAATCGGGTGGGTATCGTCGTGGCGAGAACCTTCACCGACGCAAGCGGTTTTTTTTCCAGAATCGACTTGCGCGGGTCCTACGGACGGCTGAAATACGAGAGCGCGGTTTCGGGCACGCAGGACGGCGTTCCCGATTGGATTCTCGAGGCGCGAGCGGTCGCGGGTTGGGACTGGGTGGGCGGCAGTGTTTCGCTGTCGCCTTACCTCGGCCTGGGCTATCGCTATCTCTACGACGATTCCAGAGGCTACAGCACCACCGGCGCGATCGGCTACCGGCGCTATTCCAACTACCTCTATGCGCCGGTCGGGTTGACCGCGCGCTATCACTTGGGTGACGGGTGGATCCTCACGCCGACGCTCGAAGCCGACGTTTTCCTGCAAGGCACGCAGGTGTCAAAACTGAGCGACACCGATCTCGGCTACATCGACGTCACCAATGATCAGAAAAAGGGCCGCGGTCACCGCGCCTCTCTCATGCTCGAAAAGGACCGCTGGGCGCTCGGCGCATGGTGGCACTACTGGCACATCGAGGATTCCGACATCCAGTTCGCCGGCGTCGTAAACGGCGTACCTCGCGCGGCGCTCGAGCCGGCGAACTACACGCGCGAATCCGGGCTGGAGATCCGTTACCGGTTTTGAAGCGGGTCCTCAGGGACGCGCGCCCCACTCTCCGCCGAGGATTTTTTCGGCCCAGAACAGTCCCGCGACGGTCTTGGAGTCGGTGATTTTCCCCTCTCGCACCCAGGCGAGCGCCGCAGCGGGCGAAAGCGTGAACACCTCGAGGAATTCCTCGTCGTCGAGCTTCGCGCCCTCGTGCCTGAGGTCTTTCGCGAGGTAGATTTCGATCCGCTCGTTCGAATAGGCGATCGCGATGTGGATCGTCGCCACATGCCGCCAGTGCGCCGCGGTGTAGCCGGTCTCCTCCTTCAACTCGCGCTGGGCGGTCGCGAGCGGATCTTCCCCCGGATCGATCTTGCCCGCCGGGATTTCGATCATGTCGCGCCCGAGGGGATAGCGGTACTGGCGCTCCATCACGAGCTCACCCGCGTCGGTGAGCGCGATCACGGCCACCGCTCCCGGATGATCGATGAACTCGCGCTCGGCGGTTCCGCCATCGGGTAGCCGCACCGTGTCGCTGCGAACCTTGAGCATCTTGCCGTCGTAGACGAGCTTGCTCGCAAGGCGGTGCTCGCTCAGGTCCTTCACGTCCCGGCGGCTCCGCTCACAGGCCCTTGATCGCGTACAAGCACAGTTGCATGAGCGGCTGCGGCAGGATGCCCAGCACGAGCACCGCCAGCCCGTTCACCGACAGGAGGACCCTCACGTCGAGCTTCGCATCGATCCGCCCCGCATCCAGCGGCTCGTCGAAATACATGAGCTTGACGACGCGGATGTAGTAAAACGTCCCCACCAGCGCGAACAGCACGGCGACCAGCGCGAGCCACACGTGCCCGGCCGCGAGCACCGCCTGGAGCACCGAAAGCTTGGCGTAGAAGCCCACCGTGGGCGGAATGCCCGCGAGCGAGAACATCAGGAGCAGCATGATGAACGCGAACCAGGGGCTGCGCGCGTTCAGCCCCCTGAAGTCCTCGATGCGCTCGGCCTCGAAGCCGGCGCGCGAGAGGAACACCACCATGCCGAACGCCCCCAGGCTCATCAGCACGTAGACGACCGCGTAGAACATGGCCGAACTCCAGGCCTCCGCCGCCGAGAACGCGTTTCCGCCCACGATGCCGGAGAGAAGCCCCAGCAGCATGAAGCCCATGTGCGAGATGGTCGAGTAAGCGAGCATGCGCTTGATGTTGCTCTGCGCGATCGCGGCGAGATTGCCGATCGCCATGGAGAGCACCGACAGGATGACGAGCATGTCCTGCCATCCGCTCTGGAACTGCGGCGTGTCGCCTGAAAGCGGCTGCAGAGCGTTCACCAGCAGCCGGATCGCCATCGCGAACGCCGCGAGCTTGGGTCCGGTGCTGATGAAGAGCGTCACCGCCGAGGGCGCGCCGTGGTACACGTCGGGGATCCACATGTGGAACGGCACCACGCCCACCTTGAACGCGAGGCCCGAGACGATGAACACCAGCCCGAAGGCGAGCACGGCCTTCGAAGGATCGTCGCTCCGGAGGATGCGGGCCGCGCCCCTTGCAACCTCGGTGATCTCGAGCGTGCCCGTGGCGCCGTAGATCATCGACATGCCGTAGAGCAGCAAGCCCGAGGCGATCGCCCCCAGCACGAAATACTTCATCGCCGCTTCGCTCGAGACGGCGGAATCGCGGTTGAGCGCCACCAGGGAATACAGGCACAGCGACATGAGCTCCAGGCCCAGGTACACAGTCAGGAAATGACTGGCGGAGATCATCACCATCATCCCCAGCGTCGCGAACAGCGCCAGCACGAAGTACTCGCCGCGATACAGCCCCCGCTCGGCCATGTAGACGCGCGAATACACCAGGCACAGCGCCACCGCGATGTAGGTAAACATCTTGAGCACGCTCGCCATCAGGTCGGATACGAACATGCCGTTGAAGGTCGTGGCGAGCTGCCCGCCCGTCATGCCGGTGACGATCATCGTGAGGACCGCGCAGCCGAGCAGCGCCGCGAGCGACAACGCATAGGTGACCCAGCGCGTTGCGTCCTTCAGGAACAGGTCGATCACGAGGATCGCACATCCGGCGGCGAGCAGAAAGATCTCCGGGTACGCGAGCAGCATGATGGGCAGACCGGTCAGCACTTTCCCGCGCCTTTCACAGCTTGCTCACCGCGACGTGCCTGAGCAGCTCGTTCACCGAGGCATGCATGATTTCGGTGAAGGGAGCGGGATGCAGGCCCAGCCACAGCACGGCGATCGCGAGCAGCCCGAGGACCAGGAGCTCGCGCGCATTGGCGTCGGAAAGCTCCGCGACCTGCTTGTTGCCCGCTTCGCCGAAGATCACGCGCTTGACCATCCACAGCGTGTAGGCGGCGCCGAAGACGAGCGTCGTTCCGGCAAGAAACGCGATCCAGAAATTGAACTTCATCGCACCCACGATCACCATGAACTCGCCGACGAAGCCGGAGGTGGCCGGCAGCCCGCAGTTGGCCATCGCGAAGAGCATCATCAGCGCGGCGAACTTGGGCATGGTGTTCACCACGCCGCCGTAGTCGGCGATGTTGCGCGAATGCATGCGGTCGTACAGTACGCCCACGCAGAGGAACAGCGCCGCCGAGACGAATCCGTGCGAGATCATCTGCACCAGGCCCCCTTCCATGCCGTAGGCGTTGAAGATGAAAAAGCCCAGCGTCACGAAGCCCATGTGCGAGATGGACGAATACGCAATGAGTTTTTTCATGTCGGTCTGCACGAGCGCCACCAGGCCGATGTACACGATGGCGATCAGGGACAGCGTGATCATGAAACCGGCGAGGTAGTGGCTGGCGTCCGGGAGGATCGGCAGCGAGAACCGGATGAAGCCGTAGGCGCCGAGCTTCAGCAGGATCGCCGCCAGCACCGCCGAGCCCCCCGTGGGCGCCTCGACGTGCGCGTCCGGAAGCCAGGTGTGCACCGGCCACATCGGCACTTTCACCGCGAACGCCATGAGAAATGCGATGAAGAGCAGGATCTGCGCGTTGAAGGGCAGCGGCAGCTTGTGGTAGTCGAGCACCGCGAAGCTGCCGCCCGATTTGTTGTAGAGGTAGAGAAACGCAACCAGCATCAGAAGCGATCCGAGCAAGGTGTACAGGAAGAACTTGACGGCGGCGTAGACCCGGTTCGGTCCGCCCCAGACGCCGATGACCAGGTACATCGGGATCAGGGTCGCTTCGAAGAAGACGTAGAAGAGCACCGCGTCGAGCGCCGCGAAGGTCCCGTTCAGGAGCCCCGACATGACCAGAAACGCCGCCATGTACTGGGCCACCTTGCTGCGAATCACCTCCCAGCCGGCGATCACCACCAGAACGGTGATGAAGCTGTTCAGCAGGATGAACAAGACCGAAATGCCGTCGACGCCAAGGTGATAGTTGACGTTGAAACGGGGAATCCAGGGATTCAGCTCGACAAACTGCATGTCGCTCGTGCCCGTCTGGAAACCGGTGACGAGCGGAATCGTCACCAGAAAGCCGACGATCGCGCCGAGAAGCGCGATCCCCTTTGCTTCGCGGAGGTTCCGGTCGCCGACAGCGAGGACCACGAGCCCCGCAACGATCGGGACCCATATGGCGAGGCTGAGCCAGTGAGAAGGCAGCTGCATTTTTGTTCTTAGCGGACGAGCGTCCCTCTGAAAAAGACGAAGTAGGTGAGCAGTGCGGAAACGCCGATGATCATGGAAAAGGCATAGTGGTAGATGTATCCCGACTGCAGCCAGCGCACCACGCCCGCGAACCAGCCGACGAGCCTGGCCGAGCCGTTCACCATGAGACCGTCGATCAGGGCCACGTCGCCGAAGCGCCACAGGCCGGTGCCGAGTTTCCTGGCGCCGCTCGCAAAAAACCAGTCATAGAAGCGATCGAAGCCGTACTTTTCCTCGAGAATGGTGACGAGCACTCCGGCCCTTTGCCGGAGTTTCGCGGGCAGCTCCGGCTTCAGGATGTAGAGGTACCCGGCAGCGGCGATGCCGGCCAGGGTCAGCCAGAACGGGACCGTCTTCACCGCGTGGGTCATCATCGGCACGACGCCATGGAACGCCTCGGCCATTTCGCGCAAGCCCGGATGCGAAGGCGCAATCGAAATCGATCCGCCGAAGTAGCCGCCGAACAGCACCGGCCCGATCAGCCATCCCGCGCAGATCGAGGGAATGGCAAGCAGCACGAGCGGCACGGTGACGACCGCGGGCGATTCATGTGGGGCATGATCGTGGCTCTCGAAGCGCTCCTTGCCGTGAAACGCGTAGAACACCAGGCGAAAGGTGTAGAAGGCGGTCACGAACACGCAGGCAGTCACCGCGAGCCATGCGAAGCCGGCGCCGGGAGTCTTGGACAGGTGCACCGCCTCGATGATCGCGTCCTTGGAAAAAAAGCCGGCGAACCCCGGCACGCCTGCGCTCGCGATCGCGCCGATCAGGACCGTACCGTAGGTCCAGGGCAGGTATTTCCACAATCCGCCCATCTTGCGCATGTCCTGTTCATGGTGCAGGGCGATGATGACCGAACCCGCGCCGAGGAAAAGCAGGGCTTTGAAGAACGCGTGGGTCATGAGGTGGAAGATCGCCGCGGAATACGCCGAGGCGCCGAGCGCCACGGTCATGTAGCCGAGCTGGGACAGCGTGGAATACGCGATCACGCGCTTGATGTCGTATTGGACAACCGCGATCAAAGCCATGAAAAAGGCGGTGATCCCGCCGATCACGAGCACGAGCGAGAGCGCGGTCTGCGAGTGTTCGAACAGCGGCGACATCCGGGCCACCATGAAGATGCCCGCCGTTACCATGGTGGCGGCGTGGATCAGGGCCGAAATCGGCGTGGGGCCCTCCATCGAATCGGGCAGCCAGACGTGGAGGGGAAATTGCGCGCTCTTCCCCATCGCGCCGACGAAAAGCCCGATGCAGATCGCCGAGAGGAGCAGCCACGGGGCACCGGGGATGGCCTCGATGGTGGTTCCAGCCATCGACGGGGCCCGTGAGAAAACGGCCGCATAGTCGAGCGTCCCGAAGTACGCGAGCACGAGCGCTATGGCGAGCAGGAAGCCGAAATCTCCGACCCGGTTTACGAGGAACGCCTTCAGGTTCGCGTAGATCGCGCTCGGCCGCGTATACCAGAAGCCGATCAGCAGATACGACACCAGGCCCACGGCCTCCCAGCCGAAAAAGAGCTGCAGGAAATTGTTCGCCATCACCAGCATCAGCATCGAGAAGGTAAAGAGCGCGATGTAGGCGAAGAAACGCTGGTAACCCGGGTCGTCCGCCATGTAGCCGATGGTGTAGATGTGCACCATCAGCGAGACGAACGTCACGACCACCATCATCAGGGCGGAGAGGCGATCGATGAGAAAGCCGATCTCGAAGCGGGTCCCGCCCGAGACCAGCCAAGTGTAGACCGGGCCGTTGAAGCCATTGCCCTTCAGCACGTCGGCGAAGATCACGCAGGAAGCAGCAAAGGAGATCGCCACGCCGATAATCGTGATCCAGTGGGCCCCGGCGCGCCCGATCTGCCGGCCGAAGAGGCCGGCCAAGATCGCTCCGGCGAGCGGGGCGAGCGGCACGATCAGGTAAAGCTGCAGGTCCGTCATGTCACCCTTTCAGGCTGTCGAGATCGTCGACGTTGATGGTCTGCAGATTGCGGAACAGCACGATGAGGATCGCCAGGCCGATCGCCGATTCCGCCGCCGCCACTGTAAGGATGAAGAACACGAACACCTGCCCGGCCATGTCGCCGAGATAGTACGAAAAGGCGACGAAGTTCATGTTGACGGCGAGCAGCATCAGCTCGATCGCCATCAGCAGGATGATGACGTTCTTGCGGTTGAGAAAGATCCCGACGATGCTGATCGCGAACAGCACCGCGCCGAGGATCAGGAAATGTGACAGTGACAGCAAGGGTTGCTTATTCTTTCTTCTCCGACGGCATCGAAACCAGGCGCACGCGCTCGCTGCGCCTGACGGCGACCTGCCGGGCCGGGTCCTGGTACTTGGTGTCCTTGCGCTTCCTGAGCGTGAGCGCGATCGCGACGATGATGGCCACCAGGAGCAGCACCGCCGCGAGCTCGAGCGGATAGGCGAAATCCGTGTAGAGCAGCCGCCCCAGCTCCTTGGTGTTGCTGTAACCCGCGCCGGGATCCTTCGGAGCAGGCAGCGCCAGCACACCGAAATACTTGCCGCCCAGCACCATCGCCATCTCCACTACCATCAGCCCGCCGACTACGAGACCGAGCGGCAGATAAGTCCAGAATCCCGCGCGCATGCGCTCCAGGTTGATGTCGAGCATCATCACCACGAACAGGAACAGCACCATCACCGCGCCGACGTAGACGAGCACGAGCGCGATCGCGAGAAACTCCGCGCGCAGCAGCATCCACAGCCCCGCTGCGGTAAAGAAGGCGAGCACCAGGAACAGCGCCGAGTGCACCGGATTGCGCGCCGTGATGACGCAACCCGCCGCGATCACGAGGATCGCCGCGAAAGTCCAGAAAACCGCCAACTCAAACATGGTCCGAGTTCATCGGTACGCTGCATCCTCGGCGCGGTCCTTGGCGATCTCGTCCTCGTACCGGTCGCCGACCGCGAGCAGCATTTCCTTGGTGTAGTAGAGATCGCCGCGCTTCTCGCCGTGATACTCGAGGATGCGTGTCTCGACGATCGAATCCACGGGGCAGGACTCCTCGCACAGTCCGCAAAAAATGCATTTGGTGAGATCGATGTCGTAGCGCGTGGTGCGGCGCGTGCCGTCGGAGCGCTGCTCGGACTCGATCGTGATCGCGAGCGCCGGGCAGACGGCCTCGCACAGCTTGCAGGCAATGCAGCGCTCCTCGCCGTTCGGGTAGCGGCGCAGGGCGTGCAGCCCGCGGAAGCGCGGGCTCATCGGCGTCTTCTCCTCGGGGAACTGCACCGTGATCTTGCGCCTGAAGAGATGGCGTCCGGTCAGCAGCATGCCCTTCGCCAGCTCGATCAGCAGAAAACTCTTGAAGAACTCGCGGAGTTTGTCGATCACGAAATCACCAGATACTCCACGGCGTCTGCATCCAGACGGCGATCACGACCAGCCACACGATGGTGAGCGGAATGAACACCTTCCACCCCAGCCGCATGATCTGGTCGTAGCGGTAGCGCGGGAATGTCGCCCTGAACCACAAGAGCAGCGACACCATGAAGAAGATCTTGGCGAACAGCCACGCGAACGGCGGGATTGCGCTGAGGAGCGGCGCGTCGATGGGCGCCGCCCAGCCGCCGAGGAACATGACCGTGGCGAGCGCCGACACGAGGATCATGTTGGCATACTCGCCCAGGAAAAAGAGCGCGAAGGTCATTCCGGAGTATTCGACATGGAACCCGGCGACGATTTCGGATTCGCCCTCCGCCACGTCGAAGGGCGCGCGATTGGTTTCGGCCACTCCCGAGATGAAGTACACCAGGAACATGGGCGCGAGCGGCAGCCAGTTCCAGGAGAGGAAATTGAGTCCCATGTGGGCAAAGTAACCCCGGTTCTGCCCCGCGACGATGTCGGTGAGGTTGAGGCTTTGCGAGACCAACAGCACGCAGACCAGCGCGAAGCCCATCGCGATTTCGTATGCGACCATCTGGGCGGCCGAGCGCATGGCGCCCATGAACGCATACTTCGAGTTGGAGGCCCAGCCGCCGATGATGACGCCGTAGACGCCCATCGACGTGATCGCCATCACGTAGAGGAGTCCGGCGTTGATGTCCGCGAGCACGACTTCCGGGCCGAAAGGGATCACCGCCCAGGCGGCGAGCGCCGGCATCAGAGTCAGCATCGGCGCGAAAATGAACAGGAACTTGTTCGCTCCCGTCGGAATGATCAGCTCCTTGAACATGAGCTTGATGGCGTCGGCAATCGGCTGCAGCAGCCCGAGGGGACCGACGCGGTTGGGACCGAGGCGGATCTGCATCCAGCCGATGAGCTTCCTCTCCCACAAGGTGAGATACGCGACGCAGGCGAACAGCGGCAGCACGATGCACAGGATCAGGATCGTGTTTTTCACGAGCGTCCAGGCGAGCGGCCCCCACTGCGGACCGAGCCAGGCGGTCCAGAGATTTGCCCAGATGTCGAACACCGTCGTCATGTACGTTCCACCGAAACCGTGCCGAACATCGGACCGAGGGCCGCGGTGTGCCGGTGCGCGGCGGCAAGCCGCACGCACCCGGCCGGCAGACGCTCGTCGATGCCGACATCGACGAGCGTCTGCCGGCCGGG
>Ga0137436_1000163_pt1 | contig 22071 bp, 25 predicted proteins | sample EasRivERMGT119_2_FD_102328 | JGI IMG/M metagenome (GOLD analysis project Ga0137436, IMG submission 102328) | Soil microbial communities from meander-bound floodplain in the East River, Colorado, USA - East River MetaG ERMGT119_2 | ecosystem: Environmental > Terrestrial > Soil > Floodplain ...
ACGTTGAAGCCGCCGGTCTCGGCGTGGAACTGGATCCAGCTCGCCGCCGGCGCGCGGCCGACGAACACCATGTGGTTCTCTTCCAGGTGGAACAGGATGCCGTCGCCGATGACCTGGCCGTCGTAGTTGGTCGGCGCGAGCTGCTTGGCGCGGTTGACCGGGAAGTTGGCGAAGCTGTTCATGCCCAGATGGGTGAAGAGCTTGAGCGTGTCCGGGCCCTGCACGTACTGCTCGACCATGTGGTGCGACTGGTCGAACAGCACCGCGCTCTTCGCCCAGGCCGCCTGCTCGTCGCGCCAGTTGGAAAACTCCGACGGCACGACCGGGTATACGTAGGCGCCGATCTGCGAGTTGCGCAGCATGTCGACGGGGTTTCCTGCCGCCTTGAGGACTTCCTCGAGGTTCTTCATGGTTGCCTCCTCCAATCGGGAGGGCTACTCTAGCGCAATGATTGGATCCAATCCAGCCCATTTTTGGGGGTTCTGGCCCACTCCAACCGCATGATTGGATACAAAAACGTCGCCCTCAGGCTACGGGAGATGATCCTGCGGGGGGAACTGGCGCCCGGGGAACGCCTGGCGGAGGTCGCTCTCGCCGAGCGGCTCGGCGTGTCGCGCACGCCGATCCGGCAGGCGCTGCCGGCGCTCGCACGCGAGGGCCTGCTGGCGGCGGCCGGGCGCCGCGGCTACCTGGTGCGTTCGTTCAGCGCGCAGGACGTGCTCGACGCCATCGAGACGCGCGGGGTGCTGGAAGGACTGGCGGCGCGACGCATCGCCGAAAGAGGCGCGACGCCCGAACTGATTCGGTCTTTGAAGGAATGTCTTTCCCAAGGCGATGCGCTTCTCGCCAAGCGGCGCTTTGAGAGTACGGACGAGCAGCGCTACAGCGAGATGAACGGCCGCTTCCACGCGCTGATCGTCGAGGGCGCGGCAAGCCGGATCGTGGCCGACTCGCTGGCGCACAACGACCACGTGCCGTTCGCCTCCGCGCGCGCGGTGGCGTTCAGCCGCGACCCGGCGGTGCTGCTACCGGTGCTGAACTACGCGCACCGGCAGCATCATGCGATCGTGCAGGCGCTGGAGAATCGAGAGGCGGCGCGCGTGGAAGCGCTGATGCGCGAGCACGCCGCCCCGGTCAAGGAAGTGCTGAACCTGAAGCTCTAGGCCGCCTCTGTCAGGCGGCTTCTTTTAGTGCCAGCGCCTTGTTGGTCGCTTCCCAGGTGAACTCGGGCTCTTCGCGGCCGAAGTGGCCGTAGGCGGCGGTTTTCTCGTAGATCGGGCGCAGCAGGTCGAGCATCTGGATGATGCCCTTCGGGCGCAGGTCGAAGTTGGCCTGCACCAGCTGCGCCAGCTTGTCGTCGGCGATCTTGCCGGTGCCGTGCGTGGTGACCATCACGCTGGTGGGCTTCGCCACGCCGATGGCGTAGGAGACCTGCACCAGGCACTTCGAGGCGAGGCCGGCGGCGACGATGTTCTTCGCCACGTAGCGCGCCGCATACGCCGCCGAGCGGTCGACCTTCGAGGGGTCCTTGCCCGAGAATGCGCCGCCGCCGTGCGGCGCCGAGCCGCCGTAGGTGTCGACGATGATCTTGCGCCCGGTGAGGCCGCAGTCGCCCTTCGGGCCGCCGATCTCGAACGCGCCGGTCGGGTTGACCAGGTAGTTGATCTTGCCCTTCACCAGGTGCTTCGGCAGCACCGGCTTGATGATCTGCTCGATGACGCCTTCCTCGATCTGCTTGTGCGTGAGGCCGGGCGCGTGCTGCGTGGAGAGCACCACGGTTTCGATGGAGTCGACCTTGCCGTTGGCGCCGTAGCGCAGCGTGACCTGCGACTTCGCGTCCGGGCGCAGCCAGGCGAGGCGGCCGTCGCGGCGCACTTCGGCCTGGCGCTCGACCAGGCGGTGCGAGAGGTAGATCGCCATCGGCATCAGGCCGGGCGTCTCGTCGCAGGCGTAGCCGAACATCAGTCCCTGGTCGCCCGCGCCCTGGTCGAGGTCGAGGCCCTTGCCTTCGTCGACGCCCTGCGCGATGTCGCGCGACTGCTCGCCGTAGGCGACGACGACCGTGCAGCCGTCGGCGTCGAAGCCGATCTTCGGATCGGTGTAGCCGATGCGGCGGATGGTCTTGCGCGCGATGTGCTGGAAGTCGACCTTCGCGTTGGTGGTGATCTCGCCGGCGAGCACCACCAGGTTGTCCTTCACCAGCGTCTCGGCGGCGACGCGCGAGCGCGGGTCCTGGGCTAGAATCGCATCGAGCACCGCGTCCGAAATCTGGTCCGCCACCTTGTCGGGATGGCCTTCGGAAACGGACTCGGAAGTAAATAGATGTTCGCTCATTGTTTTGTACCGTCTCGGAGAAATTGGATCGGAAGAGACCGCAAGGATATCAAATAATCTTGCACCGATTCCCCCGTTTCCTCCTCCGGTTAGCAGCGAAATTCCCCCTTCGCGTTGTGCACGCGGTGGGAACGGTCCTCGGCTGGATGGTGTATGGGATGTCACCCACCTATCGCAGGCACCTGCGCGAGAACCTCGCGCTGGCCGGCTACACCGACGCGCGCACGCGCCGCGAGACCATCGCCGCGGTCGGGCAGATGGTCGCCGAGCTGCCGGCGCTGTGGTTCCGGCCGCAGCACGAGGTGGCCGCGCTGGTGAAAGGCACCGAGGGGGCGATCGACGAGGCGCTCGCCGCTATCGCGCAGCGCCGCCCGGTGCTGTTCCTCGCGCCGCACATGGGCTCGTTCGAGATCACCGCGCAGTACGCCTCGACGCAGGTGCCGATCACGGTGCTGTACCGGCCGCCGAAGATGAGCTGGCTCGAGCCGGTCATGCGGGAAGGCCGCTCGCGCGGGCGCGTGCGCCTCGCGCCCGCCAACCTGAGCGGCGTGCGCGAGCTGATGTCGGCGCTCAAGCGCGGCGAGGGGGCGGGCTTCCTGCCCGACCAGGTGCCCGGCGAGGGCGAGGGCGACTGGGCCGAGTTCTTCGGCCGGCCGGCGTACACCATGACGCTCGCCGCCAAGCTGGTCGAGCGGCGCGAGTACGAGGCGTTCCTCGCCTACGCAAGACGGCTGCCGCGCGGCCAGGGCTACCAGCTGGTGCTGCGCCGCCTGCCGGAAAAGCTCGCCGGAGAAAGCGCGGCCCGGCGGCTGAACCGCGCGATCGAGGCGCTGGTGCGCGAGTGCCCGGGCCAGTACCTGTGGGCCTACAACCGCTACAAGAAGCCGCGCGGCGCGAAGCCTCCGCCGTGACCCGCCTCGCTCTCGCGTTCGTCTGGCTGCTGCGATTCTTTCCCTTGCGCGTCATCGCGGCAGTGGGAAATGCCGTCGGCGCCGTCATGTACTGGCTGATCGCCGAGAGGCGCAGAGTGACCCGCGTCAACCTGGCGAAGTGCTTTCCGCACCTGCCGGCGCAGGAGCGCGAGAAGCTCGCGCGCGCGCACTTCCGCGCCTTCTGCCATGCGCTGATGGATCACGGCGTGCTCTGGTGGTCCCGCCGCGAGCGTATCGAGCGCCTGGTCCGGCTCGAAGGGCTCGAGCACCTGCGCGCGCTGGAGGGCAGGCCGGTCATCCTCTTTGCGCCGCACTTCGTCGGCCTGGACGCCACCCTGCAGCGCCTGTCGCTCGACATGCCGGTGGCCATGATGTACGCGCGGCAGAAGAACGCGGTGATGGAGCGCACCCTTTACGAGGGGCGCACGCGCTTCGGCGGCCATATGTACCTGCGCACCGAAGGCATCAAGGAGGGGCTGCAGGCGATCGCGGCGCACGAGCGCTTCTACTACCTGCCCGACCTCGACTACGGCCCGAAGCGCTCGATCTTCGTGCCGTTCTTCGGCGTGCCCGCCGCCACCACGACCGGGCTGTCGTATATTGCCCGCACGAGCGGGGCGGCCGTGGTGCCCTGCGTGACGCGCCTCCTTCCCGGCGGCGGCTACGTCGCCCGGTTCTGGCCGGCGTGGAGCGATTTTCCCGGAGCGAGCGACGAGGCGGACACGCGCCGCATGGTCGCCTTCATCGAGGAGCGAGTGCTGGAAATGCCCGAGCAGTACTGGTGGCTGCACAAGCGCTTCAAGACCCGGCCGCAAGGCGAAGCGAGGTTCTACTGAAGAACAGTCCGGGAAAAGTCCGCGTCGCGGTGATCGGCGCCGGGCACATGGGGCGCTACCACGCGCAGAAGTTCGCCGGCTGCGAGGGCGCCGAGCTCGCCGCGCTGGCCGACGCCGACGCGTCGCGCGCGGCCGCCTTTCCCGGCACCCCGTTCTTCAGCGACTACCGGGAGGTGCTGGGCCTCGCCGACGCCGCCGTAATCGCGGTCCCCACCGACGGGCACTACGCCATCGCGCGGGCCTGCATCGCGCACGGCCTGCATGTCCTCATCGAGAAGCCGATCACCGCGACCCTGGCGCAGGCGAGCGCGCTGATCCGCCTGGCGAAGAAGCGCAAGGTGGTGCTGCAGGTCGGCCACGTCGAGCGCTTCAACCGCGGCTTCGCGGCGATCAGCGCACGCCTCACCCGGCCGATGTACATCGAGACCGAGCGCCTGGCGCCGTTCAAGACCCGCGGCGTCGAGGTCGATGTGGTACTCGACCTCATGATCCACGACCTCGACCTGGTGGTGGCCCTGGCGCGCTCGGAGGTGAAGCGCGTGAGCGCGAGCGGCTTCCGCGTGCTGACGCGCGACATCGACATCGCCACCGCGTACATCGAGTTCGCGAGCGGCTGCGTCGCCAACCTTTCGGCGAGCCGCGTCAGCCAGGCGGCGGTGCGCAAGCTGCGCATGTTCCAGAGCGGCGTCTACCTGTCGGCCGACCTGCAGTCGGGCGCGGTGCGCTTCGCGACCCAGAGCGCCGGCGAAGTGCGCCAGGCGGAGGAGAACTATGCCGGCGGCGATGCGCTGGCCGAGCAAGCGAAGCGTTTTGTTTCTTCCATTCAAAAGAAACTCCCTGCCGCGGTGAGCGGCGAGGACGGCCGCCGCGCGCTCAAGCTCGCGCTCGACGTCGCGCGCCTGGTGCGCGAGCGCCTGAGGAGGTTCAAGTGAATCCGATCCAGATGGTCAACCCGGCGGCGGAGTACCGCCTGATGCAGGCGGAGCTCGACGCGGCGGTGCTGGCCGTGCTCGCCTCCGGCCGCTACATCCTCGGTCCGCAGGGCGAGGCGCTGGAGAAGGAGCTCGCCGCCTATCTCGGCGCCGCGCACGCCGTGGGCTGCAACTCCGGCACCGACGCGCTGCACCTGCCGCTGGTCGCCGCCGGCATCGGCCCGGGGGACGAGGTGGTGATTCCGGCGTTCACCTTCTTCGCCACCGGCGAGGCGGTGTCCTATACCGGCGCCAGGCCCGTGTTCGCCGACATCGATGCGGGCACGTTCAATATCGATGTCGCTTCCCTCAGGAAAAGCATCACGTCGAAGACCAAGGCGGTCATCGCCGTGCACCTGTTCGGCCAGTGTGCAGCGCTGGATGAGATCTCGAAGGTCTGCAAGGAGAAGAACCTTGTTCTGCTCGAGGACGTCGCCCAGGCCATCGGCGCGGATTACGACGGGCGGCGCGCGGGAAGCTGGGGAGAGTTCGGCGGCTTCTCCTTCTATCCGACGAAGAATCTCGGCGCGGCCGGCGACGCCGGCATGATGACCGCGAAGAGCGCCGAGCACGACAAGCTGCTGCGCTCGCTGCGCCATCACGGCACGAAGCAGACCTACCATCACGACCGCGTGGGCTGGAACAGCCGCCTCGACGAACTGCAGGCAGCGATCCTGCGCGTGAAGCTCCGCTATCTCGAGCGCTTCATCGAGGCGCGCAGGAAGGTCGCGGCCGGCTATCGCGCGCGCCTCGCCGGCAGCGGCCTGACGCTGCCCGCCGAGCACGGCCGCGGGCGGCACGTGTACCACCAGTTCACCATCCGCAGCCTGAAGCGCGATGCGATCCGCGAAGCGCTGGCGAAGCAGGGCATCGCAGCCTCGGTGTTCTACCCCGTGCCCCTGCACCAGCAGCCGGTATACGCCGGTATGAACGCCGGCGTGTCGCTGCCTCACGCGGAAGAGGCGGCCAGGACGGTGCTCTCGCTTCCCATCAACCCGACCCTCGACGAGGCCTCGCTCGACCGCATCTGCGCGGCGGTACGCGCGGCATGAAGCTGCCGTTCACCAAGATGCACGGGGCCGGCAATGACTTTGTCGTCCTGGACTTCACCGGCAAGGCTTTTTCCCTCAGCGAGGCTCAACTGAAGAGAATCGCCGATCGCCATCTTGGCATCGGTGCGGACCAGATCCTGGTGGTGGAGAAGCCTCGCCGGGCTGGCGTCGACTTCCGCTACCGCATCTTCAACGCCGACGGCGGAGAAGTTGAGCAGTGCGGCAATGGCGCGCGCTGCTTCGTCAAGTTCGTGCGCGACCGCGGCCTGACGGAGAAGCGCGAGATCCGCGTCGAGACCCTCGGCGGCACCATCGCCCCGCGCCTGGAGGCCGACGGTGAGGTCAGCGTCGACATGGGGCCGCCTGCCATCGAGTCGCCTTTGATTCAAAAGGTAGAACTGCAAGACCAGGCCATCGAAGTGAGCATCCTTTCCATGGGCAACCCGCATGCCGTCCAGCTCGTAGTCGACGTCGAGGCAGCGCCGGTGACGACGCAGGGGCCCCTCATCGAGCATCACCCGCGCTTCCCCAACCGCGTCAACGCGGGCTATATGCAGGTGCTCGATCGCGGCCGGATCGCGCTGCGCGTCTGGGAGCGCGGCGCGGGCGAGACGCTATCGTGTGGCAGCGGCGCCTGCGCGGCGGTGGTCGCCGGCATATCGCGCAAGCTGCTCGATTCGCCGGTGCGCGTGCAGACTCGCGGTGGAGCGTTGACCATCTCTTGGGCCGGCGGCGACAATGCGGTGTGGATGAAGGGCCCCGCCGAGACGGCGTATGACGGAACCATCGAGATCTAGAACAACAACAATGAGCCCAGACGACGTCGCGCGCTTCCTGCGCACCAACCCGAAGTTCTTCGAGCAGCATCCCGAGCTGCTCGAGTCGATCCGCGTCACCCACCCCTACGGCGGGCGCGCCATCCCGCTGGCCGAGCGCCAGACGGTGGCGCTGCGCGACAAGGCGCGCGCGCTCGAAGGCAAGCTCGGCGAGCTGATCCAGTTCGGCGAGGAGAACGACGCCATCAGCGAGAAGGTGCACCGCCTGTCGACCGCGCTGGTCGGCGCGTCCGACTTCCCGGCGCTCGCGCACGCCCTGTACTTCCACCTGCGCGAGGATTTCGCGGTGCCGCACGTCGCGCTGCGCGTGTGGGGCAAGAGCGTGCCGGCAGACTTCGACGAGTCGCTCGCGGTCAACGAGGCGCAGCGCAGCCACGCCGCGGCGATGGGCGCGCCGCAGTGCGGCCCCGCGCAGGGCAACCCCTTCGTGCCCTGGTTCGGCGAAGTCGCCGAGCACGTGCGCTCGGTCGCGCTGGTGCCGCTCGGCCAGACCATGGTGTTCGGCCTGCTCGCGCTGGGCAGCGAGGACCCGCAGCGCTTCTTCCCCGAGATGGGAACCCTCTACCTCCGCCGCATCGGCGAGCTATGCGCAGCCGGAGTCACAGCGCGGCTCTAGCCGCGGACTACCTAAATGCCCTGGAGCACCAGCGGCGGCTCTCCCCGGCGACGCTGCGCAACTATGCGCACGCCCTCCAGCAGCTGTTCGTTTTCCTGGATGGCAAGGACCTGCAGTCGCTGGAACCCGCGCAGGTCCGCCGCTGCATCGCGACGCTGCATGCGAAAGGGCAGTCGCCCCGCACGCTGGCGCTGACGCTCTCGGCGTGGCGCGGCTTCTACCGCTGGCTGGCGCGCCACCGCGGCTTCGGCGCCAACCCGGTGCTCGGCATCCGCGCGCCGAAGGCCGCCAGGCCGCTGCCCAAGGCGCTGTCGGTTGAAAGCACCGAGCAGCTGCTCGCCGCCGACGAGGACAAGTCCCCCGCAGCGATAAGGGATGCGGCGATGTTCGAGCTGCTCTACTCGTCGGGGCTGCGCCTGGGCGAGCTGGTCGCGCTCAACAGCGGCGATGGCCGCCTCGACCTGCGCGAGGGCGAGGTGACGGTTACCGGCAAGGGGTCGAAGACGCGCACCGTGCCGATCGGCGCGCGGGCGCGCGAGGCGCTGGCGGCGTGGCTGGCGGTGAGGAGCGCGGCGCCGGGCGAGAAGGCGCTGTTCCTCGGCGCGCGCGGCAAGCGCATCACCGCAGGCGCGGTCGGCGCGCGGCTCAAGCGCTGGGCGCTGCGCCGCGGCCTGCGCGAGCGCGTGCACCCGCACATGCTGCGCCACTCGTTCGCCAGCCACGTGCTGCAGTCCTCGCAGGACCTGCGCGCGGTGCAGGAGATGCTCGGCCACGCCAGCATCTCGACCACCCAGGTGTACACCCACCTCGACTACCAGGCGCTGGCGAAGGTCTACGACGCGGCGCACCCGCGGGCGAAGAAGAAATGAACTCCCTGCTGCTGAAGAAGGGGCGCGAGCGGTCGCTCAAGCGCCGCCACCCGTGGATTTTCTCGGGCGCGGTGGAGAAGGCCGGCGGCAAGCCCGGCGAGACCCTGCAGGTGCGCGATTCTTCCGGCCAGCCGCTCGCGCTCGCCGCCTACAGCCCGAACTCGCAGATCCGCGCGCGAGTCTGGACCTTCGACGCCGCGCAATCCGTCGATCGGGGGTTTTTCGCCAAGCGGCTGAAGCAGGCAATTTCCCTGAGAGACCACTTGCCGGTGTCGAAGCACACCAATGCCATGCGCCTGGTCCACGGTGAATCGGACGGGCTGCCGGGGCTGGTGGTGGACCGCTACGCCGACGTGCTGGTGGCGCAGTTCCTGTCGGCAGGCGTCGAGCGCTGGCGCGAGGAGATCCTCGACCTGCTGGTCGAGCTCTCGGGATGCGAGGCGGTATTCGAGCGCTCCGACGCGGAAGTGCGCAAGCTCGAGGGGCTGGAGCCGAGGACCGGCTTCGCCAGGGGCAACCGCAACGCGTCGCGCTGCCCGATCATCGAGCACGGCCTGAATTTCCGCGTCGACGTCGAGCAGGGGCAGAAGACCGGCTTCTTCCTCGACCAGCGCGAGAACCGCCAGCGCGTGCGCGCGCTCGCCGCCGGGCGCGAGGTGCTGGACGGCTTTTGCTACACCGGCGGCTTCGCCATCGCCGCGCTGGCCGGCGGCGCGAAGCACATCACCGCGCTCGAGTCCTCCGCCGATGCGATCCAGATCGCGCAGGAGAACCTGGCCGCCAACCCCCTCGCCGCCGGCGGCATCGAGTTCGTGCAGGCCGACGTGTTCAAGCACCTGCGCCTGCTGCGCGACAAGGGCGGCGCGAAGTACGACCTGATCGTGCTCGATCCGCCCAAGCTCGCGCCGACCGCGGCGCACGCGAGGAACGCGGCGCGCGCCTACAAGGACGTCAACCTGCTCGCCTTCAAGCTGCTCGCCCCCGGCGGGCTGCTCGCCACCTTCTCCTGCTCGGGCGGCGTCTCCGCGGAGCTGTTCCAGTCGATCGTCGCCGGCGCGGCGCTGGACGCCGGCGCGGATGCGAAAATCATCGAGCGCTTCGGCGCCGCGGCGGACCACCCGGTGGCGCTCGAGTTTCCCGAAGGGGAATATCTCAAGGGGTTGCTGCTGTTAAAGGCCTGATGCGCGTCCTCGCCCTGTCTTTGCTGCTTGCCTCGAGCGCCGCGTTCGCGCATCCCTCGGCGCCGGCGGCGGGGAAGATGCGCGAGCAGATGGAAAAGCTGCTCGCCGCTCTGCCCGAGAAAAGCCGCGCGCAGGCGATGAAGCCGTTCGAGGACCGCGACCGCAGCGACTGGCACTACACGCCACGCAGCCGGAACGGGATTTCCTTCAAGGATCTGAATCCCGGCCAGCGCGAGCAGGTGCATGCACTGCTGAAAACCGCCTTGTCCGCGGTCGGCTACCGCAAGCTCACCAATATCATCGAGCTCGAGCTGGTGCTGAGGGAGATCGAGACCTTCGGCATGATGCGCGATCCGGAGCGCTACCACCTCACGGTCTACGGCACGCCCGACCGGGCGAAGCGCTGGGGCTGGCGCTTCGAGGGGCACCACCTGTCGCTCAACTTCACGCTCGCCGGCGACAAGATGGCGGTCGACACGCCGAGCTTCCTCGGCGCCAACCCGGCGACGGTTCCGAGGGGCGCGAAGAAGGGCTTCCGCGCCCTCGCCGACGAGCACGACGCCGGCTGGGCGCTGCTCGAGTCGCTCGGCGAGGCGCAGCGCGGCGAGGCGGTGTTCGAGCCGCGCACCTACGGCGACATCGTCACCGGCAACAAGGACAAGGTCGAGCCGCTGCCCGCCGCCGGCATCGCGGCGGCGAAGCTCGACGAGAAGCAGCGCGCGGCTCTGTGGAAGCTGATCGAGACCTACGCGCGCAGCTTCGAGCCCGGCCTCGCCGAGGCGCGCCTCGAGCGGGCGAAGCAGGGCGGCATCGATGCGATCCGCTTCGGCTGGGCCGGCTCGACGAAGCGCGGCGGGCAGCACTACTACCGCGTGCAGGGGCCGCTGTTCCTCATCGAGTACGACGCCTCGCAGAACGACGGCAATCACATCCACACCGTGTGGCGCGACTTCAACGGCGACTTCGGACGGGATCTGCTGCGCGAGCACTACCAGGCCGCGCTCGGCACGCGACACAAGCACTAGATGAAGCTGGTTTTTCTTCTTCTCGTTTGCTTCTCGGCAATAGCGGCTCCGGTTAAGACCCCGCAAGTCGAAGCCGAGCTGGTCGCCGAGCGATCCGCGCTCGTGCCCGGCGAGCCGCTCACCGTCGCGCTGCGCCTGAAGGCGATCCCGGGCTGGCATACCTATTGGCGCAACCCGGGCGATTCCGGCGAGCCGACGCGCATCGAGTGGCGGCTGCCGCGTGGCTTTGCCGCCGGTGAAATCGAATGGCCGGTGCCCAGCCGCATCCCGGTCGGACCGCTGATGAACTTCGGCTACCACGGAGAGGTGCTGCTGCTCGCGCGCGTCGTGCCGCCGGCGGATCTGCCGGCAGGCAGACCGGTCACGCTGCGGGCGAAGGCCAACTGGCTGGTGTGCGAGGTGAAGTGCATCCAGGAAGAAGCCGAGCTCATCCTCACGCTGCCGGTCGCGCGCAGCGCACCATCCGATCCCCGCTGGGGCAAGCCGATCGCCGACTCGCGTGCCCGCGTGCCGGTCGCGGCACCGGCCGGCTGGAGCTTCGGCGCGCGCGGCGAGGAGGGCGGCGCGTCGCTCGCCATCGCGCCGCCGGCGGGAGTCGAGCTGAAGCAGGCGTTCTTTCTCCCTTTCGACGAAGGCAAGATCGAGCCCGCCGCACCTCAGGCTCTGGCCAGGGAAAGGGACGGATACCGCCTCACGCTGCGTGCGGCTGCGCAGCCGGTAGGGCAATTCGAGCGTGTATCCGGAATCTTCGTCCTGCAGGAGAAGGCATTCACCGTCGACGCGCCGATCATGGCGCGCTTCGCCGATCTCGGCCTGGCGCTCGCGCTGGTGCTCGCCTTCGGCGGAGGCCTGCTGCTCAACCTGATGCCGTGCGTGCTGCCGGTGCTGTCGATCAAGGCGCTCGGCTTTGCGCAGGGCGAGGGCGGGTTGCGGCACGCGCTGCTGTATGCCGCCGGCGTGCTCGCCTCGTTCTGGCTGCTGGCGGGGCTGCTCATCGGCCTGCGCGCCGTGGGCTCGCAGCTCGGCTGGGGCTTCCAGCTGCAGTCGCCCGTCGCGGTCGCGATCCTGGCGGCGTTCTTCCTCGTGCTGGCGCTCAATCTCTCGGGGTTGTTCGAGTTCCGCTTCGCATTCGCCGGCGAGCCGGGCGGGCAGTTCCTCTCCGGCGTGCTCGCGGTCGTCGTCGCCTCGCCGTGCACCGCGCCGTTCATGGGCGCGGCGCTCGGCTACGCGGTGCTCGAATCGGGCTGGCGCGCGTTCCTGGTGTTCACCGCGCTCGCCCTCGGCATGGCGCTGCCGTACGCGGCGCTCGCGGCCGCGCCGGGATGGCGCCGCTACCTGCCGAAGCCGGGCCCGTGGATGCCGCGCCTCAAGCGCTGGCTCGCAGTGCCGCTGTATGCCACGGTCCTATGGCTGGGTTGGGTATTTGCCCAGCAAGTGAATTTTTTGCATGAAAAGAATGATGCAGCCTGGGAGCCCTATTCGGCGCAAAAGGTCGCCTCGCTCCAGGCGGCCGGCAAGCCGGTGTTCGTCGACTTCACCGCCGCCTGGTGCGTCACCTGCCAGGTGAACGAGCGCGTGGTGCTGTCGCGCGACGACGTCAGGGCCGCGTTCCGTGACAAGGGCGTGACGCTCGTGCGCGCGGACTGGACCCGCCGCGACCCCGAGATCGCCCGCGCGCTCGCCGCTCTGGGGCGCAGCGGGGTGCCTGCTTACGTGCTCTATATGCCGGGGCGGGCACCGCTACTCCTGCCGGAACTACTAACGCCTCAGCGAGTGCTCGAGGCGCTGGACGGATAGAATCCCCCTCCTTGGAGGTCATCATGAAGCGCATCCTTCTCGCATTGGTCCTCGCCGCCGCCACCACGGCCTGGGGGCAGAAAGTCGGCCAGCCGGCGCCCGATTTCACTGCGCCCGACACGCAGGGCAAGCCGGTGAAGCTGTCGGAGTACAAGGGCAAGTACGTGGTGCTCGAATGGGTCAACCCCGAGTGCCCCTATGTGCGCCGCCACTACAACAGCGGCAACATGCCTTCGCTGCAGAAGGAGTTCGGCGCGAAGGACGTGGTCTGGCTGACGGTGAACTCGACCAACCAGTCATCGAGCGAGTTCAAGACGCCGCAGGAAATGTCGAAGTGGATGTCGGAGAAAGGCGCCTCGCCCAAGGCGACGCTGATCGACAAGGACAGCAATGTCGGCAAGCTGTATGACGCGCGCACCACGCCGCACATGTACGTCATCGACCCGCAGGGCAGGCTGATCTACGCCGGCGCGATCGACGACAAGCGCTGGGCCACCGAGGCCGGCACCAAGAGCGCGAACAACCACGTGCGCGCCGCGCTCGGCGAGGCGATGACCGGCAAGCCGGTGAGCGTCTCCGCCACCTCGCCGTACGGCTGCACCGTCAAGTACTAGGAAGGAACGCCACGCATGGCCGATGAAAACATGGTGCCGGTGACGATCCTCACCGGCTTTCTCGGCGCCGGCAAGACCACGCTGCTCAACCGCATCCTGAAAGAGGACCACGGCCACCGCATCGCGGTGATCGAGAACGAGTTCGGCGAGAGCGGCGTCGACGGCGAGATCCTCGAGCGCACCGAGGAGCAGATCGTCGAGATGAACAACGGCTGCATCTGCTGCACCGTGCGCGGCGACCTGATCCGCATCCTCGGCGAACTGAAGGCGAAGCGCGACACCGGCGCGCTCAAGTTCGACCGCGTGGTGATCGAGACTACCGGCATGGCCGATCCCGGTCCGGTGGCGCAGACCTTCTTCACCGACGAGGAGATCGGCAACTACTACCTGCTCGACTCGATTCTCACCGTGGTCGACGCCAAGCACGCGCCCAAGCAGCTCGACGAGTTCCACGAAGCGCAGGAGCAGGTGGGATTCGCCGACCGGATTCTCATGTCGAAAACGGATCTGGTTTCCGACAACGATGTCGAAAGCCTGTCGAAGCGGCTCAAGCGGATGAATCCCCGCGCCCCGATCAAGAAGGTGAACTTCGGCAACGCGCCGATCGCCGAGGTGCTCGACATCCGCGGCTTCAACCTCAACGCCATCCTCGAGCTCGACCCCGAGTTCCTCACCGACTCGCACCACGAGCACCACGACGAGGTCGAGTCGTTCGTCTTCAAGTCGGACAAGCCGTTCGACGGCGCCAAGCTGGAGCAGTTCCTCTCCGGCATGATCCAGGTCTACGGCCCCGACCTGCTGCGCTACAAGGGCGTGCTGTGGATGAAGGGCAAGCCGCGCCGCGTCGTGTTCCAGGGCGTGCACATGATGATGGGCGGCGACATGGGCAAGCCCTGGGGCAAGGGCGAGAAGAAGAGCTCGACGCTGGTGTTCATCGGCAAGAAGCTGCCGAAGGATCTGTTCATCGCCGGCCTGGAGGAATGCCTGGCCGCATGATCGCGGTCAGGAACCTCGCTCACAGCTACGACGGCAGCCGGGCGCTCGCCCTCGCGCAATGGGAGGCCGCGGCCGGCAGCCGCTGGCTGGTTCTCGGGCCTTCGGGCTGCGGCAAGACCACGCTGCTGCACATCCTCGCCGGATTGATCAGGCCGGCCGCGGGCGAAGTCAGCGTCTTTCAGACCGACCTGCTTTCGCTGAAGGGCTCCCGGCTGGATCAGTGGCGGGGCAACAACGTCGGCATCGTGCTGCAGGCGCTGCACCTCGTGCCGCATCTCAGCGTGCGCGACAACCTGCGGCTCGCCCAGTACCTGGCGCGCGCGCCGCAGCACGACGCCGCGGTCGATGAAGCGCTCGGCGCGCTCGGCGTGGCGGACAAGGCGGCGCGCCGGCCGCACCAGCTCTCGCAGGGCGAGCAGCAGCGCGTGGCCGTCGCGCGCGCGGTGGTGAACCGGCCGAAGCTGCTGCTCGCCGACGAGCCGACCGCGAGCCTCGACGATGCCGCGGCGGCGCGCGCGGTCGAGCTGCTGATCGGCGCAGCCGAGCGCCGCCAGGCGACGCTGGTCGTCGCGACGCACGACTCGCGCGTGAAGCGTTACTTCAGCAACACGCTCCAGCTGTGAACCTCGCCTCGCTCTCCGCCGGCTACCTGCGCGCGCGCCCCCTGCAGACCACGCTCAGCCTGCTGCTGCTCGCGCTCGGCGCCGGCACCATCGTCACGCTGCTCCTGGTCGTCGGCCAGCTCGAATCGCGCATGGGCCGCGACGCGCGCGGCATCGACCTGGTGGTGGGCGCCAAGGGCAGCCCGATGCAGCTGATCCTCTCCGGCATCTACCACGCCGATGCGCCCACCGGAAACATTCCGCTTGCTGCGGTCGGGACTCTGCAAAAAAACAGATTCGTCAGGAAAGCCATCCCGCTTGCTCTCGGCGACAGCTGGAAGGGCTATCGCATCGTCGGCGCCGGCAGGGAATACCTCGAGCACTACGGCACCGAGTTCTCCTCCGGCAAGGCGCACGAAAAGCCCATGGAGGCGGTGCTCGGTTATGAAGTCGCGGCACGCACCGGCGTCGGCGTGGGCGGCCGTTTTGCCGGCGCGCACGGCATCGGCGGCGAAGGCAACGAGCACGCGGAGGCGCCCTACACGGTAGTAGGAGTGCTGGCGCGCAACGACTCGGTGCTCGACCGGTTGGTGCTCACCAGCATCGAGAGCGTCTGGCACGTGCACGAGGAGCACCAGGGGCCGCAGGACGAGCAGGACCGCAAGGCGATGCGCGATGACCGCGAGGTGACCGTGGTGCTGGTGCAATACGCCTCGCCGCTCGCCGCAGCGATGCTGCCCCGGCAGATCAACTCGCAGAGCGAGCTGCAGGCGGCGTCCCCCGCCTACGAGACGGCGCGCCTGTTCCGCATCGTCGGCGCCGGTATCGAGGCGCTGCGCGCTTTCGCCGCGGTGCTGATCGTCGCCGCCGGGCTGTCGGTCTTCATCGCTCTCTATACCGCGCTCGAAGAGCGCCGCTACGACCTGGCGGTGATGCGCACGCTGGGCGCCTCGCCGGCGCGCCTGTTCGGCTTGCTGCTCGCCGAGGGGCTGGTACTGGCGCTTGCCGGCGCGCTCCTCGGCCTGGCGCTCGGCCACGCGCTGGCCGCTGCGCTCGGCGCATGGCTGGAAGCGCAGCAGCAATACCCGGTTTCAGGGCTGGTTTTTCGCATTGAAGAGCTCTGGGTCCTGGCGGTGGCGCTGGGCGTGGGCCTGGTGGCGTCGCTCATTCCCGCCTGGCGCGCCTACCGCACCGACGTCTCCCGTACACTCGCGCAGGGCTGACATGAAACTTTCCCTCCTTGTGGCGAGTCTGCTCGTTTGCTGCAGCGCGGTTGCGCAGCCTCATGGCGACCAGGAGCGCGCCGAAGACATCAAGCGCCACCGCGCCATGGCCAGGGCGCACGAGGCGCACGCGAAATGCCTGGAATCGAAGGAATCGGAGAAGAACTGCCTGGAGAAGCTCGCTAAGGATTGCAAAGGGCTCGGAATCGGCAAATACTGCGGGCTGCGGCATCAGCACTGAGGTCCCATGAACTCGAAAATCCTTCTTCTGTCGATCCTGTTTGCGGTCCCGGCCGCTGCGCAGCACCAGATGCCGCCGCAAGGCGATCCGAGCTTCAAGCCGCTGCCCGAGCGCAAAGACGTGGTGTCCTGGAAGACGCTCTCGCAGGTCGAGCTGGTGAAGACGAAGGACCGCTACGTGCCGCAGTTCGCCTCCACCGTCACGGCGCTCGACCAGAAGCAGGTCAAGATGCAGGGCTTCATGCTGCCGCTGCAGATGGGCGACAAGCAGTCGCACTTCGTGCTCGCGGCGATGCCGCAGACCTGCTCCTTCTGCATGCCCGGCGGCCCCGAGAGCATGGTCGAGGTCAAGATGAAGACGCCGGTGAAGTACACCTTCGACGCGGTCATCCTGAGCGGCAAGCTCACGGTACTTAAGGACGATCCGACCGGCATCTTCTATCGCCTCACCGAGGCGGAAGCCAGCAAGTAGCGTCATGCTGTCGCGCTTTTTAGCGCGGCTGTTTCTCGCCGCGGCGCTCCTCGTCGCGACACAGGCCGCGCTCGAGCACCCGCTCGAGCACCTCTCGCAGTCCTCCGCGCCGGCGCACGAGCAGCACTGCGACGCCTGCGTAGCGTTCGCCTCGATCGGGGCGGCGGCGGTATCGCATGCCGCGCTGGTCATCGACGTTCCGGCCGGCAGCTTCTCCGCCGCCACGCCGGCGACGGTCTTCATCGCGGCGTTCACGCCGCACTTCCGCAGCCAGGCACCTCCCGAGCTCCTCTGAAACGGTTGGCAGGCGCGCGCCCGCTGCAGCGGCGCGCATAGCAATCATTTCGTTCGAGGAATTTCACTATGGTTCGCATCAGCTGCGTCGTGGCGCTCGCTTTGGCAGCGCTGCCGGCACTCGCGCAGAGCAAGTTCAACCCCGACATATCGGTCATCCTGCAGGGCACCGCGGCGAGCAGCTCGCAGGATCCGGACAAGTACCGGATCACCGGCTTCGCGCCCTCGGGCGGCGAGGTCGCGCCCGCGCCGCGCGGCTTCAGCCTCGGCGAGTCGGAGCTGATCATCGGCGCCAACGTCGACGCGTACTTCAGGGGGCAGCTCACCGCCGCGCTGACGCCCGAAAACGAAGTCGAGCTCGAGGAAGCGTTCTTCCAGACGCTCGGGCTCGGCGACGGCTTCAGCGTCAAGGGCGGCCGCTTCCTGTCCGGCATCGGCTACCTGAACGAGATCCACCAGCACGCGTGGGATTTCCAGGACGCGCCGCTCGTCTACAAGGCGTTCCTCGGCGGCAAGTTCAACGACGATGGCGTGCAAGTGCGCTGGGTAGCGCCGACCGAGCTGTTCGTGGAGCTGGGCGCCGAGGCGGGACGCGGCCGCGGCTTTCCCGGCAGCGACGTGAGCAAGAACGGCGCCGCCGCAGGTAGCGTGTTCGGCCATGTCGGCGGCGACCTCGGCCCGAGCACCGCGTGGCGCGCCGGGCTCTCGTATCTGCAGGTCGAGGCGAAGGACCGCAGCTTCGACGAAGTCGATTCGCTCGGTACCGCGGTAACGCAGGCTTTCAGCGGCAAGAGCCGCCTGTGGATCGCCGACATCGTGCTCAAGTGGGCGCCCGACGGCAACGCCACCTCGACCAGCTTCAAGCTGCAGGGCGAGTATTTCAGGCGCAGGGAAGATGGCGAGCTTTCGCTCGACACCCTCTCCGGCGCCTATTCGAGCAACCAGTCGGGCTGGTACCTGCAGGGCGTCTACCAGTTCATGCCGCGCTGGCGCGCGGGCTACCGCTACGACCGGCTCGACCACGGCACGGTTTCGAACGGCATCGTCGACAGCGGCGCGGCGAGCGCGGCCGACTTCCCGCTGCTGATGACCGACTACAACCCGACGCGCCAGACCGTCATGGTGGATTTCAGCCCGAGCGAGTTCAGCCGCTTCCGGCTGCAGCTCGCTTCCGACAAGTCGCAGCAGGGCGTGACCGACAACCAGGTGCTGCTGCAGTACATCCTCAGCCTCGGCGCTCATGGCGCGCACAAGTTCTAGGAAATTCATCATGAAATGTCTCTTGATCCTCTTTTTCTTCGTCGCGCTTCCGGTGGAAGCGTCGCTGAACATCTTTGCTTGCACGCCGGAGTGGGGCTCGTTGGCAAAGGAGCTCGGCGGCGACAAGGCGAGCGTATACATCGCCACCACCGCGCTGCAGGACCCGCACCGCATCGAGGCGCGACCGAGCCTGATCGCGCGGGCGCGCGGTGCCGACCTGATGGTGTGCACCGGCGCCGAGCTCGAGATCGGCTGGGTGCCGCTGCTGCAGTCGCAGTCGGGTAACGCGAAGATCCAGGCCGGCCGGCCCGGTTACTTCGAGGCGGCCACGGCGGTGACGCTGATCGACAAGCCGGAGCGCATCGATCGCTCGATGGGCGATGTGCACGCCGCGGGAAACCCGCATATCCATCTCGACCCGCGCAACATCGCCGCGGTGGCGGCGGCGCTGGGCAGCCGCATGGCCAGCCTCGATCCCGGCGAGGCCGCCTACTACCGCGAGCGGCAGAAGGCGTTCCTCGAGCGCTGGGCACAGGCGAGCGCGCGCTGGGAGAAGCAGGCCGCGCCGCTGAAGGGAATGCCGCTCGTCGTGTACCACAAGGATCTCTCGTACCTGATCGGCTGGCTGGGCATGAGCGAGGTCGGTGCGCTCGAGCCCAAGCCCGGGCTGCCGCCTTCCACGGCGCACCTGGGCGAGCTTCTTGCGCGGCTGAAGCAGAAGCCGGCGAAGGCTGTGGTGCGCTCGGCGTACGCCGACCCGCGCCCTGCCGAGTGGCTGGCGGAGCGCGCTGGCATCCCGGCAGTCGTCGTCGCCTTCACCGTCAGCGGCACGGAGCAGGCGAAGGATCTCTTCGGCCTGTACGACGACACCATCGCGCGCCTGCTGCGGGCGGCCAATTGAGCGCCGCCGCCCTGGAGTGGAGCATCGTCTGGCCGGCGCTGGTCGCCGGCCTGCTCGTCACCGCGACCCATGCACCGCTCGGCCGCGAAGTTCTGCAGCGCGGCATCGTGTTCATCGACCTCGCGGTGGCGCAGATCGCCGGCCTCGGCGTGGTGTTCGCCGACTGGCTCGGCTTCGAGCCGCAGGGCGGCGCAGTGCAGGCGGCGGCGCTCGGCGCTGCGCTCGCCGGCGCGCTGCTCCTCAACTGGACCGAGCGCTTGTGGCCCGACGTGCAGGAGGCGGTGATCGGCGTGGCGTTCATCGTCGCCGCCAACCTCGCGATCCTTCTGCTCGCCGCCAATCCGCACGGCGCGGAGCATCTCAAGGATCTGCTCGTCGGCCAGATCCTCTGGGTGACTCCGAAGCAGCTCGCGGTCGCGGCGCTGGTGTATGCGGCGATTCTGGCTGTCTGGTTCGGAATGGGGGCGCGCTATGGCCGCGCGCGCTTCTACCTGCTGTTCGCCTGCGCGGTCACCCTCTCGGTGCAGATGGTGGGCCTGTACCTGGTGTTCACCACGCTGATCGTGCCCGCGCTTGCCACGCGGCGGCTGGCGCGCCGGCGCCTCGCGGCCTCTTACTTGCTCGGCGCAGCCGGCTATGCGCTCGGCCTGGTCATGTCGCTCGCCTTCGACCTGCCGCCCGGGCCGCTGATCGTCTGCGCAATCACTTTGCTCGGGATCGCGGTATTCTTGATATTCCGGCCTCGCGTCCCCAGCTAGTCACAATCCCATGGAACAAATGCACGGCACCACCATCCTTTCCGTACGCCGTGGCGCCGCGGTGGCGCTTGGCGGCGACGGCCAGGTCACGCTCGGCAGCGTGGTCATCAAGGGCGGCGCGAAGAAGATCCGCCGCCTCTACCAGGATCGCATCCTCGCCGGCTTCGCCGGCGGCACCGCCGACGCGTTCACGCTGTTCGAGCGCTTCGAGGCGAAGCTCGACAAGCACCAGGGCAACCTGATGCGCTCCGCGGTCGAGCTGGCCAAGGACTGGCGCACCGACCGCATCCTGCGCCGCCTCGAGGCGATGCTCGCGGTCGCCGACCAGTCACACTCATTGATTATTACCGGCCTGGGCGACGTGCTCGAGCCCGAGCACGGCATCGTCGCCATCGGCTCGGGCGGGCCGTATGCGCAGGCAGCCGCCCGCGCCCTGCTTGAAAATACGGACCTGTCCGCAAAGGACATCGTGGACAAGGCGCTCGCCGTGGCCGCCGACCTGTGCATCTATACGAACCACCAGCGTTCGATCGAGACGCTATGAGCGGCATGACCCCCCAGGAGATCGTGCATGAGCTCGACAAGTACATCGTCGGCCAGGGCAAGGCCAAGCGCGCCGTAGCGATCGCGCTGAGGAACCGCTGGCGCCGGCAGCAGGTGGCCGATCCGCTGCGCCAGGAGATCACGCCGAAGAACATCCTGATGATCGGGCCGACCGGCGTCGGCAAGACCGAGATCGCGCGCCGCCTGGCGCGCCTGGCCGACGCCCCGTTCATCAAGGTCGAGGCGACCAAGTTCACCGAGGTCGGCTATGTCGGGCGCGACGTCGATACCATCGTGCGCGACCTGGTGGAGATCAGCGTCAAGCAGACGCGCGAGCAGGCGACGCGCAAGGTGCGCACGCGCGCCCAGGATGCGGCGGAGGAGAGGGTGCTGGATTCTCTGGTGGGTTCTCTGGAGAAAACAACAGAAGAAAATGTGACGCGCCAGAAGTTCCGCAAGAAGCTGCGCGAGGGCGAGCTCGACGACAAGGAGATCGACATCGAGGTGGCCGCCGGCCAGTCGCAGATGGAGATCCTCGCGCCGCCGGGCATGGAAGAGCTCACCTCGCAGATCCAGGGCATGCTGTCCAACCTCGGCAGCGGCCGCCGCAAGCTGCGCCGCCTGAAGATCCGCGAGGCGATCCAGCTGCTGACCGAGGAAGAAGCGGCGCGCCTGGTCAACGACGACGACCTGAAGACGCGCGCGCTCGCCAACGCCGAGCAGAACGGCATCGTGTTCCTCGACGAGATCGACAAGATCACCGGCCGCTCGGAAATGCAGGGCGCCGACGTCTCGCGCCAGGGCGTGCAGCGCGACCTGCTGCCGCTGGTCGAGGGCACCACCGTGTCGACGCGCTACGGCATGGTGAAGACCGACCACATCCTGTTCATAGCCTCGGGCGCCTTCCACATGGCCAAGCCCTCGGACCTGATCCCCGAACTGCAGGGCCGCTTCCCGATCCGCGTCGAGCTCGACTCGCTCTCGGTCGACGACTTCGAGCGCATCCTGGTCTCCACCGACGCGAGCCAGGTGAAGCAGTACCAGGCGCTGCTCGCCACCGAGGGCCTGACCGTCGAGTTCAAGACCGAGGCGATCCGCCGCCTCGCCGAGATCGCCTTCACCGTCAACGAGAAGACCGAAAACATCGGCGCCCGCCGGCTCTACACGGTGCTCGAGAAGCTGCTGGAGGAAATCTCCTTCGACGCCGGCAAGCGCGGCCCGGGCAACGTCACCATCGACGCTAAGTACGTCGACGAGCGTCTCGGCGAGCTGGCTAAGGACGAGGACCTGGCGCGCTACGTTCTTTGACTTCCCGCTCGAGGCACGCGGGGCAGAGGCAGCTCACGCCCGGCACGGGATCGACCGCGGGCAGGCTCTCGCACCAGCAGCTCGACTCTCCCGCCTGAGCGCCGCAGTGGAACGGCGCGCCGCAGCGGGAGCAGCGGTCAGGATTTTGCGGAGTCGTCTCCAAGGCGCGACACGGCCTTTCGCAGGAATGCGACCTGGTCCCTGAAGTTGGTGCAGCCGTCGCAGATCGTCAGATGCACGCGCAGCATGACGCGCTCGCCGAAGCCGAGGTCGCGGTCGAGGCGCTGGGAGACGAGGCGCGCGGCCTCTTTGCAGGAGAGCATCATGTCTTGCCGAACCAGTTCATATCCAGGCACATGCGCAGCGCGAGGCGCGCGCAGTGCAAAAACACCCAACAGTGCGTCAAAGTGA
>Ga0137436_1000164_pt1 | contig 22002 bp, 21 predicted proteins | sample EasRivERMGT119_2_FD_102328 | JGI IMG/M metagenome (GOLD analysis project Ga0137436, IMG submission 102328) | Soil microbial communities from meander-bound floodplain in the East River, Colorado, USA - East River MetaG ERMGT119_2 | ecosystem: Environmental > Terrestrial > Soil > Floodplain ...
CCAGCTGCACGTTGCTACCCAACCCGGAGGCCGTCAGGCTGATCGCGCCGGTGCTGGCCGCCGTCACAGCGCCCGCGACGGTGAGGTTGCCGGCATTGGTAATCGCGACCCCGCCGTCGCCCTGACTGACGCCGGTCACGGTAAGCGTGCTCGCGGTGTTCGTCAGCGCGACCGCGCCGTTCGGGGTGTTCGTCGCGCTGAAGCTGGAAACCGCGTTCGCGCCGTTGAGGACCGTTCCGCCCGCGGAGGAGGTGGTGAGGCCGCCGGTAGTGATCGAGCCGGTAGCCACCGACTGCGAAATCGCTCCGGCGCTGCTGGTGAGCGAGACCGACGAGGTGTTCGATATCGCGCCGTTGGCTGCAATCGAGCCGTTGGCCGCCTGCACCGAGATCGTCCCCGTGCCGAGCGCGCCGAGTCCGCCGAGCGAGATGTCCGCCGTCTCGCCCCCCGCTCCGGTACCCGTCACCCCGGTGCGGATCGTGATCGCGCCGGTGCCCTGGGTCTGGAACGTCACACCGCCGAGGTTGATGCCGGCCGGCTGCGTCGCGCCCGCGCCGTCGCCCGTCGCGTTGCGCGTGTCGAGCGTGAGAGAACGGTCATTCTTGAGCCGGACGATCGCACCTGTGCCCTCGCCGTTCGTATCGGCGCCGAAAGTGCCGGCGACCGTGATCGAGTTGGTCGCCTGCAGCGTGATGTTGGCGTTGCTGCCCTCGATCTCGGACTCGTGAATGTTGAATACGCCGGGTGGCGTATCGGCGAAAAGGATTTCGCCGGGTGTGCCGGGCGGCTCTTGCAGCAAGCCGGTGGCGGCGCCGTTGTCGTCGCCATCGCCGGGAGCAACGCTCGAGCCATTGATGACGATGTCCTGCGGGTCGAGCAGCAACATGCCGACCGTGCCCTTGGGCGCGCCGAGATCGACACGCGCGATGGACGCGTCGAGGTAGAGCTTGCCGGAAATCTCCGCGAAGCCGCCGTTTCCGCCGTCGCGTCCGCCGCGCGCCGAAAGCGAGCCGTAGAAGCGCGTGGTGTCGTCGGACCAGACGATGACCTTGCCGCCGTCGCCGCTCGTCACTGCATCAGCGCGGATAACTGTGTCGCGGCCGACATAGGTCTTCTCTGCGTTCTGCACGCCGGCGTTCTTGCCCTGGAAATCGCCGCCGACGAGCACCGTGCCGCCGCCGAGCTCGCCCGAGGCGTCTACCAGCGCGTTGTCGACCAGGCCGACGTGGCGGCCGAGGATCTGGATCTCGCCGCCCTTGCCTGCTTCGCCCTTTGCTTCAACCGTGCCGCTGACGAGCGTCGTGCCGCGATCTGTTTCCACCGTGATCGCGCCGCCCTTCGCGCCGTTCGCGTCGACCACGCTGGTCGATTCGAGCGTGACGTCCTTCGTCGCTCGGAAGACAATCTTGCCGCCGTCGCCGACTTCAGCGCGGCTGGCGGAGACGCGGCCGGAGTTCTTGATCAGGGTGCCGTAGATGCCGACGCTGCCTGAGGCGGCGACGATCTCGCCGGCGTTTACTGCCTGGTTGTCGGGCGCGGCGAACTCGACGCGCAGGTCGGGGGTGCGCGAGTTGACCAGCTCGACGGTCTTGCCGGCGGCGATGACGACTTCGCCTTTCGGGCTGGTGATGACGCCGCTCTTCTGGTTCTCGACGTTGGGCGCGATCAGGTAGACGTGGCCGCCCTCGGCGGTGCGGATGGTGCCGGCGTTGGTGAGCTTGCCCTCGGCGCCGGTGCCGGTGAAGCGCATGCGCCCGCTGACGAAATCGGCGTCGCTGATGTTGAGCGTGGAGGCGGCCAGGCCGGCGACGTCGACTATCGCGCCCTGGCCGAACGCGATGCCCGACGGGTTGATCAGGAAGACGCGCCCGTTCGAGGTGAGCTGGCCGAGGATCAGCGACGGGTTCTGGCCGGTGACGCGGTTGAGGACGGTGCTCGCGGCGTGCTGCTGGATGAAGCGCGTGATCTCGTCGCGCGCGATGGAGAACTGCTGCCAGTTGATGATCGCGCCCGGCGTGTTGGTGATGGTGAGCGTGTTGCCGTTCACCGCGAACGTCACGCCGCCGCGCGTGATGGAGGCGCCGGAAGGATTCGCGAAGGCGGAAGACGCGCTCGCCGCGAAGGCTGCGCTGACGGCGAAGGCAAGCGCATTGCGCGCCGGCCGCAGCCGCGCGAAATCCCCCTGGTCCCGGTGCGCCCGGGAACGCCGCCAAACCTGCACTTACCCCCCTGATCCGTCGACAATTTTCGACGGAAAACAGACCTGCGGATGCTACGCCCCGGCTGTGCCGCCCCTGAGGAATTACATCACGCTCGCGGTGTGCGAAAAATACTACGCGCGCACTAGCCCGCGCTCGCAGCTATTTTCTTGATTTTGCTCCCGAAATGTCGCGCTAAGGCGACGGGAGATTGTCAGAAAACGTAAGAGAGACTGAAGTGCACGCGGGTGTCGCCGCTGCCTTGGTTGCCGCCCTCGTTCCAGACCATCGCCCAGTCGACGCGCGCGGCGAAATTGGTGCCGTGCGCGAGGCGCAGGCCAAGGCCGCCGGAGGCGATGTGCTGGCGCTTGATTTCGCCCGGCGCCGGGTTGATGCGAACCACGCCGCCCCAGTCGACGAACGCGAGCGCGCGCGCCCGCGCGCCGCCGATTTCGGTCTTGCCGCCGAAGTCGGGCGTGTAGATCTCGGCGGTGCCGCGAAAGCCGTGGTCGGCGGTCACCTCGCGCTCCTCGAAGCCGCGCACCGAATCCATGCCGCCGATGCCGAACTGCTCGCCGGTCACCAGCATGTCGTCGGTGTACTGGCCGTTCATCGCCAGGCGCGCCTGCCAGTCTCCCGCCAGCGCCCGGTTATGGTTGAAAGCCCAGCGCCAGATCGAGTACCGGGCGCTGGCGCACTGGCCGATGCCGTTGTTGCGCGAGAGGCAGAACGTCGCGTTATCGCCGTCATTGCCGCCGGGGATGTTGCTCGACAGCCCGAACTGGAAGCCGGTCTCGCTGTTCTGCTGGCGGTACACGCCGGCGTAGAGCGCGGTCAGCGGGTGGACCGTGACGTCGGGAATCAGCTGCGTGTTGGTCGGGTCGCCCACCGCGGTGACGTCCTTGTTGTCGTAGCTGCGGTAGTCGAACGAGAACAGCCAGCGGTGCTCGTAGTCGCCGATGCGGTTGAGGTTGTGGGTGTAGCGCGCGCCGCTGATCACGCCGGCGCCGGTGACGTTGAAGATGCCCTGCACGGTGCCCGAATCGACGTTCGAGTAGCCGAGGGAGAAGTCGAGCGAGTCGCCAGCCGCGTAGAGCGGGATGCGGTAGCCAAAGCCGAGGATCGTGACCTTCTTGTTCGGCACCAGCGAGAAATGGTCGGGCTCGCCCGCGTCGTTCAGGTGGTCGGTGTACGGCGCGTAGATGTACTGCATGGTGATGACTTCGTCGCCGCCGCCGGCATTGCCGTGCTGAAAACCGAGGCCGACGCGCCCACGCCCGGTCGTCTTGGTGCCGGTGTTGTCGAGCGTGACGCTGAACTTGACCGGGTTCTCGTCGACTACCCGCAGGACCGCGTCGACCTGGGCCTCTTCCTGGCTGCTGCGCAGGAGCACGGTGGTCTGCTTCGAGGGACTTTCGTTGGCGACGCGCAGGTTGCGCGCGATCTCGTTGATGTTGGGTGCGCTGCCGGGGGCGAGCGACGGCACGCTGGCGCGCACGTTCGCGTCGCTGAAATGCTTGTTGCCCTCGACGATGACGCGGCCGACCCTGGCTTCGACGATCTGGAAGCGGATCTCGCCGCGCTCGAGCTCCTGCTCGGGCAGGACCACCTGCACCGCGCTGAAGCCCGCGTCGCTGTAGGCGCGCTCCACCGCCTCGAGCGCGCGCTGCACGTCGGCGAACGTGCGCCCGGCGCCGGTGAACGCCTGCGTGGCTTCCTGCAGCTGCTCGGCGCCCACCAGCGTGGCGCCGTCGAACACGAAGCGGCGGATCTGGAAGCGCGGCCCATCGTCGGCCGCCGGCTTCGGCGTCGGGGTCGGCGCCTGCGCGAGCGCAAGCGAGCACGCGCCGAGCGCCAACGCGAGAATCAGACGCAGAGACCGCTTCCCCGGAATGGCTACCTCTCCCTTACTGCAAGGTGCCGCACGACTGCTCGTTTATAATTTTGCGTTCAATTTCCCAGTATAACCAGAAGCTTTCGCATCCAGAAATGCCCACGCGCCACGCCCGCCTCCTCATCCTCGGTTCCGGTCCGGCGGGCTACACCGCCGCCGTCTATGCGGCCCGCGCCAACCTGCGCCCCGTGCTGATCAGCGGCATCGCCCTGGGCGGCCAGCTGATGACGACCACCGACGTCGACAACTGGCCCGCCGACGCAAGCGGCGTGCAAGGTCCTGACCTGATGCAGCGCTTCCAGCAGCACGCCGAGCGCTTCGAGACCGCGCTCGTCTCCGACCACATCCACACCGTCAAGCTCGGCCAGCGGCCCTTCGTGCTGGAAGGCGATTCGGCCACCTACACCTGCGACGCGCTGGTGATCGCGACCGGCGCGACCGCGAAGTACCTTGGGCTGCCGTCGGAGCAGAAGCTGATGGGCAAGGGCGTCTCCGCCTGCGCCACCTGCGACGGCTTCTTCTACAAGGGGCAGGACGTGGTGGTGGTCGGCGGCGGCAACACCGCGGTCGAGGAATCCCTGTTCCTCGCCAACATGTGCCGCAGCGTCACGCTGGTGCACCGGCGCGACAAGTTCCGCGCCGAGAAGATCATGATCGACAAGCTGATGAAGCGCGTCGCGGAAGGCAAGATCAAGCTGGTGCTCGACTCGGTGGTGGAGGAGGTTCTCGGCGACGCGGCCGGCGTCGCCGGCGCGCGCGTGCGCGGCGTGAAGGGCGGCGCGCAAACCGACATCGCCGCCAAGGGATTTTTCGTCGCCATCGGGCACACGCCGAACACCGGCATCTTCGCCGGGCAGCTGGAGATGGAGAACGGCTACATCGTGACGCGCGGCGGCCGCGAGGGCTTCGCCACCGCGACCAGCATCGACGGCGTCTTCGCCGCGGGCGACGTGCAGGACCACGTCTACCGCCAGGCCGTCACCAGCGCGGCAACCGGCTGCATGGCGGCGCTCGACGCCGAGAAATTCCTCGATGCGCAAGCCGCCTGACGACGAGGATTTCCGCAGAGCCCTCGCCGGAGTCCGACCGCTAGCCGAACCTCGCCGCAAGCCGCCGGCGCGCACCCCGCCGGCGCCAGTGCCGCGGCAAACGCAGCGCGACGAGCGCGCCGCCCTCGACGAATCCCTTGCCGGCCCGACCTCGCTCGACGATGCCCTCGACTCGGGCGAGGAGCTGACCTTCCTGCGCCAGGGCATGGGCCGCGACGTGCTGCGCAAGCTGCGCCGCGGGCATTGGGTGATCCAGGACGAGCTCGACCTGCACGGCCTGAATCGCGACCAGGCGGCGGTGGCGGTGGCCGAGTTCCTGCGCCGCTGCCTGCGGCGGGGCGTGCGCTGCGCACGCATCGTCCACGGCAAGGGGTTGGGCTCGCGCAACCGCGAGCCGGTGCTCAAGGTCAAGCTGCGGGGCTGGCTGCTGAGGGAGGAGGTGCTGGCCTACTGCCAGGCGCCGGCCGCGGAGGGCGGCAGCGGCGCCGTGCTGGTGCTGCTTAAGGCTTAAACCGCCGCTTCGTTGGTTTCGCCGGTGCGGATGCGCACCACGTGCTCGACCGAGGTGACGAAGATCTTGCCGTCGCCGATCTTTCCGGTGCGCGCCGACTTGACGATGGCGTCGATGGCGCCCTCGACCTGGGTGTTGGGCACCACCACCTCGATTTTCACCTTGGGCAGGAAGTCGACCACGTACTCGGCGCCGCGGTAGAGCTCGGTATGGCCCTTCTGCCGGCCGAAGCCCTTGACCTCGGTGACGGTCAGGCCCGTGACTCCCACTTCCGAGAGCGCCTCGCGCACCTCGTCTAGCTTGAATGGCTTCACGATGGCTTCGATCTTCTTCATGTACGCTCCTCCGCAGTCGTTGGCGAAATTGTACTCTAGGGCCTTGGAGAGCATCGAGGTCGTCGATTCCCTCGCCGGCGTGGACCCGCAGGAGTGGAACGCGCTCGCCGGCGAGCAGCCTTTCGTGCGGCACGAGTTCCTGTCCGCGCTGCTGGAAACCGGCTGCGCCGCGCCCCGCAGCGGCTGGCGGCCGCAGTTCCTGCTGCTGCGCCGGGCCGGGGCGCTGGCCGGCGCCATGCCCCTGTTCGCCAAGTCGCACTCGTACGGCGAGTACGTCTTCGACTGGGCATGGGCCGACGCGCACCAGCGCCACGGCGTCGGCTATTACCCCAAGCTGCTGTGCGCGGTGCCCTTCACGCCGGTGCGCGGCCGCCGGCTGCTGGCCGCCGGTCCGCGCGAGCGCCGCGCGCTGGCCGCCGCGGCGCTCGAGCTGGCGAAGCGGACCTCCTCGCTGCACGTGCTGTTCGCGGCCGAGGACGAGGCCGGCCTGCTGCAGGAGCAGGGCATGCTGCTGCGGCGCACGGTGCAGTTCCACTGGAAGAACGAGGGCTACGCCGATTTCGAGGCGTTCCTCGCGCGCCTGTCGCACGCGCGGCGCAAGAACATCCGCCAGGAGCGCCGCCGGGTGCGCGAGGCCGGCGTCAGCCTGCGCTGCCTCGAGGGCGAGGCGATCGGCCGCGAGCAGTGGGAGTTCTTCAACCGCTGCTACCGGCATACCTACGCCGCACACGGCTCGAGCCCCTACCTGAGCCTGGAGTTCTTCCTGCGCCTGGGCGCCACGCTGCCGCGCAACGTGATGATGGTGCTGGCGGAGCGCGACGCTCGGCCGCTCGCCGCGTCGCTGTTCCTGGCCGACGCCACCGCCCTCTATGGGCGCTATTGGGGCGCGCTCGAGCATGTGCCGCTGCTGCATTTCGAGTGCTGCTACTACCAGGCGATCGAGTACGCCATCGCGCGCGGGCTGCAGCTGTTCGAGGGCGGCGCGCAAGGCGAGCACAAGATCTTCCGCGGGCTGATGCCGGTCGAGGCGCTGTCGGCGCACTGGCTGGCCGACGAGCGCTTCGCTCGGGCGATCGAGGACTTCCTGGCGCGCGAGGGGCACGGCATCGCGCGCTACGTCGACGAGCTGTGCGAGCATAGTCCGTTCAAGCAGGAGGAAAAATGAGGCAGGAGGACCAATGAGGCTTAAGGGAAAACTCGTCATCGTCACCGGCGCCGGCTCGGGCTTCGGCGAGGGCATCGCGAAGCGCTTCGCCCAGGAGGGCGCGAAGGTCATCGTCAACGACGTCAATGCGCAGGGCGGCGAGCGCGTCGCGCGCGAGGTCGGCGGGCAGTTCGTGCAGGGCGACGTGACCAAGGCCGCCGACTGGGCGAAGCTCGTGCAGGCGGCGGGCGCCGGCCTCGACATCGTGGTCAACAACGCCGGCTGGACCCACCGCAACAAGCCCTACCTCGAGGTCAGCGAGGCCGAGTTCGACCGCGTCTATGCGGTCAACGTGAAGAGCATCTACCTCTCGGCGATGCACGCGGTGCCGGTGTTCCGCAAGCGCGGTGCCGGCTGCTTCGTCAACATCGCCTCGACCGCCGGCCTGCGCCCGCGCCCCGGCCTCACCGTCTACAACAGCTCGAAGGGCGCGGTGATCCTGATGTCCAAGTCGATGGCCGCCGAGTTCGGGCCGGACAAGATACGGGTCAACTGCGTGAATCCGGTGTTCAGCCCGGACACCGCGCTATCGGCGGAGTTCGCCGGCGGCACGCTCAGCGAAGAAGCGAAGAAGCGCTTTCTCGCCACCATCCCGCTGGGGAGGTTTTCGACACCGCTCGACGTGGCGAACGCCTGCCTTTACCTTGCGTCGGACGAAGCGTCGATGGTCAGCGGCGTGTGCGTCGAGGTCGACGGCGCGCGCTGCGTGTAGGGTTTTCTACCTTTTGAAACCGCCCAGAAGGGCGGCGACCTGCGGGCGCTTGCGCTTGCCCTGATTCGTCTCGGGCTGCGGCTCGGCCGCGCTCTGCGCGGGCTGCGGGGTGCTCGGTTCGTAGGGCTTGGAGAAGATCGGGTCAGCCGGCGGCCGTGAAGCCTCGCGGCGCGGCGCATGCTGCTGCACTCTGTCGCGTTCGCGCTCGCGGCGTGGCTCGCGCTCGTGGCGCGGCTCGCGTTCGCGGCGCGGCTGCTCTCTATCCGGCTCGCGGCCGCGGCGCGCGGGCCTGGCGGCATCGCCCATCAACCCCGCCACCGTGCCGGCGTTGGGCGAGAAGCCGGCCACCAGTACGCGCTCGATGTGCTTTTTGATCAGCCGCTCGATCGCGGCGAACGACTCGTGGTCTTCCGGCGCCATCAGCGAGATCGCCTCGCCGGTCAGGCCGGCGCGGCCGGTGCGGCCGATGCGGTGGACGTAGTCCTCGGGCGAGCGCGGAATGTCGAAGTTGATCACCTGCGGCAGCCCTTCGATGTCGAGGCCGCGCGAGGCGACGTCGGTCGCCACCAGCACCGCGGTCTTGCCGGCCTTGAAGTCCTGCAGCGCCAGCTCGCGCTCCGCCTGCGACTTGTCGCCGTGGATCGCGTCGGCGTGGATGTGGTCCTTGCGCAGCTGGTGCGCGAGGCGGTTCGCGCCGATGCGCGTACCGCTGAATACCAGAACCTGCTTCAACTCGCGCGTCTGGATCAGGTAGGAAAGCAGCTCCCGCTTTTTCTCGCGCGCCACCGGGTGCACCACGTGCGTGACCAGGTCGGCGGCCGCGTTGCGCGTCGCGACCTGCACCTCGGCCGGGTTGGTGAGCAGCGACTTCGCCAGGTTGCGGATCTCGTCCGGGAAGGTGGCCGAGAACAGCAGGTTCTGCCGCTGCTTGGGCAGCAGCGCAATGATGCGCTTGATGTCGGGCAGGAACCCCATGTCGAGCATGCGGTCGGCCTCGTCGAGCACCAGGATCGACACCTGGTTGAACATCACGGTCTTGTTCTGCACGTGGTCGAGCAGGCGCCCGGGCGTCGCCACCAGGATTTCCACCCCCGTGCGCAACTGCGCGATCTGCGCGTTCATGTCGACGCCGCCGTAGACCACCGTGCTGCGCAGCGGCAGGTGCTTGCCGTAGTCCTTGAAGCTCTCGGCGACCTGCACCGCCAGCTCGCGCGTGGGCGTCAGCACGAGCGCGCGCACCGGATGGCGCGCGGGCGAAGCGGAGGTGCTGGCTTGCGGCGCCAGGCGCTGCAGGATCGGCAGCGCGAACGCGGCGGTCTTGCCGGTGCCGGTCTGCGCGCCGGCCATCAGATCCCGTCCCTGCAGCACCAGGGGAATCGCCTGCTCCTGGACCGGAGTCGGTTTCTCGTAGCCAAGCTCGGCCACCGCGGTGGCGAGCGGGGGAATCAGGTTGAGTTGTGCAAATCCAGAACTGATGAGAAAGCCTTGATCGGAGCAGCTATGAAGACTTTGAATTATAAGTCAATTAAGGGTGCGCGCCGCGCCGCGCTCGGGATTTTCCTGCGGCTCGGTACCCGGCAGCTTGAGCTCCATGTCCCAATCGCTCTTCTTGACCGCGGCCTGCAGCAGCCGGCAGACCGAGTGCAGCAGGACCGAGTCGAAGGTCAGCGTGATGCCCTGGCCCTGCGCCGGGTGCAGCGCGACCACCGGCTGGCCGTTGCGGTCGTGGCCGGTCTGGATGCGCGCCAGGAGCAGCGGCGCCTCGCCCAGCGGCGTGGTGGCTCCGACCGCGTCGTAGGGCTTGGAGAAATCCGCCTTCGACACCGCGTGCTCGTGCTCGAGGCCGAGCAGCGCCTTGCGTGCTTCGGGATTCGCCTGCGTGCGGATGCGGGGGCTCGCTTCCTCGGCGAGCTTGACCAGCAGCGGCCACAGCAGCTTGACGAAGCGCCGCGTCAGGGCGAGCCGCAGCTCGACGCCCTCGTTGGTCGCCACCAGCATCAGCAGCCGGTCCTGCTCGGCGTCGTAATCGACTTTAAGCTGGTGCAACCGCATGGATGGATATTACTTTACCGACCCGTACTTTAGGTGCCGCGGATGCGGCGCATGAGCGAGGTGGTCGAGCGCTCGTGCTCGAAGGGGATCGAGACCACGCGGCCGCCGCGCGCCTGCACCTCCTGCGCGCCGACGATGCGCTCGGGCGCCCAGTCGCCGCCCTTGACCAGGACCTCCGGCCGGCAGGCGCGGATCAGCGCCGCGGGGGTATCGTCATCGAACCACGTCACGGCGTCGACTGCGGCGAGCGCGGCGAGCAGCGCCATCCGGTCGGCGAGCGGATTGAAGGGACGGTCGCCCTCCTTGCCCAGCCGCCGCGCCGAGGCGTCGCCGTTCAGCGCGACCAGCAACGCGGCGCCCAGAGCGCGGGCGCGCGCGAGGTAGGTGACGTGGCCGCGGTGCAGGATGTCGAACACGCCGTTGGTGAACACCAGCGGCCGCGCCAGCTGGCCGATCCAGCGGTCTACGTCCTGCGGCGGGCGGATCTTCGACTCGAACGCGGGCGGTACGCTCACGTTGCGCGCCGCTATCGCGCCGGCCGCCCCGACTTGGGCGGCGGCGGCGGCGCCGTGGGCCGGCAGACCTCGTCGGTTTCCTGGCACGGCTCGAACATCTTCACCACCTTGCGCACGCCGCCGGTGGTGCGCGCAATCTCAACCGCCTCGGCGGACTCCTTGTCGGTCACGGTGCCGAGCAGGTACACCACGCCGGCCTCGGTCACCACCTTGACGTGCATGGCGCTGAACTTGGCCGCGTCGAGGAAGCGCGTCTTGATCTTCGAGGTGATGTAGGAATCGGTGGTGCGGCTGCCGAGCGAGGTCAGCTCCGCCACCACCAGCTCGTTGGTCGTGGCCTGCACGCTGGGCACAGCGCGCACCAGCTTGTCGATCTCGCCGCGCGTGCGCTCGTCGGGCACCTCACCGGTGAGAAGCACGTTGCGGTTGTACGAGGTGACGTTGACGTGCACCTTGGCTCCGAAGCGCTCGCCGACGCGGCTCGATGAGCGCCATTCGATGCTCTGGTCGTCGAGCTGCGCGCCGGAGCTGCGGCGGTCCTCCGACATCGAGAGCGCGCCGGCGGCGCCGGCGCCGACCACCAGCGGCGCGCAACCCGGCAGCAGCGCCGCGCCGAGCAGGGCGAGCAGGCAGGCGAGCGCCCTCATCGCGGCTTGGCGCCGAACAGATGGAAGTCGATGCCGTCGCAAATGCAGTGCAGCGCAAGGAGGTGGACTTCCTGGATGCGCGCGGTGGTCTTGTGCGGCACGCAGATGTGCACGTCGTCGGCGCGGAGCAGCGCCGCCATCTTGCCGCCGCCGTTGCCGGTGAGGGCGACGATGCGCAGGCCGAGCTCGTGCGCGGCCGTGACCGCCTCGATCACGTTGGCCGAGTTGCCGCTGGTCGAGATCGCCAGCAGCACGTCGCCGCGCCGGCCGAGGGCCAGCACCTGCTTCGAGAAAACCTGCTGCCAGGAGTAGTCGTTGGCGATGGAGGTCAGATTCGACGTATCCGTGGTGAGCGCCACGGCGGCGAGCGGCGGCCGCTCCATCTCGAAACGGTTGACCAGCTCGGCGGCGAAGTGCTGCGCGTCGGCGGCCGAGCCGCCGTTGCCGCAGGCGAGCGCCTTGCCCCCTTGTCGCAGCGATTCCGCGAACAGCGCGCCGGCGCGGGTGATCGGACCGTTCAGCGCCTGCGCCGCTTCCAGCTTCAGCCTGGCGCTCTCGGCGAAATGCGCCGCGACCCGGGCCGCGAGGGCGCCCTGATCTGCGTTCTGCGGCGCGAATTTCATGGCGGGGATTCTACCCTCACTCGGCGTACACCTCGACCTCGATGCGCCGCGCAGGATTCGGATGCGCCGCCAGCCGGCTGATGCGCGCGCGCAGCTCCTGACCGCGATCGAGCCCCCACGCAGCAGCGGCGTTCTCGCGCCGCGGCAGATAGCCCAGCTTGCGCCCGCGCCAGCTCACGCTCACCGCGTTCGCGTCGTGGGAATTGTCCGCCTCGCGGCGCAGCTCGAGCGGGTCGCCGATGCGCAGCTCGTGCCAGACCTCGGCCGCGGCGTGGTAGCGGAAGCCGGCGAGCGGCGAGCTTTGCACCAGCAGGCGCACCGCCGGCTCCTGCGCCAGGCATTCCAGGCAGAACAGCGCAAGCAGCCAGGCGGCGCCTTCACTCCCCGAACGCATCGCGGATCCACTCCACGCGAGCGGCGGCCCCATCGACCAAAAATACATCGAAGCGCGCCGGCGTCTCCGCGCGGCCCGACAGGTACAGCCGCGCCGCGGCGAGCAGGCGAGCGCGCTTGGCGGCGGTGACGCTTTCTGCCGCGCCGCCGAAGCCGCTGCTGCTGCGCATGCGCACCTCGGCGAAGACCAGCGTGCCGCCCTCCTCGGCGATGAGGTCGATCTCGCCGTGGCGGCAGCGCCAATTGCGCGCCAGCAGCCGCAGCCCCGCTCCCTGCAGGAGCTGGGCGCAGAGATCCTCGGCTCGCGCACCCGACCAGTTCATGGCAGGCTTAACGAATACGCCGCCCCAGCGGTTGACCCCCAGTGACCGACCTTTGAGCGCAGGCACCCTACTCGTCGTCGCCACCCCGATCGGCAACCTGGCCGACACCAGTCCGCGCGCGCTCGACGCGCTGCGCACGGCGCATCTCGTGGCCTGCGAGGACACGCGCACTACCCGTACGCTGCTCGCACGGCACGGCATCGCCACGCGCACCATCGCACTGCACGAGCACAACGAGCGCGTCATGTCCGGGAAACTGGTTTCCCAGTTGCTGGAGGGCAAAACCATCGCCCTAGTGAGCGATGCCGGGACGCCGGGCCTTTCGGACCCGGGCGCTCTGCTGGTCGAGGCGGCGCATCGCGCCGGCATCCGCGTCAGCCCGCTGCCCGGGCCGAGCGCCGCGGCCGCCGCTTTTTCGGTCAGCGGATTCAGCGCCGACCGGTTCCTGTTCGCCGGCTTCCTGCCGGCCGGCGCGGCGGCGCGCCGCAAGGCGCTGCAGGCGCTCGAGCTGCCCTGGCCGGTGATCCTCTACGAGGCGCCGCACCGCATCGCGGCGGCGCTCGAGGACCTGCGCGCGCGCTTCGGCGACCAGCGCGAGGTGCTGATCGCCCGCGAACTGAGCAAGAAGTTCGAGGAGGTGGCGCGGCTGCCCCTCGGGCAGGCCGCCGCCTGGCTCGCCGGCGGGGCGCACCGGCAGCAGGGCGAGTTCGTGCTGGTCCTCGCGCCGGGGCAGGCTGCGCCGGCCGCCGCCGCGCTCGACCCGGAGCGGGTGCTGGAAACGCTGCTCGAGGCGCTGCCGCCCAGCGAGGCGGCCAAGCTTGCCGCCCGCATCACCGGCGCCCCCCGCAACGCGCTGTATCGCAAGGCCCTCGAGCGCGCCAAGTAAAATCGAGGCGGATGGACCAGCTCACACTCAAGCGCCCGGACGACTGGCACCTGCACCTGCGCGACGGCGCGGCGATGGCCTCGGTCGTCGCCGACACGGCGCGCTGCTTCGGCCGCGCCATCGTGATGCCCAACCTCAAGCCCGCGGTGCGCACCACCCAGCAGGCGCTGCACTACCGCGAGCGCATCCTCGCCGCGCTGCCCGAGGGCACGGCCTTCGAGCCGCTGATGACGCTCTACCTCACCGACGACACGCCGCCCGAGGAAATCGCGCGCGCCAAGCTCTCCGGCCGCGTGTTCGGCGTCAAGCTCTATCCGGCGGGCGCCACCACGCATTCCGACGAGGGCGTGACGCGCCTGTCGCGCTGCTTCCACGCGCTCGACAAGATGCAGCAGATGGGGCTGCCGCTGCTGGTGCACGGCGAGTCGACCGATCCGGCGATCGACGTCTTCGACCGCGAGAAGGCGTTCCTCGAGGAAGTGCTCAGCCCGCTGCTCGAGCGCTTTCCCGAGCTGAAGGTGGTGCTCGAGCACATCACCACGCGCGACGCGGCGCAGTTCGTCGAGGTCACCGGGCCGAACGTCGCCGCCACCATCACGGCGCACCACCTGCTGATGAACCGCAACGCGCTCTTCATGGGGGGCATCCGGCCGCACCACTACTGCCTGCCGGTGCTCAAGCGCGAGGAGCATCGCGAGGCTCTGGTCGAGGCGGCCACTTCCGGCAACCCGAAGTTCTTCCTCGGCACCGACAGCGCGCCGCACCCGCAGAAAGCCAAGGAGGCCGACTGCGGCTGCGCCGGCATCTACACCGCGCACGCCGCGATCGAGCTGTATGCAATCGCATTCGAGGAGGCGGGCGCGCTCGACAGGCTGGAGGGCTTCGCCAGCGAGTTCGGCGCGCGCTTCTACGGCCTGCCGGCGAACCGCGACACCATCACCCTGGCGCGGCAGGATTGGAAGGTGCCCGAGACCCTGCGCTTCGGCGCCGAGCAGCTGGTGCCGCTGCGCGCCGGCGAGGTCCTTCCCTGGAAGCTCTCGACCTAGCCCACCCGGTGTTCGACGCCGTGCGTCCGTGGCACGCGCGGCTCGGCGGCAGCCCCACCCTGGAGCGGCTCAACGCGCTCGCCGCGGAAGCCGGGCTGCGTACCGCGCTCGGCCAGGCGGTGCGCTTCGTGCCTCCCACGCCCGCCGACCCTTACTACGAGATCAAGGTGTTCGAGACCGGCTGCGTGCAGACCCGGCCGGAGAGCCTGCACGACCTGCTAAATGCGCTCGCCTGGCTCGCCTTCCCGCGCACCAAGGCGCGCATCAACGCGATGCATGCCGCCGAGATTCCGCGCGAGGGCGGCAAGCGCGGGCGCCTGCGCGACCTGCTGACCATCTTCGACGAGGGTGGCGCCGTTGTGAGCGCTCCGCCCGCGCTGCGGGACCTGCTGAAAGAATTCAGCTGGAAGGAGCTGTTCTGGGAGCGGCGGGCAGACGTGCTGCGCTCCATGAAAGTGCACGTTCTCGGCCACGCTGTGCTCGAGCAGGCGCTCGAGCCGCGGCCCGGCATCACGTGCAAGGTGATCTTCGCCCCGCCGGCCGCCGACCCGGATGCGTGCGCCGAGGCTTGGCTGCGCTCGCTGCCGCCGCAGGCGACGCCGCGCAACATGCCGCCCTTGCCGATCTTCGGCTATCCCGGCTGGCATGCAGAGAACGGCCAGGCCGGGTTCTACGAGGACCAGCGGTACTTTCGGCCTTTCCGGCGCGACCTGCCGGTAAAATAGCCTCGGGAGTCGGCCAGGCAGCCGCTGTGCGGTTGATCGCATGGAGGAAAGTCCGGGCTCCGCAGAGCGGGATGCAGGGTAACTCCCTGGCACGGCGACGTGACGAAGAGGGCCACAGAGACGAGTCCCCGATACGAAAGTATTGGGGGGTGAAACGAGGCAACCTCCATCCGGAGCAACACCAAATAGGCAAGCGAAGTTGGGATGCAAGTCTCAACGCCAGGCCGGCTCGGCCGAAGTGCTTGCGGGTAGGTGGCTTGAGGCCTGTGGGTAACTTCAGGTCCAGAGGAATGGCTGCCGATCCCAGCCGGGTTCGCCCGGCCTGGGATAACAGAACCCGGCTTAACGGCCGTCTCCCGCTGTTTTCCTCGTTGTTTTCCTGCTGCCCGGCGCGGATAATTCTGCGAACGGGGAGGCCGGATTGCGAAGCGCCGTGAGCGCGTTTCCAGTCCGGTATTCATGCAGGATCGGCTAAACCAGAACGACGTCACCAACCGCGTCAACGTCGAAGACTCGCAGCGGGTGCGCGACGCCGTCCTGACGCTGTTCGCCGGGCGCTTTCCGGGCGCGGATTTCATGCCCCTGGCGCGCGCCTTCGACGACCTGGCGGCGCTGTTCGGCGGCAGCTACCCCGGCTACCTCGCCTGCGACACGCTGTACCACGACATCCGCCACACGCTCGACATGACGCTCGCCATGGCGCGCCTGATCGACGGCCACGAGCGCTCGTGCGCCGCCGCGGAGCGCCTCGGCGCGCGGCGCGCCATGCTCGGCGTGATCGTCGCGCTGCTGCACGACACCGGCTACCTGAAGCGCAGTTCCGAGAGCGAGGTCGAGAACGGCGCGGTGTTCACCAAGGTGCACGTCAGCCGCAGCGCGGATTTCGTCACCGCCTATCTGCCGCGCATGGGCTTCGCCGCGGAGGCGCCGGTTGCGGCGCGCCTGGTGCACTTCACCGGCTACGAGATGGAGATCGAGGATATCCGCGTCGACGACCAGAAGGACCGCCTGCTCGGCTGCATGGTCGGCATTGCTGATCTGCTCGGCCAGATGTCCGATCGCATGTACCTCGAGAAATGCCGCGAGTTCCTGTACCGCGAGTTCGTCGTCGGCGGCATTGCGCGCGAAACGCTGCCCGATGGCAGGGAGATGGTGCGCTACGCCTCGCCGGAGGACCTGGTGCTGAAGACCCCCGGCTTCTACGAGTACGTCGCCCGCGCGCGCATCGACCGCAAGCTCGGCGGCGTCGACCGCTTCGCCAGCGCGCACTTCGACGGCCAGAACCTCTACCAGGCGGAGATCGACCGCAACATGGATTTCCTGCGCCAGGCGATCGAGACCGCCGACCTCGGCCGCCTGCGCCGCTTTTGCTACTCCCTCTCCGCCAAGGCCCGCCGCGCCGCGTAGTGCGGACTTAGTTCCTTGTTTCGGCCCGCCGATCCATGGCAAAAGCGGGGCTATGAAGCCGAGTTCCATGCCCGGCCGCCCCCAGTCAGCACCCGCGCTGTTCCAGCTGCTGTCGGATAGCGCGCTGTCGCGCGCGGCGCTCAACGCCTGCGGCGCGCCGCTCGCGCTGCTGGATGCCTCGTCGGCCAGGCACCCGGTGAGCTACGTCAACACCGCCTTTGCCGCGTACTTCGGCTTCGGCGAAAGCGAGGCGGTCGGCAAGTCGCTCGCCACGCTCCTGTTGCGCGGCGATGAGGCGCTGCTGCAGCGGGTGCTTGCCGATTCTCCGTCGGCCTGGCCGCTCACCGCGTGGCGCAAGGACGGCGCGGCGCTGCAGGTCCAGCTCGCGCTCGGCGCGATCCGCGACGTGGAGGGCCGGCTGACGCACTGGGTGCTGACCTTCTCCGATCGCAGCGAGCTGGCGCGGCTGCGCGCGGAGGTCGAGTCGCTCGTCGTCCTACGCCTCGAGACTGGCGGCCAGCCAGCGCGCGGTGCGCAGCAGCCGCGCGTCGAAATTGCGCCGGCCGACGAGCTGCACGCCGAGCGGCAGCCCGTTCGCAGCCTGCATCAGCGGTAGCGACAGGGCCGGCAGGCCGAGCAGCGACCACAGCGTGCAGAACACCGGGTCGCCGGTCGAGGCGAGCCCTTTCGGCGCGGCCCCCAGGGCCGCGGGCGTCAGGATGGCGTCGAAGCGCTGCATGAACAGATCGTCGAAGCTCGCCGCCGCCGGCGCCACGCCGCGCAGCGCGCGCTGGTAGTCGACCGCGCGCACTTCCTGGCCGCGCTCGATCAGCGCGCGCAGCTGCGCGGAAAGCTTGTCGCGGCCGCTGCGGTACTCGCGCTCGAAATTCGCCGCCATTTCGACTTCCATGATGGTCTTGTGCCAGGCCCACGCCTCCACCGCAGAAGGGAACAGCTCGACCTCCTCGACCTGCTCGCCCAGGGTCTCGACCAGCTCGCCGAACGCCTCCTTCGCGTCCGCGTCGACGCGCTCCCAGTGCGGCGTCTTGACGAACGCGAACATCGGCTTGACCGGCGGCTCCTCGAGCGAAAGCTCGCGGAAAGGAATGCGCGCCCGCGGCCGCGTGTCCGGATCGCGCTCGTCGTAGCCCGCTGCTTCTTCGGCCAGCAGCGCGATGTCGTCTATCGTGCGCGCGAACAGGCCGATGTGATCAACCGTGCGCGAGAGCTGCAGCACGCCGGTGCGCGGGATCAGGCCGTGCGTCGGCTTGAAACCGTAGACGCCGCAGAACGAGGCCGGCCGGATTACCGAGCCGTTGGTCTGGCTGCCCAGCGCCAGCGGCGTCATCGCCGCGGCGACCGCCGCGGCCGAGCCGCTCGAAGATCCGCCGGGCGTGTGCTCGAGGTTGTGCGGGTTGCGCGTCTTTCCCGGCGAGAAATAGGCGCACTCGGTGGTGACCGTCTTGCCGAGGATCACCGCGCCCGCGGCGCGCAGCATGGTTACCACGGTGGCGTCCTCGCGCGGCGTGCGCCCCTTGTGCAGCACGGTGCCGTTCTCGGTCGGCATGTCCGCGGTGTCGATGATGTCCTTCAGGCCGACGGGAACGCCGTTCAGCGAGCCGACCGGCTCGCCCGAGCGCCTGCGCTCGTCGGCGGCGCGGGCCTGCGCCAGGGCATGCTTCTCGTCGAGGAAGGTCCAGGCCTGCACTTTCGGCTCGAGCGCGCGGATGCGCTCGAGGCAGGCGCCCACCCACTCCTCCGAAGTCAGCAGCCCGTCGCCGATCCGTCGCGCGCCCTCCGCGGCGGAGAGCAGCGACAGGTCCTCAGCGGGCATACAGGACGCTGGGCAGCCACAGGCCGATCTGCGGCCATACGTAGAGCATGACGACGGCGATCACCTGGATACCCATGAAGGGCATCATGCCGCCGAAAATCTGGTTGAGCGTCACGTGCGGCGGCGCCACGCCCTTGAGGTAGAACGCCGCCATCGCCACCGGCGGCGAGAGGAACGCGGTCTGCAGGTTGAGCGCCACCAGCAGGCCGAAGAACAGCGGATCGATGCCGAAGTGCGGCAGCAGCGGAATGAAGATCGGCATGAAGATGACGATGATCTCGGTCCACTCCAGCGGCCAGCCGAGGATGAAGATGATGCACTGCGCCAGGATCATGAACTGGACCGGCGTCAGGTCCATCGACAGCACCCACCGCTCGATGATCTGCTGGCCGCCGAGCAGCGCGAAGGACGCCGAGAAGATCGACGAGCCGACGAACAGCCAGCACACCATGGCGGAGGTCTTGGCCGTCAGGAACGACGAATCCTTGAGGATCGAGCCCAGATCCTTCACCGTGACCCAGACCGCGGCCCCGGCGCCCGGCTTGGCGCGCAGGTGCGCGATGTAACGGTAGGCCGCCGCCAGCAGAAAGCCGCCGAAGCCGCCCACTGCGGCGGCTTCGGCCGGCGTCGCCAGCCCGAATACGATCGAGCCGAGCACCGCCACGATCAGCAGCGCGAGAGGGAAAAACGAGGCCAGCAGCATCTTGAAGATCTCGAGACGCTCCCAGCTCCACAGCCAGTAGATCAGGGCGATGGTAAGCACGCCGATGCCGAGCACGACCCAGAGCCAGGCCGGCACGGGCAGGCGCTCCACAAGCGCGGCGGGAGCGGCCTGCGCCGCGGGCGCGGCGGCGGCAGGCTCGGCCCGCTTCTCCTCTGCGGCTGGCGCCTCGGGCTCGCCGGCTTCGGGTTCCTCCGCCCCGATCAGCCCGGTCTGCTGTTCCTGGTCGGTCGCCGCCGCGGCGATCTCCCCTCCGGCCTCGATCAGTCCTGCCGTATTCGCTTCGACCACCGGCGCCGTCGCCGCGCGGAAAGTGACAGTCAGCATGCCGACGATGAACAGAGCCGGCAGCAGCGTGACGAAGAGCTGGCCCCAGACGGTGCGCGCCGGCACCGCGGCGGCCCGGCCGCCCACCGCGCGCAGCAGGCCGCTGAAAGCGTTGCTGCCGTGCGCCGACAGCGCCTGCGCGACCGGCGGCAGTGGCACCTTGCGCTCGCTCTGCGCCAGCGGCGGCATGAGCGAAGGCTTGAGCTTCGCCAGGACGATGATGTAGCCGACGTACAGCGTCGCGAGCATGATGCCGGGGAAGAAGGCGCCGGCGTAGAGTTGCACCACCGACACGCCCGCGGTCGCGCCGTAGACGTTCAGCAGCACCGACGGCGGGATCAGGATGCCGAGGCAGCCGCCGGCGGTCACCGAGCCGGCCGACACCTGGATGTTGTAGCCGGCGCGCAGCATCTGCGGGAAGGCGAGCAGGCCCATCAGCGTGACCACCGCGCCGACGATGCCGGTGGCGGTGGCGAAGATCGCGCAGGTGACGATGGTGGCGACCGCGAGCGAGCCCGGCACGCGGGCCAGCGCGAGGTGCAGGGCGCGGAAAAGCTTGTCGATCAGCGCCGCGCGCTCCACCAGGTAGCCCATGAACACGAACAGCGGGATGGCGATGAGGACATCGTTCATCATCACCGCCCAGGCGCGCTGCACCATCAGGTCGAGGATCTGGCGGTCGGCGAGCGCGGGGTCGACGCTGCGGTAGGCGAGCCAGCCGAAGAACACGCCCATCCCCATCAGCGTGAACGCGGTGGGAAAGCCAAGCATGATCGCCACCACCACCAGCGCCAGCATCAGCAGGCCGAGCACGCCGAGGTCCTGCCTGCTCAGGTGCGCATCGAGCAGATTGGACCAGGGCGTCAGGATCAGCACCGGGATCACGATCAGCGCCATGATCGTGAAGCCGAACAGCAGCTCCTTGCGGATGATCACTTCGCCGGCTCCTCGATGTGCACCATCTCTTTCAGCTTCTCGACGTCGACCTCCTCGACGTCCTCCTCGCGCGAGGGCCAGTAGCCCTGCTTCAGGCAGATGATGCAGCGCACGATCTCGACGATGCCCTGCGCCAGCAGGAACGCACCGGCGATCGGGATCACCGTCTTGAAGGGGTAGATCGGCGGGCCGTCGGCGGTGATGTTGGAATGCTCGTTGATGCGCCAGGAATCGGCGGCAAACGAATACCCGGCGTAGGTGAGCGCGACTACGCCCGGGATGAAGAACACGATGAACAGCGTGAGGTCGATCGTCGCCTGCGTGCGCGGCGTAAAGAAGCCGTACAGCACGTCGCCGCGCACGTGGCCGTTCTTGGCGAGCGTGTAGGCGCCGGCCATCATGAACATGGTGCCGTAGAACATGCTCATCACGTCGAACGCCCAGGCGTGCGGATCATCGAGCGCGTAGCGCGAGAACACTTCCCAGGTCACCTGCAGCGTGAGCCCCAGGATCAGGAACGAGAACGCGTGGCCGACCCAGGTGCTCACCTTGTCGACGAACAGCAGCAGTTTTTGCATAAAACGATTCTACGTAAAAAAAAAACACCATCCGGCTTCCCGGATGGTGTCTTAGCTTCTCTGCGTCAGTATGGCGTCAGGCTTTCTTGGCTGCCGGCTTGCCCGCGGGCTTGCCGAAGTAGTGGTTGTAGGCCATGCGACGGCTGACGTTGGTGTCGAGGTCCCAGCGCACCGTGCGCGCCGCGAACGCCTTCTGCGAAGCCTCGATCTCCTTGAACAGCGCGTTGCCTTCGCCCTTCTTCGCTGCCGCGGCGTCGTAGCCGGTCAGCTGGCGCTGCAGCACCGCGTCGGGCGTCTTGTAGAAGCGCACCTTGTCCTTGGTCTGCATTTCCATGTAGTCCTTGGAATAGCGGTCGACCGCCTTCCACGACATGTCCTGCGAGGCGGCCTCGACGGCGTTCTCGATGATCGCCTTCATCTTCGCCGGCAGCGCGTCGTACTTGGTCTTGTTGAAGCTGATCTCGAACTGCTCCGCGTTCTGGTGGTAGCTCTGCAGCATGCACACCTTGGAGACGTCGGGGAAGCCGAGGATGCGGTCGGAGGTTGCGTTGTTGAATTCCGCCGCGTCGAGCAGGCCGCGGTCCATCGCCGGCACGATCTCGCCGCCGGGCAGGGCGTTGACCGCCGCGCCGAGCGCCGTGAACACGTCGATGGAGATGCCCACCGTGCGGAACTTGAGGCCCTTGAAGTCTTCCGCCTTGGTGATCGGCTTCTTGAACCAGCCCAGGGGCTGGGTCGGCATCGGGCCGTACGGGAAGGAGACGATGTTGCCGCCGACGGAGGCGATCAGCTTGTTCAGCAGATCCTTGCCGCCGCCGTACTTGTGCCAGGACAGCAGCATGTTGGCGTCCATGCCGAAGGCCGGACCCGAGCCCCACAGCGCGAGCGCGTTCTGCCTGCCGTAGTGGTACACCAGCACGCCGTGGCCGCCGTCGAGCGTGCCCTTGGACACCGCTTCGAACATGCCGAACGCCGGCACCACGGCGCCCGCGGGGAGCACCTCGATGCGCAGGTCGCCGCCGGTCATGTCGTTGACTTTCTTGGCGAAGTCGTTGGCGTACTCGTGGAAGATGTCCTTGGCCGGCC